>Ga0137385_10000012_pt1 | contig 166430 bp, 152 predicted proteins | sample SagtaG_FD_104921 | JGI IMG/M metagenome (GOLD analysis project Ga0137385, IMG submission 104921) | Vadose zone soil microbial communities from Sagehorn Ranch, Mendocino, California, USA - Sage2_R_80_16 metaG | ecosystem: Environmental > Terrestrial > Soil > Vadose zone | place: USA... | reverse complement strand
GACGGCCTGCATGCGAAAGCTCCTCACCATCGCCAATGCGATTATGCGGTCGCAAACCCCTTGGCGCGCGCTCACGGCTTGACACATGAGACAGTTGCTGAAGGGCCGGCTCGGCCAAGACACGCGCCCTGAAGGGCGTCGGCGTCCGGATCATCCTCTGGGCCCGATCACGAACAGCAGCGTGTCTACTGCTCCGTGCTCCATGCTCCGTGCCGATGTGACGCGCATGCGAATTGCCACCGGCGCCGAGACCGGCGAGATCCACTCCCGGACCCAGGCGGCGTTCACACCGGGCTCGAGCAGGTAGTCGAACTCCACACCGCTCACGCTGTCCTCGAGCGCGATCGACATCTCGCTGCGCGCGACGAGCACGCCACGCTCCACGCCGAGCACGACGCGACGGCGCTCCAGCCATCCTTGAGGTACCCGCTGCCAGGTCGTGAACTCGACGCGATCGGGTCGCCCCGCAAAGCCACCCGCACCCTCGGTGCCGATGTCGAGCGAGCCGAACATCTCACTGAGCGACCGGCGCGCGTTGGCGTGGCGGTCGAGTGCCGTTCGCGCCGCTTGGAGACCCTGGGTGCCGTCCACGACGCCGGTGAAGATGCGGTGCGCAAGCAGGACCACGAGCGCGGAGAGGCCGAGCGCGATCATGACTTCGATCAGGGTGAAGCCCCGAGCGCGACTCACCGCGCCCCCGCACGGTAGACCACCGTCACCAACTCTTCCACGCCCGGCGCCGCGCTCCGCTCGACGGCGAGCCGATACAGGCCACGCTCCGGCCGCTGCACGCGAACCACGTACGGGCCGACGACGCGGTCGCCGGTGCGCTGGTCCAGCTCCTCACGCCTAAGCAGGCTCCACGCCGTGAGCAGCCGCTCCTCGTCCGCCAGCTCCCGCTCGCGTTCGCGCGCCACGCCGAGGGCCCTGGTGCCGCTCGCGACCAGCTCCACGAGCGCCAGCCCAGCCACGCCGAGGATGGCCACGGCCGCGATGACCTCGAGCAGTGCGACGCCGCGTTCACGGCGCATTGGGCGCTCCGGTGAGGAGATCGACGTTCGAACCGATCGCGCGACCGTCGGGGAGAAACAGTACGCCGTGCACGGTGCGCGGTTCGCCGGACTGCACCGCGTCCGCTCGGGCTCGCTGCAGGTCCCGAAGCTCCTCCGCTTTGAGAGGTTCTCGCAGACTCGCGAGGGCCAACCCACTCACGCCCAACACGAGGCCAAGCAGCGCGAGCACGACCAGTAGCTCGACGAGCGTCACCCCTCGGCTACGGGCGCAGCGCATAGACCGCCTGCAGCAAGGCCGCGGCAACGAACGCGACGAGAGCGCCAAACAGGAGAATCATGCCGGGCTCGAGCAGCGACACGAGCGTCTTGAGGCGCCGCTCCGCCTCGTGGTCGTCCAGCTCCGCGGCCTTGGCAAGGAGAGCGGGAAGGCGACCGGATCCCTCGCCGATCGATGCGAGCTGGAGCGCACTCGAGGTCAGCGCGCCCGTCGCCTCGAGCGCCGCCGTGAGCCCCTGCCCCTCCGCCACTCGGCTCCGTGCCGCGGCGATCCGGGTTGCCACCGCCGCGTCCCCCGCCGCCTCGCGCGCGATCTCGAGCGCCACGAGCGCCGGCGTGCCGGAGCCCAATAAGGCACCCAGCGTGCGCGCGGCGCGCGCACTCGCGAGCGCGAGCCGCAGCGGCCCGACGACTGGCACCCGCAGCAACCAGGCGTGCCAAGCGGGCCGGCGCTCGCTGATGGCACGGGCCAGGGCGACTGCCAGCGCCACCCCGGCCGCACCGAGCACGAGCCCGTAGCTGCGCACGCCTGCCGAGAGGGCTAGGAGAAGACGCGTCGCTGTGGGAAGAGTCTGCCCCGCGTCGGCGAGCAGCGCTGCGAAGCGCGGGATTACGAAAAGGACGATCAGCGTGATGGCGCCGGTCCCTACCACGGCGAGCAGCGTGGGATACGTGAGGGCACTGCGGACCCGGGCTTCGGTCTCCGCCTCGCGTTCGAGCTGCGCGCCGGCTTGACTGAGCGCGGCGCCGAGCCCCACGCCCCGCTCCCCTGCACGCACGAGCCCAACACTCACTGCCGAAAACGACCCTTCGCCCTCGAGCGCCATTCCCAGCGACGAGCCTTCGCGCACGCGCTGCGCCACCCGGCCGAGTGCGTCCCGCAGCGGTCGGGATGCGACGCGTTCAGTAGCCTGAATGGCCCGTTCGAGTGGGACGCCGGCGTCGACGAAAGCGGCGAGGCTCTGGAAGACAGTCGCCTGAGCGCGACGGGACGGACGTCCGGCGCGCACCGGAGGTGATTCCACGAGCAACGGGTACAGCCCGCGCGCCGACAGCAGCGCCGCCGCGGCGGGCTCGGAAGTCGCGTCGAGCAGCCCCCGCACGAGGCCACCGTCAGAGCGCGCGGCTTCGTAGCGGAACGCCGTCACTGGTCGCGTCCTATGTCGCGATCCTCGCCCTCCCCACCCTCTTTGCCGTCGCGCCCCAGTGAGAAGAGCGCGTAGCCGGACGGGGTTGCTGAGTATGTGTACGCCCGCCCCCAGGGGTCGAGCGGCACCGGTTTCTTGAGGTAGGGCCCGCGCCAGTTGCGCGCCGCCGGCTCGCCCGACGGCGCGGTGCGGAGCGATTCCAGGCCCTGCGCCGAGCTGGGGTAGTAGTCGTTGTCGAGGCGGTATTGATCTAGCGCGAGGCCGAACAGCTCGAGCTGCGCCTTGGCCGCCGTCACCTTCGCGTCGCCGACGTTGCGGAACACCATCGGCCCGACGAGCCCCGCCAGCACGGCGATCACCGCGATGACGACGAGCAGCTCGATGAGCGTGAAGCCCTTAGTGTTCCGTGACACGCAGCACCTCCTCGACCGTCGTAATCCCCGCTTGCACCTTGACCCAGCCGTCCTGCTTGAGCGTTTGCATCCCTTCCTGCTCCGCGATCTCGCGCAGCCTGGCGAGCGGCTCGGGTTTAGCGATGGCGCGGTTCAGCTCCTCCGTGACCACCACCAGCTCGAAGAGCCCAGTACGTCCGCGGTAGCCGGTGTGCCGGCACGCGTCGCAGCCGCGCCCGCGCACAAGCGCGCGTGCCCCGGCAGGCCTACCCGAGACCAGTGCGACGACCTGGGGCTCCGGCCGGTAGTCCGCGCGGCAGTCGGGACAGATGCGGCGCACGAGGCGCTGGGCGAGCACGCCTTCGAGCGTCGCCGCGATCTGGTAGGGGGCGACCTGCAGGTCCAGCAGGCGGGTGACGGCGCTCGTCGCGTCGTTGGTGTGGAGCGTCGAGAACACAAGGTGCCCAGTCATCGCGGCCTGAATCGCGATCGCGGCAGTCTCGGGGTCGCGCATCTCACCGATCATCAGGACATCGGGGTCCTGGCGCAGGATGCTGCGCAGCGCGCCGGCGAAGGTCACGCCGGTCTTCCGGTTCACCGGCACTTGCGTCACGCCCTCGAGGTGGTATTCGACCGGGTCTTCGACCGTGATCAGCTTCTCCGCTGTCGCGTCACGAAGGGCGAGGGCTCCGTACAGCGTGGTCGTCTTGCCGCTGCCGGTGGGCCCAGCGGCGAGGATGATGCCGGTGGGCCGCGCGGCGAGGCGCTGGAACCGCTCGAGCGTTTGTGGGGGCATGCCGAGGTCATCGAGACCGACGGGCTGCCCGCCGCGGTCCAGGAGCCGCAGCACAACGGACTCCCCGTAGAGCGTCGGGACGGTGGCGACCCGCAGGTCCAGCTCGCGGGACTCGAGGCGGATGCGAAAGCGCCCGTCCTGCGCCGCGCGACGCTCGGCGATGTCCAAGTCGGCCAGAAGTTTCACCCGGCTCACGATCGCGGCCTGGAGCTGCGGCGGCGGCGTGGGGGCATCGGCCAGCACGCCGTCCACGCGGAGCCGGGCGCGCAGGCCATGGCGCGTCGATTCGAGATGGATGTCGGAGGCGCGCGCCTCGTGGGCTTCCTTAATGAGGAGGTTCACGTAGCGGATGACCGGGGGCTGGTTGGCGAGGTCGCGGGCGTCGGCGAGCGGGTCATCGTTCGCGTCGGGCGCGGCGCGGCCCTCGGCGTCCAAGTCCCTCACCAATTCGACGATCGACTCGGCGGCCGCGAAGGCTCGCCGGATACCGTCCACCAACTCATCTCGGCCCACCGGCACCAGCTCGAGTGGCAGTCCGAACTCCCGCTCGAGGTCGTCGAGGACCTCCAGTGCGGGCTCGCCGCATGCGGCGACGCGGAGGTGCGTGTCGGTCCTCTCGAGAGGGAGAATGCCGTTGAACTCGAGGTAGCCGGCCTCGAAAGACTCGGCTAACGGGAGTTGCGAGACTAGGGCGGTGGTGGACACGGGCGCGCCTCATTGCCAAGGGACGTGGGCCCGTGGTGGCAGGGAGCGTGCCAAGTGAAAGGGATGCGATTCCAAGCGGGCGGTAGGGTGCTCAGCGCGGCCCGCGTGTCCAGTATGTCAAGTTCGGGGCCGCGAACTGGACACGATGTGTAATGGATTTCGTGCTCAGAAATGGACCAAGTGCACAGTATGTCCAGTTCAACCCCCGCGAACTCTACACAAAGGCCGCTGTCAAGAGAGTCAGTCGCGCTCAGAACGCGATGGCATGGGGAGTGCCTAAGGTGAGGGCGCTCCGGGCGTCCGGACCGCCTTCCTCCGCCTAGTCAGGGGTTCAACCATGTCCGTTCCTCGGTCGGTCTCGCGGATCGCGCGCAGTCTGCTGATCGCCGTCGGGTCCCTCAGCTCGATGACTGCCGCTCAACATGGGGGACCGCTGGTTGACTTCGGCGTCGTCTCGGTCACGCCCGACGATACAACGACCGACAACGTTCTCGCGGGCACAGGCGGCTACGCCCAGATCTTCTTCGTGAAGAACATCGGCACCCAGACCTACACATTCACGATTTCCTGCTTCGGGCGAGTCAACGTCACCTGCACTGGGACCGATCTGTCGAGCGTCACCTTGGGTCCGGGCGTATCGATCGACATCCAAGCGAACTACAACGTGGGTGCCGTGGGGACGGGGCGTTTGGTCCTCAAGGCCGCGACCGGTGGCGTTTTGGACACGGGCTACTATTGGGTGCCAGTCGTGAACCCCGGCCCGCCGACGATCTCGCTGCGCAACCACAACGGCGACAATCGGGACCGCTCTCTCTGCCTCACGTCGGGGGCCGGAGAGGCTGCCGGCTGGGAGTGCGGCGACCTGCTCGTCACGCACGGGATGCCCGGCTATGCCACCCTGGGCCGCGAACGCTCCTTGACGCTGCTTTACACCTCGGCGCAGGCTGTGCCGCGGGCTGTGGTGGCGGCCACGGTGAATGAGTCGGCGGTGTCGGCTCCCGTCTCGGTGTTCGTCCGCTTGTTCTTGAACGGTGTCGTGCGCGATTCGGCGACCTACAACCCGTGGACGCGCGGTCCGCTGTCGCGACAGGTCGTGCTCGCGCACGACGCCACCAACGACACGACCGGGCTCTACCCGTTCACCCTGAGCGTGCGAAACCAGTATCCGAGCACGTACGAGACGAGCGTGTCGGACACGCTCATCGTCGTCAACCGCAGCGTGACCCGGTTCGGCGCGGGCTGGAGCGTCGTGGGAGTCGAGGAGCTGCACCCCAATCAGGCAAGCAACAAGATCCTGTGGGTGGGTGGAGACGGGTCGGCTAAGGTGTACCGCAACGTGGCGACGAACGTGTGGCGGGCGGCCGCGGGAGCGTTTCGGGACACGCTCCGGTATGACTCGAGCACGGCGACCTACACCCGCACACTGCGACATGGCATCCAGGTGAAGTTCAACGCCGCCGGGCGGCACATCCAGACGATCAACCGCGTCGGCCAGACGACGACGTTCAGCTGGAGCGCCGATACGCTGAAGACCATCCAGGTCCCGCCGGGGGGGAGTGGGACAACCTATACGCTCAGCTACGACGGCAACGGCAAGCTCGACAAGATTACCGATCCTGCCGGGCGCGTATTGGACGCGGCCGTGGTGAACAACCGTCTGACCCAGTTGATCGACCCCGATACGACGATCTGGCACACCGATTTCACCTACGATGCGGCCGGGCGGATGGTGGGCCGGACCAATCGGCGCGGGTTCACGACGGGCTACGCGTACGCCAATGGACTGCGGGTCACGAAGGACAGTATCCGGCTCGACTCCGCCACGGCGGTCTACGGCGTCACCGTGTTCATGCCGTGGGACGAAAAGGGGCTCGCGCCATCGAACGGCGCCGCCAGCGTCAACGCCGTGGACACCGCGCTGGCGTACACTAAGATCGACGGCGCCCGCACCGACGTCGCGGATACGGTGGAGTTCTGGGTGGATCGGTGGGGCGCACCGGTCACGGCGCGCGATCCGCTGGGGAACGTCACCACGGTGACGCGCGGGGACGCTAACAATCCCGCCCTGGTCACCCGCGCGCAGTTCCCTGACGGCCGAGTGCTTGGCGCTTGGTACAACACCCGGGCCAACGTCGATTCAACGGCGGACAGCACGTACGACGGCACCGGCACCACGCAGCGAGTGACGACTTCCTACGTCTACGCCGACAACACGACCCCTGACTCTCCCACGCAGGTCCGGACTCCCGTCGATACGACCACCATCGCGTATCACGACTCCCTTGGCCTGCCGGACACGATTACCGCGCAGGGAGGTCACAAGACCGTCTTCGGATACTTCCTGACTCCGTCGGTGAAACGCGGTCTGCTCGCTTCCGTCACCGACGTATCCGTCGGTGTGGTCGACACCACCGCGTGGACTAAGAGCAATCAAGACCTCGTCACAAACTTCTCGTACGATGCCTTCGGCAACGATTCGATCATCACGTCGCCGAAGGCCGCCCAGACGCGGTACGAGTACGACGGATTCCGGCGCGTCGTCCGCGCGTACGACCCAATGAATCACGTGATGGTCTACGCCTACGACAATCTGAACCACCCATTGACCGGAACGGTGCTCGATCCAGACTCCCTCAAGACCTCATACTTCTACAGCCGGAGCGGCGCGCTGGACAGCGTCGTTGCTCCTCGCCGTGTGAAGCGGTCCTGGCGCTACGACGCCGCCGACGAGCCGTCGAGCATGACGGACGACTTCGGGAGTGTCGCGCAGCAGTATTTCGGGCCGAGCGGGCTGCTCGATTCCGCGCGCACGCGCACCGGGCATGTCATCAAGCACCGTTACGATGCCGCGGGGCGCTCGGTGGCGACCGTGTTCCCAGCGATGGTGAACGACTTCGGAGATCCGGCCCACAATTACACGGTCCCGGGCGACAGCATCCTCCGAACATACGACGCGGTCGGCCGGGTCTTGTCCGTCACGCAGGGGAAGGACACGGTGACGCGCACCTACAACCGCGAAGGCACGATCCGCACCGAGCGCCAGCTCTTGCGGGCGTCCACTGGAGTGCTGCAGAGCGACTTCACCGTGCGGTATTGGTACGACGCCGGCGGGCGTCGCATCAAGTTCTTCAACGGCACGGACACGCTGCGCTACAGCTACGGGGCCGACGGGCAGCTCGCACAACTCGCAGTTCAGTGGATGAACACCAGTCTGGCGCCCGACACCTTCCGGTTCTATTGGGACGGTCTGGGACGGCGCGACAGCCTCGTATATGTCAAACCGGGTGTGTTCGTGAGCCTCGGGTACGACCGGGATGGAAACCTGCGGATGGTGTGCTCTCGCCATCCGGCGAGTTCACTCGGCAGTAACGACTACTTCGAGCATCGCGCGCGGTACTCGGCCCTCAACCCTGACGGCGCCGTTCTGGATTACGCGCGCGACGTGGGGGTCGCAGCGTCATGCGCGAGTACCAACATTCCCGTTGAGCACGCTACGTATCAGTACGACGCGCGCCATGAGATGCTCCACGACGCGAACAAGACCTACACCTACGATTCTAGTGGGAACCGGTTGACGACCCGGGATGGCAACGTCCTCGAAGACAGCCTGCTGTACACTCCTGGGAGCAACCGTCTCTGGAAGAGCTTCAAGAGCACGGGCACGCTCGACAAGACCTTCGAGCACGACGGCAATGGCTCGCGGCACATCGAAGTGCCCTCGTGCGGCACGTGTGACTGGCGGCTCTATTACTACAACAGCCTGGGCCAGCAGACCGGACACAAGTTCTTTTCGCTCAGTGGGCAATGGCTCGGGGGGCCGCTCAAGTGTTTCTACGATCCGCTAGGTCGGCGCGTGCAGGCATGCGACGACGGCTCCAGCGGGGGTGGGTACGCGGGGTTCGACGGCGAGAACGTGATCCGCCTGACGGCCACGACGCCGGTGTGGCGGTACGTGCACGGCCCCGGGCTCGACGATCCGCTGGTCGCGATGTACGAGGTGGGAGGCGGCGCCTTCCGGAAGCACTATTATCTCACCGACGGCCGCGGCCGCCACCTGGCGTTCACGGACTCAGTCGGCACCAACTACGAGGGCGACGTCACTTATTTCCAAAATGGCGGGAACCAGGCGGGTTCGATCGGTAGTTCGAACGGGTTCGCAAACACGCGGGGCGAGACACCGAGCGCACCACAGCTGAGCTTCTACCGAAATCGGTACTACGACCAGCAAACGGGACGGTTCACCCAGGAAGATCCGATTGGGATTGCGGGCGGGGCCAACCTCTATGCATACTCGGGGAACAATCCAGTCACGTTCACGGATCCTTTCGGGTTGTGCACGGACAAAGATGGGAAGGAGCTGCCCAAGGAGCAATGCAGAGATGTAACGTCTGACGAAGGCACGCGAGTGTACGATAAGGCCGTGGAGTCAGGTGCGTGGACCTACTGCAAGGACCCAGCGCAGAAAGATGTTCCGAACCAGAAGGGCGACTGTACTGACTACGTTGGCGCGGCCATGGATGCGGCGGGATTGCCACACCTCAGTCCAACAGTGAGAACTGGCGACTTTGCGGGCTCTGACGATTTCCGCGTCGTTGATCCGAGCAAGGAAACCGTGCAGGCCGGTGACGTCGTCGTCCAAGGCGGCCACGCCGGCGTCCTGAACGGCCAGCGAGACGGGCGCGGTCGGCTTACGGGAACCCAGAACGGCAAGTCGGGCACGCAGGTTATCCCTTGGGGCAAGGGCGTCCGAGGCTTAGACCCTGTTGAACCTGTGATCTATCGTCGCCAGGTACCACGGCAATAACAACGAGATGAACACCATGATCCCACGATTAGCACTCGTGCTGTCGGCGGTCGCGGCTACTTCCTGCGCTCAGGGACCCGGTCCTGCCCGCCGGGAACCGCGCGCGATCGTCGAGCGATTCATCGCATTAGACACTGCGGGACACGGGGACTCCGCCCTCGCTCTGATCTGGAAGGAGCGTTGCGACGTGCTGCCTTCCTCCGACTTCGATGCACCTGTGTCGAGCGCTCGCATTGTCAATGATGCGACGATCGCTGATACGGTGCTCGTCAGCGTCGAGTATCGGCAGCTCGGTCGACTGACAAGCCACTCAAGGTCCAGAGCGGGAGAGAGGGGATCGTGGAACTACGTCTTTACGCCACAGGCACGGACGGACACCGTCGTATTTCAAGTGGTCCTGGATAGCGCTCGCGCGTTTCGCCTCGACTGTGGCCCCTACGCCGCTAACCATCCTGGAGTCTCTCGTGTGACGCAGCTCCTCGTCCAGATGGACGATTCCTCTCGAGCTCGCTGGGAAGCGCTTGCACAACAAGCTCGCTCACGTGATTGAGCCGCCCTTCGCACTAAGCCGGGGCGCGAGTGGCCGGCCGAGTCTAACCACGGCGCTCGCGGCGCGCAGGGCGTTTCGGGCCTGACCCTTCGGTGTGACCTGCGCAAGCTCGCCGAGTCTAGCCTGCGGCGCTCCGGGCGCTCCCGGGTTGTCCGGCGTAGCCTGCGAAGAGAATTGCGACGGGGAGAGTGGTGGGGGCCTCAAATGGCCTTGCGCCATACGGAGCCCGGAAGACTGTCGCCGGGTCGTCCCCGCGAATAGAGCGCGATCGATGCAGCCGATCCGCTAGCTGGGGAAACGGAGGTCACCCCACCACCGCTTCCCCAAGCTTGTCACCTGGTCCGTCGTTTGTCAAAGAGCGCCGTCCAGCAGCGTGCCTACCGGGACCGGATCGCCACACTCACGGCTCGTCGGGCCTCGGAGGCCGACACCTCTTCATTGGGCGCTACGGGTCCGAGGGAGACCGTTGACCAATCTGAACAGGGAGATCACCGCCTCGCGGCGGGTCTCGAGACTGCTTGTGGGTCACGCTGCATCTCCCTCCACGCACGGCTCTTGGAGCGATCAGCTGTCAGCCGTCAGCCATCAGGACACCACCGCCTCCCGCCGGCGGCGATTGCCGAGCCAGCGGTCCTTGTCGAACGGCTCGCCGGACTGCATCACTTTGAGCAGCAGCGGCACGAGCTTGCGGGCGAGCGTGCAGACGGCCTTCGTCCCGGCGCCACCGTTTCGTGCCTTCAACGCCAGATAGTCTGCGTGATACAGGCCGCGAGTCAGGCACCACCGGCCGGCGAGCAAGAACAGCTGGCGGCGCAGCATCGGCCGGCCGCGCTTGGATTGCCATTTGCGGCCCTCGGTCTGGCCGCTCGAGCGGCTGGCGAGATTCATCCCGGCGAGTTTCAGGACCTGGCGGTAGTGCATATAGTCTTTCGGGGTGCCGAGCTCGGCGACGAGCGTCGCTGCGCAGACGGCGCTCACCTCGGGCACCGTCGTCAGGATCTTCGCCTCGGGGCATTGCTCAACGAGGGCCGTGATGCGTCGCTCGAGTACCGCGAGCTGCTTTCGGACAAGCGCCCAGCGGGCGAGGAGGCTCTGAATCTCGAGCCGCCGCTCGGGCGCGGCCTGTGTGAGGGCGATGGTGGTCCGGGCCGAGGCGACGAGGGCGTCGATCTGCTCGCGCGAGACGTGCCCGCGCGAGGCGGCGTGAATCTCCTTGCGCACGGTGCGGATCGACGCGGCGAGCAGGTCTTGCGGCAGCGGCCACCGCTCGAGGATCGCCCCCGGCGTCGCCTTGTGGAGCGTGCTGAATTGGCCCAGGAACTCGGGCCACGCGAGATCGAGGAGGCCCTGCAGCCGATTCTTGAACCGCGTCGCCTCGACGGTGAGCCGGTGGCGGTGCACCGTCAGCAGCCGGAGCTCCAAGTAGGGATGCTCAAGGAACGGGAACCGCACGAAGATGCCGTCGCCGACGAGCTTGCACACCTGCGCGGCGTCCTTGGCGTCGTCCTTCCGCGGATTGTTGTCCTCGATCTCCTTCGACGCTTTGGTGTGCGCCGCCAGGACATTGACGACGACGTAGCCGCGCTCGGCGAGGAAATGGGCGAAGGTGAAGCCGTGATGGCCGGCGAACTCGAGCCCCACGAGCATCTGCTGCGGCGCGATCCCGGGGTACGAATCGCGCAGGTGGGCGTCGGCCGCCTCGAAGCCGGCGCGGCTGACGAGCACTTTGTACGCTTTGGTCCGCTGGCCATCGGGCCCGCGGACGACCAGCTTGTGAAAGACCTTGGCGGTGTCCACGCCGACGTGGACGGGGAAGGTCGCGGCGTAGGCGCGCTTCTGATCGGTGTTCATGGGATCGCTCCCGGCGAGAGGTGAGAGGGAGCGACAGAAGGGACAGTCAGCCCCGGGTGGGGGTCAAGCGGCAATAGAGGTCAGCCTTTACCGATCCGTTTGGACTCTGTCCAGAGCCGGAGAAGAAAAAGAATGCCCTATGCGTCAGCCTCTTTATCCAGAAGAGCCAAGAGCTTGGGGGTCTCTTCAAAGGCGATGATCGAAACTTCTCCGCGTACAATCCGCGGTCAAGGGCGAACATCATGATCGACCTCGACCAGGGCACCGCTTCGGCAACCGGTGGTCGTACCTGCAATGCCCAAGGCAACTGCGCCGGACCTTCGGCTCAGACGAACATCACGGTCACGTTCGTACCGGACATCGGTACCGTTACGGTCGACTACCACCTTCAGAACGGGTTTAACGTTGGCCCGGCCGCTGACGGGTCAGTTACGTTCGCTCCAAACGGCAGCGGGGGTCTTACATCGACAGGAAACCGCGATGCGTATCCGTCCCTTGAGGCGGTCCACTGGAGGAATGGGCAGCCCTCGTTCGTGGTGCAACGAGCTGAGAAGACTATCTTTCACGCTCTGCCCATCTTCTTGAACGACAAATGGTAGGAGCCCGGAATACCGCGACCTATGGACGCAGTGGAAAAGATCGCGAAGCCTGTGCACCAGTCTGACTTTGTGAAGGTTATTGCCTGGCTGGGATCGGGCCTGGTGATCGCTGCAATCGTTCTCACTGGCGTGCGCGTGTTGTCGGCCGTATTGCTCGACCCACGTACGCCATTCACCCAATGGTTCTCCATCGCACTGGGAGAGGCATTCTGGGTGAGTGTGGGAGGGCTCCTTATGCTTCCACTGGCCGTCCCGGCGCTCCTTGCGTGGGTGCGGGTGGCTCGGCGCTGGAAAAGGATGGACACAGACTTCCCCGTGCTCATCGCAAGTCTCGTTGTCCTCGCTGGTCTCCTGGCACTTGTAGCAGGTATGGTCAGCAGCTGGGAGGAGATACTGCCATCGCGTACCGGGTCATTCGGCACTTCGACGTTCAACATCGCGCTGGACATCCTCCCTGGCGCAGCTGCAGCGCTGACGCTGCCCCGACTACTAATACCCATGCTTCGGCGAGGAACCTTCGCAACGGAGGCATAGGACCCGGCGCGATCAGGTGTCACGTCGGACGCGGCGCTCAGAGCGTCCGTCGGATGGGTTATCGGATCCGCGCCGGGCCTCGAGTCAAGTTCGAACGTCAGCCACCCGTGGGCCCGGTCGCGATCGAGTGTTTTGCTGGCGGCCGTGCGTGAGCACGCCGCAGCTCACAGCGCGGATCCGCGCCGGGCCCAAGGCTTGATGTCTGGGAGACAGTTATCAAAGAGCGATCGACCGGCGCGCGCCGCGTAGCTCGATCCTAGCCCAACTCGGAGGCGTGGCGTTCCTCGCGGAGCGCGACCCTCGACACCCCGTTATCGGAGACTCAAGCGAACGCTCGACCGGGGGAGCTATTGGCACTTGGGAGGCCAGCCTGCAGGCTGCCTCGACTCACAACGGGCTCCACCATCCCAGCCGGCCAGCCGTTTGACCGACTAGCTCATGCGGCTGCCCGACGCCGCGCCGGCGGCTCCGCGGTGAACAGCCGCCGATCGCGGGCGATGCTGTAGAGCAACCGGAGCCCCGAGCGCATCACGGCCACCACGACTTTCATTTTGACGCCGCCGTTGCGCTGGCAGAGGGCCTCGTACTCGGCGCGGAACAGGCTGCCCTTCGTGATGCTCCGCACCGCGAACATGTAGGCCGCCTGGCGCAGCAGCGGCCGGCCGCGCTTGGAGATGCGCTTGGTGCCCCGCAGGACACCGCTCGAGCGCTCGATCAGCGAGAGGCCGGCGACCCGGAGGATCTGCTCGGCCGCTTCGTAGGCACGAGGGTCGCCGATCGAACCGAGGAAGATCGCCGCCGTGACGGGCGCGATCTTGGGAATGCTCAGGAGGTAGGGCGTCTCCGGGACGGCCTGGAGCGCCTCCACGAGCTCGGTCTCGAGGGCTTTGATCTGCCGCTCGAACAGCGCGATGCGCTCGAGCGTGAGCAGGATCTCCTGACGGAGCCGAGCCTGGGCCCCCGGCAGGCCGAGGGTGGCCCGGGCCGCCGCGACCAGCTTGTCGTAGGTCTCGGCGCCGAGGTGGCCCCGGCTGGCGGTCTTGAGGACGCGCAGCACCTTGGTCCTGGTCGCGTCGAGCAAGTCCTGGGGCGTCGGGAATGTGCGGAGCAGCGTGAACGGCGTCTTCTTGGTGATGAGCGGGAAGAGGGCCTCGAACTCCGGGAACACGACCTGGATGAGGGTCCGCACCTGTGTGATCGCGCCGCGGCGGAGCAGCGAGAGCCGCTCCCGCGCGGTGACGAGGTAGCGCAGGTCGGCGTACGCTGGGCTGAGAAACGGGAAGGTGACGAAGTGCCCCTGCGCCAGGAGATCGGTGATGGTGCCGGCGTCCTTCGCGTCGGTCTTCAGCGGCTGGTTGTGGGCGACGTCCTTCCAGCGCTTCGTGTGAGCGGGGAGGACACTGACGATCGGGAAGCCGAGCTGGGCAAGGTAGTGGGCGAATGTGAAGCCGTAATTGCCAGCGAACTCGATGCCGACAAGCATCGTCGCGGCCGCGGCGCCAGGCACTTGTTGCCGGATGAACGCGACGGCGCTGTCGAATCCGGCGCGGGTCGTCGGGAAGCTGAACGGCTTGGAGTCAGGCCGGTGCTGCGGACGAAGGACCAACGTGTGGGAGAATTTGCCGGCATCGACGCCGACGCAGGCCGCGGCGTGCTGGGCGCGCTCGCGCTTGGGGAAGGAGATCATGGAGCCCCCTGGGGCTGAAGGTGAGCTCCGAGGGTGCGCCCGGCGAGCCGGACGCGCTACGAGCGAGTGGACCCTCGACCCCTATCTCATAATAGGGGGGTCATGTTCACGGATCCTTTCGGGTTGAAGGCCGATACTGTGGAGTATGCATCTTCCGCAGTGAAGAAGGGAGCCGAGGGTTGCGCACAAGCATCGAAGACCTGCGCACAGCAGCTGAGTGCTTTGCAGAACGACCCGAGCAAATGGCTTGTGAAGTTCGGCAGCCTACCCGGCCACCGGACAGGCAATACCAACACTCAAGGTTACGCAAATCAAGTGACGGGTGGGACGATCACGATCGACCCGTCCCATTTCGGTGTTGCGTCTAAAGATCTTGGCGTGACCGTCAATTTCAATACGACGTTTGGCCACGAACTCGGACACGCGAATGGTAACATCGAGATCGCCAATACGACCGGTAGTCTCGGTCCGATGAACCATTGCGATGAAAAGTGCGCGAATATTGTTGAGAACAAGGTTCGAACTGAGCTGGGGCTGCCACTCCTTACTCCGAAGCCGTAGGCAGGGGGTCAAATGGTGATGCGCCAAGTCGCTCTAGGTTGCGTGGTCCAGCTGCTAATGGCAACGCCTCCAGCGCTATGTGCGCAGGCACCTGACAGCACACTCGAGCTCGCGCTGCGACGCGTCGTCGCGGCGCAAGCGACGAGCGACCTAGCACTCACTTCATCGCGGGGCGGTGATGTCATCGCGCCACGGTCGGTCGCTATCACTTCGGGACCTGCAACGCACTTACGTGTTCGAGTCTGGCGTGCCACAGTCTGGTCAATGTCCCACTGGCCGCCATATCTGCTGGCAGCCGGCGCAAGCGAGCCGCTCCGCCTTGGGGGATTCCCAGCACCAGAACTTAGGGAATTGCTCTCGGGTCTCCGCACCCAGGTACAGTCCGCGAGCGACGCTCAAGCACTGGCGCGCGACTTGGCGACTCTCTTGGATCCAAACGGCGCGCAGGCACTCGTCTTCCCGGCAACCCGGGATTCTGCTCCTGAGTCGCTGGCGCTCGTGCTCCGCTGGGAGCGGACTAGGCCAGCCACTTGGCCTAGCGATGGAGCCGAAGCTGGCGCGGATGGAAGCTACTCTGTGCGCATGACCGCGCTTTCGCGTGAGGATTGGGACCAGCGCAACCTCTGGCTACCAATCGCCTACAGTTTCGAGCTTGGCTCTGATGGCCACGTCGTGGCATGGGCTAGGCGTGTGGGTGAACCGTTCCCACATCGCGAGCGCCAGACCCATTAGGCAATGGAGCCGGCCCAGTCTAGCGTTTGGCGCTCAGGGCGCCTTCGGGTTGTCGGGCCTGGCTCAGCGGAGCGAGCGGCCGAGGTCGGCCGGGTCTGACTGCGGCGCTCGGGGCGCCGTCTAATCATCGGGCCTGGCCTCGTGCCGGGTGGAGATCGACCGAGTCTTGCGTTCGGCGCTCGGCGCGCCGTCGGGTTGCCGGGCCTGACCTCGACTGAGCGGTGGGTGGTGGGGTGCCTCGAAACGGTCGTGAAAGACCTTCGGTCACGGTTTCCCGCGCCGTCCCCATAATGGGAGGCGATCGCTTGCGCGATCCCTCATGTCGGGGCAACGGAGGTCACCCCACCCCGTTGCCCCGAAAATGCCCGCAGGTCCGTCGATTGTCAAAGAGCGCCGTTGCAGCAGCGTGCCTAGTGGGACCAGATCGCGAAGCTCATAGATCGTCGGGCCTCAAAGGGCCAGCACATCTTCATGGGGCGCTACAGGTCCGAGGGAGACCGGGAAACGAGACTGTATGGGGAGGTCGCGTGAGCGCCTCAAGTCCAGTTGATGGTTTGAGCATCTCCCTCCACGCACGGCTCTCACCGATGTTACGCGACGTCGGGCCGCCGGCGGTTCGCCCGCCAACGGCCGAGATCAAAGGGCTCCTGGGACTTCAGGACCGCCAGGATGAGCGGCACGAGCTTGCGGGCGATCGAGCACACGGCCTTGGTGCGCAAGCCCCCATTCCGCGCCACCAGGGCGAGATACTCCTCGCGATACAGGCCCCGCGCCTGGCACCAGCGCCCGGCGAGCAGAAAGAGCTGGCGGCGCAACATCGGGCGGCCGCGCTTGGATTGCCACTTGCGCGCGCGGCGCTCTTCGGCGAGCCCGGAGGATTTGCTGACGAGATTCATGCCGGCGAGCTTCAAGACCTGGCGGTAGTGGTCGAAGTCGTCCGGTGTCCCGAGCTCGGCGACGACCGTCGCCGCGCAGACCGCGCTCAGCTCGGGCAGGGTGGTCAACACGTGCGCCTGGGGACAAGTGGCGACGAGCGCCGCGATCCGCGCCTCGAGGTCCGCGATCTGTGTCCGGACCAGCGCCCACCGCACCAGGAGGTACTGGATCTCGAGCCGGCGCTCAGGAGCCGCCTGCGGCAGGCCGATCGTCGTGCGGGCCGCGGCGAGGAGCCGGTCGATGGCGTCGCCCACGATGTGCCCACGGGAGACGCGCCGCGCCGCCGCCCGGACGGTGCTCTTGTGCGCGGCCAACAGGTCTTGCGGCAAGGGCCAGCGCTCGAGCAGCGTCCGCGGCGTCTGCTTGCGAAGGGTCGAGAATTGCCCGAGAAACTCGGGCCAGGCCAGGTCGAGCAGCCCTTGCAGCCGGTTCTTGTAGCGCGTCTCCTCGACCGTGAGGCGGTGGCGATGGGTCGTGAGCAGCTTCAGCTCGACGAACGGGGATTGCAGGAACGGGAAGCGCACAAACGTGCCGTCGCCGACGAGTTTGCAGATGACCCCTGCGTCCTTGGCATCGGACTTGAGCGGGCTGTTGTCTTCGACTTCCTTGGTCCGCTTGGTGTGGGCCGGCAGGACATTGACGACCGCGTACCCTTGGCGCGCCAGGTGATGCGCATACGTGAAGCCATGGTGCCCCGCGAATTCGAGCCCGACGAGCATCTGGCCGGCGGCGACGTCCTGAAACAGAACGCGCAGATGGGCGTCTGCGGCGTCGAACCCCGCGCGGCTCACCGCCACGCGATGGGGCCGGGTGCGCGTGCCGTCGGGCCCGCGGGCCACGAGGACGTGAAACGTCTTGGACGTGTCCACGCCGACGTGGACGGGGAAGGTGGCGGCGAAGGCGCGTTTCTGATCGGGGGTCATCGGGTCGCTCCGGAGCTGAGGTGAACGGGAGCGACAGCAACTATAGGGATTTCACGGGAGCGCCAGAGGCCAGCCGCGGGTGGCTGGGTGTTACAAATCAGGTGATTCGGGAATAGATGTCTAGCCTATACCGATCCGTTCGGACTGTGCCCCATCAAGAAAGACGGCGTACCCTGCAAGCTCTATGTTACGGAGTACGGAAAGGCACACGGAACGTCGCTGAGCGGACTTCAGGTCTCAGCGAGACATGGGTTGTACGATCTCGCTCAGCAGTCTGGGCACGACCTGGGCGTTAACTTCACGACCAACGGAACCCACGATGATCCTCGCCACAGCGGTGTTAGTAACTGCTGCCCAGAGCGTAATGACCCGAACAAGGCGGGGCTCGCGGTGGACATTGGCGAAGTGGATCACCACGTTGTGGGGACGACCGAGGCCTCCAGCGGCGTTGCCGACGTCAAGCAGACTGGGCTTGACACGCCTGGCGTGATGGCTGTCATCGACCCGAACGGCTATTGGCTTGCACCGTCGCAGGGTAAACCGAAGCAAGTTCAGAATGATCCTGCAACTGTGAGACAGCACGGGACCCACATGCACGTGGATTTCTGGTGATCGAGGCGTCCATGACCGACCGACGCGTGACGACTTTATTGCTTCTCCTGGCCACCGTTCCAGGCGCATGCAAGAATGCCGAGGTGGAGCGCCGACCGCCCCCTCCGACGCTGGCGTTTCTTGTCACAACGATAGGACCCAAGGGCGAGCCAACCCGTAAGCCGGCGTCTCTTTGGGACGGGGCGGTGGATGAGGACACCGTTGTGGTGCTAATGCCTGGGCTCTCTGAGCGCCCGGACTCAGTTCGCATCCTAGGTCGCTCCGGACCGGTTAGCATGATCGGGGACCTGCCGAATGTGACGCGCGCCGACTCCCTGGGAGCGTGGGTACCGCTTCCCGATTCGATTCTGATGCCCAAAGGAAGGGGACCCACCGCAAGCGGGTATGTGATCGGCGTCGTGGTGCCTCGGTCCGTGATAAATTGGGCTCGAAAAGCAGTGCCTGCGCGTCCCTACCTAACCCGAATTGCCGTGGTGGCTTCGTGGAGGCGTAGCCCAGCGAGAGGGGAATTGGAGATCGGTCATGGGTTGTAAGGCGGGCGATCATCTGGAGCCGACCCGCCGGTCGCAGATATCTCTATCTGCAGTGACCTTCTGAACGTTTCTCGGCGTGCAAGCAAGTGGGCAGATATCGGTGCGCGCGCGGGTGCGCGGCCCCGAATCTGCCCAAGGTCTTGCCCATTCGCGCCCAGCGGCCGCTGCGGTGCTCCCCGTCTTCTGGTCCAGTTACGATCGTAGAATAACGACACTAGGGAGGGGGTTTGGCCGCACACGGGGTTGAGCGCGGCCGCCGTTGCACCCTGTTCCCGACACTCCGGCTCAGGTGCTGGCGACCCCCACATCTTGGTCTCCAACCACAGCGTTCGGGGCGCGAGATCGGAGCACCCCGCTCATCGTTCCCCGACTCACCCCCAACATCCGCGCCGCCGCCTTCACGTTCCCCCCCGTCCGAGCGAGCGCGCGCTCGATCGTGCGCCGGTTCACCGCGGGATCCCCTCGCCGTACGTAGCCTAGAGGCGGGAATACCTCCGCAGGCAAGTGCACCGCGTCCACGTCCGCCGCGCCTGCCGCCCGCGCCATCAAGAACGCGTGCACGATCGCCCCGCCTAGCTCGCGCACGTTGCCCGGATACTCACCCTCCATGAGCGCGGCCAGCGCGCCGGTCGAAAACCGCTTCGGCCCTTCGACCTGCGTGAGGCGCGGACAATCGTCCAAAAACCGCTGCGCCAACACGATGATCTCGGCGCGCCGCTCGCGCAGCGGCGGCACGCGGATGTCGCACATCCCGAACCGGTACCGTAGATCCCGCAGCAATAGTCCCTGCAGCACGAGTTGCGCCGGATCGTCGGCCATCGCGAGCATGACTCGGCACGTGACCGTCTGCACGCGGTCGGACCCCACGGGACTGTACGTCCCGCGATCGAGCACCTGCAGCAGCTGTTTCTGCACGCCGAGATCGAGATTCTGCACGTCGTCGAGCAGCAGCGTCCCGCTGCCCGCCGTCGCGAAGCGCCCCGTACGCACCCTGCGGGCGTCGGTGTACGCCCCCTGCACGTGGCCGAACAACTCGTCCAGCGCGAGCTGGGGCGCCACGACGCCCACGCTGAACGGGTGGAACCCTCCCTCCCGGCCGCTCACCTGATGGATGTATTCGGCGATGAACGTCTTTCCCGTCCCGCTCTCGCCATGCAAGACGATCGGCGTCGCGGCGGGAGCGAATACGTGGGATCGTCGGAGCACCTCCGCCATGGCGCGGGTGAGCGCCACAGGATCGAGCGCGGGCGAGGTGGTGGGCGGCTCTGCAGCCAGGTCGGCGTGCGTCGCGCGCATGGTCGCGGGCATCCGGTTGAAGGTGGAGCACGGAGGGCGCGCGAGGCACTTCCGCAACACTCGTGCCGCAACCAACAACCGCACGAGTCGGTGGCACGCGCTGCCTGGACGCAACGGACGAAACCGTTACGGGCTAAGGTCCACCGTCGTGTCATATGCCGCACTGAGACGCGGTGTAATCACGGGAACGTGGGTGATAACAAGTTTCGCGGTACGCACGCCAGGCTTGCTGGACATGACCGAGCGGCGGACTAGTCTCCGAAATGCGCTAACCGCACGTCCAGCACGTCTGGAAGGCGTTGCAACTCCCCCAGCACGCCGTTCGTGAGCGCCTGATCGACGTTGATCGCGGCCAGCGCTTCCTCGCCCGGAGTCGCGCGCCGGGCTTGGTGATAGCTCGCGATGTTGATCCCGGCGCTACCGAGCACCGTGCCCACCCGGCCGATCACGCCCGGCACGTCGCGGTTTCGCATCACGAGCATCCAGCCCTCGGGCGCCACGTCCACGTGGTAGTCGTCGATGCGCACGACGCGGCCGTGGCTGTTGCCGACGAGCGCCCCTGCCACTCGCACGCGACCCCGCACCGTGTCGACCTTCACGCCGATCGACGTCTCGAAGCCGGGCTCCGGCGCCCCGGTCTTGCGGGCAAGCTGGATGCCGTGCTCCTCGGCGAGCACCTGCGCGTTCACCAGACTGACGGGGCCGGCGTTCATCGCCGCCAACAGGCCTTCCAGCGCTGACATCAATGCGGGCTTGGGCGCCGCCTCGTCCTTGCCGCCGTACGCCACCTCGAGGGCTTTCACCGGGCCGTCGGCCAGCGCCAGCGCGAGCCGGCCGAGGCGCCGCGCCAGATCGAGTAGCGGCGCGAGTCGCTTGAGCGCCGCGCCTCCCGCGATGCCGGGCACGTTGATGGCGAACGAGAGGTCCCCGCTCACGAGCGAGTCCCGCACGGCGGTGCAGATCTCGACCGCCACGCGCTCCTGCGCTTCGGCGGTGGACGCGGCGAGGTGCGGCGTCAGCAGCACGCGATCGAGTGCGCGCAGCGCCGAATCGGCCGGGAGCGGTTCGACCGAGAACACGTCGATTGCCGCGCCGCCGATCCGCTTCTCGCGGACCGCGTCGGCGAGCGCCACCTCGTCCACCAGCTCGCCCCGCGCCGTGTTGATCAACACGGCCGTCGGCTTCATGAGCCGCAGGCGATCTGCGTTGATCAAGTGGTGGGTCTGGTCGGTGAGTGCGACGTGCAGCGTGACGACGTCCGCCGAGCGGAGCAGCTCCTCGAGCGACAGCAGCGGTACCCCGATCTCGGCGGCCCGCTCGGGGAGGAGGTAGGGGTCGTGCGCCACGACGCTCATGCCGAAGGCGCGCGCCAGCTGCGCGACGTGCGCGCCGATCCGGCCCAGCCCCACGACGCCCATCGTCTTGCCGCGCAGCTCTGTGCCCTCGAACTTCTTGCGGTCCCAACCCCCACTCCGCATCGCCGCGGCAGCGTCGGGAATACGCCGCACCAGCGCGAGTAGCAGGCCGAGCGCATGCTCGCCGGCGCTGACCGTGTTCGCGCCCGGGGCGTTCATCACGGCGATGCCCCGGCGCGTCGCGGCGTGGACGTCGATCGTGTCTACCCCGGTCCCCGCCCGCGCCACGACGCGCAGGTGCGGGGCCCGCGCCAGCAAATCGGAGGTCACGCGCGTTTCACTCCGCACGATCAGGGCGTGGGCGCCGGCGAGCGCCCGGTCGAGCTCCTCCTTGGGCTTGCCCGCGACGGGCACGACTTCGATTTCAGCGGTTGCGGCGAGAAGCTTCAGGCCGCTCTCCGCGACCCGATCGGCGACCACGACGCGCCAGGTCAATCGAGCGCTCCGCGCACCAGCGCGAGCAGCTCATCGAGTGCCTCGACGCTGTGATCGCCCATGTGGCCGATCCGGATCGTCGAATCCTTGAGCGCGCCGTAGCCGGCACCGATCGTCCACCCCTGTTGCTTGAGGGCGCCGACGATGTCCTTGGCATGCTTGCCGTCGGGCAGCTTGAGGCAGGAAACCGTCCAGCTGCGTCGTCCCTGCACCGGGACGAACGCGATTCCCGTCTCGGCGCTCCAGGTCTCGACCCTGTGCCGCATCGCGTCGTGACGCGCCCACCGCGCTTCGATACCTCCGCTCTGCTCGATCCGCGCCAGCTGGGTCTCGAGCGCGTACAACAGCGAAATCGCCGGGGTGTTGGTGGGCTGGAACTTCGCCATCGCCGCCGCGAACGTGACGAGGTCGAAATAGGCGCCGCGGCCTTCAAGCGTTTTCGCCCGCTCGAGCATCCGGTCGGACGCGACGCCGAGCGCGAGGCCGGGCGGCAACGCGAGCGCCTTCTGCGAGCCCGTGAACACGAAGTCCAGGTTCCACTTGTCGGTCTCGACCGGCGATCCCGCCATCGACGTCACCGCGTCGACGAGGAGCAGCACGCCGTCGAACTCCTTCACGACCTCGGCGTAGCCGGCGACGTCCTGGAGCACGCCCGTAGACGTCTCCGAGTGCACGCAGGTCACGGCATCGACCGGGGTGCGGCGCAGCGCGTCGCGCAGCATCTCGGGCTCGATCGCGCTGCCGAGAGGCACCTCGAGTCGGATCCCCTCCTTGCCGCAGGCACCCACGAGGGCCGCGAAGCGATCGCTGAAGGCTCCGTTGACGAGCGACAGCGCGCGCCGGCGCACGCCGTTGCGCACCGCCATCTCCATGAAGCCGGTAGCGGAGGTCGTGCCGATGAGCACGGGACGCTTGGTCCGGGCGAGCGCGCCGAGGCGGGGCGCGACGCCTTGGAGCAGCTTCTCCATCCCGGCCGAGCGGTGGCCGATCATCGGCCGCGCCATGGCGGCCAAGATCTCGGGATGAACGTCGGTGGGACCTGGGAGAAAGAACTTCCCGAACGGCACAGTCATGCGGTGGCCCGCGCCAACTCCTCGACCAATCCGCCGAGCACCATTTCGCTGGTTTTGACGAGGCGCACGCCCTCGTCCCCCCATTCACGGAGCAGGTGCTCCGCCACGTCGCGGTCGATCGGCTTCATCGCGTCGACGACCGCGAACAGACGGACGTGCGGCCGGTGCTCGAGCAGCCCCTCGATCGCGTACTTGTCGCACACATCGAGGGCGACGCCGTACAGCACGACATCCTGCGGATCGAGAGCGTCGAGGACGGGAAGGAGGTTCGGGTTGCTGAAGACGTCGAAGCGGTGCTTGTGGAACAGAATGTCGCCCCCATGCGCCCGCACGCGGCCGGCCAGGGCTTTAGGGTCTTGCGGATCGGGCTCGATGACGAGCGGATCGCGCAGCGCGGTCTCGGAGATCTTCTTTTGGCCCGGTGTTCCGCGTAAGCAGTGGGGCGGAAACGTGGTCTTCCAGTCCGGCTTATCCGAGATCTCCGGGTGCTGGGGCACGTGATCGTCCGCGCTCGCCACGATCCGCAGGCCGTGCCCGTGGGCGAAATCGGTGAGTTTCTTGAGGTTTGGAATGATGTGCTCGGCGTCGGGCACGTACAGTTTGCCGTCCGCCTTCATGAAGTCGTATTGGGTGTCGACGTCCCAGAAGATCACTCGCGCCATGCCCGGAAATCTAGAAGGCTACAGCGTGAGCGCTACCGCCACTTCGTCGCAGGCGTCTTGGCGGGGACAGCGGGCGCAATCGGCCCACACCTTGAGGGGGAACTGCTCCTTCTCGGTGGCCCGGAACCCGAGCCGCAGGAAGAACATCGGTTTGCGTGTGAGGCCAAAGATCTCGGTGAGGCCGAGGGCCCGCGCGTCGTCGACCACCGACTCCACCAGCGCGCGGCCCACACCGCGGCCCTGCTGATCGTCGCGCACCGCGAGGCCCGCGATTTCCGCGAGCTGCGTGCTGTACACCTTGAGCGACGCGGTGCCTACGATCTCGCCGTCCGCGTCCTCCGCCACCACGTACTCCTTGATGTGACGGCACAGGTCGTAATTGCTGCGCGGCAGCAGGTCGCCGGTGGCCACGAACGGCGCCATCAGCTTCTCCATCCGCGCGACGTCCGCGAGGACGGCCGCACGCACGACCGGCGCCGGCGCGACGGCAGCGAGCGTCGAGACGGTCATGCGAGCACCTCGGCGAGCACGGCGACTCCGCGCTCCAGGTCGTCCCGGCCGATGGTGAGCGGCGGCACGATGCGGATCACGTTCGACCCGGCGGTGAGGACGAGCAGCCGGCGTTCCCGCGCGGCAGCGATGACCGGCGCCGCGGGCTCGGCGAGCTCGATGCCCCACATCAGACCGCGCCCACGCACCGCTCGCACGCGCCGCGCCTGCGCCGCGAGCCGCGCCAGGCGTTCGCCCAACCACGCACCCTTCGCCCGCACCTCCGCCAGGAAGTCGGGGTCGGCGATCGTGCGCAGGACCTCGAGCGCCACGGTCGCGACGAGCGGCCCGCCGCCGAACGTCGTGGCGTGATCTCCGGGAGCGAGCGCGGCGGCGACGCGGTCGCTGACCAGCACGGCCCCCATTGGCAGCCCGCCGGCGAGCGGTTTCGCCAGCGTGAGCACGTCCGGCGTCACGCCCGCCTGCTCGCAGGCGAACAGTGTGCCGGTGCGGCCGAGGCCGCACTGCACTTCGTCGAAGATCAACGCCGCTCCCCGCTCATCGCACAACTCACGCAAGAACGCGAGGAACTCCGGCTCCACGACCCGCACGCCGCCCTCTCCCTGGAGCGGCTCCACGATCACGGCGGCGGTCGCCGCCGTAACGGCGCGGGCGGCCGCGGCGCGATCGCCCAAGGGAGCGATCTGCACCCCGGCGAGCAGCGGCTCGAACGGCCGGCGGTAGTCGGGCCGGTCGGTGGCGGCGAGCGACGCGAACAGGCGCCCGTGGAACGAACCCGAGAAGGCCACGATCTCGGTCTTCGCGGACCACTTCCGCGCGAACTTGAACGCGCCCTCGTTTGCCTCGGCGCCCGAGTTGCAGAAGAACACCTGGCCATGACCCTGATGCTTGAAGGCGTGCGCTACGAGCTCGGCCGCCAGCAGCTCGCCCGGCTCCGTGCGATAGAGGTTCGAGGTGTGGACCAGCCCGGTATCGAGCGCGCGCAGGATCGCGTCGCGGATCACGGGATGGTTGTAGCCGAGGGCGTTGACGGCGATTCCCGCGACGAAGTCGAGGTAGCGGGTTCCGTCCTCGGCGATCAGCTCCGCGCCTTCCCCCGCCACGAACAGGGGGCCGACCCGGGAATACACGCCCAGCAGCGCCGCAGCGTCCGACTGGACCGCGGTCACGCCGGTTGGGTCGCGCGAGGGGCGGCGAGCAGGCGGGTGCCGGCGGTCGCGCTCTCGAACATGTCGAGATCGCCGATCCGGACGGCCCTGACACCCGCCCCCAGGGCCAGAGCGGCCGCGCGCAGCTTGGCGGCCATGCCGTCGGCCGCGACGCCCGACTCGATCAGCGCCTCGACCTCCGCGGCGGCAAGCGTCGGCTGCGCGACGCCGTCGATCTCGACACCGGGAACGTCGGACACGAACAGCAGCTCATCGGCGTGCAGCGCCGCGGCGACCGCCGCGGCGGCGTGGTCGGCGTTGACGTTGAGAGGCACACCGCCCCCGCCCTCACCGGCGGCGGGCGCGACCGGCGCCACGACGGGCGTGAGGCCGGCGAGCAGCAAGCTCTCGAGCAGCGACGCTCGCACCGCGGCGATCTCCCCCACATGCCCGAGGCCCCCGTCGGCCGCGGGCCGCGCGGCGAGGAGACCCCCGTCCACACCGGAGAGTCCGATGGCGTCGAGCCCAGCCGCGCGCAGCGCGGCGACGAGGAGGCGATTCACGGGCCCGCCGAGCACCATCTCCACCACTTCGGCGATCTCCGGCGTCGTGACGCGGAGCCCGTCACGCTTCTCGACGGGCAGGCTCAGGCGGCGCGACCAGGCGCTCACCGCCTGGCCGCCGCCGTGCACGATCACGACCGGCGCCGAGGCCACGAGGGCGCGGGCACACTCCGCTACCCACGTCGGGCGATCGAGCTCGTTGCCCCCGACCTTGACGACGCGCACGCCTAGCACGCGAGCCCCGCGGTCTCGGCGAGTCCGAGCATCACGTTCATGTTCTGCACCGCCTGCCCCGCGGCGCCTTTGACCAGATTGTCGATCGCCGCGATCACGGTGAGGCGTGGCCGGCGCACGTCGGCGACCGGGACGACGCCCAGCGCGACACGGTTGCGGTAGACGACGTCCTTGAGCGACGGCAGGGCGCCCCGCATCACGTGGACGCATGCCTCGCCGTCGTAGGCCGCCTGGTAGAGCCCCTCGGCCGTCGCCTGGTCGACCACGCGGGTGAGCGGGACGTGAATCGTCTCGAGGATGCCGCGCTTCACCGGCAGCAGGTGCGGCGTGAACACGAGATCGCCGGTGAAGCCACCCTCGCGCGCCAGCGACTGCTTCAGCTCGGCGAGGTGGCGGTGCGTGTTGCCGATCGCGTATGCGCGGAAGTCCTCTGAGACTTCGCCGAATAAGAGCTCGCGCTTGGGGTTGCGGCCAGCGCCGGTCACACCCGAAGCGGCGTCGATGATCACTTCGCGCGACGGGTCGATGAGACCGCGCTGCGCCAGCGGGATCAGGGCGAGCAGCGCCGCGGTCGGATAGCACCCGGGGTTCGCCACGAGGTCGGCGCCGGCGAGCTGCGGCCGCGTGAATTCGGTCAGCCCGTACACCGCGTCCGGCGACAGCCGGAAGTCGGCGGAGAGGTCCACGGCGCGCTTGCCGGCGGCGCGCGCCTCGTGCACGTAGCGGGCCGACACCCCGTGCGGCAGCGCCGAGAAGACGATCTCCGCCGCCCCGAACGGGGCGTCGTCGGCTCTCATGAGTTGCAGCCCGTCCACCCACTCCCCGGCCGCCGACTCGGCCGTCGCGAACGCGACAGCGGCCCCCGGATGCCGCGTCAGGAGTCGCAACAACTCCTGCCCGACATAACCGGAGGCCCCCAGCACGCCAACGGGGACCGATGCATGATTATTCATTATGGCGGAATAATATACAGGTGCTGGTGGGATGCAAGGGACGCCCGTAGGGGCACGGCAATGCCGTGCCCCTACATCACGTGACCCTTTCCAGCCTCGGGTTCGGCCGGTACGCCCGGCCCACCTTGGCGCACGGTTTCCCTTCCAGCATCACCACATCGGCGGTGAAGTCGAACCGGCCCTGGAACAGGCTCGACCCGACGCCATAGGCGTCCACGGGCACGCCCTGCTCCTCGAATTGCCGGATCTTCTCCACGGTGAACCCGCCCGACACGACGATCTTCACGTCCTTGAACCCGTCGCCGTCGAGGGCGCGGCGCACGTTCCACACGAGCTGAGGATTGACCCCGGTGGGCTTGAAGGTCCCCATCTGCGGGCTGACGGACTTGTCCACCAGCGTTTCGGACGTGTCGAGGCGGACGCCGTACAAGCGGTCGCCCAGGGCGCGGGCCACCTCGAGCGAAGTCCCGACGCAGTCGTTTTCGAAGTCCACCAGGGTGATGAGCCGGATCGATCCATCCATCTGATCCGCAAACTTGCGCGACGCGAGCACCGTGTCACCGCCGTAGGCCGCGATCAACGCATGGGGGACAGTGCCGATGCCCTCGGAGCCCCACCACGACGCCTGCGCGTCGGTCGAGACGCCGATCGCTCCGGCGATGTGGGCGGCATAGCCGTCACCGGTCTGGACGAGCCAGTGATCGTGCCGCGCTGGAAAGAACATCACCTCTTTGGGCTTCGCCGCCTCGACGACGCGCCGCGTGTTGGTCCCGACCCGGGTGCGCCGCGCCAGCACCCCCAGGTAGACGGTCTCGAGATTCGCGAACGCGTCGTAGGGACCCTCGATCAGCAGCACCGTCTCCCACGGGTCGATCTCCTCGCCGTCGTACAGCGCGTGCACCACGAGCTCGTCCCAGCGCTCGGCGCAGAGCTTGAGGATCGCGATCGCCTCGTCGATCCCGCCGAGCGACGCGTGCGATTTGCCGAACACCTGCATCGTAACGCGCGGCCGATGCCGATCCTTGCGGAGCAGCTCGCGGGCGCGCACGAAGTATTTGTCGGAGTAGTAGCCCTCCCGCATCTTCTCGATGGGAAGGTGGAAGATCGACGGATCGAGACGTTGGCGGCGCGTCATCGGCCGGCGGGCCAGGCGAAGGTCGCGACCAGGGTGTCGCCGCCCGGGAGCGGCAGGCGACGCGCGACGTCGTTCAGCCGCCCGCACATGACGCCGACCGGCTCGGCGACGGCCGGCGCCACGACCCGCAGGCAGACGACGTCCGCATCGAGCGCGAGCACGCGGTCGCGCGCCGAGCGGGCCGGCTCGGGCCGCGCAAGACCGACCTCCAAGGTGGTGGTGCGTCCCGCCATCGCCAGATCTACGCGCCGGGCGGGCGCCTCGGGAACGAGATCGTAGCCGCGCGGACCGCTCACCGTGTCGCCGCGGACGAGGTTCATGATCACGCGGGCGCGGCGCGGGCGCACGACCGCCTCGAGACCGATGTCCAAACTCGAATCGGCGACCTGCAGCTCTTCGGCGGGCCGCCCCTCCCCGCCGGAGAAGCCGCGCTCGAGCGCGACCTCGACCCAGAGGCCCGCGCCGCGCGCCGCCGTTCGTCGGGGGCGCCCGAACAGATGAACGCGGACCGTGTCGCCCCAGGGGAGCCGGACGGCGCGGAGGTAGCTATCCTGCTCCCACACGCCCAAGCCGCGGCGCGAACGGCCCAGGCGCCGTTTGGTGAAGAACTCGGCGGAGACCAGCACCGTGTCGCCCTCCGGCACGATCTGGAAGAGCGCTTCGATTTCGGAGGAATCGCCACGCAGCGAGAAGCGCAGGTCGGTGCCGGCGGGACCGCTCACCGCGCCACGGGCGAGCTGGATTTCGTCCTGCACCACGCGCACCCGATAGGTGACGCGGGTGCCAGGTCCCTGCAGCAGCGCGAGTAGCGCCGCCGCGACCGCGCCGCCGCCGCTAATGGACGACAATCGCGGCACGCGAGTCCTCCAGCGATCCTCCCGGCCCGCCCCAGCGGCCGTGCGCCAGCCACCCTCCGGCGACTCCCAGGGCGAGCGCCACGACGGCCCAGAAGGCCAGAGCGCGGCCGCGGATCGCCGGCCGGGGAACGATCCGCGCGTGGGGATCGCCGGCGGAGCGCGCCAGCGCGACGCGTACCTCGAGCTGGCTCGCGCGCGCGCCGGCGCAGTGCGAGCAGGTGGCGAGGTGCTTGGCCAGCGCCGCCCGCTCGACCAGTGACAGCTCGCCGTCGAGCTCCGCGTCGATTTGCTTGAGCCACGTCTCGTGACCGTCGCTCATGGTAGCTCCTCCCGTACTCGATATTTGAGCGCCCGCCGCTGCATCCATCGGACTGCGAACGCGTCCGCCAGCGAGCGGAACATCCGGTTCCACATCCCGTACTTCGTGACGCCGAAGCGCCGCGGCCGGTGCCCGACCGGGACCTCAGCCACCGTGCCGCCGTGCATCTTGATGAGCGTCGGGAGGAAACGGTGCATACCGCCGAACAAGGGCAGCGCCCGGACGGCATCGGCGCGGAACGCCTTGAGCGAGCAGCCGGTGTCGCGGATCGACTCACCGTTGAGCCAATTCCGGACCCCATTCGCGATCCGGCTCTGGAGCAGCTTCCACGCCGAATCGTGCCGCGCCGTCCGATACCCCGCCACGGCGGTGGCTCCCGATGTCTCCAGCGCGTCCACCACGCGGGGGACGTCGGCAGGGTCGTTCTGGAGGTCGGCGTCGAGCGTGACCACGACCTTTCCCCGCGCGGCGCGGAAGCCGGCCGCGAACGCCGCCGTCTGCCCGGCGTTCCGCTCGAACGCGACAATGTGCAGCTGCGGGTGGTCGCGTTTCAGGACCTTCAGGGTCTCGAGCGAGCCGTCGGTCGACCCGTCGTCCACGGCCACGACTTCGTAGCTGCGGCCTGTCCCATCCAGCGCCCCCGCAATCTCGGCGAGCAATGGCGCGAGGTTCTCCCGCTCGTTGTACACGGGAATGACGAGCGACAGGTCAGGAGTGGCGGCGGGCAACCTGCAGCTCCCGAGACAGAGGGTACTTCACGAGCATGCGGTCGAGCAGCGCGTCGGCGCGGCCGGACTGTCCCAGGTGCAGGCGATACAGCTCGGCCAAGCGCACGGCCCAGAGGGGCTCCTTCTCGGGCGGGGGGTGGTGCGCCAGCAGGTGCTCGAGCAGCTCGACCTCCTGCGCGTCGGTGGGCGCGGGCGTGCCTTCGAAGAAGACGCGCAGCCCGACGTCGAACCAGCGTCGGACATCCTCCGCAAACGCCGTCAGGGCGATCGCCATGGACGTGAAGGCCACAATCTCGGCGTCGAGGTGGCCCGTCCGCACCAGAATCTCAACCAACACGTAGGCGCCGATGGTGGCCGCGCCGCCGCCGAAGAGGCGAATGAGTCGGATGACGCGACGATCGGACGTGCCCACGGGAGCAGAAGCTTACGACGCGCGCCCTGTGCCAAGCAAGTTGACAGGCGCGAGGTGACTGGGTAAAACCCTAGAACTTCCTCACATCGGAGCCGTCCGTGTCCGAGGCGCTTTCACGCCGCGAGTTCGTCCTGTCTGCCGGCAGCCTGGCCGCCGGCGCGGCGCTCAGCATCCCGCACCCCATGCGGCCCCTGCGGCCGTTGCCTGCGGAGACCCGCTGGGCGGCGAAACCCGTCGCCATCGCGAGCGCGAACGGCATTCGCGGGGTGCAGAAGACGTTCGACCTGCTGATGCAGGGCGCGGACACCCTCGACGCGGCGATCGAAGCCGTCAAGATCCAGGAGCTCGACCCGAACGACGACTCGGTGGGCTACGGCGGCCTCCCCAACGCCGAAGGTGTCGTGCAGCTCGACGCGTCGTGCATGCACGGCCCCACGAAGCGGGCCGGCGCGGTCGGCTGCCTCGAAAACATCAAGACGCCGTCCGAGGTCGCGAAGCTCGTCCTCAAGTACACGAACAACGTCTTCCTGGTCGGCGAGGGGGCGAAACGGTTCGCATTGTCCTACGGGTTCAAGGAGGAAGACCTGCTCACCGAGCGCTCGCGCCAGAAGTGGCTGGCGTGGCGCGCCAACCTGAATCCCAACGATGACTACCTCGACGTGCCGGAATCGGAGAACATGGTCGTCCGACCCACCGGCACGATCAACTGTGATGCCGTCACGCCGGGAGGCGAGATCTCGTCCGTGACGACGACGAGCGGGTTGGCCTGGAAGATCCCCGGTCGAGTGGGCGACTCGGCGGTCATCGGCGCCGGGCAGTACACCGACAACGACGTGGGCGCGGCGGGCTCGACCGGGCGCGGGGAATCGAACATCAAGGTGTGTGGCGGCTTCCTGACCGTGGAGTCCATGCGCCGCGGCATGAAGCCGACCGACGCGTGCCTCGAGACGCTCAAGCGCGTCATGGCGACCACCGAGCCACGACTGCTCGACGCGCGCGGTCGGCCCAAGTTTGGACTGACCTACTACGCGGTGAACAAGCGAGGCGAGTTCGGGGCGGCGTCGCTGTTCCCAGTCAGCTACGCGGCCCACGACGGCACCGAGGCCAAGCTCCGCGACGCCGCCCACATGTTCGAGAGCACCTGACCCTGATGCGAAGGATCGGCGCGGCGCTCCTGGCCGCGGCGCTTGCTCCACCGGCCTTGGCCGCGCAACGCGGCGCGTGGGTGGATCAGCTCTACCCCTACGCCTACTACAGCACGATCGACGGGTTCTGGCTCGCCGGACGGTACGGCTGGTACAGTCCGATGGGGTTCACCGAGCGCCCCGAGCCGAACTGGGCCAGCGTCAAATTCGACGCGGCGGCGAGCACGCAGGGGAGTTACCTGCTCAGCGCCGACGCCGCCGCCCCCGCTTACTGGGACGGATGGCGCCTGGCCCTGACGCTCAGCGCCGCCCGGTCCAACCGGCTCGGCTACTACGGTCAGGGCAACGCCGCGCCGTACGATCCAGACAGCATCACCCCCGCCAGTCCGTACTTCTATAAGGTGAGCCGCACGACGCAGAGCGCGCGGCTGACGGTCCAGCGGCGCGTGATCGGCCCGCTGCGGGTCCTCGGTGGAGCGACGGTGGAACACACGGACTTCCGCACGCTCCCGGGACAGAGCCGGTTCCGGGAGGATCTCGCCTCCGGGGTGGTCGATTCCGCCACCGTGCCGTTCAGCGATTACGTCGTCCGCGGCGGGATCGTCGTCGATTGGCGCGACCAGGAGGTGGACCCCCATCGCGGCGTCTTCGCCGAAGCGCTCATCGCCAACGGCCGGGGTTACACGCGCACCACCGCTCACGCGCGCGTCTACGTGCACGCGCTCGACAAGCTGATCCTGGCGGGGCGCGTCGGCATCGAGCGCATGACCGGCGCGCCTCCCGCGGCGGCGCAACTCACGATGGAGTCGAGCGACGGACCGCTCATCGCCCTCGGCGGCTACCGCTCGCTGCGGGGTTACTACGACGACCGCTTCGTGGGGCCGGGAAAGCTCGTGGGTGGCGTGGAGGCCCGCTACGGCGTGCTCTGGGCGCCGCGCTTGATGGAGCTGAAGCTGGTGGCGTTCTACGACGTCGGGCGCGTGTTCGCTCCCGGGGAACGGGCGCGCATCACGGGCGACGGCCTGCACTCGGCCGCCGGCGGGGAGGTCGCGCTGGCGCTGCTGCGCAACACGCTGTTCGTGCTCGGGTTCGGCAAAGGCTCGGAAGGCACGCAGCTGCTGTTCGGGACGACCTGGAGTTACTGAGCGACTTCCCGGATCTCCACGCCGCGTTTCTTCAACTCCTCGACGTAGGGGTTGAACGGCACCGCTTCGTCCGGCGTGTGAGCGCCCGTCGCGCTGATCCGCCCGTCCACCTGCATGAGGCCGGTGATCGCGAGTGAGTAGCCCGTCGTGCGCATCATCGCGCTGATCCCGGTCTTCTCGTCGGCGTAGTCGAGCAGCTGCCAGGCCACGCGCCGCCCGCCGCGCCCCGTCACCTCGACGCGCAGCGCCACGAGATCGGGCGCGTTGGGCTTCGTGAGCGTGGGCGAGACGGTCGCAATGAACGCATCGCGCGGCACGATCTTGGTTCCCTTCACCGTGACCGGCCGCATGGCGAGCAGACCGAGCTCGCGCACGGGGCGCATGATCGCGACGTGGCCCGGGTAGCGGAGGGTCTTGTACTCCATCGTGCGCACTCGGCCGGCGTACGCCCACGGCATGGTCGAAATGCCGCCGCCGGTGTGGAACGCCTCGAGCGTGCCGACGGGCGCCGGGAACTCCACCGATTCGAGTTCCGAGAGGGCGTCGACGCGGGCCGGCTGGCCGTCACGCAGGACCCATGAGGGCGTCGTGTAGTAGTCGAGCGCGCCCTCCAGCGAATAGACGATCTGATAGTTCAGCGGGGGCTCCGGATGCCGCGGGAGACCGCCGACGAAGATCTTCACGGTGTCCGCATCGCCAACGCGGCGGATCCCTTCGGCGGCGATGATGTTGACCATCCCAGGCGCGAGCCCGCAATCCGGTATGATGGAGACGCGCTTCTTCCGCGCGGGGGCGTCCAGCGTCTTCTGGCGTTGCACGATCTCGGTGTTGCCGCCGAGGTCGGTGCAGTGCAGGCCGGCCGCGACTGCCGCCTTGGCCACCGCGTAATTGAAGTGGTAGGGCGACGCATTCATCACGGCATCGTGGCCGCGCATCAGCGCGCGCAGGCGCGCGGTCTGCTTCACATCGAGGCGCGCCAGCGCCAGCCGCTTCCCGACCTTCTTCTTGAGAAAGGGAGGCAAGCGTTTGGGATCGAGATCCGCGAGGGTCACCCGCTCCACCTCGGCCTGCCGCAACAGATCGTACGCGCACGCCGATCCCTGCAGCCCCGCGCCCAGCACCAACATCCGCATCGTCAACGCTCCTATTTTGGGCGGCGAAAGCTAGTTAGATTCGCGCGCGATGTCGCCACCCGCCCCCCGTCCAACAGATCTCACGCACCAGCGCCTCATCCGCGCCGCCCTGGAGCTGTTCAGCAGCCGAGGCTATCACGACACCACAACCGCCCAGATCGCGAAGAAGGCGGGCGTGGCCGAAGGGACGATCTACCGCCACTTCCCCAGTAAGCAGCAGCTCCTGAACGAGCTCTATCGGGCGGCGCTGCGCTGGGCCGCCAAGACGGTGGAGGACGCGGCGGCGACGACGCCGCGCGACCGGCTCGCCCTGGTGGCGCAGGGGCTGGTCGAAGGCGCGGTGCGCGATCCTGCGGTGGTCAAGTTGGGGTTGATCGAGCGGCACGACGCGGTGCTGGACGACGAGAGTCGCCGCACGGCGCGCGAATTCCGCAGCGGGCTCGAGCGGCTGATCGCGCAGGGGAAGGCCGAGGGGGCGGTGCGGCCTGGTGCGGTCGACGTTTGGGCGGGCATCTGGCTCGCCGTGGTGAGCTATGCCCTGGAGAGAATCGTGGCCAAAGACTGGAAGCCTGGGGAGGCGGCAGTGGGATTGGTGATCGAAGGAGCTTGGGAGGCGATCGGCGCATAAGACCCGTGACCGGGGGGCCCGCTGCGCGACAAGAGACTTGGCAGTCGCTGCGCGGGCCCATCGCCTACGCGCCGCGACCGCCCTCGCCGTCACCCCGCCGCAGCTCCAGCAGCGCGATCTCGGGCGGCACGAAGATCCGAATCGGCACGCCCACCACGCCGATGCCGCGGCTCACGTACAGCTGACTCGCGCCCTGCCGGAAGTGCCCCATGACATACTTCGTGATCAGCCGACCCGCCGACCAACCGATCACCGGCAGGTAGATCTGGCCGCCGTGGATGTGCCCGGCGAGGGTGAGGGGGATGCCCTGCGGCGCGGCGCCGTCGAAGGCTCCGGGCCGGTGGGCGAGCAGGATCTGGAACACGCCAGGCGGCGTGCGCCGCAGCGCCGCACCGATATCCGCGTGCTGGGGGTCGTCGGCGTGCCAGGTGCGCGGGTCGTCGATGCCGACGAGCGCCAGCGGCGTGCCGTTGCGCTCGACAACGTGTGCGCCGTTCTGCACGAACGCCTGCCCGGCCTCGCGCACACCGCGAATCACGGCTTCCTCCCCCGTATAGCGGTCGTGATTGCCGAGCACCGTCACCACGCCGAGCGGCGCGCGCAGGTCGCGGAACGCGCGGACATAGTCGGGGATGTACGACGCCGCGATGTCGATCATGTCGCCGGTCTGGCAGATCAGGTCGGCGCCGAGCGCGTTGGTCTGCGCGACGATCGCTGCCATCTTCTCCAGCTCCATGTGAATCCCCGCGTGCACGTCGGAGAGGTGCGCGATCCGTAGACCGTCGAGGCCCGGCGGGAGATCGGGGAGGAACAGCGTGCGCCGCGTGACGACCGGCAACCGCTCGGCGCTCCAGATCCCGTAGCCCGCCAGCCCCAGGCCGGCGGCGGCGTACGTGTACGTCGCGCGGGCGAGGAACTGACGGCGAGAGACACGTGCGCCATGCGCCGTGAGCGGTGCGCCGGACTGCGGGCTCCGCTTCCTACGCACCACGTACCACGCACCACGCACCGCTTTCCCGAGCAGATACACGCACACCAGCCCGCAAAACACCCAGCCGAGCAGCTGCCACGCGATCCAGGGCGCGATGTAGGGGATCCGGCCGATGCCCCACAGGCTGCCCGAGAGCAGGCGGATCGCGACCAGGACCCAGGGGAAGTTGAAAACGGCGAACACGGCCGCGAGCGCCCAGCGGGTGACGCGCGCCTGTCCCGGCCGCGTGGGGTCGGGAAGCCGCTCGCGCAGGTACAGGTAGATCAGCACCTGCGGCGCGACGAAGAGCAAAAGGTAGATTACGGCCACCATGCTATCCCGTACGCTCCTGTTGGTCGCGTGGTTCCCGACGCTCGTCTCCGCCCAGCTGCTGACGCCCGTCGATCGCCAGCTCGTGGCGGCCGGCGTGTGGTCCGAGCCCCGCTATAACTATGCCTACTGGGACGCCGTCCGTGCCGATTGGGACTCGGCGTTCGCCGCCGTCGTCACCGAGACGACAGGTCGCGGTGCCACGACCGACGTGCAATTCTTCCGCCGGCTGCGGCGCTTCGTGGCGTTGCTCGGGGATGGTCAGGCGGAGCTGACGCCGCCCCCGGCGATCGCCGCACGCCTGGCACGCCCACCCCTCGCGCTGCGCAGCGTCGAACGCCGCCCGTTCATCATCGACTACGCCGCCAACGACGAGATGCGGATCGCGCGTCCCGAGCGGCTCGCGGAGATCCTGGCGGTGCAAGGGATCCCCGCCGAGCAATGGATCCGCGACTCCGTCCTCCCCGAAGTCGCCGGCGCCACCGAGCCATGCCGGTGGGAACGCGCCGTGGCGCGGATGCTGGAGGGAGAGAAGGGCACTGCCCTGCACCTGCTGCTGCGGCTCCCGGGGGGAGCGCAGCGCGGCGCCAGCGTGACGCGCAGCGTGTCACTCACTGCCCACTGGCCGCTCGAGCCCGCCGCGCTCGAGGTCGACACACTGCCCGGGGGGGGCGGCGCGATCTGGGTGCGGGTGACCTCGCTCGCCGACGCGGACGTGGTTGCGGCGTTCGATCGCGCCCTCGGCGATGCGCCGCGCCTCACCGGCATCGTGCTCGATCTGCGCGAAGCGGCCGGCACGGGGAGCGGCCGTGAAAACGGATATGCGATTCTGGAGCGCCTCATCGAGCGGCCCACCCTCACCTCCCGCTGGCGCACGCCGCAGTACCGGCCGGCGTATCGCGGCGCCGACGCCCCCGACTCGAACGGCGCATGGCTCGACGCCCCCTCCGACACCATCCGCCCGCGCCAGGGAGGGGGCCGCTCGCGCTTCGCCGGCCCGGTCGCGATCCTCACGTCGCCCCGCACCGCGGGGGCGGCCGAGGACCTGCTCGTCGCCTTCCGCAACGGCGCCCGTGGCCCCGTTATCGGCGAGATGTCGGCAGGGAGCACCGGCCAGACCCTGCTGCTGCCGCTGCGCCGCGGCTGGCAACTCCGGGTGACCGTGACGCGCGACGCGTTTCCCGACGGGAAGGAGTTCGCGCGTTCGGGCGTAGCCCCCGAGCTACCTGTCGCGGTGAGGGTGGAGGACGTGTTGGCGGGGCGCGATGCGGCGCTCGAGCGGGCGCGGGAGTACTTGAAGAGCCTCCCGCGCCGCTGAGCGTTTACTTTTCGAGCTGCGCGCGGAAGAACCGGATCACGGTGCGCCACGCGCTGTCGGCCACCTCGGGCTTCTCGCGGGCGCGCAGGAAGCCGTGCCCGACACCCGGATAAATCGCGTACTGATAGTCCTTCCCCGCTTGTTTGATCGCCGCCGCCGTTTCCGGGAGTCCCGCATCGATGCGCGCGTCGTTCTCGGCGTATACGCCGAGCCCCTTGGCGCGGATGCGCGCGATCTCTTCAGCCCGAGGACTCGGCCCGTAGCAGACGACGAACGCCTTGAGCCCCGGGTTGTTGGTCGCGTAGCGGAAGCTCTGCCCGCCGCCCCAGCAGAACCCGATGACGCCGATGGCGTCGGCGCGCACGGCCTTCAGCGTCTTGAGATACGCCTGCGCCGCGTCGAGGTCAGCCGTGACCTGATCGGGCGGGAGCGCCACGATGAGCTTCCGCGCGGAGTCGCCGGCCGCGGGCGTGCCGCCGCCGCGCGACAGCAAGTCGGGCGCGATCGCGACGAAGCCGTCCTTGGCGAGCTGCTCCGTCGTCTGTCGTACGAAGTCCGACATCCCGAAGATCTCGTGGATCACGATGACGCCGGGCGCCGCGGTCGGCCGCTCGGGGTACGCGATGTAGGCGGTGATCGTATCCTTGCCGGAGAGGTACTTCACGTACTCGGCATGAATATCGGGGGACCGATGGAACGATGGAACGATGGAAAGACAGACTGCGACAATTCCGAATGCCGCGAGCCTACCGGTCCATCGTTCCATCGTTCCATCGGTCCGACGTTCGATCTTACCGTCCATAGGTCACCCTCCAGATCTTGCCGCCCATGTCGTCGCTCACCAGCAATGCGCCCTCCGTGGTCATAACGATGCTCACCGGCCGGCCCCAGCGCGAGCCGTCGGGGCGCTGCCACCCGGTCACGAAATCGTCGATCGAGACGGGGCGGCCGTTGGCGACCTGCACGCGGACGACTTTGTCGCCGGTGGGCACTGACCGATTCCAGGAGCCGTGGAACGCCACGAACGCATCGCCGCGGTAGTCCGCGGGGAACGCGGTGCCCGTATAGAAGGTCATTCCCAGCGGCGCCGAGTGGGCTTGAAACGTGATCGCCGGTGGCTCGACGCTCGAGCAGTCGGCGGAGGGATACTCGGGGTTCTTCTGGCCCGGGAGGTAGCACTGCGGCCAACCGTAGTACTTGCCGTCCTTGATGATGTTGATCCGTTCCGGCGGCACGTCGTCGCCGAGGTTGTCGCGGTCGTTGTTCGTCGCCCACAGGTCACCCGTCGTGGGATTGATCGCCAGCCCAACGGAGTTGCGCAGGCCGCGCGCGAACACATGGCCGCGCGAGCCGTCACGATTGAACTGGACGACGGCGGCGCGCATCGAGTCGGTCTCGTCGCAGATGTTGCACGAGGAGCCGATGCTCAGGTACATCTTGCCGTCGTTTCCGAAGACGACCGTGCGGGTCCAGTGACCGCCGCCGCCCGGGATGTTGGGGACATCGACGACCTTGGCCGCCGACCCCGGATTGAAGTGCACGACCTCGTTGTTCTCGGCCACGAACATCGTGTCGCCGCGGAAGGCGATCCCGAAGGGCCGGTTGAGTCCCGTCGCAACGACCACGACCGAATCCGCGACGCCGTCACCGTTCGCATCGGGCAGCCGCACGATGGTGCCCGCGCTGGGGCGCGAAGCGTAGACGACGCCGCCGGGACCGAGCGTCAGGTAGCGCACACCCGGCACGTCGGCAGCGAAGACCGTGACCTTGAAACCCGGCGGTACGCTGAGGGCTTGGTCCTGGCCTGCCGCGGGAATCCCATGACAGGCGAGGGCGAGCAGAACGGCGAGTGCGACGGTGGGCGCGCGCTGGCGCATTGGTTACCTCCGGCCGATGGCGGTGACTCGTAGCAGCAGCTTGCCGTCCGGGTCCACGCGGACCTCGGTCGGCGCGAACGGCAGGTCGAAGCGGGCGAATGTCTCGCGGCCCCCACCTGTTACGGCGACGTCGCGGCGCAGCACGGCGCCGTCCGCACCCCGGAACTCCATCGTCAGGACGGGAAGCCGGAACAGGCCCCATTCCGGCTTTTGGCGTTGACTGATACCCACGAGCACCCGCCCCGCTCCCGCGTCGTACTGCCAGCTGACGTCGAGCTGCGGGTACCCGGGTTGGTGGAGCCACTGGTGGAAAAACCAACTCAGCTCCGTTCCGGAGGCGTCTTCCATCACCCGCTGGAAGTCCTCGCTCGTCGCGGTCGAGTCGCCGTAGGTGCGGTAGTACGTGCGCAAGCCGTCGAAGAATGGGCGGTCGCCGATCAGGCCCCGCAGCACGTGCAGCACCCAGGCGCCCTTGGGGTAGCTGTTCGCGTTCAGGAGCTTCATCGGATCGGCGGCGAAGCCCGAATCCACGATGGGGCGGTCGGTCACGTCGGAATTGAAGTACGTCTCGGCGTTGGCGCGCATATGGTTCGCAAGGACGGTGTCCCCATCCAACGCCGCGCCAATCACCGCGTCGAAGTAGGTCGCGAAGCCTTCGGAGAGCCAGAGGTGGGGCCAGTCGCGCGGCGTGACGGCATCTCCGAACCATTGGTGCGAGGTCTCGTGCCGCACCACCCCTTCGCCCATGCGCCGCTCGACGTAGGGCTTCTCGGCGTAAAAGATGGCGCTCGAGTTCTCCATCCCGCCGAAACGCGTGGATGACTGCACGTGCGCGAGCTTTTCATAGGGAAAGGGCCCGATCAGGCGTTGCATCACCTCGACGATCTCGGTGGCGCGGCGGAACGGGACCGAGTCGGCGAAGGCCGAGTCTTCGGGGTAGGTCCAGACTTCGATGGGGATCGTGTCGCGGCCGTTGATCACCGGGCGGTGCTTCGAGACCGTGAATTCACCGGCGCCGATGACCATCGTGTAAGTGGGGATCGGTCGGCGTGATCTCCACCACCAATTCCCCTTGGCATGCTCATCCGGGAACACCGGAGCACCGTTGGACACAACTTTCCAGTTCCGTGGAGCCCGAACGAAGAAGCTGACTTCGGCCTTGTCTTCCGGCCGATCGACCACCGGAAGCCAGTACCGCGCTCGCTGCGGCCAGTTGTCGGCAAATACAACTCGACGACCGTGGGAATTCTTTGTGATGATCAGCCCATCCTGGGGAACGCCGTGATAGGCGATGGCCACCGCCTTGCCCGGGGGGAGGTCTGGTTCCCTAGGAGGCGCCAGCTTCCCAAGGCGGATGCGAAGTGTGCGGCCATCGTAGGCAAACGTGGTGGGTGGGAGGTCGGCGGTGGCGCAGAGCGTCCCGCCTGTCCCGCGCGACGCGGCCATGCTTCTCGCACACGCGGTGTCCGGCGCGTTTAGGTCGACGACCACAACCTTGTCTACCGTCATGCTGACGAGGTCGAGGACAAGCGTATCAGGGGCGTTGGGGGCCACTCCAACACTCACCCACGCATTCACCGAAACCGTATCTCCCGACTCGGGAAGGCTAACGAAGAAATCGTAGCGCAAGGCATCGAGAGACCCTCGCCCCGCAGCGGATCCCATGACGGAAGCTGCGGCCACCGAGACCGCCGCCCACACCCTAGCCCGCGTACACGCCTCCTAGCGCGCTCTCCCCCTTCGGCATCTTCTCCCGGCTCGCGATCGCCTCTTCCGCGGCCTTCTCCACCTGCTCCGCGACGTCGGCTTCCACGTCGCCGAGCCGCTTGGCCTTCACGCCCTCTTCCTTCAAGTACTCCTCGTACAGACCGATCGGGTCGCGCTTGCCCCAGGTGGCGAACAACTCGGCGGAAAATGTCTCGCGAGCCTCGCGCTCGTCGTGCGTCGCGTGCCCGCCCATGCGGAACGTGTCGGCGACGAGCAGCGCCGGCCCCTGTCCCGCACGGCAGCGCTCGGCGGCGATGCGGGTCGCGGCGTAGGCATCGAGCACGTTGTTGCCGTCGAACTGCGCGCCCCACACGCCGTAGCTCGCCGCCCACTCCTTGTACTCAGCCGGGAGGTGGTGCTGCTCGAGCCGGGTGCCGAGGGCCACCTGGTTGTTCTCGACGATGAAGATGGCGGGAAGATGTTGGACCGCGGCGAAGTTCGTCCCCTCGTGCGCCGCCGCGGTGTTGGTCGAGCCGTCACCCACCCAGGTGAGGGCGACCCGCCGCTCCCCCTTCATCTTGAAGGTCAACGCGACGCCCGCGATCACCGGCACCATGTCGCCCACGTGTGAAATCGGCTGCAACACGCCGTCCGGCAGGGAGCCGACGTGGAGATCGCGTCCCCGGGACGGGGAGTCGTCGGTCGCGACGTACGCGCGCAGCATGGCCGCGAGAGACATCCCCATCTCGCAGCACGCCGCGGCGTTGCGGATCATCGGCGCGACGACGTCGTGCGCCCGGTCGAGCGCGTGGACCGGGCCGACCGTCGTGGCCTCCTCGCCCGTACCGAGCCACGCCTTGGAGATTACGCCGGTGCGCACCCAGCGCTTCAGCTGGATGTCGTGCAGCCGGGCGCGGACGAGGCCGGCGTAGAGGTCGAGCTTGGCGTCGATCGGGAGGCGGGATACGAGCGCGGCGCGCTCGTCGTTGCGCTCGATAGTCACCCGAAAGGCGCGCACCAGCTGCGGATCGGCCTTCCACTCGACGTACTCCGGTGGATCGAAAGCGGGGAAACGCTTCACGGCGCTCCGGCGGCGCTCCGTCCGACGACTTGCCCGTCGCGCTTGAAGACGACGCCGTCCTTCATGACAAACTCGACGGTTTCGAGGATCTGGATGTTCTGGAGGGGATTCCCGCGCACGGCGACCAGGTCGGCCCGCTTCCCGGCGGCCACCGTGCCCACCTCCGCCTCGAGCCCGAGCAGCGTGGCGCCGTTCGACGTGCCTGCGACGATCGCCTGCATCGGCGTCATGCCGTACCGCACCATCAGGCCGAACTCCCGGGCGTTGCTGCCGTGGCGCATCACGCCGGCGTCGGTGCCCAGGGCGATCCGCACACCGCCGTCGACGGCAAGCTTGAACGAGGCGTGCTGGCGCGGCGCGATGGCGAGGGCCTTGGCGGCGATCGGCGGCGGCAGCCGTCCTGCGGTGGCGAGCGACTCGACGGTGAACCCGGCGAGCAGCGTCGGCACGAGCCAGGTGCCGTGCTGCTTCATCAACGACACGGCCTCCGCGTCGAGAATCGAGCCGTGCTCGATGGACGTGACGCCCGCCCGCACCGCCGCCTTGATCCCGGCCGTGCCGTGGGCGTGTGCGGCGACGCGTCGATCGAGCTGCGTCGCCGTCTCGACGATCGCGCGCATCTCTTCTTCGGTGTACTGCTGCACGCCCACCGAGTCGGTGAGCGACAGCACGCCGCCCGTCGCGCAGATCTTGATCACGTCGGCGCCGTACTTCACGGCGTAGCGGACGGCGTTGCGGACTTCCTCGACGCCATCGGCCACACCCTCCGCGACTCCCGCCTCGTACCCCAGCGCCTCCGGCTGCAGGCCGTTGGTCTCGTCGCAATGCCCGCCGCGGATGCCGAATGAGATCCCCGCGGCGACGATGCGGGGCCCCGGGATCCAGCCGGCGCTGATCGCGTTGCGGAGGGCGACGTCGCCGAAGGCGGCGCTGCCCACCACGCGTACCGTGGTGAATCCCGCCTCGAGGGTCTGCTGGGCGTGCGCCGCGCCGAGTAGCGCCAGCTGGCTCGGCATCTCGGTGAGGCGGCTGTGCTGCCAGTCCCCGTCCCCGATGGTGCGGCCCGCGAGGTGCACATGGGCATCGATGAAGCCCGGCAGAACGGTCTCGCCCGACAGATCGATCACCGTCGCGCCACTCGGCACCGTTACGTTTGTCCCCGCGGCGGTGATCCGGCCTCCCTGCACCAGAATCACCGCATTCTTGATCGGCGCGCCGCCCGTCCCGTCGATGAGCGTGCCGGCGCGGATGGCGGTGACCTGGGGTTGCGGAGGTTGCTGGAGGATGAGGAGGGCGGCGAGGGCGGCGATCATGTGAATTTTCCCTTGAGCTTCCCGAACAGGCCCCCTCCTCCCCCGGACGACTCACCGGCGGTCAGGGCCTCGGCGAATTCGACGGCCGTGGTATAGCGATCGTCGGGATTGGTCTGGAGGGCCTTGGTGAGCGCCTTCTCGACGGCCGGGGGCGTGTCCGCCCGCAGCTGCCGGATGGGCGTGGGTTGGCCGCGCAGCCGCGCGATCATCATCTCCTGCGCATTGCGGCCCTGGAACGGCAGTTTCCCCGTGAACATCTCGAACGCCACGATGCCGAGCGCGTAGATGTCGCTGCGCGCATCGAGCGGCTTGCCGCGAATCTGCTCCGGGCTCATGAACTCGGGGGTGCCGAGGATGATGCCGGTGGCCGTGAGCTTGGCGATGGCCGGGTCGGCGCGGCGCTCCTTGGCCAAGCCGAAGTCCATCACGACCGCGTGGTCCGCGTCGCCGCCGTCGTCGGGGACGAGCATCACGTTCTCCGGCTTCAAATCGCGGTGGATGATCTGCAGCTCGTGCGCGTGGTGCAGCCCGGCACACATCTGCTGCAGCAGCACGATGCCCCTGGCGAGGTCCATCGGACCGCCGCGCACCTCGCGGTCGGACAGCAGCTCGCCCTTGAGGAAGGGCATTACCAGGTAGATGAGGCCGTCCTCCGACTCGCCCAGCCGCAGGATGCGGCAGACGTTGGGATGGTCGAGCCGCATCGCGAGGCCCGCTTCGCGGCGCAGCCGCTCGACCGAGCTCTTGTCGGAGGCGAGCCGCGGCGAGAGCACCTTGATCGCGACGGTCTCGTCCGAGGAGATCTCCTTCGCGAGGTAGACGTACGACATGCCGCCCTCGCCCAGCTTTTTCAGCACCTGGTAGCGGGCGTCGAGGATCTGGTTCGAGAGCGTGGACGCGCGGTCGAGGCCCTGTCCTTTGCCCGAGATGGGCGGCTGGCGCACGGCGGTGCCGCTGCCCGACGGCGCGGGCTTCGCCTGCACCTCGACGAGCATCGTGCCGTCCTTGGGGCAGAACCGGGCCGTATCGGTGTACACCGACCCGCACTTGGGGCAGCGGCGTTCATTCATTGACGCACCAAGTTGCGGCCTTCGTTCTTCGCGCGGTAGAGGGCCTGATCGGCGAGGGAGACGAAGCTGTCCGAGTTCTGGACCCGGTCGTCCGGGAACGACGCGACGCCGATACTGACGGTCATGTGCAGCGGATCTTCGCCCGGGTCCCCGAAGTCGCGCGCCATCACCCGCCGCCGCAGGCGCTCGGCGAAGATCGCCGCGCCGTGCAGCGCCGTTTCCGGCATCACGATGACGAACTCCTCGCCTCCGTAGCGGGCCACGATGTCCACCGAGCGCGCCTCCCGGCGCAGGAGCTCTCCAACTTGGCGGAGCACGGAATCTCCCGCAATGTGACCGCGCGTGTCGTTGATCTGCTTGAACCGGTCGATGTCGGCGAGCAGGATGGTGAGCGCCAGATTGTAGCGGCGGGCCCGGTCGAGCTCCTGGCTCAGCGCCTCCGAGAGTGCGCGCCGGTTGAGGCAACCCGTGAGCGCGTCCGTCAGGGCCAGTTTCTCGAGCCGCTGCTTGTCCGACACGGCGGTTTCGAAGTCGTACGCCTTCTCGATCGCCGACACGGCCGTCTTGATCACGGTTTCGCCGAACTGCGCGTCCGCACGGGTGAGTGGCGGATCGTCGCCCGTGGTGCGGAGAAAAAACACGCCCATCTGTTGGTCTTTCATCCAGAACGGCAGCGCCACCGCGGAGCGGGTCGGCACCTTGATGCCGTCGCGCTCCCAGCGCAAGCGCTCTTCCTTATAGAGAGGGTCGGTCGAGACGTCTTCCACGAGGACCAGGCGGCCCGTCGTCAGCGCCTGGCGAATCTCGGGATAGCGCGCCAGCTCGATCTGGAGGTTGCGCAGCATCGGATTCTCGTACGCGGCGACGACGACGCCCTGTTGGTCGCCCGACTTGGCGAGCACCATCGAGCACTTCGAGATGTTGAGGACGCGCGCGACGCGCCGCGCCAGGATGTGATAGATCTCGTCCGGCTTGAGGGAATCGGTGACCTCGTGAAGGATGTCCACCATGGCGGCGCGGCTGCGCGCTTCCTCCCGCGCCTGGGCCAGCGCCTGGCCCACGCGGATGTGCGCCTCGACGCGCGCCAGCAGCTCGCGCACCCGGAACGGCTTGGCGATGAAGTCCGCGGCGCCCAGGCCGAGCGCCTTCACCGTCGCATCCTCGGGGGGCATCGACGAGACCATGAGGACGGGGAGGTCTTTGTAGCGCTCATCCTGCTTCAGGCGCTCGAGCAGCTGCAGCCCGTCGACCTTGGGCATCATGATGTCGAGCAGCAGCAACGCCGGCTTCGTTTCCTCGAGCTTGCCGAAGAGGCCTTCGCCGCCCGGGCACACGGCCACGTCGTAGCCGTGCTCCTTGAGGATCCACGTCAGCGTCCGGACGAGCGATTCGTCGTCGTCGGCGACCAGGATCCGCGAGCCGGCTGTGGTGGCCATGGTGGAGGCCTCGTCAGTCTTCGAGCAGCGAGCGATCGACGTTGCCGCCGCTCACGATCAAGACCGTGACGCCGGACGGCCGCACGGCGCCGCTCAGCAGGGCGGCCGTCGTCGCGGCTCCCGACGGCTCGACCGCGAGCCGGCAGGTGCGCCAGAGAAAGTGCACCGCATCGCGGATGCTGTCATCCTCGACCAACACGACGCCGCGGACGCGCTCGCGGTGGCGCTCCAGCTCCGCGAAGGGGATGCCCCCGACGTTGAGCGTGATCAGGCCATCGGCGATGCTTGCCGTTTTCTCGAGCCGGACCGGCGAGCCCGCTTCGAGCGAGCGCTTGAGCTTCGGCGCGCCGGCGGGCTCGACCCCCCACACCTTCGCGCGGCTGCCGGCGGCCGCGAGGCCCACCACGACGCCCGAGATCAGGCCGCCGCCGCCCACCGGCACGAGCACGGTCTCGACGTCGGGGAGCTGCTCTACGATCTCGAGGGCGACCGTCGCCTGGCCCGCCACGATGTCGGCGTGATCGAACGGGGGCACGACGGCGAACCCCTCGCGCGCTGCCAGCTCCTCGGCCTTGGTGCGGCGATCCTCGGAGGTGCGGCCGGCGAGCACCACTTCCCCTCCCCAGCGCTTTACGCCTTCGACCTTCACCGCCGGCGCCGTTTCGGGCATCACGATCACAGCGCGGACGGCGAACTGCTTGGCGGCATACGCGACGGCCTGACCGTGGTTGCCGGAGGAGAAGGTGATGACCCCGCGCTTCCGCGCGGAGTCCGCGAGTTTCCGGATGGCGTTGTAGGCGCCGCGGATCTTGAAGGCGCCGACCGGCTGCTCGTTCTCGAGCTTCAGGTGCGCGCCGAGGGCCTCGACGTAGCGCAGCGACGTGCGGGTCGCGATGCCACGCAGCCCGGCGGCCGCCTCCCGGATCTCCTCGGGGCTGACCACCCTACTTCTTTTTCGGCTTGGGCTTGGGCTTAGGCTTGGATTTGGCTTTCGGCTCGTCGCCGTCGTCCTCGCCGGCCTCGTCGTCCTCTTCCTTCACGACCCGCGCCACGTCCACGACGAGGTCGCCGGGGGTCAGGTTCATGACCTTGACGCCCTGCGTGTTGCGGCCGGTGATGCGGATGCCCTCGACCGGGACGCGGATCATGATCCCCTTCTTGGTGATCATCATCAGCTCGTCGTCGGGCAGCACTTCCTTGAGCGCGACGATATCGCCGGTCTTGGGGCCGCGCTTCAGGGTGATGATGCCGCGGCCGCCGCGGTGCTGAATCCGGTACTCGTCGAGCTCGGAGCGCTTGCCCATCCCCTTTTCGGTCACCACGAGGAGCGTGGACTTGCGGCGCACCACCACCATGTCGATCACGTGGTCCTTCTTGTCGAGCTCGATTCCCTTCACGCCCGTCGCCGTCCGCCCCATGTCGCGCACGTCCTTTTCGTGGAAGCGGATGCTCATCCCATGGTTCGTGGCGAGGACGATGTCGTTCTTGCCGTCGGTGACCTGCACGTCGATCAGCTCGTCGCCCTTCTCGATGTTGATGGCGCGGATCCCGTTGGAGCGCGGATTCCCGAACTCCGAGAGCACCGTCTTCTTGACGACGCCGTTCTTGGTCGTGAACAGGAGATACTGATCCTCGGAGAACTCGCGCACCGGCACCAGGGCGGCGAGCCGCTCGTCGGGCTTCATCGCGACGCAGCTGATGATCGGTTTGCCGCGAGCCGCGCGCGCCGCCTGCGGGATCTCGTGCACCTTGAGCCAGTAACACTGGCCCTGTTGGGTGAAGAACATCAGATAGTCGTGCGTCGAGGCGATGAAGAGGTGCTCGACCCAGTCGTCTTCCTTGGCGTGGGCGCCGATCACGCCCTTGCCGCCGCGGCGCTGGCGACGGTAGGCCGACACCGGCAGGCGCTTGATGTATCCCGCGTGCGAGACCGTGATCACCATGTCTTCCTCGGCGATCAAGTCCTCGATCGAGAACTCGCCTTGATCGGCCACGATCTCCGTGCGGCGCTCGTCACCGAACCCGTGCGCCAGCTCGGTCAGCTCCTCTTTGAGGATCTTCATGCGCCGGGGCTTGGAGCCGAGGATTTCCTTGCACTCCTTGATGAAGCGGCGGACGTCCTTCAGCTCCTCGTCGAGCTTGGTGATCTCGAGGGCGGTGAGCCGGGCGAGCCGCATGTTGAGGATCTCGGCCGACTGCTTCTCGGAGAGCTTGAAGCGTTTGCGCAGCGCCGTGTCCGCGGCGGGCGTGTCCTTCGACTTCTTGATGATGCGGATCACCTCGTCGATGTTGTCGACGGCGATCTTCAGGCCCTCGAGAATGTGCTCGCGATCCTGCGCGCGCTTCAGCTCGAACTCGGTCCGCCGCACGATCACGACGTGCCGATGTTCGACGAAGTGGAACAGGAGCTCCTTCAGGTCCATCTCCTTCGGCACCCCGTCCACGAGGGCGAGCATGATGGCGCCGAAGGTCGTCTGCATCTGCGTGTGGGCGTACAGCTGGTTCAGCACGACCAGCGGGATGACGTCCCGCTTCAGCTCGATGACGAGGCGGATCCCCTCGCGGTCCGACTCATTGCGTACGTCCGAGATGCCTTCGAGCTTCTTCGCCAGCACGAGGTCGCGGATCTGCTCGTGCACCCGCTCGGGGCTCACCTGGTAGGGAAACTCACTGACGACGATGTGCTGCTTGCCGGTCGACTTCGTCTCCTCGGCGACGGCCCGCGCGCGCAGGATCATGCGGCCCCGGCCCTTGTCGTAGCACTCCTTGATGCCGTCGCGCCCGTAGATGATGCCGCCGGTGGGGAAATCGGGGCCCTTGATGAACTTCCGCAGGTCCTTGACCTGGCAGTCGGGATTGTCCACGAGGTGCGTGATCGCCTGCACCACCTCTCCCAAGTTGTGCGGCGGGATGTTCGTCGCCATCCCCACCGCGATCCCCGCCGATCCGTTGACGATCAGATTGGGGAGCCGCGCGGGGAGGACGGTGGGTTCCTGCAGCCGGTCGTCGAAGTTAGGAACGAACACGACGGTGTTCTTGTCGATGTCTTCGAGCATCGCCATCGCGATGCGCGTGAGCCGGGCCTCGGTGTAGCGGTATGCCGCCGCCGAGTCGCCGTCCACGGAACCGAAGTTCCCCTGCCCGTCCACCAGCGGATAGCGCAGCGAGAAATCCTGCACCATGCGCACCAGCGAGTCGTACAAGGCCACGTCGCCGTGCGGATGGTACTTGCCCAGCACGTCGCCGACGACGGTCGCGCTCTTCTTGTAGGGCCGGCCGGGGACGAGGCCCAGCTCGTTCATCGCGTACAGGATGCGGCGGTGCACGGGCTTCAAGCCGTCGCGTACGTCGGGCAGCGCACGCTGCACGATGACGCTCATCGAGTAGTCGAGGAACGATTCCTTCAGCTCGTCTTCGATGAGGCGGGGGAGAATGCGCTCCCGGACGTTCGGACCAGTCATTGAGATCGATGTTTGGGGAGGTGTAAGTTGATAAAAACTAAATACTTAGCCCCAGAAAGGCAACGGCGGGGGCAATCAAAAACTAGACGCACAGACGCGCCGGGGGCAACGGTTTACGGGGTGACCTCCACCACCACTTTCCCCAGCTGCTCCCCCTTCGCCAGTCGCTCGTACGCCGCTCGCGCCTCCGTCAGCGGGTACACGCGATCCACAATCGGGCGCAGCTGGCCTTCGCCCAGCCGGCGCACGATCTCGGCGTACTCGCGCGCGTTGCCCATCGTCGATCCCATGATTGTGTAGTGATGCCAGAAGACGCGCCGGAGATCGAGGCGCACGTCCGGCCCGGAAGTCGCCCCGCAGGTGACGAGCCGGCCGCCGCGCTTGAGACACCGCAACGACTCCTCCCACGTGGCCTCGCCCACGTTCTCGACCACCACCTCGACGCCGCGCTTCTGCGTCAGCGCGCGCACTTCCTGCGAGACTTTCTGAGTGTGGTGGTTCAGTATGACATCGGCGCCGAGCCGCCGCGCCGCGGCGAGCTTGGCATCGTTCGACGATGTGACGATCACCCGCGCGCCGAACAGCTTCGCGATCCGCAGCGCGGCGAGCGACACCCCGCCGCCGATGCCCCAGATGAGCACCGTCTCTCCCGCCTTCACCTGTGCGCGCGTCACGACCATGCGCCACGCGGTGAGCGTCACGAGCGAGAACGCCGCGGCTTCCGCCCACGTCAGCTCGGGGGAGACGGCCGGCACCCGGGCGACGTTGTGCGCCGGCAGCGTCACGAGCTCGGCCATCGTGCCCGGCAGGTGCTCGCCGAGCAGCTGGTAGGTGAGGCACAGCGAGTGCTCCCCCGCGAGGCAAAACTCACAGCGGTAATCTGAGATGCCGGGGTTCAGGAGCACGCGGTCCCCCGGCCGGACCGCGGTGACGCCGGAGCCGACCGACTCCACGACCCCCGCCCCGTCGGCGCCGACGATGTGCGGAAAGCGATCGGCCCCACCCGGCAGGCCCTCGGCAACGAACAGATCGAGATGATTGAGCGCCGCGGCACGAATGGCGATGCGGACTTCGCCTGCCCGCGGCGCGAGTGCGTCAGGCACGTCGGTGATCTGGAGGTGGTCGAGACCGCCGGTCGCGGTCAGAACGCAGGCGCGCATTCGTTCACCCGACTCCCAACTCCTAACTCCTGACTCCTGTTAGGGCCGGAACGTGGGCGTGACCATCTGCTCCGTGCCGGTCGTGGGCATCGGCACCGGCGTGCCCGAGCCGACCGGCTGGATGTACACCTTGTAAATGGGGTTGCGGCGGTTCTCGGGCTGCGCGTTCACCACCAGCGCCACGAGGTCGCCCGACGGCGACACCGCGAACGACGTGAGCGCGAGATCGATGCCGGTGAGCGGCGTGACGCTCCCCGTCGCGAGGTCAGCGCGGACGACCTGCTGGACGGTGCGGTTCCCCTCCCGCCGCTCGACGAGATACGCCAGCGTGCCGTCGCGCAGGAACCGCGGCTCCGATTCCTTTACCTGCGGGGTCGGCGTGAAGCGTCGCTGGTTCGAGCCGTCGCGGGCCATGAGCCAGATATCGTAGTTCTTGTCGCGGACCGAGACGTACGCGATGGTCTGGCCGTCGGGCGACACCGTCGGCGCGAAGTTGACGGAGTCTCGCGTCAGCTGCGTGAGGCCGGTGCCGTCTACGTTCACGGCCCAGATCTGCTGTTTGCCGGCGGTGCGTGCCGAATGGAAAACGACCGTCTGACCATCGGGCGTGAACACCGGGCGGCCGTCGGCCTGCGGGTCGGTCGTGAGCCGGGTCGGACCCGTCCCGTCGGCGTTCATCACGTAGATCTCGGCGTTGCCGGGAGAGGTCGAGACGTAGGCGATGCGCGAGCCGTCGGCGGAGAACGCGGGATCGGTGGCGTTCGCGGTGTCGGTCGTGATCTTGGCGAGCTGCGCCAGGTTCGCCCGCTCGGCGGCGTACAGCTGGAACTTCCCGCCGCGCGAGCTCGCGATGACGATCTCACCCACGACGTACGCGTCCGCCGCGGCCGTCTTGCCGCCCGGCGCGGTCGCCGTAATGCGGGCGTGCCCATACCCGACCCCCGTCACGGTGCCATCCTCGCCCACCGTGGCGACCTGCGAATTGTCGGTGGTCCAGGTGAGGTTCGATGCCGGCCCGATGATCGCGCCCTGGTCGTCGGCGTAACTGGGCCGCAGGGTGTTACGTTGGTTCAGTCCGATCCCGACCCGGGGCTGGGCGAATTTCACGGAGCCCGCGATGACGTTGATGTTCCACGTGACCGCCAGCCCGCTTCCCGGCCCGCGAACCGTGAGCTGCGTCTTGCCGACGGTCCGCCCGGTCAGCATCCCCGTCTGCGCGTCGAAACCGGCGATGGCCGGGTCCACGATGAACCAGCGGAGTGGGGCCTCCGGGATCGGCGTGTGGTCCCCTGCGAGCGCCTGGGCGGAGAACTTGATCGTAGCGGTGAGCGGCACCTGAACCTCGCTCGAGAAGCGCGGAATCACCGCCATGGACTCGGCCACCCGGTGGACCGACACCTCGATGCTCTTGTTCTGGAGCAGCCCCGACACCGTGAGCGTCGCCTTGCCCGGGCCCGCGGCCGTCACGACGCCCGCCAGGCTCACCCGCGCGACGCTCTGGTCGCTCGAGGACCATTGTAGCACGAGCGGATTCACGGCTCGATTGTTTTGCGACGGCACTATCGCGTGCAACGTGTCGATCTCGCCCGGCGACAACATCAGCGGCGAGGTCTCCCGCACGGTGAGCTCCGCCGGCTGCACCACGACCGGCGCGGTCGCGGTCAGGCCGCCCAGCGCGGTCGCCTGGATCGTCCCCTGACCAGCCGCGAGCGCCACCACGTTGCCGTTCTGATCCACGCTGGCGACGTCCGGCCGCAGCGAATTCCAGGTCACGGCGACCGGCGCCGCCGGCGAGCCGTCCTCGCGCAGCGCGCGGGGAGAGACCCGGGTGTTCTCGGATGGCAACAGATAAATCGCGCCGGGCTCGAGGCGCAGCGCTGCCGCGGTGCCGCTGCCCGCCGGCTGGCCGCCGAGGGGATCGGGGCCCCCGGGGGGGGGGGGCACTGTCGTCTGCATCGGAGTCACTGGGGGAGGGACGGTGGCGGGAGGAGCCCCTGCGCCCCCAGTCACTTGCACGGCGGCCTGGCCTTTTCTCACTCCGACGCGCGCCTCGACGATGGCGACGCCATTGCCCACCCCCGTGACCGTGCCGTTGTTGTCGACTTTGGCGACGGCCAGGTTGTTGGACGACCAGATGATGCGGACGGTGGGGATGACGTTGCCGATACGGTCGAACGCCGTGGCGAGCAGTCCGCTCCGCTCCCCCACTCGGATGGTGATCGTCGGGGGAGCGACTTGGACTTCGGCGACGTTTTGTGCCAGCGCGGCGCCCGGGAGGGTGAGCGCGAGCGCCGCGAGAGGTGCACGATGGATCATGGCTTGGCGCAACGTAAGCCCGCCTAAATAGCGTTGTCAAGCCAACTTGCCACGGTGCGCGGGCGCACTTGCGTGGCCCAATTCCGCGGGTAAGCTATAGGCCACGCCCCGCCACAACCATGCGGAGGAAATCCGATGCTTGAGCAGATGGACTACACCGAGAGCAGTTGGCCGGGTCCGGGCTTCTCGGAGCCGATGTTCCCCTCGGCCCCCTCGCCCGCGCCCGTCCCTGCTCCGGCACCCGCGCCGATGTGGGACAAGCCCGCGGCGCCTGCTGCCAAAAAGCCGAAGGCCAAGAAGAAGGCGAAGAAAAAGAAAAAGAAAGCCGCGAAGAAGGCGCGTCCAAAAGCCAAGAAGAAAACCGCGAAGAAAAAGAAATCCGGCAAGAAAAAGCGCCGGCGCTAGAACACCTCGACGCGGCACTGCGGGAGCGCTTTACGGATGGCAATCGCCATCGCGTCGAGGCGCTCCCGCGGCACGTTCTGGATACCCGTATCGGCGGGCGCGCGCGCGAGCGAGTAGAGTTGGACCGCTGTGGGATCCGCCCGCACCAGTCGCGGCAGCCACGCCGCGACGCTCGCGTCGCTCGCACCGTCCCAGGCACGCCCTCTGACCACCATCGACTGAACCGTGTATGGCTTGAGCGCCCGGTACTCGGCGACGAGCCGGTCCGCATCGTAGGCCGCGCCGTTCACGTGCTCCAGCGGCCCCGGATCGAGCTTCATGAAACGACCGTCGAGCCGCATCAGGGCCGCGCGCATGGCCGGTTGCCCCGCGGTGAGGCCGTTGGACAAGATCCCGACCCGCGTCGTGGGCGCCGCCGCGGCTCGAGCCGCGAGCACCCGATCCACGACGACCGCGAAGCGCGGATGCAGCGTCGGCTCACCGTTCCCGGAAAAGGTGATCCAGTCGGGGCGCGAAGCGAGGCGGGCCAACGCGCGCGTCAGGCTGTGGACCACTTCGTCGGGCGAAGGCCAGCGCGATCCCGCGGCTCTGGGCGTGTTGCGGCCGCACTGACAGTACGGGCAGTCGAACGAACAGATCTTGGAGCCCAGCGGCAGGAGATTGACGCCCAGACTCACGCCGAGGCGGCGTGACCGCACCGGTCCGTACACCATCGTCTCCCACAACGGGGTTGCGTCGGCCATGGTGGAAGGTACGTTGGGGCGGACTTCAAACTGAAGAGGTGCGTCGTGCGCGGTGCGTGGTGCGTGGTGATTTTGGCGGCGGGATGCAGCGCGCCCGCGGTGCCCATGGGCGATCCGCCGGCGGAGATCACGGCGATGTTGACCCGCTCGGCGAACGATTGGAACCACGGTGATTTGGCGGGCTTCATGGGCGACTACGCCAACGACTCGCTCACGAGCTATGTGTCGGCCGGCCACGTGCGGTATGGCTGGCAGGCGCTCTACGACCGCTACCAGAAGAATTACTTCGCGCCCGGCAAGTCCCGCGATTCTCTCGCCTTCGAGGAAGTGCGCGTGCGTACGCTCACGCCCGATTTCGCCTACGCCACCGCCCGTTTCCGGCTGATCCGACGCGATTCGGTGGTCGCGAGCGGCCCCTTTACGCTGGTGCTCCAGCGGCAGGGGAATCGCTGGCGCATCCTGCACGACCACACCTCGGCGGACCCGAAACCGTGAGGCGCCGCTCGTTCCTCTGCTGTTGCGCCGCCCTGCTGATCAGCGCGTGCGGGCCGAGCGGCAAGGGCGTGATCGCACTCGAGGGCGCCACGCTGATCGACGGCGCGGGGGGCGCGCCCAAGGACGACGCGGTCATCCTGATTCGGAACGGGCACATCGAGGCGGTAGCCCGAGTCAATGAGATCCGGATCCCCAAGGGCGCCGACCGAATCAATCTGGTCGGGAAGACGATCATCCCCGGGCTGATCGACGCGCATGCTCACGTGGAGCGTTGGGCGGCGCCACGCTACCTCGCCTGGGGCGTCACCACCGTCCGCGACCTGCATAGCGACAACGACTCCGCGTTCGTCCTGAAGAACGACCTGAACCTGGGCGGGCTAGCGGGGCCCCGCATGTTCACCGCGGGGGCGATGATCGACGGTGCTCCCCCGACCTATCCCAACGCCACCGGCGTCGCGACGGCGGCGGAAGCGCGCCACGCGGTGGATCAGCGCGCCGTCGCCGGCGCCGATTACTTGAAGATCTACACGAGAATCACACCCAGCCTCCTGCAGCCCCTGATGGACGAGGCGCGGACGCTGCGGCTCCCCGTCGCGGCGCACCTCGGCAAGATCGACGCGCTGACGGCGGCGCGGGCGGGCGTCGTCTCCCTCGAGCACATGTCGGGGGTGGTGCAGGCGGCGGCGCGCAACCCCGCCGTGTACTATCGCGCACACGACCGCTTCCTGTCCGGCTGGACCACCGAGGAGCAAGGGTGGACGACGCTCGACTCGGCATCGCTGCATCGCACCGCGCAGGCGCTGGCCAAGACCAAAGTCGCGATCGTCCCGACACTCGTCGTGCACGAGATGCTGTCGCGGCTCGACAATCCGGCCCTGCTCATGCGGCCGGGCATGGAAGACGTCCCTCAAGACGCCACGAGTGTGCGCAGCGTAGCGAGCCTGCTGCGCCGCACGGGATGGCGGGCGCGCGACTTCCAGGGATTCCGGCGCGCGCGGACTCGCCAGGACCAGTTCGTGCGCGAGTTCAAGCGCGCCGGCGGCGTCATCGCCGCGGGCACCGACGCGGCGAATCAACTCTTGATCCCCGGGTTCTCGCTGCACGAGGAGATGGCGTTGCTCGTCGCGGCGGGGCTCACACCACTGGAAGCGATCACGTCCGCGACGCGGCGCGGCGCGCAGCTGCTGCACGCCGATTCCCTCGGCGTCGTGACGCCCGGTAAGGTCGCCGACCTGGTGGTCCTCAACGCGAACCCGGCCCACGACATCGCGGCCACCCACAACATCGCTTGGGTCATGATCCGCGGTCGCATCGTATCACCCGATTCTTTGAGGATCGCATGGAAAAAGTGAGTGCTCGCTCGCAGGCCATCTGCCTCCTGCTGTTGCTGCTCGGCGCGTGTCTTCGACCGGCAGACGGCGGAGGCGGCCGCTACGACGTCATCCTGCGTGGCGGCTCAATCGTGGACGGAAGCGGTAACCCGCGCTACCTGGGCGATGTCGCGATCGCGGACGATCGTATCGCGGCCGTCGGGTATCTGGGGTCCGCCACGGCGCGTGACACGCTCGACGTTCGCGGGCTCGTCGTCGCGCCCGGCTTCATCGACATGCTCGGTCAGTCGGAAGGGAGCGTCCTGATCGACAACCGGGTCCTCAGCAAGGTGACCCAGGGCGTCACGACGGAAATCACCGGTGAAGGCGGTTCTATCGCGCCCCTCACCGACCTGCTCGTCGTTGACGATTCCGCGTGGATGAAGAAGTACGGCGTCCAGGAGGATTGGCGCGATCTGAACGGCTACTTCGCGCACCTCGCGCGCTCCAGGAGCGCCGTCAACATCGCCACGTTCGTCGGGGCGACGCAGATCCGCCTCGCCGTGGTCGGCAAGCAGGACCGCCACGCCACGACCGAAGAGCTGGCACACATGGTGGCTCTGGTCGACACCGCGATGGAGCAGGGAGCCCTCGGGCTGTCGACAGCGCTCGAGTACACACCCGCCATCTACGCTCCGACCGAGGAGATCATCGCGCTCGCGCAGGCGGCTCGGCGCCACGGCGGCGTGTACGCGACCCACATGCGCAACGAGGGTGGGCAGATCGACCAGGCGTTGGACGAGACGTTCCGCATCGCGCGCGAGGCGAACATCCCGGCCGAGATCTGGCATCTCAAGGTCTCGGGGCGGCGCAATTGGGGCCGCATGCCCCACGTGCTGGAGCGTATCGATTCAGCCCGGGCGGAAGGATTGGATGTCACCGCCGACCAGTACCCCTATCTCGCCGGGGCGACGTCGCTCGACGCCTCCGTTCCGGCGTGGGCACATTCGGGCGGGAACGATTCGCTCATCGCGCGGCTGCGCGACCCGGCCACTCGCGCGCGGCTCCGCGCCGAGTTGCTCGCGCCTCCGCAGGCCACCGACCGGTTCTACCGGGCGACCGAAGGGCCCCAGGGCGTCATCGTGTTCCCGTTCGAGGATTCCCTTCATTACTTACAGGGGAAGCGCCTGTCCCAAATCGCGGCAGATCGTAAGAAAGACCCCATCGAGACGCTGTTCGACCTGGTCATCGCCGACCACGCGCGCAGCGGCGCGATCTATTTCCTCATGAGCGAGCCCGACGTGCAGGCCGGGATGAAGCAGTGGTGGGTGGGCGTAAACACCGACGCGGGCGGCGTCGCCCCCGACGGCCCGTTCGGCAAGGAGGGCACGCACCCGCGCGCCTACGGCTCCTTCACACGGATCCTGGGCCACTACGTGCGCGACGAAAGGCTCATGCCGCTCGAGTTCGCCGTCCGCAAAATGACGTCGCTCGCGGCGCAGCGTGTGGGCCTGGAGGATCGCGGCCTGATACGGCCCGGGATGTACGCCGACATCACCGTCTTCGATCCCAAGACGGTGCTCGACCGCGCGACATTTGAGCAGCCGCACCAGCCGTCGCTGGGCATCGAATACGTCTTCGTGAACGGGCAGGCGGTGCTGCGACACGGCAAGATGACCGACGCGCGGCCCGGGCGGGGCCTGCGCGGGCCCGGCTACATCCGGCGCCAGTAGCGTGACCCTCGGCCGGCTGCTCCTCGCGTGGTTGCCGGTCGCGGCACTGTTCGTCCTCGCCCCGCCCGTTGGCTACGCCTGGAACGACGTTGCCGCCGAGCGGGCGTTGGTCTGGTCCTTCAATCGATGGGAAATCGGCTGGCGGCTCGTCGAGGCCGCCGTCGTCACCCTGTTCGCCTCGCTATGGTTCGACTCGTTGGGCGCGGGCGGTTGGTGGCTGTTGTTTTTCCTGGTCGGCCTGCTCGTAGCCTTCCCGCGGCGCCTCGTCATGTGGCGGCACGTCGAGCCCCGGCGGCGGCGTCATCTGCTCGCGCACGCCGGGCTCGACGTTGCCCGCTACGTGGCCGCCGGTGCACTCCTCGCCTGGCGCCTCGCCTAGACGGCGTCCGCCCCGCAGGGAACCTTTCCATCTCGAATCGCTAATAGGGTCTGCACCTCTCAGTGGAGGACTGCCCCATGAAGTCCCTCACCAAGGCGATCGCCAAGCTCGAAACGCTGTTCCAGGACCGGGATACGCGGCCGGGAGTCCTGGCGCGCCAGATGCTGGGCAGGCAAAAACCCGGTGACGCAACGCTGTCCGAGCTGCTGCGCCACGAGCGGCCGGCGCGCACCCGGATGGATGGCTCCATCGGCGATTCGCTGCTCGATACGGCGTGGGCCGCGTGGGAAATGATGGATCTCGGACTCGACGCCCTCGACGGCGGATTGGACCGGCTCGTCTCCTGGGTGCTGGGCCGGATCGAGGCGCGGGTCCCGACCGAAGGGTCCGCGCCGCTCACTCTCCCGAATGGGCTCGTGCTCGAGGTATCCGGCGACGCGGCATACGCGACGCGGGCCCTGGCTGTCCGCACGCTGGTGCGCGCGCGGCACGGCGACCGTCCGGGCGTCGCGGCGGCGGTGCGCGAGCTGGCGCAAGGCCCGCAGCCGCCGACGCTCAACTTGAGCGCCTCGGTGCTCGGGGCCCTGGCCCTCGCGCCGCCGGAGCACCGGCACCATCTCGATGGCCTCGTGAACCGACTCTCCGTCGCCCAGGACGCGGACGGCGGATGGGTCGGCGCGGATCTGTTCCACATGCTTGAGGCGCTCGTCATCGCCGGCATCCGACCGGCGCGCGCGGTGATCGCGAAAGCGGTCCCGGCGTTGCTGGACGAGCAGCGGGAGACGGGCGCGTTCGACGACCCGCCACACGAGGAGCGCGCTTTGATCGGGCTGCGCGCGTTGCAGGTCGCCGCCGAGGGCTGAGCCGCACTATCTTCGGTGGACTTATGTCCACCATCCGACTGACAGCGTTTTCGCACGGCGCCGGCTGAGCCTGCAAGCTCGGCCCAGCCGAGTTGACGCAGGTCTTGCGCCACGTGCCCACGCTGACGGATCCACGCATCCTGGTCGACGCCTCGACTCGGGACGACGCCGCCGTGTACCGGCTGGCGCCGGACCGCGCGCTGGTGGCGACGGTGGACTTCTTCACGCCCATCGTGGACGACGCCTACGATTTCGGCCGCGTCGCCGCCGCCAACGCCTTCTCCGACGTCTATGCGATGGGCGCCACGCCGCTCCTCGCCCTGAATCTCGTCGGGTGGCCGCGCGACAAGCTGCCGTACGACCTGCTCGGCGACGTCCTGCGTGGCGGTGCCGACGTCGCGAAGGAGGCGGGCGCCTTTGTCCTCGGCGGCCACTCCGTGGACGATCCGGAGCCCAAGTACGGCATGGTGGCCATCGGTGAAGTACATCCCGATCGCATCGTCACGCTCGCGCGGGCCAAGGTCGGAGACGCCCTCGTGCTGACGAAGCCCATCGGCACCGGGGTCCTCACGACGGCCCTGAAACGCGATCTCCTGCCGGCCGCCGACCTCACCGCCGCGGTGGCGTCGATGACGACGCTGAACGCCGGCGCTGCGCGCGCGATGCTGGCCGTGGGCGTCGACGCCGCGACCGATGTGACCGGCTTCGGCCTCCTCGGCCACCTGCACAACATGCTGGCCGCGAGCGGTGTGGCCGCGGAGGTCGACGCGGCGGCCGTGCCCTTGTTGCGCCAGGCCGCCGAACTGGCGGCGCGCGGAGCGGTGCCCGGGGGCACGCAGCGCAACCGTGACGCGCTCGCGCCCCACGTGACGTTCGCTCCCGGAGTTACCGAGACTACGCGCGTGCTGCTGTGCGACGCGCAGACATCCGGCGGGCTGCTGCTCGCGGTGCCGGCCGATCGCGCCGATGCGCTGGTGGCGGCCCTGAAGAAGGAACGCACTCCGGCGGCCGCGCGCATCGGCCGGGTGACCGCCGGACCCGCGGGCGCGATCCAGGTCCGTTGAGCTCCCGTGACCAAGATCCCCGAGTACCGCACCCTGAGCCCCGACGCGCTCGACGCACTGGAGCGGGCGGTGCGGGAGCGGCGCCGGGTAGCGCTGCGGCGGCGGGGCACCGAATATGTGGTGGTGGCCGAGCGACTCGAGACGAACGGGCGGGACGAAGTCCTTGCGGGACGCCTCCCCATGACCGGCGAGGTGCTCGCGTTCCGCCTGCGGGACCTGGAGACCTTCGCGGTGCTCCCGTAACCCCGTGTTCACCCGTTTCCTGATCGGGCTCGACGGCAGCCCCAGCGCCGACGCGGCGCTGGAACAAGCGATCGTGCTGGGCGACCGGTTCAAGGCAACACTCGTCGTGGGCCACGTGGCCGAGCGCGCCAAGGCCGCGGAGGCCGGTGCGGCGCTGCTGGGGCGCGCCGCCGAGCGCGTGCGCGCCGCGGGGCTGCACGCCGACGTGGTGCTGCGCGAGGGCGATCCCGACACGGAGCTGGCGGCCCTGGCGAAGGAAACGGATGCCGTGCTCGTGGGCCGGCGGGGGATCCACACCCAGGGCGCGGAGCTCGGGCCCACCGCCGCGTCGCTCATCAAGATCGCCGAGCGCTGCGTGATCGTATGCGGCGCCCGCCCGTCGCCGATGAGCGCGTGCGCCGTCGCGTTCGACGGCGGCGAGACGGCCCGGCGGGCGCTCGATTTGGCGGCGCGTTTTGCGAGCATTCTCCACAGTACGATCCACATCATCTACGCCACCTCCGATCACGCCGCGGGCGTGCTGATCGTGGGCGCGGCGGAGGCGGTGTTGTCCCTGCAGGGGGTCGCGTTCGCGACGCACATCGAGCCGGGGACGCCGGGCAAGGTCGTGGCGCGGGTCGTGGACCGCACCAAGTGCGACGCGCTGTTCGCGGGCGCGCACGTCACGCGCGGGCGCACCAGCAAGGTCACGGTGTCGCACGCCGAGGAGATCCTGCGGCACACCGACATCCCGGTGGTCATTCAGCCGTGACGGCTGCGCCGACCTCCGTGCTGGTGCACGCCGACGAGAGCGCCATCGGCAACGATTCCACCAAGCCCAGCCCCGGGGGGAACGCCGCCCTGGTAGAGGCACCGGCGGGAGACAGCGTGGCGCGCTGGGACTTCTACGAGTGCGCTCCGCAGACGACCAACAACAAGATGGCGCTCGCCGGCGCGATCGCGGCGCTCGAATGGATCCGCCGCCAGTGGAAGCGCGCACATGTGCGCTACGTGTCCGACTCGGAGTACCTGGTGAAGGGCATGAACGAGTGGATGAAGGACTGGAAGGCCCGCGGCTGGCGCCGCAAGGGCGGCGCGATCGAGAACCTCGAGCTGTGGCAGAAGCTCGAGCAGGCTGCCGGGGCGCACGAGGTGGAGTGGGGATGGGTGCGGGGGCACGCCGACCACCCCAAGAACGAGTACGCCGACTTCCTGGCGACCCAGGCTGCCGAGCACCAGGAGCGCTCTAACGGTCTCGTCCCCTCGGGCTTCGACACGTGGCTCGAACAGCAACGCGCCCGCGGCAAGTACGCGGCGTACGATCCCGACAAGGAGCTGCATGAGCGTCCATAAGGACGGCGTCGCCGCCAACACGCATTCCTACAACCTGCTCCCCAACGGCGCGTCTGCTCCGCCCGTTGACCGCATCCCGCTGTACGAGGTGTACATGCGGATGGCGGAAGAGCTGGCCAAGCGCTCCACCTGCGCGCGGCTGCAGGTGGGGACGGTCGTGACCGACCAGCGGCTCGAGAACGTCCTGGCGATCGGCTACAACGGCAACGCGCGCGGCCTCCCCAACAAGTGCGACTCGGCGGTGCCGGGCAGCTGCGGCTGCATTCATTCCGAGATGAACGCCCTGGTCAAGGCTCCCGGCAACCTGCGTGACAAGGTCGTCTTCGTGAGCGCGTCTCCGTGCGTGATGTGCGCCAAGCTGATCATCAACTCGGGCGTCACGCACGTGTTCTACCGCAAGGCGTACCGCGACCCCTCGGGGGTGGAGGTGCTGCAAAGCGGCGGCGTCGAGCCCGTCCTGTACGACCGCTGGGTGACCGAATGGCGAGGCTGATCCGTGCCGGATGAGCTGGACCGGCTGTTCGAGCGCCTGGTCCGAGCGTTGGCGGACGAGTCGCGCCTCGCCGTGCCGTTCCCGGCCGCCGAGGTCTACGAGCGGCTCGTGCCGTACCGCTCCAACCGCTCGCGCATCAAAGTCGCCACGCACCAGGACTACGAGATGACCGTGCTCCGTCTCTTTTCCGGAGAGCGCGGGTATCTGCGTCTCGAGCCCGATGACGTGCGCGACGCGATGAAGCGCGAGGTGGCCGAGCCCAATCCCGACACTGCCTACTTCCGCAACTTCCCCGACGCGCGCGCGATGGTGAACGGCCGGGCCGCCGAGCGCGTGCTGCTCGGCGAGGAGGCGTACGCGCCTCCCCTGACGGTCGAATCGGGTGACAGGGATGACTCCGTGGATTACACCTCGGAGAATCCGGTCCCACCCGTCGTGATTCCGCTGGCGGCGCGGCGCGACGTGCCCGCGGGAAACCAGTGCGCCTACTGCGGCGGCATGCTCCCCGCGAACCGCAAGGTCAACTTCTGCCCCCACTGTGGTCAGCCGCCTTCTGGGGACTTGAAGTGTCCGGCCTGCGGCAGCGAGGTGGACGTGGGTTGGACGTACTGCATCTCTTGCGGGCGAGGCACGGGCTTCGAATGACGGCCGGACGGCCGGACGGCCGGACGGCCAAGATCGCGGTGATTGCGGGTGACGGAATTGGACCGGAGGTTGTCGAAGCCGCCATCCCCATAGTCGACCGCGCGGCGACCAAGCACGGCGTCAAACTCCACTGGGAACGCCTGCCGTTCTCCGCCGACTATTATCTCAAGACCAAGGAAACCCTCCCGGATTCAGCATTCCACCGTCTGCGCGATGATGTCGACGCAATTTTTCTCGGCGCGCTCGGGGACCCTCGCGTGCCGGGAAACGAGCATGCTCGTGACATTCTACTGGGACTAAGATTCAGGCTGGATCTGTACATCAACTTCCGACCCGTTGTCCTACTTCATCCCGATCTAACGCCTCTTCGTCTTGCGGCCGTCAGGCCGTCAGGCCGTCCGGCCGTCGATTTTGTCATCTTCCGCGAGAACACCGAGGGCGTGTACCTCGGCCGCGGCCGCGACCAGGGCGATGAGCATATCGCCGAAGAGGTGAACACGGGGAAAGGCGTCGAGCGAATCATCCGCGCGGCCTTCGCGTGGGCGCAGGCGCACGGCAAGACGCGGGTGACGATGAGCGACAAGTCGAACGCCGTGCCGGCGCACAAGGTCTGGCAGGAGAAGTTCAAGGCCGTCGCCGCGGAGTATCCGAAGATCGCTGTCGAGCACCGCTACGTGGATGCGCTCGCGATGGAACTGGTGCGCGAGCCCGAACGCTTCGAGGTGATCGTGACGAACAACTTGTACGGCGACATTCTTTCGGACCTGGGTGCGGGGCTCGTGGGTGGGCTCGGGCTCGCGGCGAGCGCGAACCTGCATCCCGGCCGCGCCGGTTTGTTCGAGCCGGTGCACGGCTCGGCTCCGCCGCTCGCCGGCAAAGGCGTCGCGAATCCGATGGCGGCGGTGCTCACGGGCGCCTTGATGCTCGAGCAGCTCGGCCATCCGCAGGCCGCGCGGGATCTCGAGCGGGCGGTGAAGGAAACGCTGGCAAAAGGGGTGCGCACACCGGATATCGGCGGCAAAGCGACGACGAAAGAGGTCGCGGCGGCCATGCTATATTCCCCGAGTCTCGCAGGGGAGCCTTCAAGATGAAGAGTGTTGTGTTCTTGTCCGGAGTTCGGACAGGGTTCGGAGCCTTCGGCGGCTCCCTCAAGGATGTGTCGGCCATCGACCTGGGCGCCCACGCCTCGCGCGCGGCCCTCGAGCGCTCGCACGTTCCCGCTGCTGAGATCGGCCATGTGGTCTTCGGCAACGCCCTTCAAACCTCCGCCGACGCGATCTACCTCGCCCGGCACGTCGGGCTCAAGGCGGGCCTGCCGATCGAGGTCCCCGCAGTAACGGTCAACCGGCTGTGCGGTTCGGGCTTCGAGGCGATCACGCAGGGCGCCCAGCTCATCCTGCTCGGCGAAACCGACGCGCTGCTGGCCGGCGGCGCCGAGTCCATGAGCCAGGCCCCGCACGTGGTGCGCGGCGCCCGCTGGGGCCTGCGGCTCGGCCCTTCCGCGCCGCTCGAAGACCTGCTGTGGGAGTCGCTCAAGGACCCGCAGTGCGGCCTCTCGATGGCGGAGACGGCCGAAGGCCTGGCCGAGAAGTACAAGCTCACCCGCAAGGAAGTGGACGAAGTCGCCCTCGGCTCGCAGCAACGCGCCAAGCAGGCGTGGGACGCCTGCGTCTTCCAGGATGAAGTCGTCGGCATCTCCATAAAGAAGAAGGGCAAGGACGTCGAATTCCGCGCCGACGAGCACATGCGTCCCGAGACGACGCTCGAGGTGCTGCTCGGGCTCAAGCCCTACTTCAAGAAGGACGGCCTGGTGACGGCGGGGAACGCGTCTGGGATCTCGGACGGCGCCGCGGCCACCGTCATCGCGAGCGACGAGTACGCAAAGGCGCACGGCTTGAAGCCGCTGGGCCGTCTCGTGGCGTGGGCAGTGGCGGGCGTGGAGCCCAAGTACATGGGGATCGGTCCCGCCCCGGCGGCCCGGAAAGCGCTGCAAAAGGCGCAGCTGAAACTCGACCAGATGGATCTCGTCGAAGTGAACGAAGCCTTCGCGCCGCAGTATCTGGCCGTCGAGCGCGAGCTGGGCCTCGACCGCAGCAAGACGAACGTGCACGGCGGTGCGATCGCGATCGGCCACCCGCTCGCGGCCAGCGGCACACGCATCACGATTCACCTGCTGCACGCGCTGCGCCAACAGAAGAAGCGGTTCGGCCTCGGCTCCGCCTGCATCGGCGGTGGGCAGGGCGCCGCGGTGATCGTCGAAGCCTTTCCGGCGTAAAGGAGCGAGGCACCATGGGCCAGTTCGTGTTGATGGGCATCGGAGCGGTCGTGTTCTACCTCTTCTCGGGACTGCGCGTGCTGCGGGAGTACGAGCGGGGCGTCTACTTCCTGCTGGGCCGGTCGTGGGGCGCGCGCGGCCCCGGGCTGATCTTCCTGCCGCCCGTCGTGGCCAAGATGCAAAAGGTGTCGCTGCGGGTGATGGCGATGGACATCCCGCCCCAGGATGTGATCACGCGCGACAACATCTCCATCAAGGTGAACGCGGTCCTCTACATGCGGGTGAAGGACCCGGTCAAGGCCGTCATCGGCGTCGAGAATTACCTCTACGCCACGAGCCAGCTGGCCCAGACGACGCTCCGCTCGGTGCTGGGCGAAACCGAGATGGACGAGCTGCTGATGAGCCGCGAGAAGATCAACGCCATCCTGAAGAACATCATCGATTCCCGCACCGAAGACTGGGGTGTCGAGGTCTCGGCGGTCGAGGTGAAGGACGTGGACCTGCCTCCCGAGATGAAGCGCGCGATGGCGCGGCAGGCCGAGGCCGAGCGCGAGCGTCGCGCCAAGGTCATCAACGCCGAGGGTGAGCTGCAGGCGTCGGAGAAGCTGGCCCAGGCGGCGCACATCATCGGCAAGGAGCCCGCGGCGATTCAGCTGCGCTATCTCCAGACCGTGAACGAGATCGCGTCGGAGAACAACTCGACGACGATCTTCCCCATCCCAATCGACTTGTTTCGCGGCTTCATGGAGAGGATCGCCCCGGCGCAGCCCGCAGAGCCCGCGCCGCGGGCGCTGGCCGAGCAGACTTCCGGCGAGCGACTTCCGGTGCCGACCGACAAGGGGAAAGCCAAGGCTGAATGACCCTGATCGGCCGCGAGGCGCTCGAGCGCATCATCAAGCGCGCCGCGGAGCTGCAGGCCGGCGCCCAAGACGTGGGCGACGGGCTGACGCAGGACGAGGTCCTGGCGCTCGGCAAGGACGTCGGCATCCCCAGTCGCTATCTCCAGCAGGCGATGCTCGAGGAGCGGACGCGCTCGGTAGTGGAGACGCGCCGCGGCTTCTGGGCCTGGCTGACGGGCCCGCGCACGCTCTCGGCAGATCGCGTGGTGCCCGGTGACCGGGCGACGGTCGAGCGCGCGCTGACGCGTTGGATGGAGGACGAAGAGTCGCTCCAGGTGAAGCGGCGCTACGCCGACCGCACCAGCTGGGAGCCGAAGGCCGGCGCATTCGCGACGATCCAGCGCGCCCTAGGGGCGAAGGGGCGCCGATTCGCCCTGGCCAGTGCGGAAGAAGTGACGGGACAAACAACGCAGCTCGAACCCGGCTTCTGCCATGTGGGTTTGGTCGCCGACATCCGTCCCAACCGCAATCGGCGGCTGCAGGGCGGCGCGGTCGTCTTCACGCTCGGCGCCCTGTCCACCGCGGCGTTCGCGCTGACGTTCGGTCTCATCGCACTGGTGCCGGCGCTGGTGCTGATTCCGACGGCGGGACTGGTCGCGCGGCGCCACCGCGTCGAGAACGAGCGAGTGCACGTCGCGATGGAGCAGGTGCTCGACCGGCTCGAGCGCGGCGAGATTCGCGCCGAGCACGCGCTGCCGGCACAGCATCCTCTTGAGCGCATCGCGGACCAAGTGCGCAAGGCCTTTGGAGCGCCATGAGCGAGATCAAGCGCGTTGGAGTGTTGGGATGCGGGCTGATGGGGAGCGGCATCGCGCAGGTGGCGGCGGCCGCCGGCTACGACACCGTCGTGCGCGACGTCTCGAAAGAGCTGCTCGACCGAGGGCGCGCGGGGATCGAAAAGTCGCTCGCCAAGTTCGTGGAGAAGGGCAAGCTCGATGCCGCCGCGCGCGACGCAACGCTCAAGCGCTTGACCTTCACGCCGACCGTCGCCGACCTGAAGGGCGTGGACATCGTCATCGAAGCGATTACCGAGGATCTGGGCCTCAAGAACGCCCTCTTCAAGGAGCTGGACCGCCTGTGCGGTGCGGCGACGATCTTCGCGTCTAACACCTCGAGCCTGACGATTGCCGAGATGGCCGCTGCGACGCAGCGCGCCGACCGGTTTGTGGGACTGCATTTCTTCAATCCGGTGCCTCTGATGCAGCTCGTCGAGGTCGTCCGGACGGTGACAACGACCGACGAGACGTTCAAGCGGGCGTTCGCGTTCGCAAAGTCGCTCGGCAAAGAGGCCGTGGCGGCCAAAGACAACTCGGGTTTCCTCGTGAACTTGCTCCTCGTCCCCTACCTCCTGGACGCGATTCGCGCCGTGGAGCGCGGTGTGGGTAGCGTGCCTGACGTCGACAAGGCGATGCAGCTCGGCTGCGGGTACCCCATGGGTCCGCTCACGCTGCTCGACTTCGTGGGGCTCGACACGACCTACCACATCGCGGAGATCATGTTCAAGGAGTACCGCGAGCAGCGCTACGCGCCTCCGCCGCTCCTGAAGCGCATGGTCCTGGCGGGGATGTACGGGAAGAAAAGCGGCAAGGGATTCTACGATTACGGCGCGAACCCACCCACCGTCAACTCACTGGGACTCTGACCTATGCTCGGTTACGACGCACCACGCTGGCACGCCGCCCTCAACGACCTCCCGGTGGCATTGCTGATCGCCGCGGTGTTCTTCGACCTCGGCGCCGCCCTCTGGAAGCGCGAGTCGCTCAAGTGGGCGGGCATCTGGACGCTGTGGGCGGGCGTGCTCGGCGGGTGGGTCGCCGTCGTCGCCGGCGAGCTGGCTGAAGACGCGATCGATCACGGCGAGGCGATCCACGAGCTGATGGAGACTCATGAGACACTCGCCATCATCACGATGATCCTCTTCACGGCGATCCTCGCGTGGAAGATGTACCGCCGCTTCGCCTTGCCGGCCACGGAGGAGTTGATCACCCGCGTGCTCAGCGTCGTCGGCGTCGCGGGGATCGTGTGGGTGGGGTTCATCGGCGGCAAGATGATGTTCGAGCACGCGGCAGGCATCCCGACCAAGACGATCGAGGCCGAGATCCAGAACCGGGCGGCGGGGCACCAGCACGAGCCGGGTGAAGCGGACGAGGAAGACGAGGAGCACGAACACGCAGCGCCGGCGGACACGGCGAAAGCTGCCCCTCACAAGCACTAATGCGACGGACAGATGGAACGATGGAACGATGGAACGATGCGACTACGCGCCTCGCAGTCCGTTCCATCTTCCCATCTGTCCATCTGTCCCTGGTCTTTCTCGCGGCGTGCACGCCAGCCACCACCCGCCCCTCGTTCGTACCATATCCCGAGGCGCTGCACGCGATAATCAACGTGCCGCCGGCCCAGGTGACCGAGGAGGCGAAGACGTGGCTCGCGGCACAGGGACCCACCGTGCGGCACGCGAGTCCGATAGACGGGTTTCTCGAAACGGGTTGGTACGACGCGCCCGATTCGAGCGCCGCGCCGATGCGCGTGAAGATCAGGGTATGGGCGGACCCCGATGTTCCGGGAAAGTCACGCGTAACGGTGGAAGCGGTTTGGCGGCCGATCGAGGATCCGTCGCGGACGCAGCGAGACCTGGAGGTGGCGGCACCGAAGGACTCGGCGGGTCAGCGGCTGGCGCAGCGACTGCTGAAGGCGCTTAAGGAGAAGCTGGGGGAGACGAAGGAGTAGCCCCCACCCACCCCCGGACCCACTCTTCCATTTGTGGTAGATCCAGCACCGCATCGCGGCACGGCCCGTTGGGCAACTGCATGGTGAGGCCGAGGACCGGGAGCTTGCCGGCGACGTCACGCAGGCCGGTCATCATGTCCCGCTCGCACGCGACGGCGACCACCGCACGGGGGCGGCGCTCGCGAATCACGCGGCGGGCGAGCTGGCCCCGCGTCGCGACGAACACCGGCACCTCGTAGCGCCCCGCGATCTCGAGCACGCCGTCGAGTGCCTGCTTGGCGAGGCAGCGCGGGATGAGCACCAGCAGCTCCCCCTTCCCTACCTTCCGTCCCCGCCGCACCGCCAGCGTGTTGTAGATGTCGATCGCGGCGTGCTCCACCCAGTCGCGCTTCCCGAACACGCGTGACAGCGCCGATGTGTAGTTCATGAGCCGCAGATAGAGACCCCGCTCGAGCAGACGCTCGGGCAGGAGGTTCGTGCCACTATAAAAGGAGAGGGCGGCGAGCCCGAACCAGAGCCAAGCGAGGCCCGTCACGGCCGCCACGGCGAGCCACAGCGCTGTGGGCAGCGCCGGGGCCAGCGCGGCGAGCCGCGGAGCCACGATGTAGAGCAGCAGGGCCGCGGCCCCCGCGAGGGCGGCAAGCGTGAGCGCCGCGTAGCGGAAGAAGAGCCCAGGGGGCGCCGAGAAGTCGCCGCCCGAGGGCAGCGGCTTGCCGTTCCACTCGTCCCACTCGTGGCCCAGGCGCCGATCCACCTCGATGTGAATCAGTTGGGCGCGGGGCTGTGCGGGAGGCGCGGATGTGGCGGTCGCCATAGCGCATGGAAGGTAGCCCGGCGAACTTCCTGACACCAGACACCCGACACCTGTTGAGTCCCCCGAACCTCCTCACCGATTCGCGCACCCGCGCCGCCTACGCCGAAGGTGCTGGCATCTACCGCATCATCCCGGCGGCGGTCGCGATTCCCGCCGATACGTCGGAGCTTGCGGCGCTGGTCCGTTGGGCAGGAGAGACCCGCACGCCCCTCGTCCCCCGCGGCGCCGGAAGTGGGATGCCGGGAGGGAACGTAGGCGCCGGCGCGATCGTCGACCTGAGCCGTGGATTCACCGAGCTGACCGTGGATCCCCAGCGGCGCATCGCCCGCGCGGGCGCTTCGGTTACGTGGGCCCAGGTCGCGGACGCCGCTAGACCCTACGGCCTCCGCCTCCCACCCGATCCCTCCTCCGGGGCCTTCGCCACCTCGGGCGGCATGGTCGCGACCAACGCGGCGGGGCCGCGCTCGGTGCGGTACGGCAGCGTGCGAAGGTGGGTGGAGGCTATCGAGGTTGTGGAGGTGAGCGGGGAAACACGCACCGTACGGCGCGGCGGTGGCACCCGTTACCCGGTACCCGGTACCCGATACCTCGAGAGCTTCCCCAAGACCAGAAAGAACTCGAGCGGCTACGCCCTCGACCACTTCGCCGAGTCCGGGGACGAGCTCGACCTCTTGATCGGCTCGGAGGGAACGCTGGCATTCGTGACCGCCGTCCACTGGCGCCTCGATCCGATCCCGCCCGATCTCGCCGGCGTGGCGCTCGGGTTCAACGATCTCGCGGCCCTCGCCGAGGCCGTCCCGTTTCTCTTGTCTCTGAACCCGTCGGCGGTGGAGTTGCTCGACGCCTCGCTTCTACGCCTCATTCCCGACGCCCCTCTTCACGCCGTTTTGCTGTTAGTCGAGTTCGAGCGCGAGACCTCGGCCGCCGCCCGCGGCGTGGTGGGAGATGCCGTGCGGGGACTGAAACACCACGTGGCGCACGTCGAGACCGCCGTCGACCGCGCCGGGCTCGACAAGCTCTGGCAGGTGCGCCGGCTCGCCTCCCCCGCGTTGGCGCGCCTCCCCCCCTCGCAGCGCTCGCTCCAGGTGATCGAGGATGGTTGCGTCCCCCTAGAGCGTCTCGGCGAGTACATCGCGGGGCTCCGCTCGGCGGCCGAGCGGCACGACGTCGCGGTGGCGATCTTCGGACACGCGGGTGACGGGCATATTCACGTGAACGCGCTCCCCGACGTCACGCGACCCGGTTGGGAGAGCGCCCTAACGCATCTTTTCGACGACGTCATTCAACGTCTTATTCGGCTTGACGGTGTTCCTTCAGGGGAGCACGGCGTCGGTCGCCTCCGCGCCGGCGTGCTCGAGCGCTTCTACGGACCGGCGGTGATGGAGTCGTTCCGCGACCTGAAGCGCGCCTACGACCCGCTCTCGATTCTGAATCCCGGTGTTATTATTCCCGCGGCCGATTGGGCGCCGCTCGCCGCCCTGAAAGTGGGCGAGCACGCCGCCGCGATTCCCGAAGACATTGCCGCCCGGTTGCGCGAGTTGGAGCGCGCCGCAGGCTGGGCGACCCCCAAACTCGAGCTTGCTCGCTGATGGAAATCTTCCGCGACCCCAGAGTCACGCTGCTCGCCCGCCCGGAGTTCGTCGAGCCCGAGCACTTGAAGGTGCAATGGAAAGGTGAGGCGACCGATGGCGAGCGGCTCGCCGAGTACGCGGGCCGCCTCTGCTACATGAGCCAGCACAATCCGATCCACCGCACCACGGCCGAATACCTGGAGAACATCAAGAAGCAGGGTCACGGGTCGGTGCTGGAGCACGCGGTGTACGTGCTGCTGGTCGAAGGCATCTCCCGCTCCTGCTCGCACGAGCTGGTCCGGCACCGCGCGGGGTTCGGCTACTCGCAGATCTCGCAGCGCTACGTGGACGAGTCGCACGCGGCGTTCGTGCTGCCGCCCGCGATGCTCGGCGACGCGGCGCTCGAGGCGGCGTGGGAGCGTCAGGTAACGGAGGCGCAAGCGGCCTACGTGCGCGCGGTCGAGGGGTTGATGCAGCGCTACGAGTGGGTGACCGACAAGGTACACCGCCGCAAGTTGGCGCGCGAAGCGGCGCGCAGCGTGCTGCCCAATGCGACCGAGGTGAAGATCGTCGTCTCGGGAAACGCGCGCGCCTGGCGCACGATGCTCGAGCTGCGCTGCGGCGAAGGCGCGGAGCTCGAGATCCGTCGCATGGCCGTCGCGTGTCTGCGCTTGTTGCAGGGCGAGGGCGGTTCGCTCTTCTCCGACTTCGAGATCTACGTCGCCGACGACAAACAGGAAGCCGCGCGCGTCGCGTACCACAAGGTTTGACGGAAAAAAATCCGCGCTTCCCTATTGCGCATCTTGTTCACAGCACATATTCTGATATCAGATAACGCATCGCCGCTTTTCAGACCGCACGACTAGAGCGGCCTTTTTTGTAGGAGGTATCCCGAGACCACATGCGAATCGGTCTCGCGTACAACCAGAAGCCCGAGTCCGCGCCCACGTCCGATCAGTACGCCGAGTGGGACGACGCATCCACCATCACCGCGGTGGAGCAGGCTCTTGGTCTCTTCGGCACCGTCATCCGCCTCGAGGCCGACGCGTTCTTCCCCCAGAAACTTTCGCTCGCGCGTCCCGACATCGTCTTCAACATGGCCGAAGGCACGAGCGGGCTGGCGCGCGAGTCGCACGTCCCGGCGATCTGCGAGTACCTGAACGTCCCCTACACCGGGTCGGACCCGCTCACGCTCGCGCTGGCGCTGCACAAAGGACGGACCAAGGAGATCCTCGCGTACCGCGGCGTACCCACCGCTCCGTTCCGCGTCATCGAGCGGCCCAGTGACCTCGAGCGCATGCCGCTGCCGTTCCCGCTGTTCGTGAAGCCGGTCGCGGAGGGGTCCGGTAAAGGCATATTCGTCAATAACTTATGCGACTCGCCCGCGGTGCTCGCGGAGCGCGTCCTCTTCCTCTTAGAGCGCTACGCGCAGCCGGTCCTCGTCGAGACCTATCTCCCCGGCGCGGAATTCACGGTCGCGATCCTCGGCAACGGCGACGAGGTGCGCTGTCTCCCGGTGGTCGGCTTCGACTTCGCCGTGCTCCCCGCCGGCGCCGCGCCGGTCTACGGTTACGAAGCGAAGTGGGTGTGGGACACGCCCGACCGGCCACTCGACATCTTCCAGTGTCCCGCCGACGTGGCACCGCACCTGTATCGCGAGATCGAGCAGGTCGCGCTCGACGCGTATCGCGCCATCGGCTGCCGCGACTGGTGCCGCGTGGACGTGCGGGTCGACCGCTTCGGCGTCCCGAACGTGATCGAATTGAACCCACTCCCCGGCATCATCCCCGATCCCGCGATGAACTCCTGCTTCCCCAAGGCGGCGCGGGCGGCGGGGATCGGGTACGACGACCTGATCCACGATATCGTCCAAATCGCCTGGCGTCGCGTCAGGGGGCGTGACGTGTCGGTAGGGGCGCAGCATGCCGCGCCCCTACATGCCCATGCGACGGCGACCGCGTGAAGGTCGTCATCCTCTACGACCCCGGAGCGGATGACTGGACGGCCGAGGACGTCGCCGGCGTGATGCTGGCGGTCGACGACATCGCCACCATCCTCGCCGGGCTGGGCCACCAGACGCAGCGGGTGCCGGTGCGCCACGACATGCGTTGGTTCGGAGCCTCGCGGCGCGCCGATCTGGTCTTCAACCTGTGCGAAGGCGTGCTCGGCGTCGCCCACTGGGAGGATCACGTGGTCGCCGCCCTCGAGTTCGCCGGTATCCCCCACACCGGCTGCGGCCTGTGGACCGTGTCGGCCTGCCGGCGCAAAGCCGTGGCGAATACGCTGCTCGCGCACGCCGGGCTGTCGGTGCCGCGCTGGACCATCGCGCACGGCACGATCGACGACGACTTCCCGCTCCCGGCCATCGTCAAGCCGGCCGCCGAAGACGCGAGCGCCGGGCTCGACAAGTTCTCCGTCGTGACCGACCGCAAGAGTCTCAAGGCCCGCGTTGCCGCGATGACGGAGCAGTTCGACGAGGTGCTGGTGCAGCAGTACATCGCCGGCCGCGAATTCAACGTCGGGTTCGTCGGCGATCGCGCCCTGCCCGTCGCCGAGATCGATTACACGGGCATGCCGGAGGGGAGCTGGCCGATCCTGACGTACTCCGCCAAGTGGGAGACGGGCTCGCCGGAGGACGTCGGCAGCCGGCCGGTCTGCCCGGCACAGATCTCGCAACGACTCGCGGACCGGCTCACGCGAGCGGCCGAGACGGCGTGGCGGACGATGCAGGGGACGGGCTACGGCCGCGTCGACCTGCGCGTGGACGACACCGGGCGTCCCTGGGTGCTCGAGGTCAACCCCAACCCGGACCTGACGGACGCAGCGGGGCTGTCGCGCATGGCCAAGGCGGCGGGCTGGGACTATCCGGAGCTGGTGCGCCGTATCGCCGAGGTGGCGCTGCGGGAGGCGCAAGGCGCCAAGGCCGCACGTGAGCTGCTCGCTGCGCCCCGTCGGGCGCGCGCAACGCGCCCGACTTGAGCAGCTGACGCGGGCGACCGGCCGCTTCCGCGAGGAAGAGGTCGCCACCGCGATCGAGCTGCTCGAGGAAAGCCTGGCGGGCGACGACGACTATCGCTTCGTCGGCGCGTTCGATCACACGGCCGAGACGCTGGTCGGCTACGCCTGCTGGGGTCCGACGCCGGGGACCGAGGGCACCAGCGACCTGTACTGGATCGTGGTGGACCCCGAACGGCAGGGGGCGGGGGTCGGCACGCTCCTGCTCGGTGAGGTCGAAGGCCGACTGACGGCCGATGGCTGTCGGCTCGTGATGGTCGAGACGTCATCGCGAGCGGACTACGCGCCCACGCGGGCCTTTTACGAACACCGCGGCTACACCAGAGCCGCAACCATCCCGGGGTACTACGCGCCCGGTGACGACCTGGTGGTCTACACCAAGGATCTCACGGATGGAGAGCTGGCAAGAGCTTCTTCGTAAGAAGAGCATCGCCTCCCTCGATGCGCTGGCCGCGCGGTTCGGCCCGGAGCACGTGGGTGAGGTCGACCGGCTGCGGCAGGCGGCGGAGAACTTCGAGTTCCGGATCTCCCCCGCCATGGTGGACCTGATCAAGTCGCCGGGCGACCCGATCTGGCGCCAGTACGTGCCGACCGTGCAGGAGCTCGAGGCGCGCGACGGCATCGTGGACTCGCTCGACGAAGACGCCAACTCGCCCGTTCCCAACATCACGCACCGCTACCCCGACCGGGCCCTCTTTCTCGTCTCTCCCGTCTGCGCCTCGTACTGCCGCTTCTGCACCCGGCGCCGCAAGGTGGGCGACCCCGAGAAGATCCCGATGGCCCAGCTCGAGTCGGCATTCCGCTACCTCGAGGAGCACAAGGAGATCCGCGACGTCATCATGTCGGGGGGCGACCCGCTGCTGCTCTCCGACCGGCGCATCGACGACATCTGCCGGCGGCTCCGGTCGATCCCGCACCTCGAGGTGCTGCGTATCGGGAGCCGGGTCCCGTGCCACCTCCCCGAGCGGATCACGCCCGAGCTGTGCGCGATCCTCAAGAAGTACCATCCGCTCTACATCAACACGCACTTCAACCACCCCGACGAGCTGACGCCGGCGGCCGTGAAGGCCCTCGCCATGCTGGCCGACGCCGGCATCCCCCTCGGCTGCCAAACCGTGCTCCTGAAGGGCGTGAACGACGACGTCGAGGTCATGAAGGAGCTGATGCAGAAGCTGCTCGTGGCGCGGGTGCGGCCGTACTACATCTACATGTGCGACCAGGTCGCGGGCGCCGAGCACTTCCGGACGTCGATCGAGAAGGGGCTCGAGATCATCAAGGGGCTGCGGGGCTGGACGTCGGGGCTGGCGGTGCCGCATTTCGTGATCGACGCGCCCGGCGGCGGCGGCAAGATCCCGCTGCTCCCGGAGTACGTCGTGAAGCTGACTGACAAGGAAGTGGTGCTGCGGAACTACGCGGGCAAGATCTACCGCTACAAGCAGCCCGGGAGGTCCGGGAAAAAGAAAGAGCCGGCGTTCGAGCCGGTCCTGGTGGGCTGACGGAGCTCACGCTCGAACTCGTCGTCCAGCTGTACCGCGAGCACGCCGCCGACCTGCGGTCCGTGCGCGCGACCCAGCGAAAGCTGTACGCCCAACGCAGCGACGCGCGCCTCGAGCGGTTCGCCCCCTACCGTTGGGCCGGGGCGGCCCTCCGCGGCCTGGGCCTCCCGGCCCATTACAAGCGCCGCTTCCGCCCGAAGTTCGACGACATCGAAGCGGAGCTCACCTACCTATTCGTGCGGAGCCTGCGCCCCGCCGTCGTGCTCGAAGTCGCGCCCTACTATGGATGGTCCACGACATGGCTGCTCCAGGCGTTGCGGGACAACGGCTCCGGGCGGCTCCACTCGTACGACCTCGTGGACTACAGCCGCTGGAGCATGCCGGCCGACCTGGCCCGGGACCGCTGGGTCTTTACCGAGGGGGACGTCCGGGAATACCTGGATCGGCTGCCACGGGACGTCGGCTACCTCTTCGTCGACGCCGCCCACACGGCGGAGTTCGCCAAGTGGTACCTGAGCGCCCTGTTTCCGCGCCTGGCACCTGGGACTCTGATCGGCATCCACGACATCTTCCGCGGGCCAAACCTGCCGCGCATGGAGGAGAGCATCGTCCTGCTCGAGTGGCTGGAGCGACGCCGCGTGCCCTACTTCACAGCGGCGCCCGGCGAAATCGGGGCCGCCTACGACCGGATCGTCGCCTTGAAGGGGGAGCTCGGCCTCGCCGAGCCGATTCACGACTCCACCAAGAACCCGATGGTCTTCTTTCAGCTGCCGTAGCGCAGGGGTTGACGCCCGGCGCGGAATTGCATATTTATAACGTCACGCGCATAGAAATACGACCCTGTTCGAGGCGCCCCTGTTGCCGACACACTGCATTAATCTGACCGTTAATCACCTGCCGGCCTCCATTGGGAGTGCCGGGGCGATATAGCGTGTCGAGACCTGCGACCCGATCCCCCGAGCCCGCTCCCCTGACCGAGCGGGCTTTTCGTTGTCCGCCGGCAGCGGCGCTCGACCCCGACCGCGAGCACGACGCCTGCGGGGTAGGGTTCGTCGCGCACGCCGGCGGCGAGCGCTCGCGCGCTGTGCTGGAGATGGCGCTGACGGCCGTCGCACGCCTCGCGCACCGCGGCGCCGCCTCGAACGACCACTCGGGCGACGGCGCCGGCGTGCTCACCCAGATCCCGCGCCGCGTCTTGGACCCCGGGGGCTCCACCGGGCCCTTCGCCCTGGGCATGTTCTTCCTGCCTCAGTCGGGCGCGGCGCTCGAGCAGGCCGTCGCGCTGATCGACGGCGTCTTGCGCGTGCTCGGCCTGCCCGTATTCCGCTGGCGGGACGTACCGCTCGATCCAGCGGCCCTCGGGCCACTGGCGCGCGCCACCCGGCCCGCCGTGCGCCAAGCCTTCGTCGAGGCGCCCTCCGGCTGGGACGGCGACGAGGAAGCGTGGGAGCGCCGACTCTACGTCGCCCGCCGCGCGATCGAGCGCCGCGCTGCGGAGGAGCGCGTCGCGCCCTTGTTTGTGTGCTCGCTCTCCTGCCGCACTGTCGTCTACAAGGCGCTGCTCACGGGGACCGAGCTGCCGGCGTTCTATCCCGATCTGCGCTCGCCGCTCTTCGAGACGGCGATCGCCGTCTTCCACCAACGCTACTCGACCAACACCATGCCGAGCTGGCCGCTGGCCCAGCCGTTCCAGCTGCTGGCGCACAACGGCGAGATCAACACGCTTTGGGGCAACCGTAACGCGATGCGGGCCCGCGAGGCCGCCTTCCCGGCGGAGCTCAGGCCCGTCATCTGGGAAGGCGGGAGTGACTCGGCGAGTCTCGACAACGCACTCGAGCTGCTGGTGCGCTCGGGGGGGGGACGCGACCCCGTACACGCCTTGATGATGCTCATCCCGGAGGCATGGGAGGGCGCGCCCGATCTCGATCCCGTCGTTCGGGCCTTTTACGAGTTCCACGCGCCGCTCATGGAGCCATGGGACGGCCCGGCTGCTCTCGCCTTCTCGGACGGGGTCATCGCCGGCTCCGCGGTCGACCGCAACGGGCTTCGCCCCTGCCGTTACAAGGTCACGAAGAGCCGTCTCGTGATCGCCTGCTCCGAGGTCGGCGTGGCCGATCTCGATCCCGCCGACGTCGTGGAGAGCGGCCGGCTCGGCCCTGGCGAGCTGCTGATCGTCGACACGCGCCGCGATGCGGTGCTTCACAGCGCCGACGCCAAGCGAGAGGTGGCGGGCCGCTATCCGTATGAGCGGTGGGCGAGCCGCGTGGCCTGCAAACTCGCGTCCATCCGGCAGGATTCCGAGCCGGCCCCCCCGCTCCAGGATCTCGTGTCGCGCCAGCGCGCGTTCGGGTATGGCTTCGAGGACCTGCGCCACGTGCTCGAGCCGATGGCGTCTTCGGGCGTCGACGCCATCTGGAGCATGGGGGACGACACGCCCATCCCTCCGCTCTCGCGCACCGGGCCCAGCCTCTACGCCTACCTGCGCCAACGCTTCGCCCAGGTCACAAACCCGGCGATCGATCCGTTGCGCGAGTCGGGCGTGATGTCGCTGGCGATGTACCTGGGGCGGCGCGGCTCCCTCCTCGCGCAACGCCTGCCGCTGCAGCCGCTGCTGCACCTCGAGCATCCCATCCTGCTCGACGGGGAGATGGCCACGCTGCGCCGCACCCCGGGGTTCCTCGTCGGGACTCTCAGCGCGGTGTGGGACGCGGCGGAAGGACCCGACGGGCTCGCTCCCGCGCTGCAGCGGCTGTGCCGGGAAGCGATTCGCGCCGCCCGGCGCGGCGCGACGACGCTGGTCGTCAGCGACCGCGACGCCGACGCGCGCCGCGCGCCGATCCCGATGCTCCTCGCGATCGGCGCCGTGCACCAGCGGCTACTCGAGGCCGGACTTCGGACGCGGGTGGCTCTGGTGGCGAAAGCGGGCGACGCATGGGACATCCACCACTTCGCCGCCCTGTTCGGCTACGGCGCCGAGGCGGTGCACCCGTGGCTGGCGCTACACTCGGTCCGGACCGGGGCGACCGGCCAGGACGCCGAGGCCATGTTCCGGAGCGCCGCCGAGAAGGGTCTGCTCAAGATCCTGTCCAAAATGGGGATCTCCACGCTGCGGTCGTACGCCGGCGCCCAGTTGTTCGAGGCGCTCGGCCTCGGCGCCGCCGTCGTAGACCGCTGTCTCACGGGCACCGTGTCCGCCATCGGGGGAGTCGGGTTCACCGAGCTCGCGGAGGACGTGCTGGCGCGCCACGCAGCGGCGTACGCGCCCCCAGCTGCCGATAGCGAAGGGCTGCCCGACAACGGGCGCGTGCGCTATCGCAAGGACGGTGAAGACCACGGTTGGGCGCCGCCCGTGGTGCGCGCACTGCAGGATGCGGTGAAGGGGGAGAGTGCCGCCGGCTACGACGCGTTCCGGACCCGCGTAGAGGCCCGCGTGGCGGCCGGGCCGCGCGACCTGCTCGACTTCCGCGCCGCACAGCCCGTTCCTCTCGAGGAGGTGGAGCCGGTCGAGGCGATCCGCCGGCGCTTCATTTCGAGCGCCATGTCGCTGGGCGCGCTGTCTCCCGAAGCGCACGCGACCCTCGCGATCGGCATGAACCGCATGGGCGCGCGCTCGAACACGGGCGAGGGGGGAGAAGATCCGGCGACCTACGTACCCCTGCCGAACGGCGACCGGGCCGACAACCGCATCAAACAGGTGGCGTCGGGACGCTTCGGCGTCACGACGGAGTACCTGGTGCGCGCCGACGAGCTCGAGATCAAGATCGCGCAGGGCTCGAAGCCTGGAGAAGGCGGCCAGCTCCCCGGCCACAAGGTCACGGAGTTCATCGCGCGGCTGCGTCATGCGGTGCCGGGGATCCCGCTGATCTCGCCTCCGCCGCACCACGACATTTACTCGATCGAGGATCTCGCGCAGCTCATCCACGATCTCAAGCAGGTGAACCCCTTGGCGCGGGTCGGCGTGAAGCTGGTCGCCGAAGCGGGTGTGGGCACCGTCGCCGCGGGGGTCGCAAAGGCCTACGCCGACTACGTGCTGGTCTCCGGCCACAACGGCGGCACCGGCGCGTCGCCGTTGTCGTCGATCAAGCACGCGGGCTCGCCCTGGGAGCTGGGCCTGGCGGAGACACAGGCGGTCCTGCTGCGCAACGGGCTGCGCGAGCGAATCGAGGTGCGCGTCGACGGCGGGCTGCGGACGGGGCGCGACGTCGTGGTCGCCGCCCTGCTCGGTGCCGAGGCGTTTGGGTTCGGCACGGCCACCGTCGTGGCGCTGGGGTGCGCCATGGCGCGGCATTGCCACCTGAACACCTGTCCCACGGGTATCGCGACGCAGCGCCCGGATTTGCGCCGCAAATTCCGCGGAACGCCGGAGCAGATCGTCGCGTACTTCACGCTGATCGCGGAGGACGTGCGGCGCATCCTGGCGGCGCTGGGGCAGCGGCGCCTCGACGACATCGTCGGCCGGGTCGAGCTGCTCGAGCGCATCGACCGCCCCGAGACGCCGCGGGCCAAGCTGCTCGACCTGTCGTTGCTGCTCGAGCGCGCGGCCGCCAGGCCGGAGGAACGGCGCCGTACTGCCGCGCGCAACGACCGGCCGGGTGTGGTGTCGCTCGACGCCGACATCCTCGTAGCGTTGGGTCCGGCGCTCGAGCGCGGCGCGCCATTCGCCGGCTCCTACCGCATTGGGAACCATCATCTGACGGTTGGGGCGCGAATTGCCGGGCACATTGCGGGCCGGTCAGGCCCGACGGGGCCGCTGGCGCCCGTCAGGCTCCGCTTCACGGGCAGCGCAGGGCAGAGTTTCGGCGCGTTCGCGCTGCCGCGCATGCAGCTGCGTCTCGAGGGTGAGGCCAACGATCACGTGGGCAAGGGACTGTGCGGGGGAGACATCGTCATCCGCCCGTTCCGGACCGCCGCCTACGCCCAGGACGGTCGGCACGTCATCCTCGGCAACACGGCTCTTTATGGGGCCACCAGCGGCCGGTTGTTCGCGGCAGGCAGCGCGGGCGATCGCTTCGCTGTCCGGAACTCCGGCGCCGTGGCGGTGATCGAAGGCGCGGGCGACCACTGCTGCGAGTACATGACCGGCGGCGTGGTCGTGGTGCTCGGGCCGGTCGGCCGGAACCTCGGCGCCGGCATGTCGAACGGCGTCGCCTACGTGCTGGACGAGGGCGAGGTGCCGCTGGCGGCTCGCTGCAATCCCGACATGGTCGTCGTCTCGGATCTCGAGGCAGCGGACGAGCGGCGGCTGCGGACGCTCATCCGGCAGCATTACCAGAAGACCGGGAGCCGGCGCGCCCGGGCCATCCTGAGCGGTTGGGCAGTCTATCGCACCTTCTTCAAGAAGGTGTCGCCGCCGCTACCCGTACCCGCCGCTCCGGCGGTCGCGCCGGCGGACAACCTCGCATCGACTGGGAGCCCAGCATGAAGCTCATCACCACGATCGTCAGGCCGGAGCGTCTGCCCGAGGTGAAGGAGGCGCTGTTCCGGGCCGGCATCACGGGCATCACCCTGAGCCGCGTGAGCGGACACGGCGGCGAGCACGAGGTGTTGGAGCAGTACCGCGGCACAGCCGTCGTCATGGAGTTTCACGAGAAGGTGAAGATCGAGATGGTGTGCTCCGAGCCGTTCGTGGAGCCGTGCATCAAGGCGATCCTGTCGTCCGCCCGCACGGGCGAGGTCGGCGACGGGAAGATCTTCGTTCAGCCGATCGAGAAGGTGGTCCGGATCAGAACCGGCGAGGTCGATAACGCCGCGCTCACGGCCGTCAACGCGCAGGAGGTGCAACAGGCCGCGATCAAGGCAGCGGGCATGGGAGGGGCCGCATGACCCAGGGCGCCGCCGTCTCCGCCGGCGACACCGCGTGGGTGCTAACCTCGAGCGCCCTCGTGCTGCTGATGACCGTGGGGCTCGCGTTCTTCTACGGCGGCCTGGTCCGCACGAAGAACGCCCTGAACACGATGATGATGAGCGTCGTGGCGCTCGGCGTCATCGGCGTGCAGTGGGTGCTGGTGGGGTACTCGATCGCGTTCGGACACGGCAACGCATGGTTCGGCGGATTCGCCTGGCTCGGGTTTCGCGGGGTCGGGATCGAGCCCGACCCCGCGTACGCCGCCACGATTCCCCTCCAGGCCCACGCCATGTTCCAGGGCATGTTCGCGATCATCACACCGGCCCTGATCTCCGGCGCGATCGTCGAGCGGATGCGGTTCCGGGCATATGTGGCGTTCCTGGTGCTGTGGGCGACGCTGATCTACGACCCGCTGGCGCACTGGGTCTGGGGCGCGGGCGGATGGCTGCAGCAGCGCGGCGCCCTCGATTTCGCGGGGGGCACCGTGGTGCACATCAGCGCGGGCGTCTCCGCGCTCGTCGCCGCCTGGATGCTGGGCGCGCGCAAGGATTTCCGCCGCGTGCCGCTCGCGCCCCACAGCGTCCCGCTGGTCCTGCTCGGCGCGGGCCTACTGTGGTTCGGCTGGTTCGGATTCAACGCCGGATCGGCGCTGGCGGCGAACGGCCTGGCGGCCCTCGCGTTCGTCAACACCAATAACGGTGCCGCCGCGGCGCTCGTCACCTGGGCATTGCTCGACCTGATCCGCACCGGCAAGATCACGGCGGTCGGGGCCGCCACGGGACTCGTCGTCGGTCTGGTGGGCATCACGCCGGCCGCCGGCTACGTTTCCACGCTCGCGGCGCTGGCGATCGGCGCGCTGTCCGCCTGTGTGAGCTACACCGCCATTCAGATCCGCTCGCGCACGCGGCTCGACGACGCGCTCGACGTCTTCTCCTGCCACGGCCTCGCCGGGACGGCGGGCGCATTGCTGACGGGTGTGTTCGCCTCGAAGCTCATCAACCCCGCGGGCGCGGACGGGCTGCTCGCCGGCAACGCCGCACAAGTCGCCGTGCAGCTGCTCGCGGTGACCGCGACCGTCGCCTTCGCGGCCATCGGAACAGCGGTCATCCTCAAGCTGGTGCAGGCGACGCTCGGTGCGCGTGCGGGGGTGCGCACGGAGATGACCGGCCTCGACCTGAGCGAGCACGGAGAGGAAGCGTACTTCGGTGGGGGCGCGCTCGGCGGCAACGTGGTCGTCCAGGAGATTCCCGTCGAATAGCTGGAGCAAGACGGGGAGGGGTGGTCCCGTCCCCCTTCCCCCGTCTCCCTTCCCCGTTAGTGTTCCCTCCCATGACGACGTCCCCACCGACGCGTTTCAAGGTCGGCCTCGTGCAGATGAGCATGACCGCCGACCCGGCGGCGAATCTCGCCAAGGCGGTCGCGCAGGTGAAGGCCGCGGCGCAGCAGGGCGCCGCGCTCGTCTGCCTGCCAGAGCTGTTCCGCACCCTCTACATCGGCCAGCGCGAAGACCACGCGCTGTTCGACCTGGCCGAGCCGGTCCCCGGCCCCACCACCGAGGCGCTGGGGAAGGTTGCGCGTGAGCTGGGTGTGGTCGTGATCGCGTCGCTGTTCGAGCGTCGCGCCGCGGGGCTGTACCACAACACCGCGGCTGTGATCGAAGCCGACGGCAAGTTGAAGGGGATCTACCGCAAGATGCACATCCCCGACGATCCCGCCTATTACGAGAAGTTCTACTTCACGCCCGGCGACCTGGGCTTCCGCGCCTTCGACACACGGGTGGGATCGATCGGCACGCTGGTGTGTTGGGACCAGTGGTATCCCGAGGCGGCCCGCCTCACGGCGCTACAGGGGGCGAACATCCTGTTCTATCCCACGGCGATCGGCTGGCACCCGGGCGAGAAGGCCCAGTATGGCGCGGCGCAGCTCGACGCCTGGCGCACGATCCAGCGCAGCCACGCCATCGCGAACGGGTGTTGGGTGGCGGCGGTCAACCGCGTCGGCCTCGAAAGGCTCGACGGTCAAGGCGCGGGGATCGAATTCTGGGGGCACTCCTTTGTCGCGGATCCTTTCGGCGTGGTGGTTGCCGAAGCGCCCGCCGACGAGGAAGCGCTGCTCATCGCCGAAGTGGACCACGGGCGTGTGGAGGAGGTGCGCCGCAACTGGCCCTTCCTTAGGGACCGCCGCACCGACGCGTACGGCGGCATCGAGCGCCGCTTCCTCACCGACTAGCAGGTGCCTCCTCCAATCCTCGGGTTTCGCATGCCCGCCGAGTGGGAGCCGCACGCGGCGACCTGGGTCGGGTGGCCCCACAACAAGAGCGACTGGCCGGGGAAGTTCGCGCCGATCCCCTGGGTGTACGGCGAGATCGTCCGGAAGCTTGCGCCCGGCGAGACGGTCCGCATCCTCGTTAATTCGGCCGCGCACCAGGCGCAAGCGCGGGGGGTGCTCACCAAGTGCGGCGTGGATCTGGACCGCGTCGAGTTCCTGCGCTTCCCCACGAACCGGGGCTGGACGCGGGACTTCGGGCCGATCTTCGTCCGCAGAGAGAAACCCGCGGAGATCGCGATCGCCCGGTTCCGATTCAATGCCTGGGCCAAGTACCGCGATTGGAAGAAGGACGACCAGATCCCCGAGCGCGCGGCGCGGCGGCTGAAGCTGCGCTCGATCAAGGCGACGGTGGACGGCCAGCCCGTCGTCCTCGAGGGTGGGAGCATCGACGTGAACGGGCGCGGCTCCCTGCTCACGACCGAGGAGTGCCTGCTGCACCCGACCGTGCAGGCGCGAAACCCGCACCTGCACCGCGCGGAGGTCGAAACGGTACTGCGCGATTACCTCGGAGCCACCAACGTGCTCTGGCTCGGTCAGGGGATCGCGGGAGACGACACGCACGGCCACGTGGACGACGTGTGCCGCTTCGTGGGCCCGCGCACCGTCGTGCTGTGCCGCGAGGACGACCCGCACGACGCGAATTACCTGGCCCTCGCCGACAACCGCGAACGGCTCCAGGGAATGCGCGCCGAGGACGGATCGAAACTCGAGGTCGTGGATCTGCCGATGCCGGCGCCGATCGTCTTCGATGGAGTACGGCTACCGGCGAGCTACGCCAATTTCTACGTCGCCAACGCAGCCGTGCTCGTCCCTACCTTCAACGACCCACAGGACCGCGTGGCGCTCGGCATTCTCGCCGAGTGCTTCTCAGACCGTCCCGTGGTAGGGATCCATGCGGGTGATCTGGTGTGGGGGCTCGGCACGCTGCACTGCATGACGCAACAGGAGCCGGTCTTCACGTCCTGAGCGCCCCGTCTATCGCATCGGCCACGCCGGCAAGGTCGGCGAGTATGTGCGCGCGGGCGCCCACGCTGAGGCCGTCGGCGAGACGGACTCTCCCCAGACAGTTCTCGAGGACTTCGAGCGCGGCGCAGAGATAGACCGTCGCTTGATCCGCCGCCTGCCAGATCCGCTCGAGTGCGCCGAGCGACAGGCCGGCGAACTCGATCACGAGCCGCTCGGGGCTGCGGCGCTCGATGCCGGACGGGGGCGGTCCCGGCGGGTCGAGACGGACCGGAGCGACGTGCCAAACGGCCGTTTCCGTCCGGCATCCCACCCAGCGGCTTTCGGGACGGGCCCGGCGGCCCCATTGGTGCAGCAGACCGCCGAGATCGAGCTCGAGCATCTCGCGCGGCGGATTGGGCGGGCTGACGATCTCAACCACGGTGCGTCCTCCGTCGGTCAAGCGCCACAATCCCACCACGTGGCCTCGGAGGGCGGCGCTCGCCTGATCGAGTAGTACCTGGCGGCGCTCCATGAGAGATAGCAGCGAGGATTCGCGCAACGCGACCTCCTCTGCATGGGTGTGAAGTAGAAGACCGTACACCCACAGCGAGGTAACGGTGCCGAAATTGGATGGCCGAAGTCTATGTGACGGGAGTCACCGTAACTGCACAAACTGCACAAACCCCGAAATGTCTCCGCGTCACCGCAGCTGCCAGATCTCGACGCGGTTTCCGCTGAAAACCGGGATCAGCACCCGGTTCCGCTTCGCGTCGTAGCCGATATCGGCCGGACTCGGCACGCCGGTGATCACCTTCACTTCCTGACCCGTCTCGTACGCGGACACGGTCGAATCGGCCCAGCTCGATACGAGGATCCGCGAGCCCGCTACCTCGACGCCGTCGAAGCCGCCCGCGCCCTTGGCGATGGCGTGGGCTGTTTTGTCGCCCGGCTTCCACGCGAGCACGCTCTTCGCCGCGCCGAACGACACGATGATGAAGCGCTTGCCCACCGGGTCCACCGTGATCCCATTGGGCCAGCCGAGACTGTCGCCCCGGGCCGCGACGGTCACCTTGCGGTCGGGACCGATGCGGAACACGCGGTCGGGTCCCGGGTGCAGCACGTTCCCCACGTCGTCGAAGCGAATGCCGGTGTCCGTGATGTAGATGGCGCCGGTCGGGGCGATCGCGACGTCGTTCAGAAAGACCGCACTGTCCAGCTTGACGCTATCGATCACCGCTCCGGTCCGCGCATTGAACGCGCGCACCATGTCGATGTCGGCGACCCACAACGTGTCGCCCAGCACGGCCAGGCCCTTTGGGGCGTTCAGGGTCACGCCCGCGCGGCCACCTTCGATGAACTTGAGGTTTTCGATCGCCCCGTCGGGCCGCAGACGGCTGATGAACCCGTTGTTGTCTTTCGCGGTCGGGGAGCCGTTGATGTTCGAGACGAAGTAAATGTCCTGCGTCGAATCGTGCAGCACCGACTCCGGCGTCGAGAACCCCGCCACGGTCGTCACCTTGGTGGCGCCGGGCGCCGGAGGGGGGGGGACGACCGGCGTGATCACGGCGGAGTCGCCGGTCGCGGCGGCGGTGTCGGTCGCGTTGGAGACGGGCGCCTTCTTGTCGACGGGTACGCACGCCGCGGCAACGACGAGGGTCGTGCACAGGACGGTCGCTCTCATCGAGAAATATCCTCCTCGGCCAAGGCGGCGATGTGCCGCAAGACGCGTTCATGGATCGCCGCGACGATGCGGCCCGCGGGCAGAGTCCAGTAGCGCTGGGGAAACATATCCACGACGTACCGCGTGCGCCCTTCGAGACGCGTGTGGCCCCCCGGCAGGGGCGTGAGCCGGAATTCGCCGTGGGTCGCTCGGAAGTACCCGTCTAGGTGCGGCGGGTTCACCTCACGGTACGGGCTCCATTCGGTCATGGGTGGCGCCTGCGTCACAATGTCGAACGCGAGCAGGCGGGCCGGCTCCCAGGCGGTGACCGGCTCGACGAAGCTGCCGGTAGTGAAATCGCAGTAGCGCGTGGCGCCCACGCCGCTCCCCACGATGCGTGCCCGGGTCGGCGCGGCCACGCCCACGCGGAACAGCAGCTCTGTCGGCGGCGGCAGCTCGGGGAAGGTCACCACGTGGCGCCACACCACGTCCGGCGGAGCTGCAATTTCGACGACCGTCACCACCTCGTGCGCCGGGGGTGCGGGACGCGGCTCCACGGCGACGAGCAGCGGTGCGAGCAGCGCCAGGCCCACGCCGGCGCCTGGTTCCACGGACTGCCGCGCGACGAGCCGTCCGACGAGCGCGCCCGGCCACGCCAGGGCAAACGCGATCGGCAGCGCCATCACCGTACAGACGATGCCCTCGAGCGCGAAGACGACGAGCGCTCCACCGGCAATCGTGACGCTCGTGAGCGCGATGATTACCGACTCGCCGACCGGGCGCACCTGCCCGCGGTTGTAGATGTACGAGCTGATGTAGCCGATCGTGAACGGGACGCCGAGGAAGAGACCGGTCGAATACGACCGCTTCAGGTAGACCCCGATCCCCACCGTGACGAGCGTGATCCCGATCGACGCGGCGACGCCCAGCAGCGCGCTCGTCAGCCGCTCATCGACTTGGGGCGACGAGGGGGAGGGGGGGGCGCCGGCGGGCCGCGTCCGCGTCGAACGAGGCGGCAAGAAGCAGAGCGCGAGCATCCACACGTAGTTGACGCCGGGCACGAAAAAGAGCAGGCAGGTCCAGGCTGAGATGCCGGCGCTCACGGCGCGACGCAGCGTCAGGTTGACGCCGATCCAGAGGAATGGAAGGGTGATGACTACGAGCCCTGGCGCGAGCCACGCCGGCGCGCCTTCCAGCAGCTGTTGGCGAGCGCTCCACAGAGGATTGAGGTAGTCGAACGGCTTCCATCTGACGCCGGCGACCTGCCAGATCAGCGCAGCGTCCAGCGCGTACTTGAACCCCATGAGCCCAAACCCGTACGCCGCGTACGTCTTTCGGTCCACGGGGTGCCACATTCTCAGGCCTTCGCTTCCTCCAGCTCTTTCTTCCGCCCCTCAGTGACTTTGGCGGTCACGTCGGGTGGGGCATCCTGGTAGACATGGAATTTCATGCGGTAGGTCCCCCGCCCGTGTGTGAGCGAGTGCAGCGTCGTCGCGTACCGGTCCAGCTCCGCTTCGGGTACGAGCGCTTTGACCTTAGTGAGGCGGCCATCTTTCTCGGTGCCGAGGATGTGGCCCCGGCGTGACGAGATGTCACCCATCACCGCGCCTTGATAGTCATCCGGCGTCCACACCTCGACCTCCATGATCGGCTCGAGCAGGACGGGCCGGCAGTTCGCGCTCACGTTCCGGAAGGCCATGATCCCGGCCATCTTGAACGACATTTCGTTCGAATCGACGTCGTGGTAGGAGCCGTCGTACACTTCGACCTTGAAATCCACGACCGGGTATCCCGCGATCGGCCCCTTCTGCGCCGCTTCGACGACGCCCCGTTCCACTGCGGGGATGTACTGCCGCGGGATGACGCCACCCACGATCTCGTCCAAGAACTGGAAGCCGGAGCCGCGCGGCAGCGGCGCGATGCGGATCCAGCAGTCGCCGTACTGGCCGCGGCCCCCCGTTTGCTTCTTGTGCTTCCCCTGCCCCTCGGCCCTGCCGCGGAACGTCTCGCGGTAGGCGATGCGCGGCTTCGCGGTCTGGGCGTGGACGCCGAACTTCCGCGCCAGCCGCCCCACGATGATCTCGAGGTGCCGCTCGCCCAGGCCCCGGATCAGCGTCTGGCCCAGCTCGGCGTTGAACTCGTGGTGAAAGGTGGGGTCTTCCTCGTGCAGTTTGTGCAGTCCCGTCGAAAGCTTGTCTTCCTCCCCGCGCTGCTTCACCTCCACTGCCAACGTGATCACCGGCTCCGGGAACGGGATCTTGGGGAGCACCAGCCCCATTTCTTTGGTGGACAGCGTGTCGTTCGTGTGCGTGTCGCGCAGTTTCGCCACCACTCCGAGATCCCCCGCATGCAGCTCCGCGATTTCCACCCGATCTTTCCCGAGGGGCACGCATAGGTGGTTCAGTTTCTCGGAGAGCTCGCGGGGCGCGTTCCAGACGTCCTGGCCGTTCTTCACCTTGCCGGAGAAGATCCGGAACAGGGTCACGTCCCCCACGTGCGGCTCTGAGACGGTCTTGAAGACCTGGGCCGCCAGCGGGCCGGCGTCATCGGCCGTCAGCGACACCTTTTCCGCCGTGCCCCACTGCTGCGCTTCAACCGTTGACCGTTCGTGAGGCGCCGGACACAGCTCGACGATCTTCGTCAGAAGCGCCCGCGTCCCGTAGGTCAGCTCGGCGGCGCCGCAGAACAGCGGAAACAATTCCCCCTTCTGCATGCCGACCTTGAGCGCCCGGATCGCCTCCTCGCGGCCGATCTCCTCGCCCCCCAAGTAGCGCTCGAGCAGCGTATCGTCGGTCGCGGCGATGCTCTCGATCAGCTCCTGGGAGTACTTCTCAAAACGCGCCTGGTACTCGGCCGGCACGTCGACCTCGTCGTACTCCCCGGCCTTCGTGCCCTTCTTATAGAGGTGGCACTTCTTCGAGAAGAGATTGATGATCCCGTGGAACTCCGGTCCCTCGCCGACCGGAATCTCCACCGGGATCACCTTGGCCGTCAGGCGCTCTTTGATCTGATTGAAGACCCGCTCGAAGTCAGCGTGCTCCTTGTCCATCAGCGAGACGAACAGGAGGCGCGGCAGTCCGCGGCGCTCGCAGTAATCCCACACCTTCTCGGTCCCCACCTCCACGCCCGCCGTCCCCGCCAGCACCACGACCGCGGCGTCCGCGGCGTACACGCCCGCCAGCGCGTCGCCCGTGAAGTCGAGGTAGCCCGGGGTGTCGATCAGGTTGATCTTCGTGTCCATCCATTCGGCCACAGCGAGGGCCAAGTTAATGGAGTACTTGCGTTCGATTTCGTCGGGAGTGTAATCGGTGAGGGCGGTGCCGTCCTTCACGGACCCGTGGCGCTTGCTCGTGCCGGCCACGAACGCCAGGGCGTCGACCAGAGAGGTCTTGCCGCTCGCGCCGTGGCCGAGGACCGCCACATTGCGGATCTCCGGTGTCTTGTACACACGCACGGATCACCTCCTGCAGGGGGGAGGTGAATATGAAGAAGGCGGCAATCAGTGGCTAGGATGTGCCTCTACATTCGGGACACGGGCACAGCCCACGCAAATACTCGTACGAATAGATGCCCGCCCCGTGCCCGTCGCTCCACTCGAAGTGAATGGCGTAGGTCCCCACGGCATCGATCGCGAGCGGATGCACGTCGCGATCCAGCGTCGCTTCGGCCCGCTCCTCTCCCGGCTGCTCCATACACACGGCGCAACAGCAGGCCCGTCGCAGGTAGAGCGCCGGATACACGGCCTCGTGGCCGTCGCTCCAACGGATCGCCACGTCCCACTGGTTGGCCCGCGTGATCGAGACGGGCGCCGGCTTCAGGGTCGACGCCCCAACAGCGTGCTCGCCCAGAGCCCGGCCTCGACCGACGCTTCCGTTACAGGGCCGGCGAAGCGCTTCACCTCTATGGCGGGCCGGCCGTCATGCATGACCGCGACGAGATGCAGGATCGCGATCGTGTCGGGCGTCGGGTGGTACTTGAGTCGCAGCTGGGCACCCCCGGCCTCGCCCTTTGAGCCGAGGGGAATCGCCGGCCGGCCAAGTCGATTGTACTCGCCGAGCCACGTGTCGAGCACGTCCATCGCATCCTTCATGGCACGCCCCCTCTTGCCCGTAGTCGATCGAGGATGAAGGTCGCGTGCCCCGCCTCGACCAGGCGGGCCCGCGGTTGACCGGCCGGGTCCCGGTCCACGAGCTGCACCAGGTAGGCGGGCAGCCAGGCGGGGTAGTGGCCGGGCCCACCTCCACCCCAGCCGCTGGTGTCGAATGCGGTACGCGCATCGACGAGCTGGAGTAGAGCGATGCCCTGCTCGTCGCCCGCCGCCAGGCCCTGCGGCGTGAAGGGCACCGTTGCAAACAGCAGCGCCACCTCGGCTTGGGCCTCCCCGAGGTGCGGGGTCAGGGCGTCGATCGCCTCAGCCCCGATCGGACCCACTTGGCGCCGGCACGCAATCAAGGCGCGCTTCTGCCACGTGCTGCGTCGGAGCCACACCAAGAGCTCGAGTAGGAAGCCTCGCTCGGGCTCCGCCAGCTCCGTGCGCCGATGGACACGCGGCTCGGTGACCTCCAGACCCGCCTTGCGCAGCTCGCGGACCACGAGGATCTCGAAGTAGTCGGGCGTCACCTCCGGCAACTCGGCCATCGCTTCGTAAGGCTACCACCCTTGACGACGCGGAGACAGGCTGCCAATCTGGGGCAGTCCATAGCTTCGCAGGCCTTTGCCGCCGTCTGCGCGGGGGAGGATCGAACCTATGCAGGTGAGCCGCCGCGATTTCCTGCGGGTTTCAGTCGGTGCCGGCGCCGGAACGGCGATCGGCGGCATGGTCGGACTCGGTTTGCCACTGGCGCCCGCTCGGGCGCGAGCGCAGGAACTCCGCATCAAAGACGCGAAGGTCGTACCGAGCATCTGCCCCTTCTGTTCGGTGGGGTGCGCGACGCTCATCCATGTCAAAGACGAGAAGATCGTCAACATCGAAGGCGATCCCCGTAGCCCCCACAACGAAGGCACGCTCTGTCCCAAGGGCGCCGCAATCTACCAGCTCCATGTGAATCCGAACCGGGCGACCAAGGTCCTGCACCGCAAGCCGGGCGCCACGGACTGGGAGGTCGTGGAGTTGGAGTGGGCGATGGATCGGGTCGCGGACCTGATCAAGGAGACCCGCGACGAGACGTTCATCGAGAGCCTGCCCAACGGCAAGCTCGTCAACATGACGCCCGGGATTTTCGCGCTGGGTGGCGCGACGCTCGACAACGAGTTCAACCACGTCTGCCAGAAGTTCTGGCGCGGCCTCGGAGTCGTCGCGATCGAAAACCAGGCCAGGATATGACACAGCTCTAGCGTCCCCGGTCTGGGGACACGGTTTGGACGCGGCGCGGCGACGCTGTATCCGCGCAACCTCGAGCACACCGACTGCTTCGTCATCATGGGCTCGAACATGGCGGAGTGCCACCCGGTGGCGTTCCGCTGGCCGATGAAAGCCAAGCTGAACGGTGCGAAGCTCATCCACGTCGACCCGCGCTTCACCCGCACCAGCGCGATGGCGGATCTGCACGTCCAGATCCGCGCGGGCTCGGACATCGCCTTCCTCGGCGGCCTCATCAACTACGTGGTCAACAGCCGGCGCTGGAACTCCGACCCCTTCTTCAAGGAGTTCGTGGTCAACTACACCAACGCCGCCACGATCATCAACCGCGACTTCAAAGACACCGAAGATCTCGAAGGTGTGTTCTCGGGCCTCAACACCTTCAGCGAGCCGGCCTCCTGGCCGTACAACGGCAATCAGGGCCGGTACGACCCAGCCACGTGGGGATACGAGCGGGAGCCCAAGGCGCCCGGTCCCGTCACGGCGGATCTGATCGCGCGCCGGGCGGGCCCGCCGTTCGACGACCTCGTCCGGTCGCTCAAGTTGGGCCCGGCGCACAAGGACCCGACGCTCCAGAATCCGCAGTGCGTGTTCCAGATCCTGAGGCGCCATTTCTCCCGCTACACGCCCGAGATGGTGGAGCAGATCTGCGGCTCTCCCAAGGACAAGTTCATCCAGGTGGCGGAGGCGCTGCTCGCGAACTCTGGCCGCGACCGGACCAGCGCGTTCGCGTACGCGGTGGCGTGGACCCAGCACACCTACGGCGTCCAGATGATCAGCTGCTGCGCGCTGCTGCAGCTGCTGCTCGGCAACATCGGCCGGCCGGGAGCCGGCGTGATGGCGCTGCGCGGCCACGCGGCGATTCAAGGGTCGACCGACGTGCCGACGCTGTACCACAGCATTCACGGGTACATGAACGCGCCCTCGGCGCTGCGCCCCCACGAGTCGCTGCGGGCGTACATGGCGGCCGAGACGACACCGACCAGCTACTACGGCAACACGCCCAAGTTCCTCGTCTCCTACCTCAAATCCATGTACGGCGAGGCCGCGACGGCCGAGAACGACTTCGGGTATGACTGGCATCCGAAGATCCTGGGCGACCACTCGCACATCGCCTCGTTCTCGGCCATGGCCGACGGCAAGATCAAAGGCATGGTGTGCGTCGGCCAGAACCCGGCGACGTCGCTCAACGGCGGCGCGACCCGTGGCGCCCTGCGGCAGCTCAAGTGGCTGGTCGTCAAGGACAACTGGCTCACCGAGACCGCGACGCACTGGTATCTCGGGCCCGAAGTGAAAAGCGGCGCGGTCAAGGTCGGGGACATCCAAACCGAGGTCTTCTTCTTTCCGGCGACCCAAATCGCCGAGTACGACGGCAGCTTCACCAATACCCAGCGCATGCTCCAGTGGCACTCCTTCGCCACCAAGGCGCCGGGGGATTGCCGGACCGACACCTGGTTCTATCACAACCTGGCGAAGCGGATGAAGCGGTTGTACGCCGCGAGCACGGCGCCGCGCGACCAGGGGTGGAAGAACGTGCTGTGGGAGTTCGACCCCGGTCCCGGGGAGACTCCCCTCTATCCCGGCGAGCCGAGCGCGCGGAAGATCCTGAGGGAAATCAACGGCTACGTGACCGCCACCCCCGAGCAGCACCTCAAGGGGTTCGGCGAGCTGAAGGACGATGGCTCGACGACGTGCGCCTCGTGGATCTACTGCGGCGCCTTCCCGGCGTGGGACCAGAACCTGACGGCGCGTCGCACGCCCGATCCCCCAGGAGTCCCGGGCGCGCACCTCGCGTGGGGCTGGGCGTGGCCAGCCAACCGCCGCGTGATGTACAACCGCGCCTCGGCGGACTTGAAGGGCAACCCGTGGAGCGAGCGCAAGCGGTGGGTCTGGTGGGACCCGACATTCGTGAACCCGCCCGACCCCAAGACCGGGGTCGCGCCCCCGCACGGTAAGTGGGTCGGGTACGACGTGCCGGATTTCGCCGCGACCAAGGCCCCCGACGCGCAGCCGAAGCCGGACGGCATCGGCCTCGACGCGCTGTCCGGAAGCCAGCCATTCATCATGCGAGCCGACGGCCGGGGCTGGCTGTTCGTTCCCGCCGGCCTCGTGGACGGACCGCTCCCCACGCATTACGAGCCACACGAGTCGCCGGTGCAGAACCTGTTGTATCCCAAGCACCAGATGAGCCCGGTGCACAAGGTCTGGGCGGCGGGGAAGCCGTACAACCAGCTCGCCGTCGTGGGTGATCCGAAGTTCCCGTATGTGATCACCACCTATCGACTCACGGAACACTACCTGGCGGGCGCGATGAGCCGCTGGCTGCCGTGGCTCAGCGAGCTGCAACCCGAGCTGTTCATCGAGATGGGCAAGGGGCTCGCGCAGGAAAAGGGCATCAAGAACCTCGACGTGGTGGTCATTTCGAGTCCACGCGGCCACATTCGCGCCAAAGCACTCGTGACCGATCGCATCGGGGTGATGCACGTGGCCGGGAAGCAGATCCATCACGTTGGCATGCCGTGGCACTGGGGCTGGATGGGGCTCTCCACTGGCGACGTGGTCAACGACCTCACGTCCTGGGTCGGTGACCCGAACGTGTCGATCCACGAAGGCAAGGCCTTCGTTTGCAACGTGGAAAGGGCGTGACCATGGGCCAGGCCCTCGGGTTCTTCACCGACACCACGATCTGCATCGGCTGCAAGGCGTGCGAAGTCGCCTGCAAGAACTGGAATCAGCTCCCGGCCGAGAACGGCGGCGTCCGGGAGATGAGCGGCGACAGCTACGACAACACCCGAAAACTCGACGGCATCCACTGGCGGCACGTCAAGTTCATCGAGCAGTTCGACGGCCCGTACAACGGGCGCTGGCTCATGATGAGCGACGTGTGCAAGCACTGCGTGCAGGCTGGCTGCCTCGAGGTGTGCCCGACCGGCGCCATCATCCGTACCCAATTCGACACGGTCGTGATTCAGTCGGACGTGTGCAACGGCTGCCGTGCGTGCATCGCCGCCTGTCCCTTCGGCGTCATCGACATGAATCCCGTGGCCGGCACGGCGCAGAAATGCACCCTGTGTCACGACCGCCTCGAGGTCGGATTAGAGCCGGCGTGCGCCAAGGCGTGCCCCACCGATTCGATCCAGTTCGGACCGATCGACGAGCTGCGGGAACGGGCGCAGAAACGTCTCACGCAGCTGCACGCCATGGGTGAAAAACGCGCCCAGCTCTACGGCGACGACCCCAACGGGCCGCTGGGCGGGCTCAACTCCTTCTATCTGCTGGTGGACGAGCCGGAGAAGTACGGGCTGCCTCGCAACCCGCAGCTCCCGTCGCGCAACCTGAAGAAGGCCGGCACATTCTCCGCGGCGAGCGCGGCGGTGCTGGGCCTGCTGGCACTCGTCGGCCTGCGCAAGCGGCGCATGGACGAGCAGGCGGGCGGTCCCGGACCCTCGACCAACTAGGGGCGCACATGTCCGACACCTTCTTCAGCGGCGCCCCGCACTGGACCTGGTTCATCATCCCGTACTTCTTCATCGGCGGGTTGGCGGGCGGCGCGTACTTCCTCGCCGCAATCCTCGAATGGTTCGGGCGGCCGGACGACCGGGCGGTCGTGCGCACCGGCTACGACGTCGCTGCCGTCGGCGCCCTCGTGAGCGGTTTCCTCCTAACCATCGACCTGGGACAGCCGCTGCGCTTCTGGCACATGCTGTTTCAGTCGGAGAACTTCCCGGCCATCGTCTTCAAGCCGTGGTCGCCGATCTCCTTCGGGGCCTGGGCGATCCTGCTGTTCGGGCTGTTCTCGGTCCTGTCCGCACTCGGCGCGCGCGCGGAGGAGGGCCGACTCCGGAACCCCGTGCTCCGCGCCGTCGGCACCGCCGTGCGGGGCCGCGCCCTGGCGAAGGTCATAGCGGCCGTCGGCGGGTTGTTCGGGTTCTTCGTTGCGGGCTATACCGGCGTCCTCCTCACGGTCACGAACCGCCCCATCTGGGCCGACAGTCCGTGGCTCGGAGCCCTGTTCGTGGCGTCCGGCGCTTCGACGGGCGCCGCCACCCTGATCCTGCTGGCGCCCGGGCGCGGCGCCACCGCGCGGTCGCTGGCGTGGCTGTCCGACTTCGACTTCAGGGCCCTCGTCGTCGAGCTGCTCATCCTCGTCGCCTTCCTCATCTCGCTCGGCTCGGTCAACCGCGTCTGGGTGAGCTTCTGGGGGCTGCTCCTCCTCGTCGGGGTGATCGGCGCCGGCATCGTGGCGCCGCTGCGCCTGCACGCCAACCCGGCAAGGGCGGCCAGGCTGGTGCTGCTAGGCGGGTTCTTGCTGCGGATCACGGTGCTGCTCGCGTCCGAGGGGATCGAGCGCTACCGCGTCGCGGCCGGGCTCTGATATGCCAAACCGACTCGTCCTGCTCCTGGTCGGACTCGCCGCGTGCGCCAGTCCCGAGGCCACGCGGGCGCGGGGGGGCGGACCCGGGGCCGATCCCGGTAACCACGGTCCTGTCACGCAGCTCCACGCGGGCGCGAAGATGTACTACCGGACGCCCTGCCGCACCGTAAAGGTGAAATGCTCTGGTCCCCAGCCAAGCTCCGGCGGCCGCGGAACGTAGACGTCCAGCAGCGGGTGGCCGAGGCACGCCGCGACCATCCCGAGGCCGAGGCGTGGCTCGAGCTGCTCGAGGCAGCGCTCGCCGAGAGCGAGGATGAAGGGAAGGCGGCGTGGGACGCCGTCGTCCCGGCGCCGCCGGTCGACCGGCCCGCCAACGCACCGTTCCTGTTCCGCGCCCAATTCGCCGTGAACCGGCGGGCCGCGGGCAGCTGGGTGCACCGCATCGCCGGTCGCGAGATCGATGCCCTGGCGCTGCTCGAAGCCGCCGTGTGCCAGGACGATGCCCGGCTCGAGACGCTCGCGGCGGCGGCAGGCGCGGACCCGCAGGCGCTGCGGGTGACGGCCCAGATGACGGCAGTGCCGCTGCTCCAGGCGTGCGGTCGCGCATTCGCACCGCGGGTCGCACCCACCTGGTGGGAGGGTTACTGCCCCGTGTGTGGAGCCTGGCCGACCCTCGCCGAGTCCATCGGTTTGGAGCGCAAGCGCCAGCTCCGCTGCGGGCGGTGCGGTACCGCCTGGGCGCTGCCGCCGTTGCGCTGCGTATTCTGCGGCGAAGTGGACCATGACCAGCTCGGGTACCTGGCGCCCGACGAAGCGGAGCCCGTGCGCCGAGTGGAGATCTGCCGCACGTGCAACGGCTATCTCAAGGCGCTCACGACGATGCGGTCCCTGGCGCCGTGGGGCGTGCTGCTCGACGACCTGACCACCGTGCACCTCGACGTGGTGGCGTTGGAGCGCGGCTACCGGCGGCCCGAACGCCCGGGGTATGCGCTCGAGGCACGGCTGGCGTGAGTGGCCCCAGCGAGATCTGCCGCGAGCTTCTGTCCGCCCTCGCGGCCTCCGAGGGGCGGCGCAAACGCCGCAAGCGCGACACGACGCCTGACGCGATCGGCCTGGCGATGAAGGAGGACCTGCTCGAGCGGGCGATTGTCGCCGACCCCGCGCCCGAGGCGTTCGAGGAGTGGCTGCAGCAGCAGTGCCTCGCGGCCGGGCCCGGTGAAGGAGGCCTCCGGGCGATGGCGCTGTCGATCTTCGAGGAGTGGCGGCTGGCCCACGAGGCGGACGCGTTTCGGGACTGGTTGGCGCGAGGCGCGCCGTCCGACGACGCGCCTCGCGCCGAAGCGGAGAGGTGACTATGCGCGTGATCGTCGCGGCAGCCGTGCTCCTGACCATCGCGGGCTGCGGCCGCGGCCGCAGCCCCGCGCCCAAGACCTGGTTGCCGGCGGAGGTGGTCGACGCGCTCAAGACACCGGACAGCCCGTACCGCATCATTTATTATCCGCCCGTCGACCTCACCAAACGTCCGGTGGCCAAATAGTCTCCGAACGCGACATCCTCGACGCGCTGCGCGTCGTCCGCGACCCGGACCTGGGGCGCGACATTGTCGCGCTCGGGTTCGTGAAGGACGTCCACGTCGCGGACGGCTCCGTTGCGTTCAGCATCGAGCTCACCACCCCCGCCTGCCCCGTGCGCGAGCAAATGCAGCAACAGGCGCAGCGCGCCGTCGCCGCCCTGCCTGGGGTCGCCGGCGTGCAGGTCCGGATGACCTCCCGCGTCCGGGCGACGCCCGGCGAGAGCAAGCAGCAGCTGATCCCCACGGTCAAGAACGTCGTGCCTATCGCCAGCGGCAAAGGCGGAGTCGGCAAATCGACGGTGACCGCCAACCTCGCCATCGCGCTGGCCCAGACCGGCGCGCGGGTCGGGATCATGGACGCGGACGTCTACGGGCCCACGATCCCGACGCTGTTGGGCGTGGACGATCTCCCCAAGCCGACAGCCGAGGGCATCGTCCCAGCGGAGCGCTACGGCGTGAAGCTCATCTCCATGGGCTTCTTCCTGCGCGAGGACGACGCGGTGATCTGGCGCGGGCCGATGCTGCACAAGACGGTGCAGCACTTCCTGGGAAGCGTGGTGTGGGGCGAGCTCGATTATCTCCTGGTGGACCTGCCGCCGGGCACAGGCGACGTGCAGCTCACCCTGTGCCAGTCGATCCCTCTGACCGGTGCGGCGATCGTCTCGACGCCGCAGGACGTGGCGCTCAAGGTGGCGCAGAAGGCCATCACCATGTTCACCCGGCTGAACACACCGGTGCTGGGCGTGATCGAGAACATGGCGCACTACGTCTGCCCGCACTGCGGTGCGCACGACGAGGTGTTCGGCTCGGGTGGCGCGCGCCGCGCCGCCGAGCGGCTCGAGATCCCCTTTCTCGGGGAGATCCCGCTCGCCACCGTGATCCGCGCGCAGTCGGACGCGGGGCGGCCGGTCGTGCTCGATCGCGCCTCGCCGTTCGCGGCCGCGTACCTCGCCGTCGCGGAGCGCCTGGCCGCGCAGGTGAGTATCCGCGCCATGCAGCGCGAGCTGACGCCGCTGGTCCAGATCCAGTTCTAGCGTGGGGATGACGGGAGGAGGGGGCAACGATCGTGGCCGGTGTCGAGCTGCGAAACCTGACCAGGCGATTCGGTGACTTCCACGCGGTGGATGGGGTCAACCTTTCGATCCGAGAGGGAGAGTTCTTGGTGCTGCTCGGCCCTTCCGGCTGTGGCAAGACGACCCTGCTCCGCATGATCGCGGGGCTGGAGCGCCCCACAGCGGGCGAGATCCTGATCGGCGGCGAGCGCATGGACGGCGACGTGCCGCCCCGGGCCCGCGGCATCGCGATGGTGTTCCAGAGCTACGCGCTGTACCCGCACCGCACCGTTTTCCGGAATATCTCGTTTCCCCTCGAGGCGGCGGGGATGTCCCGCGCCGCGATAGACGAGAAAGTGCGCTGGGCCGCCGAGCTGTTCAGCATCACGCGCTACCTCGATCGTTATCCGCGCCAGCTGTCCGGCGGCGAGCGGCAGCGCGTAGCCTTGTGCCGCGCCCTGGTGCGGGACCCACAGGTGTTCCTGCTGGACGAACCCCTCGCCAACCTCGACGCCAAGTTGCGTAACACCGCAAGGGACGAGCTGAAGCGGTTTCAGCGCCAGATCAAGCGGACCACCGTGTACGTAACGCACGATCAGGTAGAAGCGATGGGATTAGGCGACCGGATCGCGGTCATGGATCGGGGCAAGGTGCGCCAGATCGGGACGCCCCAAGAGGTGTACGAGGACCCCGTCGACACGTTCGTGGCCACGTTCGTGGGCCAGCCGCCGATGAACCTGATCGAAGTATCGGGCGGCAAGCTGCTCGGCTTCCGGCCCGAGAATTTTCTGCCCCGCGGCCATTTCGCGGCAGGAGAGCGGATCCGCCCTTTTGGCTTCGCGGTGCGGCGCGTGGAGTACCTGGGCTCGGACCGCTACGTGTACGGCACCGTGACCGACGCCGCAGCGGGCGATGCAACGGTGATCGCGAAGCTGCCGGCCACAGTGAGCACCGCCATTCCGGACGGCGAGACGCTGCCGTTCGCCGTGCCGGAGCGCGCACTGTGCTCCTTCGACGCCGCAACCGGCGCGCGTCTCAGATGAAGCTCGCCGACCGCGAGGACGTCCTGGGCGTGGTCATGCTCGCCCCGGCGTTGACTTACGTCATCCTCCTGGTGGGTGTCCCCTTCGCGCTGGCGATCGTGCTCAGCTTCAGCACCGCCACTGCGGGGAGTCTCACCTTCGGGTGGGCGGGGTTGGACAACTACGCCGCCATCCTTCGGGATGCCGTCTTCCGGCGGTCGCTCTTCAACAGCGCCGTCGTCACCATCGGCTCGCAACTGCTCGCCGTCGTCCTGGCGACGGCCGCCGCGCAGGTGTTCCGTACGGCGTTTCACGGCAAGCGCACTGCCCGGTTCGTCCTGCTCCTGCCCTGGGCCGTGCCCGTGTCGCTCGCGGCGATCGCGTGGACGTGGATCTTCGACTCCACCTTCAGCGTGATCAACTGGACGCTCAAGGTCAGCGGCCTGTTGCACGGCTGGCTCTACTGGCTGGGGGAGCCGGGCCTCGCCCTCGTCGCGATCATCATCGTGCAGGCGTGGCGCATCTTCCCGTTCGCGACCATCATCGTGCTCGCGGGCCTGGCGTCACTCCCCCAGGACGTGATGGAGGCGGCCATCGTGGACGGCGCCGGCTTCTGGCGGCGGTTGTTCCATGTCGAGCTGCCGCTGCTGCTCCCCGTCGTGGCCGTCGCCGTCCTGTTCGGCGTCGTCTACACGGCGACAGATTTGGGCGTCGTCTACATCCTCACCGGCGGCGGGCCCGCGAACACGACGCAGGTCCTCCCCACGCTCGCCTTCCAGCGCGGCATCCAGGGCGCGGACCTCGGTCAGGGCGCGGCCATCGCGGTCTTTCTCCTCCCGTTCCTCATCGTCGCGGCGATCGCCATGCTGCGGCTGGCCCGGCACACCGAGGTCGGCGCCCGATGAAGCGCGTCGGTCTGTATACGGTGGCGCTGGGCTTCATGGCCTTCGCGGGCTTCCCCTTCTACTGGATGCTGATCACCGCCTTCAAGCAGAACCGGGATCTCTACGTCGGGGCGTTCGACACGCACCACGTCCCCTGGATCTTCAACGATCCGCCGACCCTCGAGCACGTGCGTTTGCTGTTCGGCCAGACGCAGTTCCTGCGCTGGGTGGGGAACACCTTGATCGTCGTCGTCGCGGTCATCGTCATCACGGTGGTGGTGGCGGTACCGGCGGGCTACAGCCTGGCGCGTCTCACCGGGCGCTGGGGCGAGCGGCTCGGCATGGGGATCTTTTTCACCTATCTGATCCCGCCGACGCTGCTCTTCATCCCGTTCTCGCGCGTGATCTCGCTCCTGGGCCTCCAGGATTCGCTCGGCGCCCTGATCCTGATCTATCCTACGATCACGATCCCGTTTTGCACATGGCTCGTGATGGGGTTTCTGCGCTCGGTGCCGTGGGACATCGAGGAGCAGGCGATGATCGACGGCTACAGCCGGCTCGCCGTGATCGTGCGCGTCGTGCCCCGGCTCATCGTCCCCGGGATCTTGACGGTCGTAGTCTTCACGTTCACGTTGGTCATGCAGGAGTTTGTGTACGCGCTGACCTTCATCAGCTCGGTCGATCACATGACCGTCAGCCTGGGCGTCCCCATCGCGTTGGTGCGCGGCGATGTGTACCACTGGGGTTCTCTCATGGCCGCTGCATTGTTCGTCAGCATACCGCTCGCCATCGTCTACAACTTGTTCATGGATCGATTCATTCAAGGCTTCACGATGGGGGCGGTGAAGGGCTGAGCTGTCGTTCACGCAGTTTCACTCGAGGAGGACATCATGAGAATGCGAATGACGTGGTGCTCCGGGCTCGCCGTGATTGGCATCTTGATGCTCGGGGTCGCGCGTTCTGCCGTGGCCCAGCAACCCACCGGACAGGTAGTGAAGCTCGGTGAGGGCGAAACGCTTACGATCGGCGGTTTCGTCAGCGCGAGCTGGTTCATGAACAGCGGGTTCTTTGCGTTCGGGAACCTCCAGAACGCAGAGTACGCTGCCAACGTCCAGCCCGCGACCGACAAGACGTACCTCGACGGCGACGTTCGAAACACCCGCATCAATTTCACGTTTGCCGGTTCACCGGTGCTGGGCAAATGGTCGCCGCGCGGCGTGATCGAGGCTGACTTTTTCGGGGCTTACAACGGCGGACCCCCCAACGGCGATGAACAGCCGCAGTTGCGCGTCCGGTTCGCATACGCCGACCTCACGAACGGGCGTACGACGCTCCGGATCGGCCAGTTCTGGTCGCCAATGTTCGGCGAGGTGCCGGTCTCGCTCTCGCACATCGCGTTCCCGCTCGGCTACGGCGCGGCGGGCATGGTCGGCTGGCGCTTCCCGGGCATCTTCCTCTATCACGACCTCGCGCCGGGCAAGCCGCTGGCAATTCAGCTCCAAGTGGCGGCGCTGGAAGGCTCGGGGCCCGACGTGGGCGGCGGGATCGGGAGCGGCGAAGCGTCAGGGATGCCCCAGCTCGAAGCGCGGCTCAATTTCAGCAAGCGGAAGCCGAACTTGAGCTGGAGCGCGTATGTCGTCGGGCACGTCGACTGGAAGGACACCACCGCCGTCGGCGTCGCTGGCAACAATCTGACTGGCACGGCGGTCGAGATCGGCGCCAACGTGACGGCCGGTAAGGCCACGGTGCACGGCAACTTCTACACGGGCAAGGCGGTTGGCCAGCAGTTCGCGCACATCTCTCAGCAGGGCGACGTCAGGGGCTGGGGCGCGTGGGTGCAGGGTGGATACGAGATCGACCCGCACTGGAGCCTCTGGGCCTTCTACGGCCTGGACGACCCCAATGAGGCCAAATCCCCGGGCCTGCCTGCGGGGCCCGGGCTCGCCCGCTTCAAGAACCAGGACGTCGCTGGCATGCTCCGGTTCCACGCCGGGCGGTACGCCGTCGGGCTCGAGTACTTCGGGGCGAACACCACCTGGAACAACGGCAAGAGGAAGGCGTCGCAGATCGCGCTGAGCACGCAGTACACGATCTGATCCAAGCCGGGCTTTGCAAAGGCTCACGGCGGAGCGTCGTCGGCTCCGCCGTTGAGGCCGTCCTCTCAGCGAACGGAGGGTAGGTGTATGGGCAAGCGGAAGGGGATGGACCGGCGGCAGTTTGTGCAGACGACGGGGGCCGCGGCCGCCGCGGCCGCGCTGGGACCCACCATCTGGATCAAGCGCCAACAAAAAACGCTCAAGATCATTCAGTGGAGCCACTTCGTCCCCGCCTACGACGCGTGGTTCGACAAGTACGCGAAGGACTGGGGCACGGCGAAGGGCGTCGAGGTGACCGTGGACCACATCGCGCTCGCCGACCTCACCACGCGGGCGAACGCGGAGGTCGCGGCGCAGCAAGGGCACGACCTGTTTCAGTTCCTCTCGCCGCCGGGCGCGTTCGAGCCGCAGGTGCTCGACATGGCGGACGTCGTGAAGGAGGCCGAGCGTCAACACGGCCCGCTCGTGGACCTGTGCAAGCGCAGCACCTACAACCCGGTGACGCGGAAGTGGTTCGGGTTCAGCGACAACTACGTGCCGGATCCCGGTGACTACCTGAAGAGCATCTGGACCGAGATCGGCATGCCCGACGGACCGGCCAGCTGGGAGGATCTCGTCACCGCGGGCCCGCAGATCAAGGCGAAGCATCCGGAGATCCAGATTCCCATCGGCGTCGGGTTGTCGCAGGAGCTCGACACCAACATGGCGACGCGCGCGATGCTGTGGTCGCACGACGGCTCGATCCAGGATGCCAACGAGAACGTGGTCTTGAAGTCCGATCACGCGCTCGAGGCCCTGACGTTCGCGACGCGCCTGTTCCAGGCGGGGATGACGCCGGCGGTGCTGAGCTGGAACGCCGCGTCCAACAACCAGGCCCTGAACGCCCGCCAGACCGCCTACATCCTCAACTCCATCTCCGCCTACCGCACCGCGCAGGACAACAAGCTGCCGGTGGCGGACGACATCTTCTTCGTCCCCGCCCTGAAGGGGCCACGGGGCACGCGGTGGGCGAGCGAGCACGTGATGGGGATCTACGCCATCTGGAAGTTCGCGCAGAGTCCCGACGTAGCGAAGCAATTCCTGCTCGACCTGATCGCGCATTACCGCGACGCGGTGATGGGGAGCAAGCTGTACAACTTCCCCGCATACCCGGGCTCTCTGGCCGATCCGGGGACGCCCGTGGCGCAGAAGCCCGCGGCGGGCAACCGCTGGCTCGAGCAGGCGACGGCGAACGATCCGTTCGGCTCGAACCCGCCGACCAAGCTGCGTCCGATCAGCACGGCGCTGCAGTGGGCGACGAACATCGGACATCCGGGGCCGGCCAACCCGGCGGAATCCGAGGTGTTCGACACGTTCGTGCTGCCCACGATGTTCGCCAACGCGGCCACCGGGCGGATGACGGCGGCGCAGGCACTGGACGATGCGCATCAGCAGGTGAAGCGGATTTTCGAGAAATGGCGCGCCAAGGGACTCGTCGCCGGCGGCGCCGGCGACCGGGCGTGACACGCCATCTCAGCCGGCCCCTAACCTCCACCACCGACCCGAGGGAGTTATGACTGCGCCCCAGCTCGCCATGAAGGACCTTCGCAGGGTCGTCATCGCCGCAGCAGTCGGGAATGTGATCGAATGGTATGACTTCTACATTTTCGGCAGCCTCGCCACCCTCCTCGCCACCAAGTTTTTCTCGGCCGGCGCCTCCGGAAGCGCGCTCATCAAGTACGTCGGCACCTTCACGGCGGGGTTCTTGATTCGCCCATTTGGCGCATTCTTGTTCGGTCGTGTCGGCGACCTGGTGGGCCGTAAGTACACGTTCCTCATCACGCTCAGCGGCATGGGACTGGCGACCGCCCTTATCGGGTTCGTCCCGAACTACGCCCAGATCGGTGCCTTGGCGGGTGTTCTGCTGCTCCTCCTGCGCCTGGTCCAGGGTCTGTGCCTCGGCGGCGAGTATGGCGGCGCTATCACGTACGTCGCGGAACACGCGCCGGACGAGAAGCGGGGCTACTACACCGGCTGGCTCCAGACGTCGCCGACGCTCGGGATCGTGCTGTCTCTCGCGGTGATCGTCGTGACGCGGGAGTCCCTCGGGCCGGAGGCGTTCGCTGCTTGGGGGTGGCGGATTCCCTTCGTGCTTTCGCTGCTCATGGTCGCAATCGCGATCTACATCCGTCTGAGGCTCCAGGAGACGCCCATCTTCCAGGCCATCAAGTCGAAAGGACAGACGGCGGCCAATGTGTGGCGCGAGGCCTTCTGGAGTCAGAACGTCAGATACGTGCTGATCGCGAGCGTCGTCGTGATCGGCGAGGGCGTCGTGTGGTACAGCGGCCAGTTCTGGGCGCTCTATTTCATCCAGCAGGTGCAGAAGCCGGACGTCCTCCATCCGGCCTACATCACTGGCGCAGCGCTGCTGATCGCCACGCCGTCGCTCATTCTTTTCGGTTGGCTCTCTGACAAGATCGGTCGCAAGCCGATCATCCTCGCCGGGTTCTTCCTCGCGGCGGTCACGTACTACCCGCTCTACAACGCGCTCGGCAACGCCGCGAACCCAGCCAACATCAATTACCCGGTGGCGATCTTGATCGTCGCGATCATGGTCTCCTACGTGGGCATGGTCTACGGGCCGATCGGTGCGTTCCTCGCCGAGTACTTCCCGGCGCGCATCCGCTACTCTTCCGTCTCGGTGCCGTATCACATCGGTAACGGCTGGGGCGGGGGTCTGGTCCCCGTCATCACGACCGCGGCGTATGTGTCGGCGCAGGCAGGGGGCTTGAGCATGTCGCAGAGCCTGGGCCACGCGCTGGTCTATCCCATCGCGGTGCCGGCCATCGCGTTCCTGCTCGGCCTGTTCCTGATGCCCGAGACCCGGAAGATCAGCATCTGGCAACCGTCCGAGGTGCGGGCGCCAGCCAGGGGCTGAAACCAGGAGCGCGCTGAAGACAGTAGGGGCGCAGCATGCTGCGCCCCTACCAATGCCTCACCGTCACTTCACGATGGTCAGCCCGTGCGGCACCCCGCCTGGGAACACGTACGCGTACAGCAGGACGATCACCCCGACGATCGCCCCGAGCGCGATCGAGTGCCAGAATACGTAGCGGAAGATCATCCCTTCGTTGCCTACCTGGTTCGTGGCCGAGGTCGCGACGGTGATGGACTGCGCGTCCACCATCTTCCCCATCACGCCCCCCGCTGAATTGGCGGCGCACATCAGTACCGGATCGAGCCCGAGCTGCTGGGACGTGATGCGCTGCAGGCTGCCGAACAGCGCGTTCGAGGAGGTATCGCTGCCCGTCAGCGCGACGCCGAGCCAGCCGAGAAACGCGCCGAAGAAGGGGAACCACCACCCCGTGCGCGTGAACGCCAACCCGAGCACGGCGTCGAGCCCCGAATAGCGCGTCGTGAACCCCAGCCCCAGCATGAAGGAAATGGCGACGACGGCGAGCTTCATGCGCTTCAGGGTGTGCCAGAAGATGGTCGCGAGCCGGCCCGGCCCGAGCCCGAGGGCCAGGCCGGCGATGAGGGCGGCGACGAAGCACCCGGTCCCCGTCGCCGACAGCCAGTTGAAATCGTAGCGCGCGGCTTCGGGCGTCAGCGTGGTCACGACCGGCGCGGCCCGCGTGACCGCGTTGTGCAGGAACGGGACGTTCCAGACCGGGGTGGTCGCGCGGTTGATGGCGCCCTTGATCGCGGGTAGCCCCCACACGAGCACCGTGACCGACAGGATCGCGAACGGCATCCAGGCCTTGAGGATCTGGCCGGCGGTGTAACGGTGAACCGCCGGCGCCGCCCGCTCGTCGTCGAAGCGCCAGACGCGTTTCGGCTTCCAGAACCTGAGGAAGACCACGGTCACGAGGAGGGAGATGACGCCCCCGGCGATGTCCACCAGGTTCGAGTCCACGTGGTTCGACCAGAGGTACTGCGTCAGGCTGAACGACACGCCGACGACGAGGATGGCGGGGAGCACTTCGAACGTTTCGGCCCAGCCCACCATCGCGCGCACCAGCCAGAAGGGGACGATGATGCCCGTGATCGGCAGGATGCGTCCGATCATGGCGCTCAGGTCGGACTCGGGGAGGCCCGAAACCGCCGCCAGCGTGTGCACGGGCGTTCCGATGGCCCCCCAGGCGACGGGCGACGTATTGGCGATCAGATTGAGCGCCGCCGCCTGGAACGGGCGGAATCCGAGGCCGATCATGAAGGCGCCCGCGATCGCCACCGGAGCGCCGAAGCCGGCCGCACCCTCGATGAAGGCGCCGAAGCAGAACGCCACCAGCAGCAGCTGCAGGCGCCGGTCGGCCGTGATGCCCGCCACCGACTCCTTCATGATCTCGAACTGGCCGGTGAAGACGGAAATGTCGTAGAGGTAGACCGCCGCCAGAACGATCCAGGCGATTTTCAGCACGCCGAAGGCGACGCCGTACAGAAAACTCATCCCCGCGAGCGGCAACGGCATCCCGAAGACGCCGACCGCGACCAGGACGGCCGTCCCGGCCCCGGCAATCGCGCACCAGTGCGGCTTCACCCGCAATCCGGCCAGCAGGCCGAACAGGACCAGGATCGGGAGGGCGGCGACGAGGGTCGAGAGGATCCAGCTGTGCAACGGGTCGTAAACCTGGGTCCACGCCATAGTTCACTCCTTGCACGGGCAGGCTTTGGAAACGTAGTCTGCGAGAATCGTGCCGCCAGGAGCAAGAAGGGGCCGGGACAGCCTGTCCCGACCCCTCTGCGCCTAGACGTCTCGACGTCTGGACGTCTAGTAGTTCACCGCCTCCATCTCAGCGTCTGCCACCTCGTCATGATCCTCGCGCGCATCGCGAATGCGCTCCACCAACCGATGCAGGATCTGCATGCCGCGGAGGTTCAGCGCGAGCGCGGTGACCTTGTCACCGGCCGCGAAGGCCGAATCGGCCGAGGCGCGCAGCTCCTTCACGTGCCCGAGGATGGCGCGAATGTGGGGCGCGTCGCGTCCGCCCAGGAACCGCTCGATCCGCACGATCGCCTCATCGACGGCGAGGCCGGTGCGTTCGGGGGCGTTGGGGAAGATCTCGATGACCGCGGCGAGCACCGAACGGAACGCGAGGCGCCGGTAACTGCGCGCCGCGGTCGTATCGCCCGCCGCCAACTCGGCGCGCGCTGAGTCACGGTACGCGGCCGCTTGCTTGAGGAAAGCGCGCGCCGCAGAGTCATCCGTTGTCCGCAGCGTGTCACGCAGGCGCTGCCACCAGCCCTCGCAATTGGTACCGGTCGAGCTGGCCACGTTCTCCGCGATCAGCTGGGCATCCTGGGCGAGCACGAGCTCGCTGTTCGACGCTCCAGTCGGGTCCTGGCTACAGGCCGCCGTCACCACCATCGCGACGAGCGCGGCCGTCATGTGCTTGCGCATCGAATGCTCCTGTATGGCGTCCGGGTGTTGGACGGCGCCCCCCGGCGGCCGTTAAGCAGGCTCGGGGGCCCTTGCCGCGGCGTGACTTACGGGGCCGAGCCCCAGGCTGATGAGGCCGCCGACGAGCATCACCCCGGACGCGAACAGGAACGCGGTGCGCGAGCCGAGCCCGTCATACGCCCAACCCGCCGCCAGCGGACCGCCGCTGCGGCCCAGGGCGGCGAACGCCTGCGCGGCGCCGAGGATCGTGCCTTGCTCGGTGGGATCGGCGTAGATCGAGACGAGCCCCGACGCGGCGGGCGAGAATAGGCTGTTCGCAAAGGCGAGCGGCACCGTCCAGACGTACACCAGCAGGCTGCTACCGACGAACGGCACGGCCGCGATGCTGATCGCCATGCCGAAGAGGCCGAGAATCAGCAGGAGACGTGCTCCCGTACGCCGCTCGATCCGGCCGAAGAGAAACCCCTGTACACATGCGGCGATCGCTCCGATCACCACGAAGAGCCAGCCCAGGTCCTTGGCGCCCCAGCCGAATGCCTTCGCGGCGTGGAGCGGTAGCACCACGGTGTAGCCCGAGAACGAGAATGGCGCGAGGAACCACACGAGCATGAGGGGACGCAGCTGCTTGCGCCCGAGCGCCTCGATCATATGCCCGAAGTCGAACAACGCCCGGGTCGTGCGGTGCTCGGCGGCGAGCGACTCGCGCAGGATGGCGCTCGCCGAGAAGAAGTTGACGATGGACAATCCCGCGGCGATGAGGCCGGGCGCGAGGTGGCCGATGTAGTGGTCGGCGAGTCCGCCGATCAGCGGCCCCAGCACGAACCCGATCCCGAATGCCGCGCCGATCGTGCCCATGCCGCGCGAGCGCTCGGCCGGCGTCGTGATGTCCGCCACGTAGGCCTGCGCCGCCGAGATGTTGCCGCTCGCGAACCCGGAGATCACCCGAGCGATGAACAGCAGCGCGTACGAAGGCGCGAACGCGAATAGAATGTAGCCGGCCGCATTGAAGAGCATGGTCGTGAGCAGGATCGGCCGGCGGCCGATCCGGTCCGACACGCGGCCCAGCAGCGCCGTCGCCAGGAACTGCATCGCCGAGAACACGAAAATCAGGGCGCCGTAGCCGATGCCCTGCGCTCCGAAACGCTGCGCGTACATGGGGAGGATCGGCAGCACGATCCCGAAGCCGATCAGGTCGATCAGCACCGTGAAGAAAATGACGCCGAGGCGGGCGCGGGAGGGGGACATGACGGCTCGAATATAAGGTCGGTTCGTACCCTGGCGGACGTCGCGACGCGGGCACATCGTTGTAGGGCGCCCCCAAACCACTCGGGAGGATCACCTGCCATGAGCCGTCCATCGACCACCCTTCGCGTCGCCGCTACCGCCGCACTTGTTGCGGCCGCTGCGTGCAGCGACGGTACACGCTCCACCGGCCCGGAGCCCGCTCCCGTACTGCGGACCGCACAGGCCCCCGACGTCGGCAGCCTCGCCCGCACAGTCCCGGGATTCGGCGGCCTGTTCCTCGACCACGGCGTGCCGACGGTCTATCTGACCGACGTATCGAAGCGCGCCGCGGCGGAACGCGCGCTGAGCGGGTTCGCGCAGAGCCGGGGCTTCGGTCCTGGTGAGATCCGCGTGCTGCAAGGCCGCTACGCGTACGGCGACCTGGACGGCTGGTTCCAGGCGGTGTCGTACGAGGCGTTCGCTCAGGGCGGCGTCGTCTTCGTGGATCTCGACGAGGCCGCGAACCGCGTCTTGGTCGGCGTCGAGCGCGGCGCGTCGCACGCCAACATCCGCGGTCTCGCGGCGCGGCTAGGCGTGCCCGCCGAAGCCCTCGTGGTGCGCGAGACGGACCCGATCGTCTACGCCGCGACGCTTCAAGATCAGGTGCGGCCCGTCGTCGCGGGACTCCAGATCAACTTCGGCAACTTCCTCTGCTCGATCGGCTTCAATGCCGTGAGCGGCGGACAGAATTCGTTTGTCACGGCGTCGCACTGCACGAATCATCAGGGCGGCGTCGAAGGGACGCAATACTTCCAGTCGCTGGCGAGTCAGGCGAACAGCTTCATCGGCACCGAAGTCGACGATCCCGTCTATCAGCGAAACCTGACCCCGCAGTGCCCCAAGGGAAAACTGTGTCGCTTCAGCGACGCATCCCGCGCCGCGTACGCGCCCGGCGTGTCGTTCACCCTCGGAGGGATCGCGCAGACGAGCGGCCCCAACAACGGCTCGCTCACGATCACCGGGAGCTTCAACATCACGTCTGAGGCAAACGCGATCGTTGGCGACGTGGCCAATAAAGTCGGCCGCACCACCGGATGGACCCAGGGCATGGTGACAAACACGTGCGTCAACACCGGCGTGTCGGGCACGCGAATCGTGCAGCTGTGCCAGACTTTCGTGAGCGCCGGCGTGGGCGCGGGTGACTCGGGGTCGGACGTCTTCGGCCAGACGGGCGGCTCGAGTGTCCGGCTCCTCGGGATTCTGTGGGGCGGCAACTCGCAGGGTACGCAGTTCGTCTACAGCCCGATCGGAAATGTCGAGCAGGAACTCGGCCCGCTCACGACGTTCTGAGCACGCTTTGGCTGGATTTTGGAGCTGGGGCGGCGCCGGGTTGTGCGGCGCCGCCCTTCTCGTCCCCGTCCCCAGTCCCGTGACCGTCACGGTCACTGTGCTGGCGCCCGACTCGGTACGGCGGGGTGAACCCGTCCCCATCACTTTGCGCCTCACGAACACGGGAAAGGAACCCGAGAACGTCTATCTCACGGGCCGCTCGATCACCTTCGACATCATAATCGCACGCGCGGACGGGGAGATCGTGTGGAGGCGGCTGGAACACGCGACGGGTGAGCAGATTCTACAGGTGAAGACCCTGGCGCCGGGCGAGACGCTCGAGTTGAAGGATCGCTGGCGCCAACGCACCAACGCCGGCGCGGCGGTTCCTTCCGGAGATTACACCGTGACGGGCATCATCCCGACAGACCGCGAGCCGCTGCGAACGGCCCCGGTGCGCCTGCGCATTACGCCGTAGACGGCGCGTCCCGCGCATCGACCAGCGACCGCACCACCGTCGCTCCCAGAATCAGAGCGCCGCCGACCAGCGCCGCGGGACCGGGCCGTTCACCGTGCACGAGCCACGCCCACACGGGGTTCAGCACCGGTTCGATCAACATGAACAACGCGACCTCGAGCGCCCGCAGGCGTGGGATCGCGCGCACCAGGAACACGTACGGCACGCCGAGCTGGCACACGCCTAGGAACGCCACCACTGCCCAGTCAACCGGCCGTCCCGCCGCGAGCGGCTGCGCCGCCACCAGCGCGACGAGGCAGGCCGTCAGGCTCCCCGAGGCCGCCGCCGTGGCGACCGAGCCGCCGCGCGCCACGATCCACCGGTACCCGATGACCGTGAACGCCCATGTCACCGCGCAGGTCGCGGCGAGGACGTCGCCGAGCCGCGGATCGGGCGCGGTCGCGGACGGTTGATCGAGACCGACGAAGAACAGCACCAGCCCGAGCCCCATCATCGCCATCTGCAGCAGGTCGCGACGCGTCGCGTGCTCGCCGAGCAGCCACGGAGCGAGCACGAGGATGAAGAGGGGACTGGTGGACTGCAGGAAAATCGCGCTGGCGGCCGTGGTGTGCTTGTTCGCCTGCACGTACAGCAATGTGGTGGCGGCGTACGCGCATCCCACCAGTCCCGAGCGCCATGACCAGCCGCGGCGCGCCTCGGGGATGAGCAGCAGCATCGTGGCGCACGCGATCCCCGACCGGAACGCGGCGAGCTGCCAGCCGTCGAAGCCGCACCACTTGATGGCCGCGCCGCCGGTCGAGAACAAGACGGCCGCGACAACGATTTTCGATCGGGGCGTCATCGCACCTCGCCGGGGAGCGTGAAATATGTACTATTACGTCATGAAGGCTCTCCTGACCGTTGCGGTGTCCGCGCTACTGCTGAGCGGCTGCAGCGCCGCCCACACCGCCGCACCGACCGCGCGCCGCGATCCGAACCTCATCACCGCCGACGAGATCGCCTCCAAACCTGCGCAGACCCTATACGACGTAGTCCGGGCACTGCGCCCCGCTTGGTTGATGCGAGACCGGCCCACCGCGTTGATGCCCCAGAACGAGGGTCAGCTGATCGTGTACGTCGACGGCACCCGATTCGGCAACCTCGAGAGCCTGCGCCAGTTCGTGCCCAACGCCGTGCAGTCCATTCGCTACTACTCGCCCAGCGACGCCGAAGCGCGGTTCGGGCCCGGACATCTCCACGGGGCGATCGAAGTCATCACCACGAGCCACTAGCTGTCACGATGGAAGTGCAGGTCTTCGGGGTGCGGAAGAGCGCCGACACGCGCGCGGCGTTGCGCTTTTTTGCCGAGCGACGGATCAAAGTGCATTTCGTGGATCTGAACGAGCGCCCGGCGTCACTCGGAGAGCTGCGCCGCTTCGCCGACAAGTTCGGCCTGCAGGCGCTGCTCGATCGCGAGTCGCGCCGTTACGCCGACCTGGGTCGACCGGTCGCGACGCTCGAGAAGCTCAGCGTCGAGCCGTTGCTGCTCCGGATGCCCTTGGTGCGTCACCAGCAGCGGCTGACCGTCGGACGCGCCGAGGACACCTGGAAGGAATGGATCAGTTCGTGAGAGCGTTCGTCGTCGCTGCCGGCCTGCTGGTGTTCGCGCCCGTGCCGGGCGCGGCGCAGGTCGATAGCGGCAGTTTCGTCATCCCCAACTTTCGGTTCGAGAGCGGCGAGACGCTGTCGGCGCTCCGCATCCATTATCGCACCATGGGCCGGCCGCGCCGCGACGCTGCGGGCGTCGTGCGCAATGCCGTCCTGATCCTGCACGGCACGGGTGGCAGCGGCGCGAACTTCCTGTCTCCCACGTTCGTGGAGCTGTACGGTGCCGGTCAGGCGCTCGACACAGCAACGCACTACATCATCCTCCCCGACAACATCGGCCATGGCGCCTCGTCGAAGCCGAGCGACGGACTACACGCGCACTTCCCCCGTTACGGCTACCGCGACATGGTCGAAGCGCAGTACCACCTGGTGACCGCGGGGTTGCACGTCGATCACCTGCTGCTGGTGATGGGCACGTCGATGGGGTGCATGCACTCCTGGCTCTGGGCCGAGCGCTACCCGTCGTTCATGGACGGCGTCGTGCCGCTCGCGTGCGCGCCGACGCAGATTGCCGGTCGGAACCGCATGATGCGCAAGATGATCCTCGACGACATCAGGACCGACCCCGAGTGGCGCGGCGGCGAGTACGCGACCCAGCCGCGTGGTTTGAGGGCGGCCCTGCAAATCCTCTACATCATGGGCAGTGCACCACTCGTGCAGCAGCGCACCGCCCCGTCGCGTGACTCAGCGGACGCCGTCATTACTCGCTATCTCGACTCGCGGATGGCCTCGACCGACGCCAACGACATGGTCTATCAGTTTGACGCGTCACGGGACTACGATCCCAGCCCCGACCTGGGACGCATCACCGCGCCGGTCCTGGCGATCAACTCCGCCGACGACCTCATCAACCCACCCGAGCTGGGCCTGATGGAGCGGTTGATCGCGCGCGTCGCGCGCGGGCGGTACGTCCTCATCCCCATCAGCGACATCACCCGCGGCCACGGGACGCACACGGTCGCCGCCGCCTGGAAGGCCCATTTCGCGCCATTTGTGGCCGCGCTGGAGCGGCACTGAGCGCGCGCGCCGTTGCCGTGCTCGCCCTGCTCATGAGCTGCGCCACCGCGGGCGGCCGGCCGCCCGACATCGACGCCCTCCTGGGCGAGTACACCGGCCCTGCCGTGCCCGGGGCCAGCGTGGTGGTAATTCGGGACGGCCGCGTGATCCTGCGGCGCGCCTACGGGATGGCGGACCTGGAACGGCACGTCCCGGCCACACCCGAAACCGATTATCGGCTCGCCTCGGTCTCGAAGCAGTTCACCGCCATGGCGATCATGCTGCTGGCGCGGGACGGTAAGCTCCAGTTCGACCAGCCGATCCGCGAGATTCTCCCCGAGCTCCCCGCCGGAGCTCAGCGCGTCACGGTGCGCCACTTGCTGAACCACACGTCGGGGCTGCCGGACTACGAAGATCTGATTCCCGACACACAAACCGTGCAGGTCAGCGATCGCGACGTGCTGGCGCTGCTCGCCCGCAAGGACACGCTCTACTTCCCGCCGGGGAGCGCCTATCGCTACAGCAACTCTGGCTATGTCCTGCTCGGCCTCATCGTCGAGCGCGTCTCCGGGCGCTCGCTTTCCGAATTCCTGCGGACGCGGATCTTCGCGCCCCTAGGCATGACGGCATCCGTGACTCACGTGGAGGGCAAGGACACGGTGCCACATCGCGCGTACGGGTATTCGCCCGATTCGGCCGGATTCAGGCCGACGGACCAGAGTGTGACCAGCGCGACGCTCGGGGACGGCGGCATCTACACCAACGTGGACGACCTCGTGCGCTGGGACCAGGCGTTGTACGGCGAGACGCTCGTCGACGCCGCGACGCTGAGGCTCGCCACGACGCCGCCCGCCCTCCCCGGAGGCGCCGAGACGCAGTATGGCTTCGGCTGGTTCGTGGACACCTACCGTAACGAGCGGCGCTGGCGCCACACCGGCGAGACGAGCGGGTTTCGCAACGCCATCCAGCGTTTCCCCGACCGCCGCTTCACCGTCATCGTGTTGACCAATCGCAATGGCGGCGAGCCCGCGGTGATCGCGGAGCGGATCGCCGACGCGTTGCTGTTCGGAGCCGCGCGCTAGCGCTCGATGCGGTAGCCGAAGGTGCGGACGGTCACGATGTGCCGCGGGTGCGCCGGGTCGTGCTCGAGCTTGCGGCGCAGCATCGCGACGTGCGTGTCCACCGTGCGGCTCATGACGTCCTCGGCGTAACCCCACACTTCGCGCAGCAGCTCCAACCGGCTGGCCACGCGGCCCCCGCGCCTCAGCAGCGCCGCCAGCAGCGCGTATTCCTTGGGCCGCAGCTCGACCGCGCGGTCGGCGCGGTACACCTGGTGCGTGGCAAAGTCCACCGAGACGTCGCCGAAGCCGCGCAGGGCGCCGGCGGCCGCGCCGCCGCGCCGGATCCAGTCGAGGAACTGGGCGGCCCGCTCCACGGTGGCCGCCACGCGCTCGTCGTCGAACGGCTTGAGCAGGTAATCGAACGCGTGGACCTCGAACGCGCGCAGCGCGTGCTGATCGTAGGCGGTCACGAACACGATCGCCGGGGCCTGCTCCTCGCTCGCCGCGGCCGCGACCTCGAAGCCGTCGAGATCGGGCATCTGGATGTCGAGGAAAACGAGGTCCGGGGTGCCGCGGCGCAGCGCCTCCACCGCCTCACGACCGCTGGCGCACTCGTCGATCCGCGTGACGCTCGGGATCTGCTGGAGCACCCCGCGTAAGCGGCGCCGCGCCGGCGCCTCGTCGTCAACGATGACGGTATGCATGATCCACGTACGGAATCTCGATCGTCGCGACGGCACCGCCCTTACCCGCCGGCGCGTTGACCAATGCGAAGCTCTGGCCCGCGCCGTACAGCTGCGCGAGCCGGGCCCGGGTGTTCGCGATGCCCACGCCCCCGCCGTTCCGGCCGACGCCCGCCGGAACCCCCGGCCCGTTGTCGCGCACCTCGAGTCGGAGGCGGTCGCCGGCGCGTACCACGGCGATTTCCACTTCCGCGATGCCTCCCTGCAGCGCCGCCCCGTGCCGAATGGCGTTCTCGACCAGCGGCTGCAGCAGGAATGTGGGCACCGTGGCCGCGCCGGTGCCCGCGTCCACGCGGAACGTCACCTTGAGCCGGTCGCCGAAACGGGCCTCCTGAATCGCGACGTAGTGGTCGAGCAGCTGCAGCTCCTCTTCCAACGTGACCAAAGGGCCGTGCTCGCGGCTGAACGAGTGACGCAGCAGCTCGCTCAGGCGCGTGATCATGCGATTAGCCTGCTTGGGATTTTCGAGCACGAACGCGGAGATGGTGTGCAGCGTGTTGAAGAGGAAATGCGGCTGCAGCTGCCCCGTCAGCGCATCGAGCCGCGCCTGCATCAACTGGCTCTCGAGCCGCGCCGCGCGGACGGCGTGATACAGGCCGACGACCATCGCGTAGATGAGAACGTTGAACGTCCAGTACGTCGCCACGGCGTAGGAGACGCCGGCGCCGAGCGACAGCGGGGTCGTCCGGTAGATCCCCAGGGCCCACTTCACCGCACCTTCGGTCGCGGCGCAGAGCACCGCGGTCGCGAGCGCAGCGGGGATGTGCGCCGCGACGATCCGCAGCGGGCTGCCGAGTCGCGCGGCGCGGTCCGAGAACGCGGTCACGATTGGTGTGAACGCCGCCCACGTCCACCAGCCCGCCAGTTGCCACCCGAGGATCCAGCCCCAGGGGCGAGGAGTGTCGCCCTGGAAGCGGGTCTGGATGGCGAAGAGGAGGGCGACCGCCGTCCAGGCAGGGAGGACCGTCAAGGCGCGCCGCATGAGTGTCATGCTACATCGTACCTCCCAGGCTGATACGGGCGGCGTCAGAAACGTGTGAACTTGACCCGGCGCTAACACTCTGTGGCTTGGCCTGTTACCGGCGACGCTGCAGGTTTCGAGTCGAGGAGGCTGCAATGCGACTGATCTGGATTGCGCTGCTGATGGCGGCGTTCGGACTCCGCGACCGGGAGCGCGATCGGGCGGCGCTGCTCGCCGCTGACGGAGCGCACGCCCGCTCGAGTGACTTCCTGAGTGCGTTCGCGGACGACGCGACCTACCTGCACCCCGGCGCCCCCCTGGTTCACGGCAAGGCGGCGATTCGCGCCGTCCTCGCCGACGCTCCCGGACCGGTGACCTGGACACCCGAGTACGCCGACGTCTCGGACGACGGTACGCTCGGCTATACGTACGGCTGGACTCACTTGGGCGATCAGCAAGGGAAGTATCTGGCGTGCTGGCGCAAGAAGGGCACCGGCCCGTGGCAGGTCACCGTGTACGCGCGCACCAGACTGGCGACGGGGACAACCCCCACGGCCGACGGCGAGGAGGCGATTGCCCCGCCCGTTCGCGGGCGCGCGGATGCCCATGAGCTGCTCGCCGCCGACTCGGCCTTCGCCGCGATGTCGGTTGCGCGCGGCGCCAAGGCGGCGTTCCTCGCCTTCGCCGCTAACGAGGCTGTCACGCTTGGCCCGCCCGCGGCGCCGATGAACCACGGCCGGGACGCGATCGGCGCGACCTTCACCGACTTTCCGGCAGACGCGGTTCTCGACTGGGCGCCCGTCTCAGCCGACGTCGCGGCCTCGGGCGACCTGGGGTGCACGGTGGGCGAAGCCACGATCACCGCCCGTCATTCGTACAGCAAATACCTGACGATATGGAAGCGGCAGGCCGACGGCGCGTGGAAGTTCGTGGCGGACGGGGGGAACGCGCGGCCGGCGCCGTGACTACCGATACCCCGCGGCCTGAAGACTGAACAGCTCCGCGTAGAGACCGCCGCGGGCCACCAGCTCCTCATGCGTCCCCTGATCCACCAGCTCGCCGCCCTGGAGCACGAGGATCCGCTCCGCCATGCGCACCGTCGAGAAGCGGTGCGAGATGAGCACCGCCATCCGGCCCCGGGTCAGCTCGGCGAACCGCAGGAACACTTCGTATTCGGCGCGCGCATCGAGCGACGCGGTGGGCTCGTCGAGGATCAACACTTGCGCCTCGCGCATGTACGCGCGCCCCAGCGCCACCTTCTGCCATTCGCCGCCCGACAGCTCCACGCCCCCGTCGAAGCGCCGGCCCAGCATCTGGTCGTATCCCTTGGCGACGCGCCCCGCCACCGAGTCCGCGAGACTGCGGCGCGCCGCTTCACGGATGCGGGCGTCGTCGTCCAGGGCCTCGATCTGGCTCACACCGATGTTTTCGCGCAGCACGAAGTCGTAGCGCACGAAATCCTGAAAGATGATGCCGATGTTCTGCCGCAGGCTCGCCAGATCATAGTCGCGCAGGTCCACGCCGTCGAGCAGGATGTGGCCCTCGTCCGGGTCGTAGAGCCGCGCGAGCAGCTTCACGAGCGTCGTTTTCCCCGCCCCGTTCTCGCCTACGAGGGCGATGCGCTCGTCGGGCCGGAAGTCAAAGGTGAGACCGCGCACCGCCCAGCGGTCGGACCCCGGGTAGCGGAAGCCCACGTTGGTGAACCGGAACCCCTCGCGAATCGGGCGCGCCACCGCCCGCGCGCCGGGCTTCGAGACGACGCTCGGCCGCACGTCGAAGAACGTGAACAGGTCGCTCAGGTAGAGGCTCTGCTCGTAGATGTTCGACAGCGCCAACAGCACCCGCTGAATCAGATCCCGGCTGGCGCGGAACGAGCCCGCGAGGAACGTCAGCGTGCCGATCGAAAAGGCGCCGAGCACGGTGCGGTAGATGATGACGAGGTAGGCGCCGTAGTAGCCGAGGGTGCCCACCGTCACGAGCAGCGTCGATACGACATTGCGCCGCACCGCGAGCCGCTTGTTCGCCTCGTAGAACTCCGCCGACAGCTTCGCGTAGCGTCCCACCAGGAAGTCGGACAGCCCGAACAGCTTGACTTCCTTCGCCGATTCGTCCGACGCGCCCATGTAGCGCAGGTAGTCGAGCAAACGACGCTCCGGCGTCCATTGGAACAGCAGCGAGTAGCCGAGCGAGGCGAAGTGCGCTTCGCCCAGGAACGCCGGGAGCACCGCCACCGTGAGGAGGAGCAACAGCCACGGCAGCTGCACCAGCAGGACGGCTGCCAGCGACACGAGCGTCACAAGATCCTGCGCGGTCGAGAGGAGCAGCGCGAAGAGCCCGATCCGCCCCACCGTCTGCCGCCGGGCGCGTTCGAGGTGATCGTACGTCTCGGAGTCCTCGAACTGGGCGAGATCGAGTGTCGCCGCGTGTTGCATCAAACGAACGCTCAAACGATTGGCAAACAGATCGCCGAGCAGGCTCTCGAGCAATGACGAGAGGCGCGCCAGCCCTTCTCCCACGACGGCGATCCCCAGCTCAAGCCCTACCAAGGTCGCGAGGTGCCACCAATCGGGCGTCCCTCCCGCCTTGGCGGCCACGCCCGCGGCAATGACGCCGTCGATGATGAGCTTGCCGATCCAGAGGACGGCGACGGGGATGAACGAGCGGATCGCCCGCAGCGCCATGATGGCGACGGTGTAGCCGCGGTGCGTTTGGAAGACGAGGCGGACGAGGGGCGGGACGTGCTTCAGGGCCGCCAACCGCTGACCCCAGGTCGGGGACGGGCTATTGGGGTCCGGGACGATTCCGTGGGAAACGAAGCGGGCGCGGATGCCGGGCGAGGCCATGGCTCTTAACTTGGTGAGGATGAAGGCGTCAGTATAGTCATATGCGACTGCGCTTCGTAACCGTCTGGCTGGTGTTGGCGGTTCCCGCCGCCCTGCGTGCGCAGGCTCTAGCACCCAGAGACTCCGCCCTGCACGCGCTGAACCGGCTCGCCTACGGCCCTCGTCCCGGTGAGGTCGACAGCGTAGCCCGGATGGGGGTCATGCGCTGGATCGAGCGGCAGCTCGACTTCGAGCGCATCCGCGATGACCGCCTCGCCACCCGCGAACGCGATTTCAAGCTGCTCAGCTACGACCGCGAGGAGCTGGCCCAGCGCTACGGCGACGCGCTGCGCGAGCGGCGGGAGCTGCAGCGCGAGATGGCGCAGAGCGGCGACACGACGCGCCCGGGGGCCGTAGGTCCCATGCGCGAGTTCCGCGAGCTGGGTGGTGAGCTGCAGCAGCTCGCCGTCGTGCGCGCCGCGCTCTCGGAGCGGCAGCTGCGCGAGGTGATGGTCGATTTCTGGGCGAACCACTTCAATGTCTTCGTGGGCAAGGGCGCCGACCGGTTCCTGACGCCGTCATATATAGAAGAGACGATTCGTCCACACGCGCTCGGCCGGTTCGAGGACTTGCTCATCGCGACGGCCAAGAGTCCCGCGATGATGTTCTATCTGGATAATGCCCAGAGCATCGCGCCGGGGGCTTCACCCCCTCGCGCTCGACCTGGGGCTCCTCGAGGGTTAAACGAGAACTACGCCCGCGAGCTGCTCGAGCTGCACACGCTCGGCGTGGACGGCGGCTACACCCAGCAGGACGTCATCGCAGTGGCGCGCATCTTCACGGGCTGGAGCATCGACCGCCCGCAGCAGGGCGCCGGGTTCGCCTTCCACGACTGGGCCCACGACCGCGGCGACAAGCAGGTCTTCGGACAGCGGTTCCGCGACGACGGCATGAACGAAGGGATTCGCCTGCTCAAGCTGCTCGCCGCTCAGCACGCGACGATGCATCATGTGAGCCGCAAGCTATGCGCCCGTTTCGTGAGCGATGAGCCGCCCGATGGATGTGTCGATGCGGCCGCCCTTGCGTGGCGACGCACCAACGGCGACATCCGCGCGGTGCTGCGTGCCATCTTCACGTCACCTGACTTCTGGGCGCCCCAGGCCGTGCGCGCCAAGGTCAAGACGCCGCTCGAGTTCGTCATCAGCGCCGTGCGCGCCACCGGTGCCGAGCCGGACTCGACCCTCCGCCTGGCGCAGGTCGTCGCGCACTTGGGCGAACCCCTCTACCTGCAGCCCGCGCCCACCGGCTACCCCGAGGCGCAGGCGCAATGGGTGAACAGCGGCGCGCTGTTGGGCCGCATGAACGCCGCGGTCGCCCTCGCCGCAGGCCGCTTACCCGTCGCGAACCTGGATCTCGATGCCGTGGTGCCCGCAACCGCGGACCATGCGGCGCTCGTCGACGCCGTCAATGTCCGCCTCCTCAGCGGCACGATGTCGGCCCATACGCGGGCCGTGATCCTCGAGCAGCTAGCGGATGTGAACGACCCCGTGCAGGCCCGAACGCTCGCGGTAGGATTGGCCCTTGGAGGACCGGAGTTCCAGAAACAATGACGATCTCTCGGCGCGTCTTTGTGAAATCGGGCGGCCTCGCGCTCTTTAGCCTCGGCCTGGATCCGTTGTTTCTGGCGCGAGCCGCATTTGCATCGGTCCATCGGTCCATCGTTCCATCGGACCACCCGGTTTTGGTCTGCCTCTTCCAGCGCGGCGCCGTGGACGGGCTCAACATGATCGTGCCCCACGGTGAGCCGCTGTACTACCGGGAGCGGCCGCGCATCGCGATTCCCGCGCAAGACGTCGTGGACCTGGACGGGCACTTCGGTCTGCACCCGAGTCTCGCGCCGCTCAAGGGCCTGTGGGACAACAAGAGCCTCGCCGCGATTCACGCCGTCGGCTCGCCCGACGCGACGCGCAGCCACTTCGACGCGCAGGACTACATGGAGAGCGGCACCCCGGGCGTGAGGAGCACCTCCGACGGCTGGCTCAACCGATACTGCCGCCACGACCAGGAGCATGCGGACACGGCGTTTCGCGCCGTCGCGTTCGGGCCGCAGCTCCCGCGGATTCTGGCCGGCACGTCGCCCGCCCTTGCGATCGACGACCTTCAGGCGTTCGGCCTGCGCGTGCCGCAGGAAGCGGCGCGCGACAAGCTGACGCGGGCGTTCGAAGAGCTGTACGAGGGCGGTGCGACGGGCCTGCTGGCGTCCTCATCCCAAGAGGGGTTCGCGGCGATCCAGGTGCTCAAGCGCGTGAACCCCGCGCAGTACCAACCGGCGAACGGTGCGGAGTATCCGCCGGGCCGGTTCGGGCGCGCCCTGCTCCAGATCGCGCAGCTCATCAAGTCCGACGTGGGGCTCGAGATCGCGTTCGCCGACCTGAGTGGTTGGGACACGCATGTGAACCAGGGGTCGAGCGACGGCCAGCTCGCCGCGCGGCTGCGGGAGCTGGGCCTGGGACTCGCCGCGTTCAATCAGGACCTGGGCGAGCGCATGCGCAGCGTGGTCGTGCTCACGATGTCCGAGTTCGGCCGCACCATCGCGGAGAACGGCAACAGCGGCACCGACCACGGCCACGCAACGGCGATGCTCGCGCTCGGCGGCCCGGTGAACGGCGGCAGAGTGCTCGGCCGCTGGCCGGGGCTCGACCCCGCGAATCGCTTCGAAGGGCGCGACGTAGCGGTGACGACCGACTTCCGCGACCTGTTTGGCGAGATCCTCGCCCGGCACCTCGGCGCGGGAGATCTCACCGCCGTGTTTCCAGGCTTCAGTCCGAATCCCCAGAGCTTCCCAGGCGCCATCCGGGGGTAACGCGCGGGCTATATTCTCGCCATGCGCGATGCGCTCCAATCGCTGCTCCGCAAAGCCAGCGCCGCCAAGCGCACGGCGGACTTCTGGCAGGCGGCCGCTCAGGTTCTGAGCGATTGGGCCGGCGGCGCGCTCCTCACCGTCTGCTACCAGGGGGTCAACGAGAGCGGGGCCGTGTCCGCGGGCGCCGCGGGCGCGTCCGGCGTCACCCTGACCGCCGACTGGCACGACCCGGAAGGCCGGCACGTCGAGGCGAGCCTCGCCGGAGCCCCGCGCGACCTGCCGGGCTCGGACCTCGAGTCGGCCCTCGAGTTCGCGTCGGATCTCGCGGTGATGGTGGGTCGCCGCGTGGCGCTCGAGCGCGAGCGGCGGCTGGGGAGCTTCGTGGTCGAGCTGGCGCGCTGGCTGCTCGCGGTTCCCGAAACGGAGCTGCTGCTCCGCTATACGCTCCAGAGCTTGATGCAATTGGTCGATGCGCAGGGCGCGTTCGTGGCCCTGAAGCAGAGTGACGGGGAGACCCTGCGGATCTCCCCCGCGCTGGGGCAAGCAGCGCCAACCGAGGGTCTCGAGCTCGGGCTGCATAACAGCACCACGGGGCGCGTGGTGCGGAGCGGCGAGGCCTTGATGAGCCCGGACCTCCGGCTGGAGGCGGATTCCAGCCCCCTCGCCGTCCGCCTGGCCGATGCCGCGCGCTCGGCGCTCATCGCCCCGCTCCGCACTTCGAAGGGACCCGTCGGCGCGGTCGGCCTGCTGCGCTACCAGGGCCCGGGGCCCGCGCCCCCGCCCCAGTTCAGCCTGTACGATCTCCACTACCTCACCGCCGTCGCGGCCCACATCGCGGGCGGGATCGAGTTGTCGCAAGCGGTGGCCGCCACGCGCGCCGCCGCCGACCGCGCGAGCGGCATGGTGGACGCGAGCCCCCTCCCCATGGCGCTCGTGGACACCGGGGGAACAGTGCAACAGCTCAACGAGGCCGCCTTGCACGTGTTCGGGCTCACCAACAAGGAAGCAGCGCTGGGACGCCACCTCGAGGCCCTGGGCCTGTCTCCCAGCGGCGTGACGGTGCGTCTCATTCTCGCCGGCCGGCGCGAGGGGCAGCCGTGGCACGGCCGCGTCTTGGTCACGCAGGAATCGGGGGACCGGCGGATTTGCGACTGCACCGTGACCGGGCTGCGAGGCCTGGGTTCCGAGAGCCTGCTCGTGGCCCTGTACGACCGCACCGACGAGCTGCGCGCGCAGCGTGAGCTGATCGCCCGCGAAAAGCTCGCCACCGTCGGCGAAATCGCGAGCGGCGTCGCGCACGAGGTGAACAACCCCCTCGCCGCCATCCGGATGGAAGCGGAGCTGCTGGGCCGCGCTACGCAGGACGCCGACGCGAGCGCGGCGGCATCCACGATCGTGCGCGAGGTCGACCGCGCCGCGCGTATCGTCCGCAGTCTGCTGCGCCTCGCGCGGCGCGCGGACACGACGCCCACGCGCATCCAGGTCAACGAGCTGGTGCGCGACGTGGCCGAGATCCGGCAACGGGTGCTCCGCGCCGACAGCATCGAAGTGCGCACCAAGATGGACCAGGGGGCGGAGGCGGTGCTGGGTCTCGGTCAGGAGCTGCAGCAGGTCGTGATCAACCTCGTCACGAACGCGGAGCACGCGGTGCGTGGACGGCCGGGGGCGGTCATTCAGCTTACGACCGAGGCGCGGGACGACTGGGTGCGGCTCACCGTCGAAGACTCGGGACCCGGCGTGCCCGCGGAGATCCGCGGGCGCGTGTTCGATCCCTTTTTCACGACCAAGAGCCCCGACGAAGGCTCGGGGCTCGGTCTCTCGATCTGTCAGCGCGTCGTGGCTGAGGTGGGTGGGAAGATCTGGCTGGAGGACTCCGAGACGCTGGGCGGCGCGAAGTTCGTCGTCGAGCTACCTGCCGCGCCCTTGCGCGGCGACGTCATCGGGTAGACTAGGCTTCGAGAATGCGGCGACGATACACCGACAGCATCGCGAGCCCATAGGCGCCGATCGCCAGCAGCAGGATCCCGAGCCGCCAGTCCGCGCCGAGCTGCCACACGCCGGCCGCCACGTAGGCCAGGCTCGCGACCACGCCCAGGGCCACGACTTCTTTTCGCGCCATGAGGACCCCGAAGACGTAGCCCCAGCTGAAGCCGGCGATCGCCAGGAACACGACGCCATTGGGGAAGATCTTAGTGGGATCGATCAGGTTCAGGCCGCCCGCGAAGGCGCAGAAGAGGCCGATGACCGTGTGAGTAGCCAGGTGCAAGGCTAGCGGCAGGGGGACGGTGCCCATCTTGTTGAAGGTCATGAGCGCGAAAATACACCCTCCACGGCCCGCGCGCACCTGCTTGACGGCGCCTTGACTCGAGCGTGCGAGCGTCCAGGCCATGAACACTCGACCTCTCGTCCTCGCGCTGGCTGCCTGCGCGCTCGCTGCTCCGGGCGCCGCGAGCCAGGCGGCCCCCCGCCCGTCCTTTTGCACCAGCGGAGCACCGGCACCGACCTGCTCGAAGTTCCTGGTGGTGGAAACGGAGATGGGCGCCCGGGGGAGGGGCAGCCGCGGCGAGTTCGCGCTGGCGTGGCAGGCCGGCCTGCTGGCCAATCACGGGCGCGCCGCGTTTGGGGCGGCGGCATATGCCGCCGTGGACTTGGACGTCCGCGCCGATCGGCCCGTCCTCAACTCGCGGCTCGGCCTGCTGCCCCGCTATCGTCGTTGGCTCGGTGGCGGGGCGTCCCTCGACCTCTCGGCGGGACCCGTGGTGGAGCTGCCCGGCCGCGGAGGGACGATGCTGGTCACCTCGGGCGGCGTGGCGGCAGGCTCGGCCGACGACGTCGCGCTGAGTGGCCGGGTCGATGTCGCCAAAGGAAGCCGCCCTGCCTGGTTCCTCGGCGCGAGGCTCGGGGCGGACAAGGTTACCGAAGGACTCGAGGCGGAAGGGGTGGCCTTGGTGGTGTGGGGACTCGTCAGGTTCTTCGAGGCGGTGGGTGGTTACCATTGGAGACTATGAAAGTAACCCGCACCTACCTCCAGCTGACCGATCAGGCGCAATTCAAGGCGGCGCTCGGGGACTTCCCCGAGGTCACGCTGGCGCATGTCCCCATCCCGCCGCCGAAGCTGTACCGGCACTGCTATCGCACGGTCGGCGAAGCGTTCCACTGGTTCGACCGCTGGGACTGGAGCGACGACGAGATCACCGCGCACCTCGTCGATCCCAACATCCGGCTGTACGTGGCGCTGCGCGACGGCAACCTCTCCGGCTGGTACGAGCTGCGGCGCGTGCCGGAAGACGACTCGGTGGAGATCGCGTACTTCGGGATCGTTGCCGCCGAGTTTGGCCGCGGCTTCGGCAAGCACCTGCTCTCCTGCGCGGTGCGCGACGCCTGGTCGCTCGGTCCCCAGCGCGTGTGGTTGCATACGTGCACGTTGGATCACCCCAATGCGCTGCCGAACTACGTCAAGCGGGGGTTCGCGCCTTATCGCACGGAAGTGTACGAGGTAGATTCCCCGGCGTGAACTTCGACTTTCAGTGGACGCGCAAGCGCAAATTCATCCTCGCCGCCATCCTGGCGTCGCCCATTCTCATCTTCGCGCTGTATACCTGGTCCGCCCTGACGTGGAGCTACTCCGAAGGTGAACGGGCGGGGTACGTCCAGAAGTTCTCCAAGAAAGGGTGGATCTGTAAGACGTGGGAGGGCGAGCTGGCCCTGGTCTCGATGCCCGGCACGGTGGCAGAAAAATTCTACTTCACCGTTCGAGACGACGTCGTCGCTCAGTACATCAACCAGTCGCTCGGCAAGCGCGTGGCGCTCTCGTATCAGCAGCACAAAGGCGTGCCCACGACGTGCTTCGGCGAGACCGAGTACTTCGTGATCGCCGTGAAGGTGGTGCAATGAGCGGCAACAGCTTCGGGAGTCGCGCCACGCTCAAGGCCGGCGGCGCGAGCTTCGAAATCCACCGGCTCGACGCGCTCGAGAAGCGCGGCCTGCCGATCGCCCGGCTTCCCTACTCGCTCAAGATCCTGCTCGAGAACCTGCTGCGCCTCGAGGACGGCCGGGTCGTCCGCGCCGAGGATGTGGAGAAACTGGCCCGCTGGGACGCCGCGAAGACACCCGACGAAGAAATCAGCTTCATGCCGGCGCGCGTCCTGATGCAGGACTTCACGGGCGTCCCGGCCGTCGTCGATCTGGCCGCCATGCGCGACGCGGTCGTGCGGATGGGCGGCGATCCCAAGAAGGTCAACCCGCTGCTCCCGGCCGAGTTGGTGATCGACCATTCGGTCATCGTGGACGAGTTCGGCACGCCCACGGCGTTTCACACGAACGCCGAGCTCGAGTTCCAGCGCAACCGCGAGCGCTATGCGTTGCTACGCTGGGCGCAGAAGACGTTCCAGGGGTTCCGCGTCGTGCCGCCCGACACCGGAATCGTGCATCAGGTCAACCTCGAGTATCTCGCTCGCGTCGTCTTCACGACCGAGGGGAAAGCGCCGCAAGCGTATCCCGACACGCTCGTCGGCACCGACTCGCACACCACGATGGTCAACGGGCTCGGCGTGCTGGGCTGGGGCGTCGGCGGCATCGAAGCGGAGGCGGCGATGCTCGGCCAGTCCGTCTCGATGCTGATCCCGCAGGTCGTGGGCTTCCGGCTCACGGGGCGCCTAGCCGAGGGCGCCACCGCCACCGACCTGGTGCTCACGGTCACGCAGATGCTCCGCAAGAAGGGCGTCGTCGGGAAGTTCGTCGAGTTCTACGGCCCGGGCGTGGCCGCCTTGACCCTCGCCGATCGTGCGACGATCGGCAACATGGCCCCCGAGTACGGCGCCACCGTCGGCATCTTCCCCGTCGATCAGGAGACGCTGCGCTACCTCGAGTTCACCGGCCGCCCCGCCGACCGGGTGCGGCTGGTCGAGGCGTACATGAAGGAGCAGGGCCTGTTTCACACGCCGGACACGCCCGAGTCCGTGTATAGCGATAGCCTCGAGCTGAATCTCGCCACCGTGGAGCCCAGCCTCGCGGGGCCGCGGCGCCCGCAGGACCGCGTCCCGCTGCGCGAGGTGGGAAAGAACTTCCTCGATACGCTCCCGACGCTCATGAAGGCGACGTCGACGTCGCCGGTCAAGCCGCCGCCGGACGTGCGTAACCACTGGGAGGCCGAAGGCGGGCACACGTTCGGCGGAGGCGCGGCCGTGGCCGCGCCCCCTGCACGGACGGAAGGAGACCTGCGCCACGGCTCGGTGGTGATCGCCGCGATCACGAGCTGCACCAACACGTCGAACCCGTCGGTGATGATCGCGGCGGCGCTCGTCGCGAAGAAGGCCCTGGACCGGGGGCTCAACACCAAAGCCTGGGTGAAGACAAGCCTCGCGCCGGGGTCGAAAGTGGTCACCGATTATCTGCGGCAGGCGGGACTGATGAAGCCGCTCGAGCAGCTGCGGTTTCACCTCGTGGGCTACGGCTGCACGACCTGCATCGGCAACTCGGGGCCGCTCCCCGAAGCCGTGTCGGCGGCGGTCACCGAAGGCGAACTGGTGGTGTGCTCGGTGCTCTCTGGGAACCGCAACTTCGAGGGCCGGATTCAACAAGAAGTCCGGGCGAACTATCTCGCGTCACCTCCCCTCGTCGTCGCCTACGCGCTCGCGGGCCGGATCGACATCGAGTTCCACACCCAGCCGCTCGGCACCGGGAAGGACGGCAAACCCGTCTTCCTGCGCGATATCTGGCCGTCGACCAAAGAAGTGGACGAGGTCATTCGCACGTCGATCAAGTCGGCGATGTTCCAGAAATCGTACGCCGAAGTGTTTCAGGGGGACGAGCGCTGGCAAGGGCTCCCAGTGCCCGAAGGCGACCGGTTCGCGTGGGAGCCCGACTCCACCTACATCCGGCGCGCGCCCTACTTCGACGGTATGCCGGCGCAGCCAAAGCCGATCGCCGACATCCGCGGCGCGCGGGTCCTCTGCCTCCTGAGTGACAGCATCACGACCGACCACATCTCGCCGGCCGGCTCGATCCGCAAGACGCTGCCCGCGGGCCAGTATCTCATCGCGCAGGGCGTCGAGCCGGTGGACTTCAATTCGTACGGCGCGCGGCGCGGCAACCACGAAGTGATGGTGCGCGGCACCTTTGCCAACGTGCGCCTCAAGAACCTGCTCGCGCCCGGCACCGAGGGGCCGTTCACGGTGCATCTGCCGGACGGCGCGCCGATGACGATCTACGACGCTTCGGTGAAGTACCAGGCCGAGGGCACAGCGCTCGTCGTGCTCGCCGGCAAAGAGTACGGCTCCGGATCGTCACGCGACTGGGCGGCGAAGGGCCCGCGCCTGCTGGGCGTGCGCGCGGTGATCGCGCAGAGCTACGAGCGCATTCACCGTTCGAACCTCGTGGGCATGGGCATCCTGCCGCTGCAGTTCCTGCCCGACCAGTCGGCGGCTTCGCTCGGGCTCACGGGCAAAGAGCGCTACGACATCGCGGGGCTCGCGGAGCTGCCGAAGCAGGTGACGGTCAAAGCGACCGCTGACGATGGCACGGTGACCGAGTTCCGAACCACGCTCCGCATCGACACGCCGCAGGAGCAGCAATACTACCGGCACGGGGGCATTCTCGAGTACGTGCTGCGGCAGCTCGCGGGGAGGCAGCCGTAAGGCCGTTCCTCGCGCTGCTCGTCGCGCTGGCGAGCGCCTGCAGCCACGGGGGAGGGCCCAGCGCCGCGGTGTGGGTGACGACGGGCGATCAACGCAAGCTCCTCTCCCGTGAACCCGACGTCGCCTTTTCGACGGGAACCGCACCGTCGCTACCGACGATTGTCGTCGACGATACGGCGCTGTATCAGGAGATGTTGGGATTCGGGGCCGCTATCACCGACGCGTCGGCATTCAACATCAATCGACTGGCGCCGGAGCGCCGCGAGGCGCTGCTGCGCGACTTGTTCGACGCGGACAGCGGGATCGGCCTGAGCTTCACCCGCCTCACGATCGGCGCCTCGGACTTCTCGACCCGACAGTACAGCTTCGACGACATGCCCCCCGGGCAGCGCGATCCGCGAGTCGCACGTTTCTCCATCGAGCCGAATCGTGCCGACGTGCTCCCGGTCGTGCAGCGCGCGCTGGCGATCAACCCCCAGCTCAAGATCATGGCGTCTCCCTGGAGCGCCCCCGGATGGATGAAAACTAGCGGCCGCCTCATCGGTGGCACGCTGTGGCCCAATGCGTACGGCCCCTTCGCGCAATACCTGCTTCGCTATGTGCAGGCGTACGACTCCCTGGGCGTGCCTATCTATGCCCTCACGGTTCAGAACGAGCCGCATTTCGAGCCGACCAACTACCCCGGCATGCGGCTCGATCCCGCTGACCGCGCCCTTTTCATCGGTCACCATTTGGGCCCGCTGTTCCAGCGCAAAGGGATCTCCACGCTGATCCTCGAGTGGGATCACAACTGGGACGACCCCGACTCGCCGCTCCGGGTGCTGGGCGACAGCGTCGCCCGCCGCTACATCGGCGGCGTCGCCTGGCATTGCTACAGCGGCGACGTTGCAGCGCAGACGAGAGTCCACGATGCCTATCCGGTGGTGGACACCTATTTCACGGAATGCTCCGGTGGCGACTGGTCTCCCGCCTTCGCCGACAATCTCGTCTGGAACGTGCGCACGCTCATCATCGGCGCGACGCGGAACTGGGCGAGGGACGTGCTGCTCTGGAACCTGGCCCTGGACGAGCTGCACGGCCCATACACCGGGGGCTGCGGGAACTGCCGCGGCGTCGTCACGATCAATTCGCTGTCCGGCGCCGTCACGCGCAACGTTGAGTATTACGCCCTGGGCCACGCCAGCCGCTTCGTCCGCCCTGGCGCCCGGCGCATCGGGTCGACGTCCGGTGTGGCTGGCCTCGAGAGCGTCGCCTTCCGGAATCCGGACAGTTCCGAGGTGCTCATCGTCGTCAACACGGCGGCGGCGGAGCGCCGGTTCGCGGTGCGGTGGGGAGGGCGGACGCTGCAGTATCTGCTTCCGGCGGGTGCGGTGGCGACGTTGCGCTGGCGGGCGTGAAGGGCGGCTCATACAGCGTTCGCCGGAGCTTCACTCCCGCGTCGACACATTGCCGTTAACCCGATTCGGAGCACGTGTGATGGTCATCAAGAACGTAGGCGCGACGGACTCCGGCCTGCGTGCCCTGCTGGGCGTCGTGCTTTTGGGCGTCTCGGCGTCATTCAACGATCGGCCCCTGCTCGCCTTGGGGGCGGGACTAATCGCGTTGGTGTTGATCGGCACCGCCCTGTTTCGCGTGTGCCCGCTGTACACGCTGCTGCGTATCAACACTTGTTCCCGGGACACGCAGCTGCGCTGAGTCTGCTTCAGCGAATCGGGATCGCCGTTCCGTGGCAGGCGGTGCACACTTCCGGATTCTTCCGCCGCATGCGATTCGCGTCGAACCCTGGGCCGTGGGGATCGAACCGCCGTCCCCCGAGCGCCGAGTGGCAGGTGAGGCAGTCGCGCTCCGTGTGGCAGCCGACGCACGATTCGAGGCTCTGGCGCGCCGCCTGGCCGTGCCCCAGCAGGAAGAACCGTTTCGCGTCATGAAAGCCCGACCGCAGAACGCCGGTCGCCACCAGGCCGGCTTGAGCGTGGCACGTCGTACAGAAGCTGCCCACGTTGTGGCAGTCGCTGCACGACGTTTCGCGCGCGTATGCGGCCGCGGGATGGCGGCTGAGGAAGCCCGCGGGATGGTACCCGGGCCCCGCCGCGGCCACCGGCCGGTGGCAATCCAGGCACTCGCTGCGGACGTGACACCCGGCACAGCGCGCCCCCTGGGCGGCGGCGGCAGGCCCGTGGCGGTCTGCGAAGTTACCGCCGTGCGATGCCGGTGCGCCGCGCGAGGCGATCGCCGTCGAACGTGGATCGGACGCGAGCGTGGCGATCGCGCGCGGCGGCGCGGCGCCCGCGTGGCACTGATAGCAGAATTCCCGCGCGTGGCACGTCGCGCAGGCGGCGGCGACGGGGCCTCGCGCCACCGACCCGTGTCCGTCGGCGCCGCCGAACCCTGGATCGGCGTGGGACGGCGGCGCGGAGAACCGGGCGATGTCCTCACGCGTAAGGCGCGTGGCCTGCGCGAGCGCGACGTGGCACTGGGCGCACGCGGAGTCCGGCGCGGCGAGGTGGGCGGTGCGAATCCCGTGACAGTCGAGGCACCGTTCTGGCTCAGGGGGCCGAGCCTCGGCGTGGCACGCGGCGCAAACCGGCGCCTTCGCGCCCGCGGAGGTCGCGTGGCGCACGTGATCGAACCGCAGGTTGCTGCGCCGCGGTGCCGACGGCCGGCTCCACGACACGACCTTCTGGATTGTGCCGTCGTGGCAGGCCGCGCACGATGCCGCCGCGGGCCACACTGACGCGCCGACCTGCACGGCGCTCACATGGCACGAGGCACAGGTGGGAAACAGCGACTTGTGTTTCTGGTGATCGAATCCTGCGCTCTGCGCGCCGAGCCGCCCTGCGCCCATCAGAATGCCGAGGGTAGTTGTGATGAGGAGGCGAACGGTCACCGGGCTGCCCTCCCCCCCGGCATCCGGCGCACGGCCGGCGGCAAGCCGCCCAGCTCGTCACGCCCGCCGCGACCGAACGACAGCACGGCGCGCAGGGTCAGACGCCACTGACCCCAGTCGAAGGCCGCGGCATCGGGGCGTCGGTGATCCTCCACGTAGCGCGTCGCGCCCAGCGCCAGTCGCAGACGCGGCCGGGGTTCGGCCTCGGCTTCGACGCCGTACACCTGCAGCGCGGATTCGGCGTAGCGAAACTCGAGCGGCCGGTCGAGCGTCGCCGCGTGCGCCATGACGCGCCACGTCGCCGTCGGAGCGTACGTCACACTGCCGCTCGCGCCCGTCGAAGCCGCTCCCGGGCCGTACTCGCGCTCATAACCGCCGTCGAGCGTCCATGCTGACGCCGGCCAGGCGGTGAAGCCGATCTCCCCACGCCACCCGGATTGCACGACGTCGACAAGCGGCGTCGCCGCGTCGGAGTTCTCGAAGTGATACCATTCGCCCCGCGCGCGTAGCTGCACTTGCGGCATCGCCCGCACGGCGACCTGCGCCTGCGTCGCGTGGTAGGGCACGGGGCTGAAGGCGCCCCAAATCGTCCACAAGTCGAAGTGCGGCCGGTATCGGCGCAAGCCGGCCGACGCGCTCACTGCTCGCCAGTTATAACCAACCGACGCTTCCGCGCTGCCCCACCACCCCGCCGCCAGATCGTAGTCGGCGCCCCCCGTCACGCTCCACCCGGGCACCGGCCGAACCGCGCCCGACAGGCCCACCCGCTCGGACACGAAGTAGTCCGATCGCGGGTCGACTTCACGCTGGTAATCCGCTCGCAGGTCCGCCACGGCGGTCGTCCAACCGGCGCCGAAGCCCGCCACGAGCTGCCGCTGGTGGGGCTGGAAGTCGTCGAGGGGATTGAGTGCCGGACTGGTCACGGGGAGGGCGACGCCGCGCGCGAGACCCCAACCGGCATACCCGGTCGCCTCCAGTCCACGACGGGCGTCGCGCAGCGTCACCGACGCGCCGTCGAAGCCCGTGGCGCCGAGCCGGGAGAACATCAGCTGCCGTCCGGCGCGGGCCGTCACGCGCTCGGCGGCGTACTCAACGTAGCCGGCGACGAGCTGCAGAGCAGGATTGGCCCCGGGCCAGGCGTCCACATTGCCCAGGTCCACACCGGCGCGAGCCGTCGCGTGCGCGCTCACTCCGGGCACGCCGAACCCCCACACCGTCAGGTCCGCCGTGGTGACGAAGGGTCCGCCGCGACGGACCGGGCCGGGCCGGAAATAGGTGCAGTACAGGGTGCCGCTGGGGCAGTAGACCGCGAAGCCATCCGTCGTCGCCGGCCCACCGCCGGGACCCGTCACGGTGTCGCTGACCGGCACGCTGTCGATCTGCACTCCGCGGAATCCTACGGCCTGGAAGCGGGCGTCGACCTGCAAGCGATAGCCCTGCGCGTCTAGGCAGCCCGGGAGGGCACCGAGCAGCATTGCGAGCCTGACGACCCGCACCGCCGTCAGACGCTCGCCTTGCGCAGGTGGGCGCGGTACGCGTCCGGAGAGGATTGGAAATGGCACACAGTGCACTCGCGGTCGGCGTAGTGCTTGCGCTGCGGCTCGTGGCACGTGAGGCACAAGGCGCGGTCGGGCACGAGACGCGCGACCGTGGCCTCGCGGTGACAGGCGTCGCAGGCGACGTGAGGCTCAACGGGTGGCTGGTGTGTCGCGTGCGGGTCCGCGCCGGCATGGCACGTGGCGCAGTCGCGGGCGGCGGCGTGATGGTCCTCGTGACAGGAGCTACACGCCGCCACCGGCGCATCGGGCGCCAGCGTCACGGCTGTCGTGTGGCAAGTCACGCAGCGCAACGATGCGTGTGTCGCGTGGGCGAAGGCCACAGAACGGTCCGTGGCCGGACGATCCCCGACGGCGACGTGGACGGTCGCGGGACGGCTCGCCGCGAGCTCGCCCGCGGCGTGACACGTCGCGCAGTCGCTCGTCGCGGGCGCTTGGTGATGACAGATCTGGCAGCCCCGTGGCGGAGCGAAGGTCAGGCGGGCATGTTCGCGCGATGATGCATGGCAGGTGATGCAGGCAAGTTTCGAATGACGATCGTGCGGGAAGGTATCGGGCGGAACTACGTCCGCCCGCCACGGCGGATCGTCAAAAGGGGGGGAGTCGCCCTTGACCTTCGATCGTTCCGTCGGCGTCCGCGGCACCCACGACGTGCGCCGCAGCGCCCGCGTCGTGTCGAACCCCTCGGGAAGGTGTAACCGTCCGCCGCTGCGCCGATTGACCTGCGCATGACACCCGCCGCAATCGCTGGCATCGACCGACGCGGCGTGCGGCTGGTGGCACAGCGTGCACTGCTGCGCGACCTTCTCGTGGCGCAGACCCGTGTGGAACGGCTCGGAGCGCCAGTCCGCATGGCACCCGGCGGAGGCACAGCTCTTCACCGCATCGGCGGGCCGCGTCTGCTTGTGCGGATTGTGGCACATGCCGCACGTCTGCCGGTGCGGGTCTCGGGCGGGATCGAAGTCGGCCAGCTTCGCCCGCATTTCGTGGCAGCCGAGGCACTGATGTGCACCCGGTCGCAGCGTCCCCGCCGCGGAATCGCGGGTCGCGAGCAGGGGCACGTCGGCGGTGAACTGGTGGCACGCAAGGCAGTGGAAGCCGGTCTGTCCCGCCATCTTGCCGAGGCGGATCTCGGTGCCGATGTGACATCCGGATTGCCCGCAGGTCGAATCCACGGGCACGAAGCGGTGCACCTCGAGGCCGTGGCAGGTGGTGCATTGTACCTCGCGCAGCGCGCTCGAGTCCGACTCGAGATGCACGCGGTGGCCCGCGGTCGTGGCGATGCGGCGCCACTTGTCTTTTTCCTTGTCGCCCTGGATGTGACAGGCCGCGCACACGCGCGTCGGCACCTTCGCGTGCATCTGGATCTTCTCGGGCCGGTCCGCCACCCACAAGTACAACTGGCGGGCGCTCGCGAACACCGACTGCTGATGGCAGCTGTGGCAGCTGAGCGAGTCGTGCTTCGATCCGGCAAACCGCTGGAACGGGCCTTTCATGATATGGCAGCCCGTACAGAAGGCATTGTCGTGCTGCATATAGTTCCAGCTCACGGTGCCGAAGCCCGCGGCACCGAGCAGCACGACCGCCGCCGCCGTCGCGAGACCGATCCTGATCTGTCGAGGCCGAGCAATGACCCACGCGACGATCGAGAGCCGGCGCTGCCACAGGGTGACCGCCACGTAGGCGGCCACCGCGACGCCAACGAAGAACCCGCCGATCTGGAACCACTGCGGCAGATTGAAGAAGAAACGCAACACCGCGGCCACGCCGCCGGGTAACGGCGGCGGGCCGACGGCAGTCTGCTGAAGGGTCAGCACGCCCTCGTTACTGAGCGCCCCGCAACCGCACTCCCGGCGGCAACGGCCCCGACACGCGCAGGTACTGCTGTGGCGGAGCCGGCAGGCCATACGTCGTGTGCAGCACAGCGATGGACGATGACAGTAACGCCTTCAGTAAGAATGGATTGTGTACGCCGTTCCCCGACGCCATGTGCGTCGAGAACGTGTTGCCCAAGAGCTTGCCGCTCAAGAAATAAGGACGATCTTCGGTCGCGGCGAGCGCGGCGTTCCAGAGGGTCCCTTTCGCCACTGAGGTGATGTTGTTGCGGAAATTGATCTCCGCCGAATCGGCCGCGGTCGCGCCAGGACGCTGTGCCCGGGCCACGAGCTTCGGAATCAAGCCCCCATCCGTCGAATCGATGACGCCGTTGGCGTTGGCGTCGGTCCAGATCTGATCGAGGTAGTTATTGAGATCGCCCTTGAGGGTCTGGTAGGCGAACTTCGCGACCTGGGGGCCCCCGATGTGACAGTTCCCGTTCGAGCAGGCGGTGAAGTCGTGCACCGTGTCGGGCGCGACTGCCGTCGCACACGGCCGCGGGATGCCCTGCGCATCGGGGCACGGAATCGCGTCGAACGTATGGCCGACGCTTTGGAAGGTGAACGCCCCCGTCAAGTTGTCGGTCACCGTGGTCCGCACCACGTGGCAGGTGGCGCACAGCCTGGGGTTCGCCGACGTGCCGTGGCTGCTCGCGATCTGACTCGTATCGTACGCGAAGCCTGGAGGAATCCAGCCGACGTTCTCTCCCAGCACCAGCAACCCCTGGGCACCGTGGGCACCCCGTGACGAGCCGGTCCCCGTGGCTACCGACCACGGCGGCGTGCCGCTGCGGGAGTGGCACGTCACGCACAGCTGATCTCGCGTCGGTGTCGAGAGCGGCGCGCGCAGCTGCGCCTCGTTCGGCGAGCCGTGCGGATTGTGGCACGTCACGCAGCCGATGCGTTCCGGGGTGGCACTGCCCTTCTCTATGTAATTCGCCGTTTCGCCGAACTTGATCGCCATCGCGGCCCGGCCTTCGTGGCACGGCTGGCAGCTCACGTTGGTCGCCGCGGCGGCGAATCCGGGACCTGAGCCGTGCGCCGACTGTTTCCATTCTTCCACGAACGGCGTATGCACGCCGCTGTGACACCCGCTGCACGACGTCACCACCCCGGTGTCGACGTGCATGGAGGCGAGCGGGTGATTCGCCAGGATGTCCGGGTTCTCGACGTGCGTGAAGCCCGGGCCATGGCAGCTCTCACATTGCACATCGTGATAGGCGGAGTCGGGCACCACAGCATAGCCGGCGGCATGGCCGACCGCATTGCCGAGCTGTGACACCGTGTGACAGTTGTTGCACGTGCCGGTCGCGGGGCCGGAGCCCTGGAGATCAGCCCAGGCCTGCGCGTGCTTGGTGTTCTTCCATTGGCCCTGGACGCCGACATGACAGTTCCCGCAAGTCGTCTGCTTCGTGTTCACCGTGAAATAGCCGAGGAATCCACTCGCGGAATCCGGGGGGGGATTGAACGGCTGCCGGTCGCGATAGACGATCTTGTCGTTCGTACAGGCGCCGAGCGCGGCGACGGCCGCGATGGTTGCAACAAGATGGCCCAGCCTCATAGACTCGCTCCTCGCGACGGGACCCGCCTCCACATTCAGGAGATAGCCTCCCGATGATAAAGTGCAAGTGAAGGGATTATGAAGGTCCAGAGGTCGTGGCCTTCATCACGCCGCATTCATCGTGACTTCACGTTACGCTCGGTACGCTTCGGCGACCCTCAGATCGGAGACCGCGATGCGGCGCCAGGGACTGGCCATCTTCGTCATCTTCTTCGGAATTGCCACGTTGGACGCGCTGACGGACGGCCGGTGGCTCCGGATCGTCGTCTGGTTGGCGCTCGGTGCGGCCTTCGCTGCGCTCGATTGGTGGGGAAGCCGGAGGCGCGACCATGTCTCCTAAGCGTCACGTCACCTCGGAAGAGGCGCGGAAGATCGGTTCCGGCCTCGGCATCGATTGGCGATACATCGCTCTCGACCAGTTTCGGCGCGGCCTTGAGGTCGAGCTCGAACATGGGGCCCGCGATCCGCAAACCAACGTCACCAACGACGACCTCGATCTGACCGCGAAGATCGCCTGGGCCCATCTCAAGGAGATCGGCGACTACTACACCCGGCTCGATGCTGTGGAGGCGGCTGCGCCGTCATGTGGGTGTCCGGTGCCGGAGTAGCCAGGAGCAGGCGTAGAACACCGCCGGCACCGCCATCACGCCGAGGATCCACGGTCCCGGCAGACGGCCGCGCTGCGCCAACTCGATTCCGGTGAACGCCAGCGCGCTGATCAGCGCGATCGCCGCGCCCGGGAGTTCCCAACGCCAGGCGGCGAGGTTGCCGACCAGCGCCAGGATCAACAGACCCAGCAGGATGATCTCGCGCGCGGTCAGGGCGCGCGCCGACGATGGCTCGCCGCGGGCGAACACGAGCACAAACAGCGCGCTCGCGACCGCGAGCAGGCGCGCGATCCAGCGGCAGGCGTCGGCGCCAGTCACGTACGCGACGACTGCCAGGCCGACGAGCGTACCGAGCAGCCCCAACGCGACCTGCGAATGCGCCGTAGCATGTGAATCTCCCTTCTACGTCAAGGCTGCTCGGGGCAGCGTTACGCGGTAACCGCTGCCCCCAGCATCCGGGCCGCCGCCACCTCGGGCTGTTCGGCCGGCACGCGTGCCGCGACCGGTACCACGAGCAACGAGGTCGGCAAGTCGTTCAACAGACGCTCCGTGACGCTGCCGAGCAGGACGCGCTGCGCCCATCCCTTGCCGTGCGACCCAACCACCAGCACGTCTGCGCTCCACTCCGTCGCCTCACGCAACAATGTCTCGACGACCATCCCGTGGCGCACCAACTTCTCGGAGTCTCGAATCCGGATCAGCGGCCAGATCTCGCGCTGCAACAGGTCTTGCGACAGCCCGTAGTAGCTGGTGGGATCGATCGGCGGGACGTCGGGGAGCACCGGCAGCGGCTCGAAGACGGTGAGCACGCGCACCTGGGCGCCGACCAAGCGCCCGAACCGTTCGGCCAGGGCGAGCGTGGGTCTGGCCGCGGCCGAGAGGTCGGCGGCAACCAGAATGCGCCGGATCGCGGTGGGCGCTCCGGCGGTGATGAGCACTGGCAGCTCGGCGGTGCGGACGACGTTGAGGCTCGTGCTCCCCCCGAGCCACCGCTCGAGGGCCGTGTGGTGCTTGCCGCCAAGCACGAGGAGGCCGGCACTGCGTTCGTGTGCCCCCTGCTGCAATACGACAGCGGCGGGGCCGAGGCGCACGTCCAGGCCCTCCAGCAGCTCGGGGGCAACGTCGCTGCGGAGCGCTTCAGTGACCCGATGGCGCGCGACGGCCACCTGCAGCTGCTGCGTCTCCCGAACTTGTTTCGGATCCCCGACCGCGCTGAACGGCGCCCAGGCGTCCGGGGTGGCGTGTACGAGGTCGCAGTTCTCGCCCGCGGCCCGCGCGATGCGATAGCCCAGCTTGGCGGCGCCCACCGCTTCCGGTGAGGCGTCCACGCCGACGACGATGGGTCCCCAAGTCATACGAACTCCTCGCTCAATGGTCTGACCGTTTCTCTTTCGAGAGAGCGCCCGAACGCCTGCGCGAATACCCGCACATCTGTCCAGTTGGTGTACTCGAAGTCGCGGGTCGTGTCCGTGTCGCCGCCCGCCTTCGCCACGATGCGCCGCATGATCCAACGCTTGAGCCAGTTGTAGCGCGTGTATGGCAGCGCGCCGGCCACGAACTTGATCAGGTTCGGGTGCCAGGCGGTGGACTGCTGGAACCGCCTCACGATCTCGTCCAGAGTCCGGCGGGTCTCGGAGCGCTTCTCCAGGATCCCAAGACACACCGCGAGGAACGCGGTCGGCATCCGATTGAGCTCCGCCGCCTGCTTACGGACCCAGCGCGTCACCGGTCTCTGAAAGCCGCCGGCGTGGATCGACGCGGCGACGATGACGCCATCGTAGTCCTCAGCCACGACGGTCTCGGTGCCGTATCGGGCGTCGCTGATGAACGCGTACACGCCCTCGTCGACGAGCGCTTCGCGGAGCGCCGTGGCGATCTTGCGCGTGTGCCCATCCGTGGTGCCGTACAGGATCAAGACGCGAGCCATGAGCAAGACGTTATCGGGGAGCATGTGGACGACGGATGAAGACGGGGTGAAGGAGCCTTCAGGCCCTCAGTGCGGGGTCAACGTGAAGACGGACAATGCGATGGACAGCACGAACAGCCCGATGATGATCCACTCGAGGATTTCCATCCGCCGGGTGGCGGCACGGTCCGTCATCTTGCTGTAGATCCCGTCGATCGTCTGCAGCTTGCGCGAGATGCTGGCGTCCCACTCCGCAAGGTGGAAGCGACGCGACGCCAGTGCGTACACGCGCGCCAGGAACTGGTCGCCCACGAGCTTGAGGGCATTGGTGACTTGCTCGAAGAGGATCGCGCCGTCGAGCTGCAGGCGCGCCAGGCGGCGCAAATCAGAGCCCAATCGACGGCCCTCGCGAAACCGCGGCGGCCGGCCGAGCAGGGATTCGTAGGCGCGCTCGAGCGCGTCGTCCAGCTGTTGATCGAGGAAGCGCATCTCCAGCAGCTGCGTGTTGGCAAACTCGATCACGTCGCGGACGTCCTCGCCTTCAGCGTCGAACAGGACCACCGCGTCGGTATCGATGATCGTGGCGTCGTTCGGACCGAACGAGAGCCGCAGCGCCGTCGCATCCGCCACCTCTTGCTGGGAGAGCGTGTGGTGCTCGGCGCGCAGCACCTGGGCAACCGTCTGGCCGTGCTCCGTCCAGAGCGTGGCTGCCTCGCACGGCGCCGCAAACCGCTCGATGTGAAACACCGAGTAATCCTCGACGAAGTCGGCGACACGTGGGCGGATCGCCGCGTCGGCCAGGACCTGGAGCAGCGCTTCCACCTGGTTACGCGAATCCGCGAGCAAGCGCTCGTTCCCCCACAACTCCTCGGCGAGCGCTGGCAGGGCGCCCAGGGGACCCTCGATCGGAATCGCGTAGCTCACGGACACGGCCCCGAAGTCGTACAGTACGACTTCGACCGTCGGGCCCGCGTGGTACGTGCCCAGGACGTGGGGGTTGGCGCCGCGGGTTACCCGCAGGGGAGCGGGCCGATACTCGAACGATGCCGGGGCGCGTCGCTTGTGCTTGATCGCCTGCCGCTCAGTGCCCGCGAGCAAACGGCGTTCCGCGGCGTCCAGATCGATCGCCTGCGCCACTTCGTATGCAAAGAAGGCGTGACACGTCCCCTGCGCGATGACCAACTCTACGGTCTCTGCCATGACCCGAAAGTTACAGCGCTCACCGCACCCGCAGCGCGTTCAGGATCACCGCCGCGTCGAGCGCTTCCTGCATCACGGCCCCCACCGGCGGCGTGATGTGGCCGAGGCTCGCGACAACCATCAGGACGAAACTGAGGCCGAGCCCGACGCCGATGCTCTGGAGCGCGATCCGGCGCATGCGCCGGCTGATCGCCATCGCATCGCCCACGCGCGCGATGTCGTCCACGAGCAGCACGACGTCCGCCGCTTCCGCCGAGACAGCGGTCCCGTGCGCGCCCATCGCCACGCCGACCGTCGCGGCCGCCAGCGCCGGCGCGTCGTTGATCCCGTCCCCCACCATCACCACGTTGCCGTAGCGTTCGGCGAGGTCCCGCACCGCGGTGACCTTGTCGGCGGGCAGGAGGTTCGCGCGCACGGTGCGGATCCCCGCCTGCGCCGCGATCGCCTCCGCGGGTCCCTCGCGGTCACCCGTGAGCATTACGGTCTCCGTCACGCCCAGCACCGCGAGGCGCTGCATCAGCGCCGGCACCTGGTGCCGCAGCCGGTCAGCGAACTCGACCGACCCCGCGACGCGGCCGTCGATCGCGATGTAGGCTACCGTGCCGTCGCCTGACCCCTCCGGGGTGACGACGCCGCAGTCCGCGAGGTACCCGAGCGAGCCCACGCACACCGCGTGCCCCTCTACGCGCCCCGACACGCCGCGGCCCGGCGCCTCGGCGAAATCGCTCACGGCCGCGAGCGGCGCGAACCGGGCCCGGCCGGCCTCCGCGATCGCGCGGCCGAGGTGGTGTGACGACAACTGTTCGACCGCCGCGGCCAACCGCAGCACCTCGCCCGCAGGCACGCCGTCCAGTGCCTCTAGGTGCGCTACGCTCGGGTGCCCCAGCGTCAACGTTCCCGTCTTGTCGAACACCACCGCGCGCGCCCGCCCCAGCTGCTCGATCGCGACGCCGTTCTTCACGATGACGCCCAGGTCCGCGGCGCGGCTGATTCCTGCGATCACCGCGACCGGCGTCGCGAGGATGAGGGGGCATGGCGTGGCGACCACAAGCACCGCGAGGACGCTGGTGGGGCTCCCCGTCACCAGGTAGGCGACGCCGCACATCGCAAGTGTGAGCGGCGTGAACCAGATCGCGAACCGGTCCGCGAGGCGCTGGATCGGCGGCTTCTCGTGACGAGCCCGTTCTACCAGGCGGACGATTTGTTGATACTGGCTGTGCTCGCTGGCCCGGAGGGCGCGCACCCGCACCACACCCTCGAGGTTGACGCTGCCGCTCATCAACGTCGTCCCCGCGACCGCCCGGATCGGAACGGGCTCACCGGTCAGTGCCGATTGATCGACGGTGGAGGTTCCCTCCGTGACGTCGGCGTCCACGGGGACGAGGTCGCCCGGCTTGATCACCAGCACATCGCCGACGCGCACGGCCTCGACCCGTACATCGACCAGGTCGTTGCCGTGCATTCGGTGCGCCACCTTCGGCGACCGGGCCAGGAGCGCTTCGAGCGAGCTCGAGGCCCGCCGCATGGCGTACGCCTCGAGGGCTTCGCCGCCCGACTGCATCAGAACGATCACGACGCCCGCGAAGTACTGGCCCAGCACGACCGCCGTGACGATGGCCAGCATCGCGACGACGTCGGCGGCGAAGCGCCCGCGCACGAGGCCCGCGAGTGTCTTGAGGACGAGCGGCGCGCCGCCCACGACCACGGTGACGAGGAAGACGGCATCGGAGCGTGTGATGAGTCCCGTGGCCAGACCCACGGCCGCGATCACCGCCACGACTAGGACCGCTGGCGGGCCTCCGCGATGTGCGTCACCTTTGTGCATCATGATCGACAAGACGATCAGCGCCGCGGCCAAGGCGAGCTACGACCGGTGCTGCCAGGCGCCCAACTTCATCCCCGATTTCTACCGCACGTTCCTCGCGGCCTGCCCCGAGGCCGCGCCGATGTTCGCTGACACCGACTTCGACCGGCAGGTCAAGCTGCTCCGGCACGCCATCGGCCTCCTGCTCATTTTCCCGAACCAGCCCCCACATGAACCTACATTGCTCAGCCGCGTTGCCGAGCGACACAGCCGCCGCGAGCTGAACGTCGCCCCCGCGCTTTATGGACCCTTCATCGAGAGCCTGATCAATACGGTGCGCCAGTTCGACCGGGAGTTTACGCCCGCCGTCGAGGCGGCCTGGCGTGCGACGGTTGGCCCCGGCGTCGCGTACATGAAGGCGAAACACTAGAAGGGCCTGAATCCGGGCGAACCGAATCGCGCCATCCGCAGGTGCGCCCACAGTGGATACGCGTACGCGATCAGGACGAGGATCACGGCCACGATGGTCCACAATCCGTAGCGGTCGAGCAGGGTGCGCCGCGCTGACACCGGTTCGAGGGGCTCCGCCCACAGAATCGGGTCAGGTTCGCGCCGCTTTCCGGCCAACGCCGTCCCCACCATCACCAGAATGAAGAACCCGGCGCTCGCGAACAGGAGCAGCCCGCCCGCGGCCGACACCTCGGTGAGGCCGCGCCAGGCGTGCGCCGCCGCCGCGCCGCCGTACGAGGCGTCGTAGATGCGGCGCGGCATCCCCATCAAGCCGGTGATGTGGTTCGAGAAGGAGAACAGCAACATCCCCAGGAACCAGAGATAAGGCTGCACCCGCGCGAGCAACGCCAGCTCGAGCTCGCGCCCCGAGAGGCGAGGCAGCAGCCAGTAGCTCGTTCCCATGAAGGTCAGTGCCGCCGCGCTGCCCACGGTCAGGTGAAAGTGTCCCTGAATCCAAGCCGTGTTGTGCACGACGGCGTTCATGCCGTACGAGGCGTTGATCGCCCCGCCGATGCCGCCGAAGGCGAACAGGATCATCGAGAGCGCGACGCTCGAAAACAGGGGATCGCGCCACGGCAGCTTCCCGAGCCAGTCCAGGAGCCCCGTGGCGCCCTGCATCCGGCCCGCGACCTCCATCGACGCCGTGACCGTGAAGGCGGTCACGAAGCTCGGGAATAAGATGCCGAACGTGAGAAAGGTGTGGAGCAGCTTCCAGCCCGCCGACACGCCGGGGTCCATGAATTGGTGATGGAACCCGACGGGGGTCGAGAGCAGGATGAACAGGACGAACACGAGCCGCGCGAGCGGATCGCTGAACAGTTTTCCCCCGGCGACGCGCGGCAACACCGTGTACCAGATCACGTACGCGGGGAGCAACCAGAAGTACACGAGCGGATGCCCGAAGTACCAGAACAGCATCCGCGCGAGAACGGGGTCGACGGTCTTGGTCCAGCCGAGCGACCAGGGGATGAGCTGCAGCAACATCTCCGCGGCTACCCCGACCGTGGCGATGAGCCAGACAATGACGGTCGCGAGCATCCCGTGCATCGCCAGCGGCGCCGGGGCGTCCGGGTGCTCTTTCCGCCACGCGCGATAGGACAGCAGCATCACCACCGCCCAGCACCAGGATCCCACGACCACGAGGGTGAGCCCGATGTAGAACGCCGGATGGGCCTGCAGCGGCGGATAGAACGTGTACAGGACCGTCGCCTGGCCGGCGAGAATCGTTACGACCGCGGCGACCGTTCCGATCAGGGCGGTCCAGAACCCCGCCCACGCGAGGCCCGGCACCGCGGGGGCGCGCAGCAGCGCCCGCGTCACCACGACGTAGCCGAACGCCATGATGAAGAAGGTCGTGAACACGAGCGCCATGAGGACGCCGTGCGCCGTGACGGAGAGGTAGTACATCTTGGCGGAGCGCCACGGCAGGTCGAGACTGGCCCGAGACAGCGCCTGCATGAATGCCATCGCCGCCGCGATACCGAAGGCGATGATCGCGACCCACAAGTGGGCCAGGGGAAGCCGGTCGGTGCGGGTCATGGACGTGCCCCCTCCGCTTCCACGATCAGTTTCGCGGACATCAGGTGGTGCCCCAACCCGCAGTACTCGTTGCAGACGATCAGGTACTCGCCCGGCTCGCGGAATACCGTGGTGAACTGGCTGATGTAGCCCGGGATGATGATCGTGTTGCCGTTCGTCGCCACGATCTGGAATCCGTGCGTGACGTCCGCACTCGTCAGCCGGAACGTCACCGGACGGCCGGCGGGGACCCGGAGCTCGGCGGGTTGGAACGCGAACATCATCGCGACCACGATAACGGTCGCACCGTGCTCGTCCACGGTCACGCCGCGCTTGCTGAACCGCGGATCGTTCCACACCTTGGTCGGATCGATCGTCTCGACGTGGCTCGGCGGCTGCAGCGCGCTCCCCGCTACCCCCACCGCGATCGTCACGAGGAACGCGAGGATCAACACACCCGCCGCCCACATCCAGATCTTTTCGTAGAAGGCGACGTTCATGGCGTCACCCCGCCGCGCCGCAGATACACGAACAGGTACATGGCGAACCAGCACGCGACGAACAGCACGCCGTACAGGCCGACGAGCAGCAGCGTGCCCTTGGGGTGCTCCTTCTGCGACGGTTGCGACATGAGCGGGACCCTCCGGTCAGTGGAGCGTCGGGGTAGCGAGATCGACTTCGAAGCGAGTGCCGCGCGCGTCGCTCGCCGCGTGCGCGGCGCCGTCGTGCAGGCGGGCGATGGCGGCGACCAAGGCCAAACCGAGCCCCGGCCCCGTTCCGCCGCCGCTGTCGCGGGTGCGGGCCGGATCGACCCGATAAAACGGCTCGAACAGATGCTCCAGGTCCGCGGCGGCGATTTCGGGACCCGAATTCTCGACGACGAGCCGCACGGCCTCGAGGGTCCCGGCCTCCACCCAGACGCCGATGCGCCCGCCGACCGGCGCGTAGCGCACGGCGTTGTCGAGCAGATGGTCCACCAGCCGTGTCACGAGCGCCGGGTCGATGGACACCAGATGCCCCATCGGCAAGGACCGCTCGACCGTAAGATCTTTCTGCTCGATCTGGCGGTGCAGCCCGTCCAACACACCGGTGACCAGGGAATCGACGTCGGTGGCCACGCGGTCGGGGGTGAGCAGCCGCGCATCGGCGCGTGTGATGAGCAGCAGGTCCTCACTCAGCGTCGTAAGGCGGTCGATCTCTTCGAGCGCACCGCGCAGTACCAGCCGGTACTCGCGGGGCGAGCGCTCGGCGCGCAGCGCAACTTCCATCTGCCCGCGCAGCACGGTGAGGGGCGTGCGCAGCTCGTGGCTCACATCGGCGGTGAGCCGCCGCTGCGCCGCGAATCCTCGCTCCAACCGCTCGAGCATCCGGTTGAGCACGGCGACCAGGCCCTGGTATTCCTCGGTGTCGGCGTGGGCGACGATGCGCTGGTTGAGCGTCCCCGCTTCGATCCGCGTCGCCTGCGACGTGATCTCCGCCACCGGACGCACCGCCGACGACGTGAAGTGCCACGCGCCGACCAGCGTCGCAGCACTGCCCGCGACCACCACGGCGAGCAGGGCGAAGAGGAGGTCTCCCTCGAGCACCGCCGTCGGGATCGGCACCGCCAGTGCGCGCGACGCTGCCCAGAAAAACGCGCCGGCCGCCAGGAGCAACCCGGCGGCCATCGTCGCGGCGAAGCGCAGCGCGAGGGCGCGCCGCAACGACGTCGTCACACCGGCGTCCCCTCCGGCGTCTGGAGACGGAAGCCGACGCCGCGCACCGTTTCGATGAGATCGGCGCCGGTCGCCTGCCGCAGCTTGCGTCGCAGGTTCCCGACGTGCACGTCCACCACGTTGCTCTCCGGATCGAAGTGCATGTCCCACACTTTCTCGAGCAGCTCCGTCCGGCGCACGACCTCTTCGGCGTGCAGCAAGAAGTGCTGCAGCAGATGGAACTCCTTCGGCGTCAGATCGAGGTTCTTCCCCTTGACTCGCACCTTGTGTTTCAGGCGGTCGAGCTCCACGGGCCCATAGTGAAGCAGCTCGGTCCGTGCCGCCCCGCCTCGCCGCACCAGCGCCCGCACCCGCGCGATCAGCTCGTCGAACTTGAAGGGCTTGGTGAGGTAGTCGTCGGCGCCGGCGTCGAGGCCGCGCACCACATCTTCGGTCGTGTCGCGCGCGGTGAGCATCAGGATCGGTGTCGCGCGCCCTTCTCGGCGCAGCTCCGCCGCGACTTGCAGCCCCGTCTTCTTGGGGAGCATGACGTCGAGCACGAGCAAGTCGTACTCGTAGACGTGGGCCAGCATCGTCGCTTGGTCGCCGTCCGCCGCGACGTCCACCACGTAGCCTTCCTCACGCAGGCCCTGCTCGATGAACCCCGCGACCTTCCGGTCGTCTTCCACCACGAGAATCTTCATTAAGGAGATGCTAGGGTTGGGGTGTTGAACCGATTCTAAAGGGCATCTGAAGAAACCTTCATAGGCAACGATAAGACGAAGGTCGCGCCTCCCCCGGGCGTGTCCTCCACCGTCAGCCGGCCCCCCAGCACCTCGGCAAGACGGCGGGACACGGGAAGTCCCAGTCCCGTCCCCAACCCCGAGTTGGGGTCGAACCGCTCGAACGGCTCGAAGATGCGGTCGTGGAGGTCACGCGGCACCCCCGCGCCACGATCCACGACGCGAACGCGCAGCTCCGGCGCTGCGTCCTCCGCCTGCACGGTGACCGGTTGACCATCCGGCCCGTGCCGCACCGCGTTCGCCAGCAGGTTCACGAGAATCTGCTGGAAGCGCACCGGATCGGTCCGCAGGGTCGCGGGTGCGTGATCCGCGGCGATCTCCACCCGGACCTGCTTCGCCGCGGCGGCCGGCTCGACGTCGCTGATCGCCCGTCGGAGAGCAGCGACGACCTCGACCTCGCGCCACACCGGCTTCACCTTGCCGGCGTCCAGGCGCGATAGGTCGAGGAAGTTGTTGAGCAACACGATCGTCCGCTCCGCGCCCTCGTACACCTCCTGCGCCGCCTGCGCCGTCGCCTCGGGCGATCTCTTCCGTACGAGCCGCTCAGCCCAGCCGTACACGCCGGTGAGCGCGTTGCGCAGCTCGTGATTCATCATCGCGAAGAAGAGATCGCGCTGGCGTTGCATCGCCTGCACCTGGTCGAGCAGCTGCGCGCTCTCCACCGCTGCCGCCGCTTGGGCCGCGAGCAGCACGGCGATGGCCTCGTCCTCGGCGTCGAATTCCTCGGCCCCGATCTTCTCCGTCAGGTACAGGTTGCCGAAGACGCTGGCCCGCCCCCGCACCGGGACGCCGAGGAACGACTTCATCGGAGGATGATGCGCGGGAAAGCCGTAGCGCTGAGGATGGCCGTTGATGTCCGCGCTGCGGATTGGCTTGGCTTCAGTGATCACGTGGCCGAGGAGCCCGCGGCCGGTCGGAAGGCTGCCGATCTTGCGGCGGGTCTCTTCGTCGAGCCCCGACGTCACGAACTGCACGAGCGTCGCGCGGTCCGGTCCCAGCACGCCCAACGCGGCGTAGCGGGCCCCGACGACGTCGCGGGCGGCATCCACGACCTCCTGCAGCACCTGGTCGAGGGAGTGCTGCGCGTGGATCGCCACACCAGCGGCAAGCAACCGCTCGAAGCGGTCGCGGACGCGGGTGGCTTCCTTTGTCGAAGACATGTCACGAAAGATGGCCGGGGCGGCCGCTTCATCAATCCCTCACCCGATTTACAACTACTTTTCAACTCGGAGTGTCCAACTTCAGAGGGAAACGGCGGCAACGAGCCGTCCGTACGGTACTCACACCCGTTACAGCGAGACCCCCATGTTCCTGTTCCGCCACCCGTCCCTGATCGCCTCCACACTCCTGCTCGCGGCGTGCGCCGCGAACCAAACGCCCGTGCCCGTCGTCGGCAGCGCCCGCGACGTCGCGTCCCTTGCCGGTGAATGGGTCGGCGACTACTCGAGCAGCGAATCGGGCCGGAGCGGTAGCATCAGCTTCACGTTGCGCGCCGCGGGCGACTCGGCCTTCGGCGACGTGGTCATGGTTCCCGTGGGTTGGGGACGGCCGCTGGCTCCGTGGCGCGGAGAGAGCACGCCGGCGGGCGCCGCGCGCCCCCAGTCCGAGGTCTTGACGATCAACTTCGTGCGGGTCGAGCAAGGACACGTGAGCGGGACGCTCGCCCCCTACGCGGAGCCGCAAACGGGGGAGCGCCTAGTCACCATGTTCAGCGGCGAGCTGCGCGGGAACACCATCACGGGCACCTACACCACCAGGCTGCCATCGGGCGCAACCCAGACGGGCCGCTGGACGGTGCAGCGGAAGTAGCGGCTACAGCGTCGCGACGGCGACGGCTCGGCGACTTTCATGGCTCCCCCGATTCGTTCTAGTGGGCCCTGAACATCCCGACCGCTCCCTTGGTCGCATCCGCGAACGCGTGACTGACAAAGGGATAGGTCCCCGCCTCAACTAGACGGGCTTCGAAAATCGCGCCCCCACCCACGGGCACCGTGACCGTCTGCACGCCTTCGAGAGGATGAGTCAGCGATCCGTCCATGTACACGTAATCGAAGATCGCGCCCACCACGTGAAACGCTGAAAAGCGATTCGGTCCCGCATTCACGACGTATAACCGCAGTCGCTCGCCGACGCGCACGTCGATAGGGTGATGGGCGTACTCTGCCTCGCGCCCGTTGAACACAACGTAGTCCGGCGCCAAGCTGAGCAGCTTGTCCCAATCAATGATCCGCGTGGAATCCCGCTGCACCTTCGTGTAGAACTCGCTCTGCACGAATACGAATTCCCGCGCCGGCGTCCGGGCCTGCCGCGGGTCAACGATGATCGCGCCGTACATGCCGTTGGCGATGTGCAGGGCCACAGGCGCCGTCCCGCAATGGTACATGAACGCGCCCGGGACACGCGCGACGAAGCGGTAATGGAGCGAATCGTGCGGCATCAGATTCACGTAGGCCCGCGTCGGTGCAATTTCCGCCGCATGAAAATCAAGGCTGTGCGGCATCGGGGCCTCGTTCACGAGCGTGAAATCCACAGTGTCGCCTTGGGTCACCCGCAGGACCGGCCCGGGCACACGACCGTCGAACGTCCAGGCGTCATAGGTGACGCCGTCGGCGATGGTGATCTTCGCGTGTCGGATGACGATGCGCAGACGGTGCAAGTGACTGGTGGAGCGTGGTGGAGCAGCCGGATCCACGGCAGCCGGCTGGGCCGCGGACCCGATCGCCGCTTCCCCATGAGACACGTCGGCCGGGACATTCGCCGGCGGGACGATGGGGGGCGGGGTGGGCCGCTCGGCCTCCTCGCGACACGCGAGTAGGGTAGCGGCACCGAGCAAGCTGGCGACGATGAGGCCGGGACGCATCGAAGACTCCGTGAGGGTGTGCCGAGAGCTTAGCCGCTCGCGCTTCACGCCTTCATGAAGGCTCCGTGAGGGTGCCTTTAGACGGCGCCCTTTGCTCGATCGCCCCCAACAACCGGAGCAACCCATCGAGCGTGGTGAGGGGGTGCGGCGGGCACCCCGGAACCCACAGGTCCACCGGCAGGATGTCGCCGACGCCGGTGCCGGCTTCCGGACTACCCGCAAACGGGCCCCCGCTGATGGCGCAGGCTCCTACCGCGATCACGAGCTTGGGCGGCGGGACAGCCTCATACGTCAGCTCCAGCGCTCGCCGCATGTTGCGGTTCACGGCCCCCGTGACGACGATGCCGTCGGCGTGGCGAGGCGACGCGACGAACTGCACGCCGAACCGGGCCAGGTCGAACACGACGTTGCCGAGCGCCGTCAGCTCGGCTTCGCACCCGTTGCAGCTTCCCGCCACGACGGAGCGCAACCGCAGCGAGCGCCGGAACAGCTTCCGCGTGCGCTCGTCGAGCGCCCGGGCAAGTTCGACTTCGCCGGTTGCCGTGACGAGGGCTTCTCGCGTCGAGGTGGCCATGCGATAGTCGCGGCTGTACCGGGCCTCCTCCGGACTGAAGAGACATGCGCCGAGATCGAGCGGCCCGTTCGCCGGCCGGCCGCGAAACCGTTCCGGGAGACCGGCACCCTCGGCCGACGACGGGAACCGGAGGGTCCGGATGCCCTGCCGCAGTCTCGTCCGCAACCACGTCAGCACACGCTCCACCCTCGCATCAGAGGTCGTGCCCCGCATACGACAGGTTGAAGCTCTTGTTGCAGAGCGGGAAGTCGGAGATCTCATTGCCGGGCATCGCCAGCCCCAGGGCCGTCCAGTTGTGGAAGGACGGGTCGGTCACTTTGTGCCGCCGCACGCGCCCTTGATCGTCGGTGATCACCACATGCACGATCTCGCCGCGCCAGCCCTCGACCATCGCCACGGCCAGCTCGTTCGGACGCAGCGGTCCGCAGTCCACCCGGACCGGTCCCTTGGGCAGCGCGCCCAGCTGCTCGATCGTGAACTCGAGGGACCGGTGGATCTCGAGTCGCCGGACCAGGGCTCGGGCCAGGACGTCGCCGGCCCACATCGTGGCGACGGGAATGTGCGCGAAACGGAAGATCCCCCAGGGATGATCGTGTCGCACATCGCGCGGCAGCTCACACGCCCGCGCGACGGGCCCGACGAACCCATACTCGACGCACGCATCCCGGGGCACGACGCCGACGCCCTCGAGCCTGGCCTGGACCGACGCCGTCTCGAACAGGAGCGTGAGGACCGGATCGAGCTCTGCACCGAGGCGCTGCAGCCCGTCGCGCATCACGCCCGCCATCTCCGGCGTGAGGTCGAAGGCCGTTCCCCCAGGCCGGACGAGGCCACGCCCATAGCGATTGCCGGAGAGCATCATCAGGAAGTTGAGGCAGTCGCCGCGCAGGCGGCCCAGATAGGCCGCCGCCGGTTGGAAAGCGATGTCGGCGGCGATGGCGCCCAGGTCCCCGATGTGATTCGCCAACCGCTCCAACTCGAGCGCGATGCCCCGGACCGTCTGCCCGCGCGGCGTCTTGCGGCTGCGCGCGAGGGCCTCGATCGCGCCGCAATAGGCGCCGGCGTGGCCGATCACGCTATCTCCCGCGATCGACTCGGCGACCAGCACACCGCGATCGCGATCCACCCGCTCGAGCAGTGGCTCCACGCCCCGGTGTTGATAGCCGAGCATGATCTCGAGGAACAGCACCTGCTCGCCGTGCGCCTGGAACCGGAAGTGGCCGGGCTCGATGATCCCGGCATGCACGGGGCCGACCGCGACCTCGTGCACCTCTTCCCCGGCGATCTGAAAGAAGGGGTACGCCTCGCGATCGCGCGTCGTTGCCGACCGCCCGGGCGGCAGGTGATCGGGTGGATGGCGCCGTAGCGGTTTGAGCCAGGGATGCCCCTCGGGCACCACGGCGCATTGCTCGGCGATCTCACGCTCGAACCCGTGAGCCTGGGGACACGCCGGCGCGAGCGACGGATAGCGATCCTCGACGACCGCGGTCGTCACACCGAGCTGCCCCTCGCCATCGTCAGCCAGGATCGCCACGAGCCGTGTCCTGCCGCCCCCGTCGGGCATGCCGAAAAGCGAGGCGACGCGCCAGCCGCGCGCCACCGCTTCCGTCACGGATTCCCGAAACCCGTCCACCGGCTCCAGTGGGATCGCGCTCCACGGAATCGCGCGCCGGTTGCGCAATCCCAGTTCGCGCAGCGGCGTCATGGTCCTCGTCCGCCGAGGGCCATGGCGGCGCGCGTCAGCATCTCTTGCAGCGGACCCGGAATGTAGACGCCCAGCATCAGGACGATGGCCGCGAGGGCCACGGGACCCACCACCAGCCACGAACTCTCCTTCACGGCACCCGGGGCGCGCTCGCCGGTTGGCGCAGGGGGCGGCTCGCCGAGCACGATCCCGAGGATCAGCGCCGCCATGCCGACGAAGATGATCGCGAGCGCCGCCAGGGTGACCGCGGCAATCCAGGGGTGTCCTCCGTCGATGGCCGCGCGTACGATCGTGAATTCGCTCAGGAAGAGTCCGAACGGGGGCGAGCCGGTGACCGCAAAGAGCCCCAGCACCAGGAGCGTCGCCGACGCGGGTAGCGTGCGGATTAGGCCCCGATTGGCGCCGGCCGTCGCGCTCCCGGTGGCGAGCACGATATTCCCGGTGATCAGAAACATCCAACCTTTGGCCAGACTGTTGTTGACGAGATGGAGCATGGTGCCGTACGCCCCGACGCCTCCCAGTCCCAGCCCGAGCACGAGCAGTCCCATGTGCTCTACGCTCGAGTACGCGAGCAGCCGCTTCACGTCACCCTGGCCGATGATGAACGTCGCCGCGACCGCGAGCGAGAGCAGGCCGAACGCGAGAAGCACCGGTTGCGCGAACGACGCTAGCCCCGCTGCCGCCACCACCTCCGTCACGCGGGCGATCCCGAGGAAGGCGCAAGTCGTCAGCACGCCCGCCATGAGACCGCTCACGAGACTGGGCGCTTCGCCGTAGGTATCGGGTTTCCACGTGTGCATCGGTGCCAGCCCCATCTTCGTGCCGAAGCCAACGAGCAGGAACAGGAACGCCGCGCGGAGCCACGCGGGGTGCAGCTCGCGCGCATGCGCGATCAGATCGGGGAGGAGCAGCGGCCGACCGGCGCCGCCCTGCGCGCTGGCCAGGAAGAACGTGCCCAGCAGCGCGAGCGCGATCCCGACCGACGACACCACTAGATACTTCCACGTCGCTTCGAGGGAGCGACGGTCGCGGCGCAGGAAAACGAGCGGCGCCACCGCCAGCGTCGTCGCCTCCATGCCCACCCAGAGCACCGCCAGGTGGTGCGCGAGCGCCACGACCGTCGCTGCGGCGAGGAACGCCAGGAGGCCGCCGGCGAACACGCGGCCGCTGCGCGGCGGGTCGCGGCGGACGTGGCCGACGATGTAGATCGCCGTGACCAGGAAGAGGACACTGGTGATCGTCAAGACGGTGAGCCCGAGCGGATCGACGTCGAGCCAGCCGCCGAAGACCGGGACGGTCGGAACGATCCACAACGACGCGACCACCGCCAGGTGCGCGCCGGCCACCACCAGCAGCAGCGCAACGGGGACGCGGCGCCCCCGGAACACCGGCGCGCCGAGGACGACCAGTGCGGTCGCGAAGGGGATGGCCCAGAGCGCGAGCAGACGCATCAGTCCGTGAGCTCCGTCAGGCGCGTCGCATCGAGCGAATCGAACTCGCGATTGATGTGGAAGACGACGATCCCCATGATGAATACGCCCACGAAGACGTCGAGCAGCACGCCCAGCTCGATGAGAAACGGCACACTCTCGGTTTGCGTCAGGCCAAACAGGTATATCCCGTTCTCGAGGATGAGGTAGCCCACTACCTGCACCAACGCCTTACGCCGCGTCGTCAGCACGATGAAGCCGATCATGAGCGTCGCCAGCGACACCGGTACGAGCAGCGGTTGTGGCAAGGCGGGCAGCGGAAGACGGGACGCGATCGCGAACGCCAGGCCGACCGCGAGCGCCCCGAGCAGCTGGGAGGCGATGAACCCGACGATCGGTTCAATCTCGCGCCGCACCGCGGCCTCGCGAATCGCCCAGGCCAGAAACCAGGGCAGCACGACGGCCTTCACGATCATCGTTCCCAGCGCGAGACTCACGGCGTGAATCGACAGCTGCGGCGCGATCAGGACCGGGAGCAGGCCGAGCAACACGCCCTGCGCCGCCAGCCCGCGAATGCAGCTCGAGAGGCGCGATGTCCCGAGGATCGCGAGATCCGAGAGCACGATCAGCAGCAACACGATCTGGGCGGCGTCGCGCATGGTCACGCGAGCTGCAGGATCGTGGCGAACAGCGCCAGTGCCCCCGCCCCGACGAGCAGCTGCGGTACGCGGACCAAACGGAGCCGGGCCATGGCCGATTCCACGACTCCGACCGCCACCGCCACGACGCCGAGGCCCGCGACGAGGAGGGCGAGTGCCGCGGGCGTCGAGAGTCCCGCGCGGGGCACGAAGACGCCCAACACGAGCACGCCGAACAGCGTCAGTTTGAAGGCGCTGCCGTAGAGGATCAGGGCGAGGTCCGGTCCGCTGTGGTCGAGCACGATCACCTCGTGGATCATCGTCAGCTCGAGGTGCGTCGCGGGATCATCGACCGGTACGCGCGAATTCTCGGCCAAGAGGAGAACGAACAGGCTGATACCCACGAGGCTCAGCGACGCGCCGGCGCGAGGCCACGCGGCCGCGAGCGGGCTCCCCAGCATGCCGCTGAGGGAGAGATCCCCCGTCACGAGCACCAGCGCAATGAAGCAGAGCAGCAGCGCGGGCTCGGCGAAACTCGCGATCGTGACCTCGCGACTCGCGCCCAACCCCTCGAAACTCGACCCCGTGTCGAGCCCCGCCAGCACCAGCGCGAATCGCCCCAGCGCGAGCAATCCGGCGAACGCCACCAGATCCCCCGTGAACCTCGCGGGTGCTTCGCGCCCATCGACCGGAAGGAGCAGCGCGGCCACGAACAACGTCACGAGCACGACGACCGGCGCGGCGCGGAACACCCACGTCGTCGTGCGACTGTACACGGCCCCCTTCCCGAGAAGCTTGCGCAGGTCGGCGTAGAGCTGGAGCACCGGGGGGCCGCGTCGGCCGGTCAGGAGCGACTTGGTTTTTCCGGCAATGCCGGGCAATGCCGGCGCCACGACTCCCAGGATCCCGAGGGCGATCAGTTCCGACCCGCTCACGGATGCCTGCCGGCCACGACGAGGTAGAGCAGCGAAACGACGACGGCGGCGCCGACGAGCAGCAGGTACACCGACAGACCGCCGCGCTGGACCTGGCGTACCCACGTGGCCGCCGTTCGCGCGCCACGCCAGGCGGGAACGAGGACGCCGTCGAGCACGGGATCACTCGCATGCGTGGAGAACGCCTCGGCGCTGCGGTGCGTGCGCACGCCCGTGAAGGACCGAAACACGCTGAGCAACGGGGCCGCGAACGAGCTGGCCGTGTACGCCATACGCGGCGTCGGCGTCGGGTAGCCGCAGCTCCAAGTTCCGGCCTCGAGGCGCTCGCGCCCGCGCCCCAGGACGGCATACGCTCCCCACCCCAGCAACAGACTGACCGCCAGCCCGACGGTGAACGCGGTCGCCGGGCCGGCGCCGGCATCCACCTGCAGGCCCCCCGCCGCCGCGCCCGCGACGAGCGACCCCACGCGCAGCGCCGAGGGCACGACCACCACCGGAACGAGCCCGATCGCGCCGCACGCTGCGGCGAGGGCGACAAGGGGCCGGATCAGGGCCGGCTCCGCCTCGCGCGGCTCCGTTGACAGCGCGTGTCGCGGCGTCCCGAGGTACAGAACCCCCACGACCTTTACGAAGCACGCGAGTGCCAATGCCCCGATGAACGCTAGGACGACCGCGGCGAGGCCCGTCAGCTGGATCACACCCCCCGCGCTCGCCCCGCGGAGCAGCGCTTGGTACACGACCCATTCGCTCACGAATCCGTTGAGAGGCGGCAGCCCCACGATCGCCGCGGCGCCCACCAGAAACGTGGCCGCGGTCCCCGGCATGCGGCGTGCGAGACCTCCGAGACGATCTATCTCCCTCGTGCCGGTCGCGTGGATCACGGACCCAGCCCCGAGAAACAGAAGACTCTTGAAGAGGGCGTGATTGAGCGTGTGGAGGGCAGCTCCGGCGAAGCCGAGCACCGCGATCAGCGGGTGCCCGTAGGCGATGCCCAGCGCTCCTGCGCCGATGCCCAGGAGGATGATCCCGACGTTCTCCACGCTATGGAACGCGAGCAGCCGCTTGATATCGTGCTGCGCCAGCGCCCAGACGACGCCCAGCACGCCGGAGACCGCGCCGAGCGCGAGCACCAACCACCCCCACCAGGGCGGCGGCGCACCGAAGAGGACGAGAGTACGCAGCAATCCGTAGATGCCCATCTTGATGACCACGCCCGACATCAGGGCCGAGACGTGTGCCGGCGCCGCGGCATGGGCCTCGGGCAGCCAGAAGTGGAACGGGACCGCTCCCGCCTTGAGACCGAACGCGATCAGGGCGACGGCCAGGATCGTCCCGCCTCGGGCCCCTGAGAACGGAGCGTGGGCGGCGAGAGCGGAAAAGCTCAGGTCACTCGTTCCGCCCGCCCAGATGGCAAACAGTGCGAACAGCAGCAGCGTCCCCACATGCGTCGCGACGACGTAGATCATGCCGGCCCGGCGGACCTCCCGGCGCTCATGTTCGAGCACGACGAGGAGGTACGCCGCCACGGCCATTACTTCCCACGCGATGAGGAACGGCAGCGCCGCCCGCGCGACCACGGTGAGGGCGAGTGCGGCCACCAGCACCGCCAGCAGCAGGTGAGCGATGGCGACGGCGCGGTGTCCCCGTTCGTGCGCGAGATACGCCAGCCCGTAGTACGCGCAGGCGGCGCCTACGCTCAGCACGGTGAAGAGAAAAACGGCCGAGAGCGCGTCGAGGCCGAAGACCCATGGGCCGAACGGTGTCACGGGAACGAGGCGCAGGTCGGGCACCGTCGCTCCCGACAGCACCGACAGGGCGGGGAGCGCGCCGGCGATGCACCCCGCGCCGAACAGGATACGGAACAACGTCTCGCCCGCCGCCGGACGAGGCGCCAAGGCGACCGCCGCCAGGCCGGCGAGGAGGATCAGGGCCACGCCCAGCGCGACCAGCGTCACGGGAGCGCCTGGTGCACGCCGCTGGGCCGGCCCTCGACCGTCTGCACGCGCGCGAGGATGTCCGCGGGAGGTGCCCGGCGACTCAACAGGCGCCGCAGCTCGTCGTCGTGGAGAGCGAAACCGAGTTGACCGAGGATACGGAGGTGGCCCGGGACGTTGGTGCTGATCACGGTAAACAATGCGTGCACGGGCTTTCCGTCCAGGGCGCCGAATTCGACCGGATGGCGGAGCAGGCAGAGCGTCACGAACGGGGCCGCGACGTGCAGCAAAATCGGGTTGCGGACGTGCGGAATGGCGATGCCGTCGCCGACGCCGGTGGAGCCCATGGCCTCGCGGGCTTCGAGCGTCGTGACCAGGAACTCCCGATCGATCTCGGCTGGCAACGGGAGGCACTGGACGACCTCGCGTAACACGCTCGTCTTGTCGCTGCCGCTCACGTCATGATGAATGCCGCCGGCGGAGAGCAGCGCCGAGAGCGGCGGTACCTGGTCGGGCCGGCGCTGGGCCTGCTCGAGCAGCGTGCGCGAGACCGGAATCCCGTTCTCGGTCGCCCACTCCCACAGCTCGATCGCATTCAGGTAGAGCCGCTCGTTCGCCCGGTGCACGGGGAGGGCGCGACGGGCGATCCAGCGCCGCACCGTGGCCTCGTCGACCCGCAGGTACGACGCCGCCTCGCGCACCGTCAGTTGCATTACGGTTGCGCCAGCATTCCGGGAGACGTCTCGCGCGCGACCGTGGGCGTCGCGAATGCCGGCCGGGAGGCGAGGGGCAGGCCGAGGTGGGCGCGGGCGCGGTTCAGAGCGTCGTCGATGTTGCCGTGGATGTTCTCCTCCCCCATCTCGTCGTACGTCCCCGAGCGCTCGAGCGCCACCACCGGCTGCGCGTGCACGTCCGAGAGAATTACGAGCGTGCCTTCCTGCCGGCTGCGCTGCACCACGTCGCGCAAGGCGTGCAGCCCCGTCGAGTCGATCACCGGCACGTGCCGGAGCCGCAGGATCAGCACCTTGGGCTTCCCGGCGATCCGGCTCACCCGGTCTTTAAACATCTCCGCGGCGCCGAAGAAGAACGGTCCCGTGATCTCGTACACCTGTACCCCCTCCGGGACGGCGCGCCGCTGCACCGCATTGGGGTCCGTCTCGAAGTCGTCGGTGGGGTCCTCGAACTCGTGCGTGAGGACCTTGATGTTCGTGACCTCCGCCATGCGGCGCATGAACAGGAATGCCGCGAGCACCATCCCGACCTCGATGGCCACCGTCAGGTCCACGAGGACCGTGAGGAGGAACGTCGCGACGAGCACCGCGACGTCGCTCTTGGGCGCCCGGAACTCCGACACGAACGTGCGCCATTCGCTCATGTGGAACGCCACGACGACGAGGATCGCCGCCAGCGTCGCGAGGGGGATCAAGCCCGCCCAGCGGCCGAAGAAGAGCGTGATGAGGAGCAGGGTGGCGGCGTGCGTCATGCCCGCCACGGGCGTGCCGCCGCCGTTCTTGACGTTCGTCGCGGTGCGCGCGATCGCTCCCGTGGCCGGCATGCCGCCGAAGATGGGCGACACGATGTTCGCCACGCCTTGGGCCACCAGCTCCATGTTGGAACGGTGCCGGCCGCCAATCATGCCGTCGGCCACCACCGCCGAGAGCAGCGATTCGATCGCGCCGAGCATCGCGATCGTGAACGCGGGTCCCACGAGCGACCTGAGAAGCGGCAGCGTGAGATGCGGCAGCGACGGGCTTGGCAACCCCGCGTGAATCGCTCCGAACCGGCCGCCGATGGTCTCTACGGGCAGGTGAAACAGATGCACGAGGGCGGTCGTCACGATCAGCGCGATGAACGGCCCGGGGATGCGGCGCTCGAATTTGGGCCAGACGAGAATGATGGCCAGCGCACTGACCGCCACGAGCAACGCCCAGGGGTTCACGGACCCGACCGCGTGGAGGTATGCGTCCCACTTGGCGAGAAACTCCGCCGGGACCGCGCCCATCTCCAGGCCGAGGAGGTCCTTGACCTGGCTCGAAAAGATGATGAGCGCGATCCCGCTGGTAAAACCGATCGTCACCGGAAATGGGATGAACTTGATGGCGCCGCCCATCCGGACGAGACCGAAGACGACGAGGATCACCCCCGCCATCAGCGTGGCGACGAGGAGACCATCGACGCCGTACTGCTGCACGATGCCCGCGACGATCACCACGAAGGCCCCCGTCGGCCCGCCGATCTGCACGCGCGACCCGCCCAAGACGGAAATCAGGAAGCCGGCGATGATCGCGGTGTAGAGCCCCCGCTCGGGGGTGAGGCCGCTCGCGATCGCGAACGCGATCGCGAGCGGCAGGGCCACGATGCCGACGATCGCGCCGGCGGTCACGTCCCGAGCGAATTGCGCTCGGGTGTAGTCCTTCAGGGTGGTGACGAGCTTGGGGACGAGCACGGGCGGATAATAGTAGATTCTTGACGATGATTCTATCACTCGCCCTGGCGCTCGCCCTCCAGGCCCTTCCGGCCGACTCGACGGTCGGTCGCATCCTCCACGATCGACTGGCCCCGACGCCCTTCCGCGGCATCGTCGTAGGGCTGCTCGACGCCGACGGGCGGCGCCGCGTGGTAGCGGTAGGCGTCCCTGCCGATCGCGTGTTCGAGATCGGCTCGATCACAAAGACCTTCACGGGATCGATCCTCGCCACGATGGTGGCCGACGGCTCGGTTCGCCTCGACGATCCCGTCGCCAAATACCTGCCGGCAACGGTGCGAGTCCCCGCCCGTAACGGCCGCCAGATCACGCTCGTCGACTTAGCGACGCAGTCATCCGGCCTGCCGCGCCTCCCGTCCAACATGGCGCCGCGCGACTCGACGAACCCGTACGCCGACTACAGCGTCGATCAGATGTACGCGTTCCTCTCGACCTACGAGCTGCCGCGCGACCCGGGCGAGACGTACGAGTATTCGAACCTGGGCGTGGGTCTCTTGGGGCACGCGCTCGCCCTCAAGGCGGGCGTCAGCTACGAGGAGCTGGTGCGGCGCCGCGTGCTCGCACCGCTCGGCATGCGCGAGACCGCGATCACCCTGACGCCCGCGCTGCAAGCGCGCCTCGCTCCGGGGCACGACGAGGAGGGGCACGTCGTGCCGAACTGGGACCTCCCAACCCTGGCAGGTGCGGGTGCGCTGCGCTCGACCGCCCAGGACATGCTCAAGTATCTCGCCGCCAATCTCGATACGGCCGCGCCGTTCCGGCTGGCACAGGTGTCGCGCCACGCCGCCGGCACGGCGACGATGACGATCGGTTTGGCGTGGCACATCCTGGCGCGGCCCGGCGGGGCGTCGATCGTGTGGCACAACGGCGGGACCGGCGGCTATCGCTCCTTTGCCGGGTTCGACGAAGTGCGCCGCGTGGGCGTCGTCGTGCTCACGAACGCGAACATCGGCGCGGACGACATCGGCTTCCACCTCCTCGACGAGGCGATGCCACTCCAGGCGCCCCCGAAGGTCCGGACGGCGGTGGCGGTCGACGCGCAGACTCTCGACCGCTACGTCGGTGAATACGAGCTGGCCCCGACCTTCCACATCGTCGTGACGCGGGAGGCAGCGGGACTCTTCATCCAGGCCACCGCACAACCGAAGTTCCCGATCTTCGCCGAGTCGGAGACGGAGTTCTTTCTGAAGGTGGTGGACGCCCAGATCACGTTCAGCCGGGACGGGCTGATCCTGCACCAGAATGGCCAGAACCTGCCGGGAAGGAAGATCCGGTAGGTGTCAGTTCCCGACTGGCTTGGGCGGTCGCAGCTCCACCGCCTTCGGTTCGATGACGGGTAGCCGCTTGGCCAGGAGCGCGGCGTTCACCGGCGGCAGCCCGTCCCGCAGCGCCGCCCCGGCCGCCTGGAGTTGCTGCTGCAGCTGCGGGGCGAACATCGCGAACACGTCGTAGGTCTGCTGCGGCGGCCGCCCATCCGCCGACTCCACCACCCCAGCCAGGCCGCTGATCCGCTCCGTCACCCGTGCCGGAAAGACGAGCTCGTCTTCCACGTCCTGCGTCCGCCCCTGATACAGCGAATCCTCGATCGCCCGGAGCCGGCCCGCCAGATCGCGAGCTCGCGAGAGCCCGCCCCCCGTGAGCCGGGGCATCCGGTCCTCGATCTGCGCGCGCACGTTGCGCAGCGTGAGGATGGTAGTCGTCGCGGCGTTCACGGTATCACGCAGCTGCCGGAGGAAGCGATACTGCTCGGCCAGTCCGGCGATGTTCGCTTGCCCGCGCGGGTCCGCACGCACGTGCAGGTCCTGGGCGTATTCCTTCCCGCCGACCTTGAGCCGTAGCCGGTACGCCCCGGGGAGCACCATCGGCCCGTCGGTGGCGATGTCGCGTATCCCCCAAAACGGGGTGACGCCGGGGAGGCGCAGGTTCCAGGCGAACAGGTTCAGGCCCGCCTTCGCGGGGACGCGCGGCAGTGCAGGTGGCCGGTGGGGCCAGGGCTTGTCGTCGTCCTTCAAGGTGTCACCGAGGATCGAATCGACCTTCACGCTGTCGGTCACTCCCGCCCGATGCAGGCTGTCGGTACGCACCCGCTTCGTGGCGTCCGCGCGCAGGCTGTCGGCCCGGGTCATCGAGTCCTGGAGGCTGGTGAACGACCGGATCACCTGACCCGTCGAGTCAAGGACGTCGAGCGTCACCTCCTGCCCGCCCGCCTTGAGCCAGTAGTAGATCGTCGCGCCGCTCGGCGGGTTCTTCCCCACCGGGTGCGCCGCGTTGTCGCTGCCGCTGCCCCCCCCCCAGTCCACACGGTAGGCGTCGCGTGGGCGGTACAGGTGCGCTTCGCCCGCCAGCGCCGAGTCGGCCAGCTGACGCAGCGGTGCGATGTCGTCGAGGATCCAGAACGACCGGCCGTGCGTCGCGGCGATCAGGTCACCTTCCTTGATCGCGAGGTCGTGCACCGGGACGAGCGACAGATTGCGCCGCAGCGATTGCCAGTGCCCGCCGTCGTCGAACGAGACGTAGACGCCGCGCTCGGTGCCGGCGAACAGCAACCCCGCCCGCTCGGGATCTTCTCGCACGGTGCGCGCGGGCTCTGTCGCGGGCAACCCCTCGACGATCTTCGTCCACGTGCGGCCGAAGTCGCTCGTCTTATAGATGTAGGGGGCGGGATCGCCGAGTTGGTAGCGGTTCGAGGCGACGTACGCCGTCCCCGCGGCGTGCGGCGACGCCTCGATTATCGAGATGCGGGCGAACGGCTTTACGTCCGGGGGCGTCACGTTCACCCATGTCCGGCCGGCGTCCTGCGTCAGGTGGAGCAGGCCGTCGTCCGAACCGACCCACAGAACCCCGCGCGTGACGGGCGACTCGGCGATGGCGAAGATCGTCGCGTAGTACTCGGCCGTCGTCTGGTCGAGCGTGATCGGCCCGCCCGACGGACCCATGGTCGCGGGATCGTGGCGCGTCAGGTCGGGCGACATCGGCGTCCAGCTCTGGCCCTCGTCACCGGATGTGAAGAGCACGTTCGCGCCGATGTACAGCGTGTGGCGGTCGTACTGCGAGACGAGGAGCGGCGCCGTCCATTGGAACCGGTAGCGCCCTTCTGCGGCCGGATGGCCGTCCGGGGAGTCCGGCCAGGGGTTCACGATGCGCCAGATCCCCGTGCGGTGGTCGACGCGCGCGAGGAAGCCGGAGTTGTCGCCGCCGAAGGTCACGTCGGGGGTGTCGGGGAGCGCTTGGATGTATCCCGATTCTCCCGCTACGTCGTACCACTGCGACCGGTCGATCCCTCCGGGCCAGCGGCTCGGCCCGCACACGCCCGAGTTGTCCTGCTGCGCGCCGCACACGTGATAGGGGAAATGGTTCGTGGTGGCAACGTGGTAGAACTGCGCCGTGGCGTAATCCTGATCGGTCCACGTCTTGGCGCCGTTGGTCGAGACGGTGGCCCCGCCGTCATCCCCCAGGATCATACGCTGCGGATCGTTGGGCGCGATCCACAGGGCGTGCGTGTCACCGTGCAGCACGTCGATCTGGCGGAAGGTCTGGCCCCCGTCCCGCGACCGGTAGAAGATCACGTTCGTCGCGTACACCCCGTTTGAGTCCTTGGGATCGGCGGTGAGCTTCATGTAGTACCAGGCGCGCACGCGCAACTTGTGGTCGTGGTTGATCCACGCCCACGTCGCGCCGCCGTCATCGGAGCGGTATACGCCACCCGAATCCGCTTCGATGAGCGCCCACACGCGCGACGGCTTGGCGGGAGAGACCGCCAGCCCGATGTTGCCGAGCAGCCCGCGCGGCAGTCCGGCGTTGCGCGTCAGCTCGGTCCAATGAGCCCCGCCGTCGGTGGTCTTGAAGATCCCGCCCCCCGCGCCTCCCGACACGAGTTTCCAAGGGAAGCGCTGCGCCTGCCAGAAAGCGGCGTAGAGCACCTCGGGATTCGAGGGATCCATCGCGAGGTCGGAGGCGCCGGTAGAGTCATTGCGAGACAGGATCTTCGTCCACGTTTTCCCACCGTCGGCCGTCTTGTAGATGCCCCGCTCGGGGTTCGGGCCGAACACACGTCCCTGCGCCGCCACGTACGCGATGTCCGGATTCGTCGGGTGCACGCGGACGCGCGAGATCTGTTGTGTCTCGGCGAGTCCGAGGAACGTCCACGTCCTGCCTCCGTCCGCCGTCTTGAACACGCCGTCGCCGTGGGAGACGTTGCCACGGATCGCGTACTCGCCCGTCCCCACGTAGACGACGTCGGGGTTCGACTCGCTCACCCCGATCGCGCCGATGGTGCCGCCGAAGTATTTGTCGCTCGCCGGGAGCCAGGTGTTGCCGCCATCGGTGGTCTTGAAGACACCGCCGCCCGTGGTGCCCATCCAGTACTCGTTGGGGCGGGCTGCGGAGCCGGCCACGGCCACCGACCGTCCGCCGCGGAAGATTCCGATCTCGCGCCACTTTAGGGCGGCGAAGACGGTCGAGTCGTACGCAGCCGGCGTCTGGGCAAGGAGGGGCGAACCGAGGAACAGGCAGCAGACAACGAGGAGGCGGGGAGCGGGCACGGCGATCCTCCGGGCTGAAGTCGCACCGCATCGAGGGAGAGGCGCCGGTCGGAATCGAACCGACGAATCGAGGTTTTGCAGACCTCTGCCTTACCACTTGGCTACGGCGCCGGGGGAAGCGTTAAACTCGCTACCTGCCGGAAGTTCTTCAAGCCTCCCCCCGTGGCGTCGAGCTTCGCTACCAGCGCCTGGTGGTAGAAATGGTGGCAGTGCGGTGTGGCGTCAGCCGACGAACTCCCGCCAAATGGTTCGAAGATGTTCAGGCTCCAGACCTGACGTCTTCGGCAGAGGGCCGCGCCACTCATCGTTCGATAAGTTACCAACCCACTGCCGAATGTCGGCGTAGGAGTCCGGCTGTGCCTTCGCTCGCTCTCGCCAGAGGTCTGCAAGCCCGTTCGCTGCCACGCGTGGCACACCAACCATACGGAGCCATACCGCTTCCTTCTTCTTGACGCCAAAGAAGACCCTGGACGGCACGTAAGGCGCGTCTTCAGGTATCGACCTGCGCTTCGAGCTCGCTTGCGGAGGGTGGGGAGATTTCCAAGCCGCTAACCTCAACCAAGCAGGGAGGTCCTGGATACGACATTATACCGGGACTGTGTGGGTCCTTAGGCGAGCACTGCGTTGAGCCGCGACGCCCTCTTTGTTGGAGCACGCTAGAATTCCCTCGAGTCCTCTGTGGGGCGCATGTGAGTCCAACCTCTCTACTCGGTTTCACAAAAGCGAAGACGTTTGCCGGCTTCGCGGTCAAGGAGTTCCGGCAGCCCCCTTATCGTCGGCTTCCGTGGCACGAGCACCACGAGGCAAGCATTTGTTATGTGGTTGCCGGGTCGTATATGGAAAGAGTTCGCGGTCTGGACCGGGAGTGTTCCCCGCATACGATGGTCTTCAAGCCTCCCCGCGAACGCCATGCCGATCAGTTCGGCCGCCTCGGGGGCACATGCCTTTTGATCGAGATCGATGCCGGCCGCCTGAAGGACATCGAGCCATTCTCGGACATCACTAAGAACCCACGTGTCCTTCAAAATGCAAAGCTCGCGACTCTTGGCCACCACATCTACCGCGAATTTGCCGCCGGAGACCATTTCTCACCGCTTGCCATTGAAGGCCTGATTCTTGAGGTCCTTGCCGAGACGTCGCGCGCCGGGGTCCCGGACGCGACGAGCGATCTACCCAGGTGGCTCAGACAAGCACGTGATCTGGTACACGACGGCTTTTGCGGACCCCTCACGCTCTCATCGGTCGCCCAAGCTGTCGGCGTCCATCCGTCTCATCTCGCGCGAGCATTCAGAAAGCACTATCACTGGTCGGTCGGAGCCTACGTTCGCCACCTCCGAATCGAGCGCGCATCCAGAGAAATCGCCGACACAAATGCTCCGTTGTCGACGATAGGTCTCAGGACCGGCTTCTTCGACCAGAGCCATTTCTCGAAAGTATTCAAGCAGCATACGGGCATGACCCCCGCCCAATTCCGCTTCGCGGCAGGCGCGCGCAATTTCCATACAAATCCGCCCCGTACATCCTAGAACTCTATCACCACTCCGCACACGCTTGCGCGCCTAGGCACACGCGTGTGCCTTCTTGTCGACTCGTTCGCGAGCCGCCTACGTTCCGCGACGTATTGCTCTTAGAGTTTTCTCGGACATCCATCGTTATGTCCCGCACTGGACCAACCTGTCCGAAGGAATGCGGATGTCGGAGTTGCTCGGGTGCCCGGCAGTCGTCCCAGCGACGGCTGTGGTGGCGCACTGCTCGCGTTACCTGCCTTCAGGCTGTCACCGGACACACGTAGGGGTGCCCAAAATGAAGAGCGATGCTGAAACAGCGCCCAGGCCCAGGACGCACCTGCTTCGTATCCCGGGCGCAACGCGATTCATCAAAGTGCTCTCCGACAAGTGGACGATCCCGGTCATTCACATGCTGATACCGGGGACACGGCGACACGCCGAGTTGCGAAGAGGTATGCCGACGGTGTCGCAACGGATGCTGACCAAGACGCTTCGATCCCTGGAGCGTCACGGCCTCGTGACACGCCGCATTCATTCCCAGGTTCCGCCGAGGGTCGAATACAGCCTCACTTCGCTCGGGCGCTCGCTGAACAAGCCGGTTGCGGAGATATGCCGGTGGGTGGAGCGGTACGGCGCCGAACTGGACGGCGTCGGCGTCGCGGTTGAGGAGGGGAAACACGGGGCGTGACGTCGCTGGGCGCGCGCAATTCCCGTACAAATTCGCACCGGGCATCCTAGAACTGCACAGCCACTCCGCATAAGCTTGCGCCGCCTACGCCGCCTAGGCACACGCGTGTGCCTTCTTGTCCAGTCGACCGGAGGCCACCTAAGTTCTGCAACGTTTCGCACCTCAAGTTTCTCGTGGACATGTGTCCTGATGTACCCGCAGTTGCGCCAAGCTGTCCGGAGGAATGCGCGTGTCGTCGCAGTTGCTTGCCTGGCTGGTCGTAGTCCCAACGGCGGCCGTAGTGGTCGCGATGTTCGCGGTCATGTGGCGCGAACGAACCTCGACGCGCAGCGCGTTCGTTGCAGTCATCGCTGGAGCGGTGCTCGCTGCCTGGGCTGCGCTAACAGTAGTGCTCGCCTTACGGGGCTTTTACCTGCCGCCGGACACACGCGGCCCCCCGCCGGTGGGTGTCCAGTTAGCAATCGCGTTAGCGGGACTTGTGCTGTTTCTCGCGACGTCCCCATCGCTGCGCAGCCTTCTCACAAGCCAGAAAAACCTGATCCGTCTCAACGTGTGGCGGCTTGTGGGCGCCGTCTTCTTGGTCCTGATGTTGACTGGACAGATGCCGGCGCTTTGGGCGCTCCCGTCTGGCATCGGGGACGTTATCGTCGGCTTGGCCGCCTTTCCGGTCGCTGCTCGGCTTGACCGCTCCGGTGGTCGGAAACTCGCCATCATCTTCAATCTCTTCGGTCTGGCCGACCTCGTCGTGGCCATCGGTCTCGGCATCACGACCAGCCCCGGACCAGCGCAACTCTTCCATACTACGCCGACGTCCGCGTTCGTAACGCGGTTCCCGCTCGCTCTCGTGCCGACGTTCCTGGTGCCGCTCGCATTCGTCCTGCACTTCGTCTCACTCTGGCAGCTGTTTGGTCTCACGTGGGTGCGCGAAGTCGGTGTGCGCCAAGCG
>Ga0137385_10000011_pt1 | contig 192904 bp, 176 predicted proteins | sample SagtaG_FD_104921 | JGI IMG/M metagenome (GOLD analysis project Ga0137385, IMG submission 104921) | Vadose zone soil microbial communities from Sagehorn Ranch, Mendocino, California, USA - Sage2_R_80_16 metaG | ecosystem: Environmental > Terrestrial > Soil > Vadose zone | place: USA... | reverse complement strand
GACGGCCTGCATGCGAAAGCTCCTCACCATCGCCAATGCGATTATGCGGTCGCAAACCCCTTGGCGCGCGCTCACGGCTTGACACATGAGACAGTTGCTGAAGGGCCGGCTCGGCCAAGACACACGCCCTTAAGGGCGCGCGCTCTAGCCGAGCCGGTCCTTTAGGACACGGTCACCACCGACGCTCACCACTCGTCGGCTCTTGACTCGGCCGCCGAGCCGAGCAGAGATTGGGTGTGCGGCGTTTCTCACCCGCCGCGCGGCTGAATGATGGTGCCAACGGACCCCAGTAGCTCCAGATTGACACCCGGTCATTCCCGGAGCTCATGGTGCCGGTCACGGCAAGATTGTCCCAGAAGTTCTACGAGACGTTCGGCGAGGACGTCACCAACGAGTTGGTGGACTGGTTCAACACCGTGGACGCCACGTACCGAGTCGATCTCCGCGAGTTGAGCGATCTCCAATACGCGCGCTTCGAGGCGAAGCTCGAGCAGCGTCTCGCCGAGCTGAAGAGCGATCTCGTGAAGTGGATGTTCGCCTTCTGGGCACCGACGGCACTCGCGGTCGCCGCGTTATTGTTTCGCCGCTAGCGCGCGCCCTCAAGAGCGCGTGTCTTACTTCCAGATCCATGTTGCCACCACCGTTCGGTTCCCACTCTAAAGCGTGGGAACGGGGAGGCCGGCTGGAGTAGGTTGTGCTGAAGTGCCTTGTAGGGTGGTGCTGCGTCCCCTACGGCGTCGCCACAATCCGATACAGCGATCCACCCAGCGTGATGATGTACAGCTCGCCGCGCTGATCCTGCGCGAATGAGCTGACGTTGCCGCCGGGATCGAGCTGTTGGGTCCAGTCGTGCGCCTGGGTCGCGACCCCGCCCGAGTACTTGAAGCTGCGGACGAAGTGCGTGCAGTAGTCCGAGTACAGGTAGTAGCCGGACAGCGCGGCCACCTTCGTCCCCCGATACACGTACCCGCCCGTGATCGAGCAACCGGCGCCGTGGTCGTACTCGATCAGCGGCAGCGTCAGTCCCGTCTTGTTGCACGAGGTGGTGCCGGGCGGATAGCAGTGCAACCCCTCCATCACGTTCCAGCCGTAGTTCACGCCGCCCCCCCCGCTCGCGGCCGGCTGGACGTCGACTTCCTCCCAGTTCCCCTGCCCCACGTCGGCGATATAGAGATCGCTGGTGGTGCGGTCGAACGTGAAGCGCCACGGATTGCGCAGTCCCCACGCCCAGATCTCGGGAGCGGCGCTGGTGTCGCCGACGAACGGGTTATTGGCGGGGACGGTGTACCCGCTCGCGCCGTCGACGTCGAGCCGCAGCAGCTTGCCGAGCAACGCGTGCTTGTTCTGGCCGTTGCCGGCCGGATCGCCGCCGCCGCCGCCGTCGCCCAGCCCGGCGTACAGCTTGCCGTCGGGGCCGAACTGCAGCTGGCCGCCGTTGTGGTTCGACTGTCCGGGATGCGGCACGGCGAGCACGGTATCGGCCGAGAGCGAGTCGGCGACGTTCGAGTCCGCGGCGGAGCGCAGATAGCGCACGATGCGAATGTCGCCGTTCGAGTCGGTGAAGTAGACGTAGAAGCGGCCGTTCGCGGCGTATTGCGGATGGAACGCGAGACTGAGCAGGCCGCGCTCGCCGCCCGACAAGATCTTGCCGCGCAGGTCGAGGAATGGCGTCGCGAGCAGTGTATCGCGCCGCAGCACGCGCACCCGTCCCGCCTGCTCCACCACGAACAGCCGCAGCGTATCGCCCGGCGGCGAGATGGCGTACACCGGATTCGACAGCTGGTTGGTGACGAGATTCAGCGTCGGCGTGCCGGGCGGCGGAGGCGGCGGCGGCGCGGTCGTGTTCGAGCAGGCGACCAGTACCAGCAGGACGGCCGCGGTCTTCATGGCTCCACGCCGAGCACGACTTCCACGCCGCCCTGCCGCAGTTTCCCGAGCAGCCGGGCCTCGATGCGCGCCGTCACGACGACCACGCCGTCGGTCTGTGTCTGTTCGAGCACTTCGGCATCGCGGTGTAGCTGGGCAAGAAGCTTGCCGTCACCCAACGGCACGCGGATCTGCGCGAGGGGGCGCAACGCTTGCGCCGACGCTCGCAGTGCGTGTCGTAACGTTGCGACCCCCTCGGTCCCTGAAACCGTGGATGTCAGCACGGCGTGCGTGTACCGCTCGCGAACTTGCGCCAGGAACGCCGGGGGATCGGGGAGGAGATCGGCCTTGTTGAGCACGTAGACGACGCGCTTCTGCTCGAGCCCCATTTCCTCCATCACCGCCTCGACGACCTCGACTTGCTCCTCCCATGCGGGGTGCGCCGCATCGATCACGTGCAGCAGCAGATCCGCCTCCTTCGCCTCCTCGAGCGTGGCCCGGAACGACGCGACGAGATGGTGCGGCAGCTTGCGGATGAACCCGACGGTATCGGTGACGCGGAAACGATAGCCTTCGCCGACGTCCACCTCGCGGGTGAGCGTGTCGAGCGTGGCGAACAGCCGGTCTTCGACGAAGACGTCGTCACCCGAGAGCGCCTTCAGGAGGCTCGACTTTCCAGCGTTGGTGTAGCCGACGAGCGCGGCGCTGGGTCTAGTCCCTCGCCCCTGACGTTGATTGGCGCGGTGATCCGCGACGTCGTCGAGCCGCTTCCTGAGGATTCCGATCTTGCGGCGGATGGCGCGGCGGTCGGTCTCGAGCTGCGTTTCACCGGGGCCGCGCAGTCCGATGCCGCCGCGGATACGCGACAAGTGCGTCCACATCCGCGTGAGCCGCGGCAGCAGATACTCGAGCTGCGCCAGCTCCACCTGCAGCCTCGCTTCGTGGCTGCGCGCCCGCGTGGCGAAGATGTCGAGGATGACCTCGGTGCGGTCCATCACCCTGAGGCCCAGGTGCTTCTCGAGGTTCACGCCCTGCACCGGCGACAGCCCCTCGTCGAACATCACGAGGGTGGCGCCGGCGCCCGCCAGCACGTCCTTCAGCTCTTCGACCTTGCCCTGGCCCAGGTAGAAATTCGGCGACGGGGACTCGACGCGCTGGTAGGTCCGCCCCACCACCTGCGCGCCGGCGGTATCGGCGAGCCGACCGAGCTCGTCGAGGTGCTCGTCGACCTGGGCGATCTCGTCGGAGCCCTTGCGGGGCGCACCGATGAGAAACGCCCGTTCGACGGGCGGCTGGATGTCGATTAATTGACGAATGCGTGAAATATAGGGGGCGGGTGTCGTAGGGGCACGGCAATGCCGTGCCCCTACAACGGCCCGAACGGGTGGAGATTCTGTCCCCCCACCGGCGAATATGGGAAGCATAGAGGGACGCGTATCGTAGCCGCCGGGCCCCCCTGCATTCGACGGTTACCGATTTCGCCAGCTACCCCTGCTGCCCTCCCGCGGCGAGCGCGGCGCGACTGCCACACCCGTCGCCCGTTCGCCCGAGGCGGCTGCACCGTCGCCGGGCCGCTGTGGCGCTGGCGCTCAAATTGCGGAGCAGGGCTGCGGATTCCCTGATTCCCTGACTCCCTCGCCACGACGGGGACCAGAGTGCCCAAGCTATGGCCAGCGACGTAACTCCTCCTGCCGCCGGCGTCGTACTGGTCGCCGGCGAGGAAGAGGTATTCGTTCGCTCATTGGAGAGCGTGTTCGCCGGCGCCGGGTACGTCGTCCGGCGCGCCTACACGCGCCAGAGTACGCTTGACCAGGCGCGCGGGGCGCCGCCCGACGCCCTGGTCCTGGGAACCGCCCTCGCCGATCCGGACGGTCTGGCCGTCTGCCGCACGCTGCGCGACGATCCGCGGATCACGCCGAGCACACCCATTTTCGTAACCCAGCCAGAACCCGGGTCGAGAGAGCGCCGCCTGAATGCATTGCGCGCGGGCGCGAGCGACTTCTGGGACGACCCGCTCGACGCGGAAGAGATCCTGCTCCGCTTGGCCGCGGAGCTGCGGTCCAAGCGGGACGCCGATCGCGCGCGCCGCATCGGCCTCCTCGACCAAGCGACCGGCCTCTACAACGACGACGGCCTCCTGCGCCGCACACGCGAGCTGCTCGCTGAAGCCGCTCGCTTGCAGGTGCCGTTGAGCCTGGTGGTGTTCGGGCCCGACGCGGCGAGCGACGGCACTCCCTCCCTGAACGACTTGCTCGCGGTGGCGCTGCAGGGCGCGGCGCGCGACTCCGATGCGCTGGCGCGGGTCGAAGCGGGGTGCATCGCCCTCGCCGCGCCGGCGACGGACGCCGAGGGCGCGGCGCAGCTCAGCGAGCGGCTGCTGGGCGTGATCGACCGCGCCCTCGCCGCGGCCGGCGCTGCCGGCGCGCACACCCACGCCGGGTACGAGACCCTGTCTGGTCTCACGCGAGGCCGCAAGACGCCGGAAGCAACGCCGGAAGTGTTGATCGGACGCGCAATCCACGCATTCCGAAAGGAGTCCGACAGTGTCCGTGTCCGTCGCTGGACGCCCTGACCGCTCCCCGACCTTGCGCGGGGGAAACGGACGTGGGCGCTCTCTCGGTGTACCGCTCCCGGGCATCACCTGCTCGGTACTCAACGACGCGATCCGTCAGGTCGAGGGCGCGCTGCTCGACGCCGCGCCCCCTCGCGAGCGGGAGCTCTTGGCCGAGGTGATCGCCGCCGTGGCCCTCGCCGTCGGCCGCCGAACCCCGGACTACGTCGTCGACCGACGCCCCCGGCTGTCGCCGGCCGCGGTTGGGCGCGTGCTCGAGGTCCTGCGGGCGGCGCTGCTGCGCGCCTGGCGCGAGACGTCCGCTGCCGCGTCCCCCTTTCTCGTACTCCGCCACGTCGCGGCCGTCGAAGCGTTGCGCGAAGCGCTCGCGCGCACGTCGCTGCAGGACTTCACCGTCCCGCTGAACGGACCAGACGGGGCCGATGCCCTCGCCGAAGTCATGCACGACCTCCGCTCACCGCTCTCGTCGATTCGCTGCCTGGCGGAACGGCTGGAGCTGGCGGGCAGCGGCGCCGTGAACGACCTGCAGCGACGCCAGCTCCGGTTGATCCACATCGCCGCCATGCAGATCTGCATGGTCGCGGACGACGCGATTGATGCGTCCCGCGACGAGGATGTACGCTGCGACGACGATTCCGCCCCCTTGTCCGTCACCAAGGTGCTCAATGCCGTGGCGAGCATCGTCCGCCCCGTGGCGGAAGAGAAGCACCTGGAGACCCGCTTCGTCCGCCCGGCGGGCGATTATCGGGTGGGATGCGAGGTCGTCCTACGGCGCGTGCTGCTCAACCTCGTGACCAACGCGCTCAAGTTCACGCACGTGGGGTGGGTCGAGGTGACGGCGCTGGACCGAGGCGACGCGCGCGTCGAGTTCTCGGTGCGGGACACCGGCCCGGGCATTCCGCCCGAGGCGGCGGAGCAGCTGTTCCGGCCGTTCCGCTGCGGGACTCCCGACCAGCCCCACCGCTTCTCGCGCACGGGCCTCGGCTTGGCCCTGTGCCGGCGTATGGTGGAGCAACTGGGCGGTACACTCCGGCACGAGTCCCCGCCGGGGGGAGGCACCCGCTTCTGGTTCGAGGCCGACTTGCCGCCACTTACTCGACCGTAACGCTCTTCGCCAGATTCCGCGGCTTATCGACGTCCGACCCCCGCGCCACGGCGACGTGGTAGGCCAGGAGCTGCAACGGGATCACCGTGAGTACGGGGGACAGAAGGGGCACGACGGCCGGGACGCGCAGCTCCGCGTCGACCAGGCGGCGCAGGTCGCCGTTCCCCTCGGTAGTGACAGCGACGATGCGGCCGCCGCGCGCCTTCACCTCCTGCATGTTCGACACAACCTTCGAGTACACCGGGTCCTGGGGCGCGACAAATACGACGGGCATATGCTCATCAATCAGAGCAATAGGCCCATGTTTCATTTCCGCCGCCGGGTAGCCCTCGGCGTGGATGTAGCTGATCTCCTTGAGCTTCAAGGCGCCTTCGAGCGCAACCGGGAAATTCACACCGCGGCCGAGGTAGAGACAGTTGCGCGCCTCGGCGAAGCGCGCGGCGAGCTTCTTCACCGTCGGCTCGACCGCTAGCGCCTGATCCACGAGGCCGGGCAATGCCGCCAAATGGCACACCAGCTCGCGGCCGTCCTCGGCCGACATGCCGCGGCAGCGGCCGAGATACAAACCCAGCAGCGTGAGCGCGATGATCTGCGACGTGAACGCCTTGGTCGATGCGACGCCGATCTCCGGCCCCGCGTGCAGGTAGATCCCGCCGTCCGATTCGCGCGCGATCGTGCTCCCCACCACGTTCACGATGCCGAGCACGCGCGCGCCGGGCGCCGAGCGCGCGATGCGCATCGCTTCGAGCGTGTCGGCGGTCTCGCCCGACTGCGAGATCGCGATCGTCAACGTGCCGGGGAGCGGCAGCAGCTTGCGGTAGCGGAATTCTGACGCGTACTCCACGAAGACCGGGACGCCGGCGAGCGTCTCGATGATGTCGCGGCCGACGAGCCCCGCGTGCCACGAGGTGCCGCATCCCAGCAGCACCACGCGCTCGACGGCGGCGGCCGCGGCGGGCGGCAGATTGAGCCCGTTGAGGCGTGCCGTCCCCTCGTCGAACAGCAGGCGCCCGCGCAGCGTGCTGCGCGTCGTCTCGCCCTGCTCGCAGATCTCCTTGAGCATGAAGTGCGGGTAGCCGCCCAGCTCGATCGCGGCCAGGTCCCAGGCGAGGTCCGCCACTTCGCGGATCTGGACGTGCGCATCTCCATCGCGCACGTGGTAGCCGTCGGCCTTCAGGACGGCGACGTCGCCGTCGTCGAGATAGACGACGGAGCGCGTGTGCTCCAGAATGGCGGAGGCGTCGGACGCGACGAACATCCCGTCCTCGCCGACGCCGAGCAGCACCGGGGAGCCCTGGCGCGCCACCACGATCGTGCCGGGCTCGGCGGCGGAGACGACCGCGATGCCGTACGTGCCCTCCACGTGCTCGAGCGCCGCGACGACGCGCTCCTCCAGCGACTCGCCGGGGGCCTCCTCGATCAGGTGCACGAGGGCTTCGGTGTCGGTCTCGGTGACGAAGCGATGGCCGGCGCGCTCGAGCTGCACGCGTAGCACGTCGGCGTTCTCGATGATGCCGTTGTGGACGAGCGCGAGCGACCCGTTGCAGTCGCTGTGAGGGTGAGCATTGATCAGCGTGGGCGCGCCATGCGTGGCCCAGCGGGTGTGCGCCACGCCGCAGCTCCCGGCCGCCGGCGTCGCGGCGAGCAGGCTCGTGAGGGCCGGTACGCGCCCGGCGAGCTTACGCACCTCCAGACCACCACTGCCCACCACCGCGACTCCGGCTGAGTCGTAGCCGCGGTACTCGAGCCGCGCGAGGCCATTGACGAGGATCGGGACCGCTTGGCGCTTCCCGACGTAACCCACGATGCCGCACATGATGCCAGGGAGTAGTTCAACTTTGGGGCCACGCCCGCACGGCCTTAATTTCGCCGTGGCGACGTTCCCGACCGACACAACCGCGTTACATCTCTGTCAGCGGGCGGCCCCGAATCTCTCCCCCGACCTCCCCCGGCGACGACGCCCAACTCCCGACGCCGTGAGGACTTGGCTGGGGAGGGGGTGCGCGCACGAGTCCTGCTCGGAGGGGGCCCGATGAGCGCCCTCCCCACCACTCCGATCCCTCTGCCGGTCGTGCTGCTTGCCAGCCGGGATGAGGTCTTTGCCCGCTCGCTCGAGACCGTGCTTACGCCCGCCTATGCCGTGCTGCGGGCGTACACCGCCCGCAGCGCCCGCGATCAGGCGCGCCGCACGCGGCCCGACGCCGTCGTGCTGGCGACCGACCTCGAGGATCCTACCGGGCTCGAGCTGTGCCGCCAACTGCGGGCGGATAGCGCCGTGTCGGCCAGCACGCCGATTCTGCTGACCGAACCAGGGACTTCCACTCGGCAATCGCGGCTCGAGGCATTGCGCGCCGGCGCCGACCAGCTGTGGAGCCAACCGATGGACACCGAAGAGTTCGCGCTGCGACTGGCCGTGGGAGTGCGCGCCAAGCGGGACGCCGATGCGGCCCGCGCCGGCGCGCTGGTCGATCCGCGGTCCGCCTTCTGGAACGAGCCCGGCTTGCTGCGCGGTGCCGAGGAGGTGCTGGCGCAGATGGCGCGCGCCCGCGCGCCCCTCACGATCGCCGTCCTCGACCCGGTGTGGCCGGCGGCCCGCGCCGACTGGGACCTGGGGGACCGGATCGCCGCCGCCGTGCGTCCCGCGGCGCGACACGCGGACGCCGTGGGCCGGCTCGGCCCCGCCCGCTTCGCCGTCGTTGCACCCCGCACCAACATCGCCAGCGCTGCCCCGCTCGCCCGCCGCCTGCTCGAGAACGTCCGCCGTGTCGTGCCCGGCGCGGCCGAGGCCCTGCGCGTCGGGCTCGCGTCGCTGGACGATGCCGCTATCGCGCCCCCCATCGCCGAGCTGCTGGCACGCGCTGTCGCCGCGCTCGACTACGGGGACCCGACGCCGGGAGAGGGCGACGTGCGGCGTTGGATGCCGCCAGCTTGACACGGGGGCCGCGGCGCGTTATACCCTAGGCCGCTAGTCGCCTCCAAATAAGGTACTTGAGCATGGCAGATCCACCGGCCGCCCGCCCTCCCGAGGCGGCTGCTTCGTTCTCGGATTTCGCCCCCGCGCCGCAGACAGCGCGCGCGACCATCCGCATCCTCATCGTCGATGACGACGACACGCTGCGCGAGAGCTGCGCCAGCGTGCTCACGCACGAGGGGTACGACGTCACGGTGAGCGGCAAGGGTCGGGCGGCGCAGGAGCTGCTCGCCCACCGCCCCTTCGACATCGTGATGATCGACTGGTATATGAGCGACGTCCCCGGGCGCGAGTTGCTGGGCGTGGCCCTGGCGTCGAATCCCGCGGTCCGCGCGATCGTCGTCACCGGCAAGCCGACGGTTGATTCGAGCCTCGAAGCACTCCGGGCCGGCGCCTGGGACTATTTGCCCAAGCCCTTCTCCGCCACGCAGTTGCAGATCCTGGTCGGGCGCGCCGCGCACGCGACGCTGATCGCGCGGGAGCAGCACACCAAGCACGAACAGATGCAGCAGGCGGGGGGCAACAGCGAGAAGGTGCGGGTGCTGGGGATCTCGCCGAGCTTCCGCAACGCGATCGCGTTGGCGCGCCGCGTGGCCGCGACCGATGCCTCTGTGTTCCTCACGGGCGAGAGCGGCGCCGGCAAAGAGCAGTTCGCCCAGTTCATTCATTATCATAGCCTGCGCGCCACGCGGCCGTTCCTGGCGCTCAACTGTGCCGCTCTCCCGGAAGCTTTGCTCGAATCCGAGATGTTCGGGCACCGCCGCGGCGCGTTCACGGGGGCGATCCGCGACAAACCCGGGCTGCTGGAGACCGCCAACGGCGGCACGCTGCTGCTCGACGAGCTGATCGAGATGTCGCGCCCCATCCAGGCCAAGCTGCTGCGGGCGATTCAGGACGGCGTGGTGCGGCGCGTGGGGAGCGAGACGGCGTCGGCGGTCGTGAACGTGCGCTTCATCGCGGCGACGAACCGCGATCCCGAGTCGGCCGTGGCCGAGGGCCTGCTGCGCGAGGATCTGTACTACCGGTTGCGTGTCGTCCCGATCGCCGTGCCGCCGCTGCGCGAGCGGTCGGAGGACATCGAGCTGCTCGCCAACTCGTTCTTGGGGCACTACTGGCGCAAACACCGGGGCGCCGATCTCGCCCTCCCGCGGCTCGGGAAGACCGCCCTGCGGGCGCTGCGCGCCCACTCCTGGCCCGGCAACGTGCGCGAGCTGCAGAACGTCATGGAGCACGCCGTGGTGATGCTCGAGCCGGGGGCCGAAGTGCGCTCCGAGGACCTGCCGTTCCTCGCGGTGCCCGCGGGGGCCGACGACCACGGCATCAGCCCGGACGCGGGCGCCGGCGCCGGCAGCTACTACGACGCGCGCGACAAGCTGCTCGCCAAGTTCGACCGCCAGTTCCTGCAACGCGTGATCTCGCGGGCGGGGGGCAACCTCTCGAAAGCCGCCCGCCTCGCCGGCATCGATCGGACGACCTTCTATCGGTTGATGGAGCGGCACGGCCTGCAGCGCGATGACGGGTGACCGGAGATTGCGGTCGCGTGTCGCGTGGTTGCTGCGTAGTTGTAACGCGACAGTGGCAACGAGGCCGTTAGCAGTCGAGCACGCCATGCAGTAACTACTTACTGCACAATAGCTTAGGCGGCTCCGCCCCAGGCATGGGACGTGCTTTACGCTGGGGCATGCGTCTCTCGCTTCCCGCCGACCTGCCGCCCGGTCTGGTCTCATACCGCCGGGCGCTGATTTTTCTTGCCAACCTGCTTCTCATCCCGCTGGCGTATCTCGCGGCTTTCGCGATCCGCTTCGATTTCCACATCCCGGCCTGGGAGTGGGACCGCTTCGTAGCGACGGCGCCCTACCTGGTCATCGTGCGCCTCATCGTGTTCGAGCGCTATGGGCTGTTTCGCGGCTACTGGCGCCACGTGGGGATGCGCGATCTGGTGGACCTGGGCGCGGCCACGACGCTTTCGACGTCGCTGTTCGCGGGTGTGCTGCTCCTCGTCGGCTGGCCGACGGGGATGCCCCGCTCCGTGTTCGTGCTCGACTGGTTGAACATGGTATTCCTCTCGGGGGGCCTGCGCTTCGTGGCACGGGCGTTCCGCGAGGGGGCGCTGCCGATGCAGGCGTCGCGCGGCGGCCGTCGCACCCTGCTGATCGGCGCCGGCGAAGCCGCCGAGATGCTGCTGCGCCAGGTGCGCCACGACGACCGCCATGCCATCTCGGTGGTGGGTCTGATCGACGATAACCCCGAGACGCACGGGCGCTCGCTGCACGGCGTGCCGGTGCTGGGCGGGACGGCCGACCTCGAGCGGCTGGTGCACGCGCATCGCGCCCAGCTGATCGTGATCGCGATCCGCTCGGCGACGTCGGACCAGATGCGCCGCATCGTCGAGCGCTGCACGGCGACCGGCACCGACTTCAAGATCATCCCCTCGCTCCAGGACCTGCTCGACGGCCGGGCCGGCATCGGCCAGCTGCGCGAAGTCGAAATCGAGGACCTGCTGGGACGCGAGGCGGTACATCTCAACCTGGAGCAGGTGAGCTCCGACCTGGCCGGCAAGACGGTGCTCATTACCGGCGCCGGCGGCTCGATCGGCTCGGAGCTGGCGCGCCAGATCGCGCGCTTCCGCCCCGAGCGCATGGTGCTGCTCGAGCGGGCCGAGAGCCCGCTCTACTTCGTGCACCTCGAGGTGTCCGAAAGCGCGCCCGCAGTCGACGTCATTCCGGTGATCGCGAACATCACGAACCCCGACCGGCTCGACGAAGTGTTCGAGGCCCATCGGCCCGATTACGTCTTCCACGCGGCGGCGTACAAGCACGTGCCGCTGATGGAGGAGAGCGTCTTCGAGGCCGCGTGGAACAACGTCGTCGGCACGCTGCGCGTGGCGCAGCGGGCGGTGCAGTACCAGTGCGAGAAGTTCGTGCTGATCTCGACCGACAAGGCCGTGAATCCGTCCAGCATGATGGGGGTCACCAAGCGCATCGCCGAGCGGATCGTGCTCGAGCTGCCGACGCTCCAGGGTGGCACCGACTTCCGGGTCGTGCGCTTCGGCAACGTGCTCGGCTCGGACGGCAGCGTCGTCCCGCTGTTCAAGCGGCAGCTAGCCGCCGGCGGGCCGATCACGGTGACGCACCCCGATGTCACGCGCTACTTCATGACGATTCCCGAGGCGGTGGAGCTGGTGCTCACCGCCGCCGCGCTCCCCGACGCCGCGTGCCGCATTTCGATCCTGGAGATGGGCAGCCCGGTGCGCATCGTCGATCTCGCCGAGCAGCTGATCCGCTTGTCCGGCCTCGAGCCGTATAAGGACGTGCAGATCGTGTTCACCGGGCTGCGCCCGGGCGAGAAGCTGGACGAAGAGTTGGTGGCCGCCGGGGAGGAAACGATCCCGACGAGCGTCGAGAAGATCCGTCTGGTGCAGCGCAATGGCGGCAGTGGCGCCCAGGTCGCCAGCGAGCTGCAGCGGCTGGTCGACGCCCTTTATGACGCCGACGTCGCCGGCCTGATGCGGGCGGTGGCAGCGCTCGCGCCCGAGTACGCGCCGCCACCGGCGCGGGCCCCGCGGCACTCGCCGGCAGCCGGCGTGCGCCGCCCGACGTTGCTGACGACGATCCCGACGTCCACTCCCCTCGTCCCGGCGGCCCGCCACGCCGCGTTGCGGGTACAGCGGTCCCTGCTGGGAGACGCTTCGGGCGCCTGACACGGCGCCCCGAGCGTCAGCCGCGCAGCTCCTCCTCCCACTGGCCTAGGCTGTCCAGCTGGCGCCGAGTGGGATCGACGATCGGCCGCCGCCGCTTGAGTGCGTCCAGAGCGTCCCGCAGCGGCTCCTTGGTCGTCGCGATGCGCCACGCCAGGTACAACGTGCTCGCCCGCCCGATCCCAGCCCCACACGAGATGAGCGTCGCGGGTCCGTCACGGCGGGCGCTGTCGAGAAACGCGCACCCTCTGCGCATTTGGTCCATGGTGGGCGCATGGTTGTCCTGAACCGGCAACCAGAGGAGGGACTCCGCCGAGCGCAGCCAGGGCGCGGGCGACGCTTCGCCGAGCAGCGTGACGACGCGCGTGACGCCGGCCGTCTGCAGCGCACGCCAACGGGCGGGCAGCGGGATGCCGCCGACCCATACGCCGGCTTCCACCTCGGTCGGTTGGCGCGGCGGAGCCTCGTTGCTCCGGGCGAGCCAGTAGACCCACCAGGCGCGCAGGGGCCAGCGTTGCGTCAGGAATCGCAGCAGTTGGATCCGGCCACCGTTGGGGGACGCGCAATATAATGCTCGCCTTCAGATCGCGCCGCGCCGCCCGAGTCTTCGTCGCCGCCGCGGTCGCCGCCATTCTCATCGCTACGCTCTTCCCGGCGGGCTCCGAGCTTGCTCCGGGATGGACGACCGCCATCGTCGGTGGTGACGACGCACTGGCGGGCGTCCTGCAGAACGTGCTCCTGTTCGTGCCCCTCGGCGTCGGCCTCGCGTTGGCGGGGAAGCGGGGATGGCGGCTGGTCGTCGTGGGCACCCTGCTCTCGCTCGCGGTCGAGTGCGCCCAACAGTGGATTCCCGGCCGCGATCCGAGCGTCGGCGACGTGTGCTTCAACACGCTCGGCACCGCGCTGGGCGGGCTGCTGGGGCGCACGGCGCCGCTCTGGCTCTTCCCCACGCCCCCCCGACGCGCCGCCTGGCAGTCACTCGCTGCCGCCCTCGTGGCGGCCGGGGTGTGGCTCGCGACCGGCTGGGCGTTCCAACCCCAGTACCTGGCGGCCGCGTACGTCGTCAACGCGAGGCCCGACCTTCCCAACCGGGGGCAGTACCCGGGCCAGGTCCTGGCCGTCACGGCCGGATCCCTTGGCGTGGCCCTGCCGCTCCGCGTCGTCGCCGTGGCCGGTCGCACTCCGACACGACTGTCGCCGCTCGTCGCGCTCACCGACGAGAGTGGGCGCGAGGCGATCCTCCTTTCCGTGGACCGCTCGGACCTCTCGCTCTGGATCCGGACGCGCGGCACCGCGTGGCGGCTCGACCGGCCGGATCTGCGCGCCCGCGCTGCGCTTGCCGCGGTCGCCCCCGGCGACACGTTCACGGTGGCCGCGTGGCGCGAGGTCGCGGGCTTCTGCCTCGCGCTCAATCGCCCACCCCCGACCCCGGCGCGGCGCTGGTGCGACCGCGCGTACACGCTGGCCGACGGTTGGAAGCTCATCTTCGATCTCGGTCACGCGCCGCCGTGGCTGCTCGAGTTGCTGGGAGCAGGTTGGCTTGGGGGGTTGCTCGTGCCGATGGGGTTCTGGCTGCGGCGCCACTGGTGTTCCGCGGCGGCGCTGGTCGTGGTGTGCGGGAGCCTGCTCGCCGCGCCGGCCCTCACGGGCGGGGGCGTGGCGCCGACCCCGCTACCCGCCCTGCTCGGGGCCCTGGGGGGGATGGGGCTCGGCCTTCTGCTTCAGCTCCTCCCACCACGCGATGCGGCGTTTGATGTCTTTCTCAAACCCGAACTCCGTCGGCTCGTACCACCTCGCGCCTAGCAGAGCCTTGGGCAGGTATTCCTGCGCCGCATATCCCTCCGCGTACGCATGCGCGTACTTGTACCCGGCGCCATAACCCAACTGCTCCATCAGTTTCGTAGGGGCGTTGCGGATGTGCAGGGGCGGTGCCTCGGTCGGGAACTGCTTGGCCGCCTCCGCGGCCTGGGCGAACGCGGCGTACACGCGGTTCGACTTGGGTGCCGTCGCGAGATACACGGTCGCTTCGGCGAGCGCCAACTCGCCTTCCGGCGTGCCGAGAAAGTGATACGCGTCCTTCGCGGCCAGCGTGATCGAGAGGGCGCGCGGATCGGCCAGGCCGACGTCTTCCGCGGCGATGCGGACGAGCCGGCGGGCGATATACAGCGGATCCTCGCCTCCGGCGAGCATGCGGGCGAGCCAGTACAGTGAGCCCTCGACGTCGCTACCGCGCACCGCCTTGTGGAGGGCGGAGATCAAGTCGTAATGCTGGTCGCCCGACTTGTCGTATCGCGGGAGCGGCTTCTCGAGGACCTGAGCGACGAGGTCTCGAGAGACGGGAGAAGGGAGATGGGAGAGGGACTCTACGTGCGCCAACACGGCTTCGAGTGTATTCAGGGCGCGGCGCGCATCACCCTGGGCGTGGGACACGAGCGCTGCAATCGCCTCGGGCTCGAAGCGTACATCTCCCTTCTCCCTTCGCCCTTTCATTTCCATTTCCAGGGCTCGATCGAGCACCGTGCGGATATGCTCGTCCGTGAGCGGCTCCAGAACAAACACCCTGCACCGGGACAACAGGGCTCCCGTCAGCTCGAAGCTCGGGTTCTCGGTCGTGGCGCCGATGAGGGTGATGACCCCGTTCTCGACCCAGGGGAGGAAGGCGTCCTGCTGCGCCCGGTTGAACCGGTGGATCTCGTCGCAAAACAGGATCGTGCCGCGGCCCTCGTACTGGAGCCGCTGCTCCGCCTGCGCGATGATCTCCCGCACCCGCCCCACGCCTTCGGTGGCCGCCGAGAACGGCTCGAAATGGCGCTTGGTGTAGTTGGCGATCAGACGGGCGAGTGTGGTCTTCCCTGAGCCGGGCGGCCCCCAGAAGATGCATGACCCCACGTCGCCGCGGCGAATCAGGTCCCCGAGCGCCTTGCCGGGACCGAGGATGTGCTCTTGGCCGAGGAAGGCGTCGAGGGTACGCGGCCGCATGCGGGCGGCGAGCGGCTCGGCGGACCGCTGGAACAGCGTGGGTTCGGTCATGCGCGAGCAGGGGAAGCTAGCCAGCTACGACAGGGGCGTAAACCTCACGCGGCGGCGCAGGTAGGGCACGAACCCCGCGCGCGCGCAGCCCTTCAACGACGCGACGTTGGTCTCATCCACGAACGTCACCACCCAGCGCGCTCCGAAATCGCCGGCGCGCTCGGCGATCAGCGCCATCGCGCTCGCTATGATCCCTTGCCCCCGGTACGCCTCCGGCGTGTACGCCCCTTCGAGCAGCGCCTCATAGGGCGCCAGCCGCGGGTAGAGGCTCCCGCCGGCCAAGGCGTCAGTCGAACCGCGCGCCGTCGCACAACACGGCGGCGATGCGCTCCCCCGTGTGCCCATCCCAGCGATCGATCACCGGCGACGTCGCGGGGCGCTGCGCCACCGCGGCGCGCGCCGCGTCCTGAATCGCGGCCCGCTGCGGGGCGACGAGGCGGTTGGTCCCCGCGACGCACGTGATGGGCCGCTCGGTGTTGGGCCGCACCGTGACGCACGGGATGCCGAGCCAGGTGGTTTCTTCCTGCAGGCCGCCCGAGTCGGTGATCACGAGCCCGGCGTCGCTGACGAGCCCCAACATCTCGAGGTACGGCAGCGGCTCGAGCAACCGGACGCCGTTCATCGCCGCCACGTCGGTGCCCAGGGTCCGCATGCGGGCCCGCGTGCGCGGATGCACGGGAAAGAGCAGCGGGCCGTCCTTGCTGACCTGCCCCAGCGCGCCCAACAGCTCGCACAGCGTCGCCGGATCGTCGACGTTCGCCGGCCGGTGCAGCGTGACGACGGTGTACTGCCCCTGCGCGACGCCATGCTTGCGGGGCGCCTCCAGGGCGCGCGCGGCGGGCAGCGCCGCCACGAGCGAGTCGATCATCACGTTGCCGACGAGGTGGACGTGGTCGCCCGCCACCCCTTCCGCCCGCAGGTTGTCCACCGCGTCCGGCGACGGCGCGAACAGGATGTCCGCGAGGTGGTCGGTCACGAGCCGGTTCAACTCCTCAGGCATCGTGCGATCGCGGCTGCGCAGACCGGCTTCCACGTGGCCGACGGTGACGCCCAGTTTCGCGGCGACCAGCGCCGCCGCGACCGTGGAGTTGACGTCGCCGTACACCAGCACGATGTCGGGGGCCAGTGTCTCGCACAGCGGCTCGAACCGCTCCATGATGGCCGCCGTCTGCCGCGCGTGCGAGCCGGACCCCACCTCGAGCGCGTGATCCGCCCGGGGCAACTGCAGGTCCCGGAAGAACGCCTCCGACATTTCCGGGTCGTAATGCTGGCCGGTGTGCACCACGGCGTGGCGCGCGCCGCGCGCCGCCAGGGCGCGGGCGACCGGCGCGAGCTTCATGAAGTTCGGCCGCGCCCCGACGACGGAGAGGACGGAGAGGCTCAAAAGATCTTGGTCAGCGAGTAGATCGTGAGCGGGATGCTGAGGAGGACGCCCCCGAACCGCAGCACGTCGCCGGCCGTCGCCCCACCGCGCCGCGGCACGATGTACTGGTCTCCCGCGACGAGCCCCGCGTCGTCGAGGGTGCGCCCCTCGGCGATCGCCTGCTGCAGCGCCTTCCCTTCCCACAGCGGCTTGCCGTTGCGCTCGATGCGCAGTCGCGCGACGTTCGCTTCCTGCGTCGTTCCCCCCGCCGCCATCACTGCGTCCGACAGCAGCGCGTCGGCGGGGACGCCGAAGTACCCGGGGTGCGTGACGGCGCCCTGAATCGAGAGCCGCACGAACGACCGCGTCCGCACCTCGGGATCGCGCAGATTCTGCGCCAGCCGGCGCGTGAGGTACTCCTGTAGCTCGGACCGCAGTACGCCCCCGAGCGGTACGGCGCCGACGAGCGGCAGGGTGAGCTGCCCACCCAATCCGACGGTGAACGTATCGGACAACGTCGGCTCGCCTTCCACCTGCAGCAGGATGCGATCGCCGACGCTGAAATCGCCTCGGGCGAGGCGCGCCCGAATGGCGGCGGCCTCCCGAGCGTCCGCGAGCGCGGCGCGAGCCTCGAGCGCCTGACGGGTGGCGCCGAGTCCCAACGGATTCGCGGCGCCCCCCCCGTCCCCGCTCTGTGCCGCTGCGGGACGAGGGACGGCCAGGAGCGCGACGAGTACGGCCAGGGTCACGCGAGTGATAGTCATGATGCATGCCTCATTTCTACTCCTTGGCTTGTCTGCGGAGCACGGCGCCGCGATCGAAACACTCGTGCCGTGGCCCGCCACAGCACCGCTCGAATGAGCGGCATCGGGTCGTCCCAGGCGACGACGCGCAGCGCGTCGCAGCCGAGCGCCCAGGGAAGCCAGCGCACGAACGAGACGCCGGCGGCGCGCGCGGCCGCCACGTCATCCCACGGCTTGCACCAGCGGGCCCCGGCGCGCGCCTGATGGACGCCCGGGCGGGGCAGACCGACCAGGTCGCCGTACACGATCGCCGGGATATTCACGCCCGCGCGGGCACCCAGGTGGTGCCACAGCGTGAAACGGGGATTGACCTCGAGCAGGTACAGCCGCCCGTCGGGCCCGCGCTTGAAGTCGAACTTGGCGACGCCGCGCAGGCCCAGCCGGGTAACCAGGTCGCGGCCCAGCGCCCTTACGTCGGCGGCATCGGTAATCTCGAGGGCCGTGCTGTCGCCATGGGACGTCGGCCAGGTGCGAATCTTCCGCCCCGTGAACTCCCCCACGGTCTCGCCGTGGTCGCCGGCGTACACGTGGTAGCTCTCGATGGCGGTCTCCGGGCCACGAATCAGCTGCTGCAGCAAGACCGGGATGCCTGTCGCCGCGAGGCGCGGCCAGAGCGCGACCAGCGTCGTCGGCGTATCGACGCGCAGCGCCTTGGCGGACCCGGCGATCGGAGTCCAGCGGTCCCCGCGCCGCACGATGGGCTTCAGGGCTACCGGAAACTCGAGATCGAGCGGCACCGGATCGGCGCTCGGGTTCAGCACGCGCGCCGCGGGAACGGGGAGGTCGAGGTGCTGGGCGAGGGCCTGGAAACGGCCCTTGTCCACCAGGTCTTCGACCAACTCGGCGTCGGGCACGACGAAGCGGAAGTAGCGGCGCAGCCGCTCCCGGTAGCGCGAGACGAGCAGCAGCTCCCGGTCTTCTTCATAGAACAGCACCGGGGGCACGGCCTGCGCGGCGCCGAACTTCTCGAGCGATTCCAGCAGCGCGTCGGGACGGTCCCAGGCGTCGGCCCAATCGAGCACCGCCCGCGCAAAGCGCGAATACCGGGTGGGTTCACCCGGCTCCGCCACCACCACGCAGGGAATGCCCGCCAGACCCAGCGCGCGGAGCAGGTCCATGTCGCCCAGCACGCACGCGAGAGCGGTCACGACCGGGTCGGCAGCAGGGTCCCGGCCTTGCCATCCGGGTCTTCCTTCTGCACCTGGTATCCCTCGACCGAATACGCGTAATAGCTGTACGCCGCCCCGGGGCGCACGTCGTTCAGCACCGCGCCGAGCACGCGGATCGGCAGGCCGCGCAGCAGATCGACCTTGGCTTCGGCGATCACTCGGTCCGTGACGCCGGTGCGGAAGACCAGCAGCAGACTGCCGGTGGCCATCCCCAGCGCGCACGGATCCACGCCTGCGGCGAGTGGCGCGCTGTCCATCAGAATCACGTCGTAATGGGGACGCATCGCCGTGAGCAGCCGCGGCACGCCCTCGCTGCAGAGCAGCTCGGGGCCGCGATGCATGCGCGAGCCGCCGCCGATGAAGGACAGCAGCGGGTACGGAGTGCTCTGCACCACCTGGTCCGGCGCCACCTGATTGGCGAGCACGTCGGTGAGCCCGGGGCGGCGGGCGGCCCGCAGGCAACGGTGCAACGCCCCGCAGCGCACGTCGCCGTCGATCAACAGTGTGCGCAGCCCCACCTGCGCGAACGCCTGCGCCAGATTGGACGTGACGAACGACTTGCCGTCGCCGCGGCCCGGGCTCGTGACCGTGATCAGCACCGGCCCCGCAGCCCCGTACGCGTGGTGCACGTTCAGCCGGATGCCGCGCAGCGCCTCGACGGCTCTCGCATCGTCGTCGTTGTCAGGCGAGCGCGGCTTCCCGTTGGCGCGCGCCACGTGCGGCACGGCGCCCAGGACCGGGATGCCCATGGCCCGCGTGACCTGCAGGGGATCGCGGATCGTGGGGTCCGCGCGATCGAGCAACGTGGCTCCCGCCACGCCCGCGCCGAGGCTCGCGACGAAGGCGAGGAGCACGAGCAGGGGCGCCGGGTTGATGTCGGGCCGACTGGGCCGCAGCGCATGCTCGAGAATGCGCACGTCGGGCAAGGTGCTGACCTCGGCGAGCCGCACTTCGTTGTAGCGCTGCTCCAGGTTCGTGAACAGCTCCGCCGCGTTCGCCTGGTCGCGTGCCAGCCCGACCTCTTCCAGCGCGGCGGGGGGCGCACCCCGCAGCGCGCCGGCGATCGAATCGACGCGTTGCTTCAGCTCGCCTTCGCGCGCGGCGAGACCGGCGAGCACCGCGTTGCCGAGCTCCGGAATCACGAATCGAGCGAGCGTGTCCACCTGTTGCGCCAGGCGGCGCACGGGGGGATGAGTGTCGGCGTAGCGGAAGCGCAGGACGCGGAGCTCCGCCTGCCGCTGGGACAGCTCCTTCAGCGCCGACGCCAGCTCCGACGAGCGCTGCACCGCGCCGATCATGGAGAGCTGATCCACCGAGATGCCGCCGTCCCGCGCGTGGTCCAACACGTCCTGAATCGCCTGGCGGTCGTGGGCCAGCGACCCCATGACCACCTGCAGATCCACATAACTCGCGAAGGTGGGGTCAGCCGTGGTGCGGCGACCGTCGGCGCCCTGCGCCGGACCCTCCGATGGGCGAATCGCGTTGTGCACGCGGAACTGCGTCAGCGCGACCTCCGCCGTGCGCAGGCTCGCCTTGGCGCGATCGCGCTGCTCGCGCAGGATCGACGACAGCTCGGTCAGGCGCTGGCGCTTCATGTCCGCCGCCACCGCCACGAGGCGATCCGCGACCGCGTTCACGGTCGTCGTGATGAGCGCCGGGTCGCGCCCGCGCCGCTCGAGGCGCACGAAGTAACCGTCCGCCGTGGCCCGGGTCCGCAACCCCTCCGAGAGCTGGACCGCCGCGTCGCTCAGGGCCGTGACCGTGAACCGCAGCACCTGCCCTGGATGGAGTGTGCCCGCCGCGGGCACCCACGCGAACCCCAACGAGCCGCCGATGGAGTCGCCGACGCTGCCCTGCTGCAGCACCACGTCCGCGTCCACATCCCGCAGGGTGAAGTGCTGCCCCGCGGTATCCACCTCGAGACGGTACGTGCCGGGCCGAACCTCGCCGGGGGCGCTCAACGTCGCGAGCGCCTGGGTGTCTGCCGGTGGTTTCACCGTCAGGTACAGCCGCGCGTCGCGGACGACGTCGTCCAACACGACGTGGGACCTGATCAGGTCGAGCCAGCCGCCCGGGGTGCCGAGCAGCTGGGCGCTTTGGATTGGTCCCTGCTGTCCCTGAGCCCGGTCGGCGTCGCGGTCCGTCACCTGGATCCAGATCGTGGCCCGGGCCTGATAGACGGGCTTCAACAGCCGCGACGCCCCGAGTCCGCCCAGAGTGCCGACGACCGTGATACCGGCGAGTAACGCCTTGTAACGGCTCACGGCGCGCAAGATTCGACCCCAGTCGCCCATCGGCTCCGGCGCCACGCCGGGGAGCCCCCCTCGGTGCGGCACGGGGGCAAATGCCCCGGGGGAGGCTAGGGCTGTGGGATACGCGGTTTCGTCGCTCGCCATGTCGTCAGTCCGGCTGTTTCGAGGATTCAATGACCGTTGTAGCCGTGCCAGTACTTGCAAACCCGGTACCGCGGGGTCCCTTAGCGTGCCGGACTTGCAACGCGCTCCGCCACGCACAGATACGCACGGTTGCGAGGGGTCGCTCCGGTCGGCAGGCCGGCGAATGTTGTCACACATCTGGCACAACTGTGAGCGCTTCCGCCTTGTGGCCGCAGGGTCTTGGGACCCGTGCAGGGTTTAGTGGCCGAACGTCGCAGCCGGGTCGCACATTTGTAACGTGGACGTGTCAGCAAAACTCGATTGGAGTCCCGCCCCGAGCGCTAAGTGCTTGTGCCACAAGCGGTCAGCGAAGCGCTGCGGCCGCGCACGTGAACTGCGTGTGCTCCGTGCAAACTCATATGACCGCTACCTCAGCACCACCCAAACGCAGCGCCTTCCTGCCCTTCAGCCCGCCGACGATCGGCGAAGAGGAGATCCAGGAGGTCGTGGACACCCTTCGATCCACGTGGATCTCGACGGGGCCTAAGACGAAGCGCTTCGAGAGCGAGTTCGCGTCCTTCCTTGGGGCGCCGGGCGCGTTGGCGCTCAATTCCTGCACGGCGGCCCTGCACACCGCGCTCAAGGCACTTGGCGTCGGCCCGGGCGATGAGGTGATCACGACGCCGATGACGTTCACGGCGTCCGTCAACGTGATCGAACATGTGGGCGCGCGACCGGTGCTGGTCGACGTGGAGCCGGACACGCTCAACATCGACCCACGCAGGGTCGAGGCCGCGATCACGCCGCGGACGCGCGTGCTCTTGCCGGTGCACTACGCCGGCCATCCCGCCGACCTCGACGCGCTGCGGGCGCTCGCGAGCGCACACAAATGCGCCATCGTCGAGGACGCCGCGCATGCCCTGCCCGCCTCCTACAAGGGGCGGCTCATCGGCAGCGAGGGCAATCCCGTCGCCTTCAGCTTCTACGCGACCAAGAATCTCACGACCGGTGAAGGCGGCATGCTCGCGGCCGATCCCGAGTTCCTCGCCCAGGCGCGAGTGATCAGCCTCCACGGCATGAGCCGCGACGCGTGGAAACGCTACGACGCGGGTGGCTCCTGGTTCTACGAGGTGCTGCTCCCCGGCTTCAAGTACAACATGACCGACATCCAGGCGGCCCTGGGGTTGTGGCAGCTGCGCAAGCTCGAGGGCTTCCAGGGGCGGCGGCGCGAGGTCGTGAGTCAGTACGATCGCGCCTTCGCCGCGGAGCCGGCGTTGGAGCTTCCCGTGACGCGCCCCGCTGTGGAGCACGCCTGGCACCTGTACGTGCTGCGGCTGCGCGCCGACGCGCTGACGATCGGGCGTGACCGCTTCATTCAGGAGCTCACCGAGCGGAACATCGGGACGTCGGTGCACTTCATCCCGATACACCTCCATCCCTATTATCGGGACAAGTACGGCTTCACACCGGACAGCTTCCCCGTGGCGTACGACAACTACCGGCGCATGCTGAGCCTGCCGCTCAACCCCGGGCTCTCCGATCGCGACGTGGGCGACGTCATCGACGCCGTGCTCGACGTGGTGCGGAGCTACCGGGCGTGATCGCGAAGCGGGCCCTCGACGTCGTCCTGGCGGGTGTGGCGCTGGTCGTGGCCGCACCCGTGCTTGCCGTCGCCGCCATCGGAATACGCCTCGCCGGGCCCGGCCCGATCCTGTACCGCGCGCAGCGGGTCGGTCTGCACAGGCGTCCGTTCACCATGTACAAGCTGCGCACGATGCGGTTGGGACAGGCGTACACGAGCGTCGTCACGGCGAAGGACGATCCCCGTATCTTCCCGTTCGGCGCCTTCCTGCGACGCGCAAAGCTCGACGAGTTACCGCAGCTGTACAACGTCGTGCGCGGCGACATGGCCCTCGTCGGCCCGCGCCCCGAAGACCCCCAGATGGTGGAGCAGTTCTACGCGCCGGTGCACCACGAGACGTTCCGCGTGTTGCCCGGGCTCACGAGTCCGGGGAGCATCTACGCCTACACGCACGGCGAGGCGCAGCTCGACGTACGCGATCCGCACGGCTCCTACGCCGATCGCCTGTTGCCGCTGAAACTGGCGTTGGACCTCGTGTACGTGCGCCGGGCCTCCTTCGGATACGATCTCACCCTCATCGCCCGGACGGCGTGGATGCTCGGCACAGCCCTGTTGGGCCGCCGTGACTTTCCGCTGCCGCGGGAGCTGGCGGACGCCCAGCGCATCATGGCCGAGGACGGCGCCGCCCGGATGACGGTCTGATGTTCCGCGTGCGCGCGCGCGAGGCGACGACGGTGGCACCGACGCTGCTCGAACGGCTCGGACAGGCGCTCGAGGCCGCCGGCGTGATCTATTGCCAGTGGAAAGGCCACTGGAAGCGGACGCGCTGGGAGTCTGGCGCCGGCGACATCGATCTGCTCGTCGACTCCGCCTGGGCGGACCGTCTGGAAATCGAGCTGGGCCGCCTCGGCTTCAAGCCCGCGATCGCGCCGCTCGAGGCCCAGATCCCGGGCACGGAGAGTTGGATCGGCTTCGATGCCGGCCGTCTCAGCCTGGCGCACGTGCACCTGCATCGGCGATTGATCGTGGGCGGCTATTGGACCACGGTCTATCGGCTCGCGATGGAGCGCGCCGTGCTCGATTCGGCCGTCCCCCGCTTCCCGTTCCCGGTGCCGGCGCCGGAGCTCGAGTTCATCATGTTCGTGCTGCGCACGGTGCAGCGCTACAGTCCTCGGGACATTCTCGCTCCGCGGCAGCCACGTTGGCTCGCCGACGTGCAGCCGGAGTTCAACTACCTCCGCAATCAGGTCGACCGCGATCTGCTGGTGGCCCGCCTGGCCGAGCTCCTGCCTACGGTGGACGTGGCGTTCTTCGACGCGTGCACCCGGTCGCTCGCCCCGCGGGCGTCGCGCTGGACGCGCTTGTGGCTGCGCCGCGGCCTGCAAAAGCGGCTCGAGCCCCATGCGTCTCACCCCCCGCTCAACTTGCTCGTCCGCCGCATCGGGCGGAGCCTGCGGCTGTTGCCGCGCGCCCGCGGACTCCACCCCGCGCGCGGCGGCAGAGTGCTGGCGCTGCTCGGCGGCGACGGGTCCGGCAAGTCCACCTGCACCGCCGAGTTGTCCCGCTGGCTCGGGCCGCATTTCGCGGTGATGACCGCCCACCTCGGCCGGCCGCCACGCTCGCTCACGACCCTCGCCGTCGGCGCCTTGCTGAAGGTGCGTCGGGCCTTCGGCGGCGACGGCACCAGCTTGTTCGATCTGCTGCGTCACGCGTGCACGGCGCGCGATCGTTATCGGCTGTTCCTCAAGGCCCGCCGCTTCGCCGCCGCGGGCGGCGTCGCGCTGTGCGAGCGCTACCCGGTGGCGCAAAACCGCCTGCTCGTCGGCCCTGAGATTCCGCGACTGCTCGAGCAGCGGGGGGGGGGCATCGGCTCCCTCGCGCGCCGCCTGTTGCGCGCGGAGGCGTGGTACTACCGCCACATCACGGGCCCCGACCTGATCATAGTGCTGATGGTGGAACCCGAGATCGCCGTGCGGCGCAAGACCGACGAGCCGCCGGACTACGTGCGGGCCCGTTCTCGCATCATTTGGGAGACGGACTGGACAGGAGCCGGCGCGCGGCTCGTGGACGCCGGACGCACGCTGCCCGAGGTGCTGGCCGACCTCAAGACCCTCGTCTGGTCGGAGGTGTAGCGGTGGCACGTTCGCGGTTCGTGCTCGAGGTCGCGGGGCCCGCAGGCTCGGGCAAGACGACGGTGACGCAGCTGCTCACCGCGCGGCCCCACATCGTCAGCGCGAGCGTCTGGAACTTGCCCAAGCCGCTCTATGCCGCGAGCGCGGTACGCGCGCTGCCCGCCATCGGCGCCCTCATCGGCGCGTCGCGCTGGATCCCCCGGGAAGAGACGGAGCAGCTCATCCGCCTCGAGGCCTTGGACGTGTTTCTCTCCGGCCTCCTGGAGCGGGGGAACGGCCACCGGGTCGTCGTCCTGGACGAAGGCCCGGTGTTTGCGCTTGCCTGGTTCCGCGTGCTGGGCCACCCCTGCTTCCGGGACGGCCGCTGCGACGCCTGGTGGCGCCGGGTGCTGGCGCATTGGGCGGCACGCCTCGACGCGATTGTGGTGCTCGACGGCGCCGACCCCCTGCTCGCCGCGCGCATGCGCTCGCGCGCCAAGCCGCATCCGCTCAAGCAAAGCTCCGACCAAACTCTGTACGAGTTCGCGGCCGACTATCGGCGCGCCTTCGAATGGGTGATCGCCGGGATGACCAGCGGGGAGAATGCGCCGAAGGTCATCACGCTGGAGAGCAACGGCACGCCACCCGCGGAGCTTGCGGACCGCGTGCTGGCCGTGTGCCGGGAGACCGTGCATGCCGAGTGACGTGCTCGCTTCCCCCGCTCCCACGGCCGTCCCCGTGACGCTGACGAAGCGCGCCTCACTCAATGCGGTGCAGTCGCTGCTCGATTACGCCGCGCGGCTCGGCGTCGGACTGGTCGTCACGCCCTTGCTCGTGAGTCGTCTCGGCCGCGACCTGTTCGGCGTGTGGGAGATGCTGAACCGCCTGATCGGCTACATGTCCGCGGCCGACGGGCGACCGACCGAAGCACTCCGGCTCGTCATCGCGACGAAACAGACGACGACCGATCCGCTGGAGCATCGACGCGCGGTCGGGAGCGCCCTCGTCGTGTGGCTGCTGTTCTCTCCCCTCCTCGCCGGCCTCGGCAGCGTCCTCGTATGGCTCTCCCCGGTCGTGACCAACGTGCCGCCGGCGCTGCACACGCCCGTGCGGGTCGCGAGCGCAGCCCTGCTGATCAGCCTGCTGCTCGGCGGCCTGTCGTCCGTACCCGAGTCCGTCCTGCGGGGCATGAATCTCGGCTACAAACGGATGGGGTTTCAGGCGGGGCTCAACGTGATCGGAGGCCTGCTCACCGCCGGCGCGGTCTATGCCGGCCTCGGACTGGTGGGCGTCGCCGGGGCGCAGGTGGCGCTGGTCGCCGTCACGGGCGTCTGCTTCTGGATTCTCGTGAAGCATTACGTGTCGTCGTTCGGCGTGGCGCGACCGCTGCCGGGCGACGTGCGGGCGCTGCTGGGGATGAGCGCCTGGATCGCGATCGGAGAAATCGTCGCCAAGCTCGCCCTCGCCAGCGACGTCATCATTCTGGGCTGGGTCGTGTCACCGGCGCTCGTGACCACGTACGTCCTCACCGGATATGCCGGGCGCATCGCCCTCGGGCTCCATGTCTTCACGACGGGGGCCGCGATGCCGGGGCTGGGAGGCGTGATCGGACGCGGCGAGCACGAGTGGGCGGCGCGTTTGCGGCACGAGATCATGAACCTGACGTGGCTCTTCGCCACCGCGGTCGGGGGCACGATCCTCCTGTGGAACCGGTCCTTCCTCGCGCTCTGGGTCGGTCCGGAGAACTACGCCGGCCTCTGGACCAATCTGCTCGTCGTGATCGCGACGGCGCAGACCGCCCTGGTGCGGACCGACGCTTACGTCCTCGACGCGACGCTGCAGCCCCGTTTGCGCGTAGGCGTGGCCGCCGTCGCCGCGGCCGTCATCATCGGCGCCTCCATCGCCCTGACGCCCTCGCTCGGCATCATCGGCGTGTGCCTCGGCGTGCTGGCGGGCCGCATGGTACAGACGATCGCATACCCGCTGCTGGTCGCCAAATGCCTGCACCGCCCCGCCCGGCTGCCCGGCCGCTCGATCGCCCGTCCCCTGTTCGTCATGGTGCTGGTCTTCGGCGTGACCGCGGTGCTGGGCGACCGCGTGCTCGCGAGCCACTGGATAGGATGGGCCGCCGGCGTGGTCGCGAGCCTCGCGCTCATGACGGCCGCTTCGTTCGCGGCGGGGCTCCCCGCCGAGGCACGCGCCGCCCTGCTGGGCCGGCTGCGCACGATGAGGACAACGGCTCGTGGCTAGCCAGATCGGCTACCTGCTCGGGGGCGGAGGGGGCGTTGGCCCCGCTCTGCGCACTGCGCCCGCCGCCGCGGTCCCCGCGGTCCCCGCGATCCGGGTCAACCGGATCGTGTTAGCCGCGTTCTATCTGATGGTGTTCTCGTTCAACTTCGAGATGCCGGACCGCGGCGGGTGGGAGATCCCCGCCATGACCGCCGCGCTGTTCATCGGGTCCACGCCCCTCGCGCTGCGCGCGTGCTACGGGCGAGTGCCCACCGCGCTGCTCTGGTTCGCGGGGTTCCTGTGGGTCTACCTCGTGTCCACCCTGTTCCACGGGTGGGTCAATTTCGGCGATGTGCGGCACTACTTCATCGTCCTGGTCGAGGCGGCCATCGTCTGCTGGGCCAGCGTGAACCTGCTCAGCCGTGAGGCGATCGGCACCGGAGCGCTGTGGTGCTTCGTGCTCTCGGCGCTGGCGCGGTCGGTGTTGCCCATGCTCGGCGTCGGGCGCACCTCCTACGCGGTGTGGACGGGCGGCGAGCGCATGACCGCCTTCGGGCAGAACGCCAACTTCAGCGCGATCCTGTTGTCGGCGGGGCTGGTGACCCTGCTCGGCCTCACGTTCGGCCGACCCAAGACGTCGCACCGGATGCGCCTCGTGGCCGTGCCCATCGGTTTGTTGATCGGAGCGGCCATCATCGAGACCGGCTCCCGTGGCGGACTCATCTCACTCGGGGGCGGGCTCATCGCGCTGATGTTCACGGCGGGCGGCGACCTGAAGGTGCGGCTGCGGAATGGTCTGGTCACGGGGCTCGCCATCGGGCTGCTGACGTACGCCGCGTTCACCGCGACCGTCATGAAGAACCGCCTTGAGGCGACGGCGGAGACGGGCACCCTGGCGGGCCGCGAGCAGCTCTGGCCGTCGCTCGTGGAGATGGCCCTCGAGAAGCCGTGGGCCGGGTGGGGGCCGATCAATAACCAGTACGAGGTCGCCGCGCGGACCACCGACATGGCGCGCGAGCATCGCGACGCGCACAACCTGCTGCTCGAGCTGATGACCGCAGAAGGGCTGGTGGGCACCGTGCCCTTCCTGATCGGCCTCGGGATCTGCGTCGCGGCGGGGTGGCGAGGACGCGCGAGCCCCTACGGCATCGTGCCCTTCGCGTTACTCACGCTCTTCTTGACCGCCAACATCAGTACCAATCTGGCGGCCTACAAGCCGTTCTGGTGGGTCCTGGCACTCGCAATGGGGAGCGCGCAGCTCGTGCCCCGAGACGGGGGATCTCGTCCATGTGCGGCCTAGCCGGGCGCTTCCACCCCCACGGGCTGCCGCTGGCGCCCGAGTGGGCCGCCCGCGCCGACGCGCTGCTCGTCCACCGCGGTCCCGATGGGCGAGGCGCCTATCGCGACTCGTCCTGCGAGCTGGTGCACCGCCGCCTCGCCCTCATCGATCTCTCGGCGACCGGGCACCAGCCCATGCCGAACGAAGACGCGAGTGTCTACGTGGTCTTCAACGGCGAGATCTACAATCACCGCGCGTTGCGGGCGGAGCTCGAGGGCCACGGCCACGTGTTCCGGGGCACGTCCGACACCGAAACGCTCGTGCATCTCTACGAAGACCTGGGCGAGCGGATGGTGGAGCGGCTGCGCGGGATTTTTGCGTTCGCCATTTATGACCGCGCCCGGGGCCGCGTACTCCTGGCCCGGGATCGCTTCGGCGTGAAGCCGCTGTTCTACGCCGAGGTGGATGGCCAATGGGTGTTTGCGAGCGAGATCAAGGCGATCGCGGCCCTCCCGGGCTTCGAGCCGCAGCTCGACCGTCAAGCATGCTACGATTTCCTCGGCCTGGGCTACGTGCCGGAGCCGGCCACCGGGTTCGCGAACGTGGCGGCGCTGGCGCCGGGAACCACGATGGTGATCGACGCCTCGGGCGCCCAGCGCGCGTCCTTCCACAGCCTCGAGGCTCGACCCGACTCGCAGTGGACGATCGACGGCTGTGTGGAGGAGGTCTCCACGGCGCTGCTCGACGCGGTCGCGTCCCAGTCGGTCGCGGATGTGCCGGTCGCCGCATTGCTGAGCGGCGGCATCGACTCCTCACTGGTCGTCGCCGCGCGCCAGCGCGCGACGGGCGGAGCCACCAGCACCTTCAACGTGCGCTTCCCCGACCGGAAGCACGACGAGACGCCGCGCGCGCTCGCGGTGGCGGCGCACTACGGGACGCGCCACTTCACCGTCGACCTGCCCGCCGGCGCCTTGCGCGCGGACGCGATCCTCGACCTGTTGCGGCACTTCGACCAGCCGTTCGCGGATACCAGCCTGATTCCGACGTACTGGATTGCCCGCGCCGTGCGTGAGCAAGGCATCATCTGCACGTTGTCGGGCGACGGGGGGGACGAGGGCTTCGGCGGATACCCGCTGTTCTGGCGGGCCAATTCCCTGATGCGACTGACGCGTCTCCCCGCCTGGGCCACACACGCCGCGGCGGTCGTCGGCGACCGCGTCGCTCCCTGGACGCAGGACTGGGGCCGGCAGGTGTCGAAGGCGGCAGCGCTCGCCGACGCCGGCCGCAGCGACGTCGCCGTCCTGATGGCGGGCCTCTCCAACTACCTCACGGAGGCGCAGAAACAGGAAATCGTCCAGGCCGGAGCGCGCGAGGCGTTGGAACCGGTGTATCGCCTCTACCACGACCGTCACCCCAACGGGGACGTCGATCTCGAGCAGCTGTCCCGGCGGCTGACCGAGAACGAGTTCGCGGTGAGCCTGCCGTCGCAAATGCTGCGCAAGGTGGACATGATGAGCATGCGCGCCAGTATCGAAGTGCGCGTACCGATGTTGGACGAGCGCGTCGTGGAGCTCGGGCTCTCGCTGCCGAGCGCGCTCAAGACTGAAGGTCGCACGGGCAAGCGGGTGCTGCGCGCCCTGGCGGCGCGCTGGCTGCCGACCCGGGTCGCGGGGGCCGGGAAGCGGGGGTTCGGCATTCCCCTGGACCTGATGGCACCGCCCGAGCTGCACGCGGCGCTCGAGGACATGCTGCTCGGCCCCGACGCGCGGACGCGCGGCTGTACCAACGCCGCAGTGCTGCGCGGCTGGCTGCGCGGGTTCCGGCGAGCCGGTGAGGGCGACTACACAGGCACACTGAGTCGCGAGGGGCTGTACCGGCGTCTGATTTCGCTGCTCGCCCTGGAACTGTGGCTCCGGGACTATCGGCTCGTATGGTAAGCGCGAACGGCCGTCCCCGCGTGTCGATCGTGATGCCGTGCCGGAACGAGGCGGCGTACATCGGCCCCTGCCTCGAGTCGGTCCTCGCGACGGACTACCCGCTCGATCGCGTCGAGGTGCTCGTGGCCGACGGCCGCAGCGACGACGGGACGAGAGAGATCGTCGAGGGCTGGGCGGCGCGCCATCCCTGCGTCCGGCTGCTCGACAATCCCGCGCGGATCACCCCGGCCGCCCTCAACACGGCGATTCGCGTCGCCACGGGCGACGTGATCATCCGCATGGACGCGCACGGCGTCTACCCGCGGGACTATGTATCGCGGCTCGTGGACGCGCTGCAAGAGACCGGGGCGGACAACGTCGGCGGCGTCGTCGTGACCCTCCCCGCCGACGACACGCCCGTCGCGCGCGGCATCGCGCTGGCGTTCTCGCACCCCCTCGGCGTGGGGAATGCCTACTTCCGCATCGGCGTCGCGGGCCCCCGCTGGGTAGACACGGTGCCCTTCGGCTGCTTCCGGCGCGAGCTGTTCGAGCGCGTGGGGATGTTCGACGAGGACATGGTCCGCAACCAGGACGACGAGTTCAACCTTCGCGTGATCGGGCGTGGCGGGCGCATTCTGCTGTTGCCCGACGTAGTGTCGCGCTACTACGCGCGCCGCTCCCTCGGCGCCGTCGCTCGCATGTTCTATCAGTACGGCTACTTCAAGCCGCTGGTCGCGCGCAAGGCGGAGCGGATCATGACGCGCCAGCTCGTGCCGCCGTTGTTCGTGTCGAGTCTCGTCGCGACCGCGGTGCTCGGGATTTGGGTGCCGGTGGCGCGGGCGGCGTTCGCCGGAATCGCGGGGGCCTACGCGGCCCTCGTGCTGACGGGGGCGGCCTTCGCCATCCGCAAGCACGGTCTGCGCTGCGCCGCGGCGCTCGCTGCCGTGTTCTCCATCATGCACGTCTGCTACGGCGCCGGCTACCTGCGCGGCATCGTCGATCACTGGTTCCCGTTCCGGCGCCGCAGCCGCCGCACCACGCCCATGCCGCTCACGCGATGAGGATCCGGTCACGATGAGCGCGCATCCCACGATCGCGGGCTTCGGGTATCACGAGATCACGGACGAGCCGTCCGCGACGGGCTTCCAATACCCCGGCGCGGTGCCCTATACGCTCACCCCACGGGCGTTCGACGACCACCTGACCCAGATGGCCGCGAGCGCTGCGCGCCCGATCCGGGTGACCGACATCGATTTCACGCGGCCCGGCCGGTTCCTGGTGCTCACCTTCGATGACGGCGGCAAGAGCGCGGTGTACGCCGCCGACGCCCTGTCCCGCCGCGGCTGGACCGGGCACTTCTTGATCGTCTCGAGCCTGATCGGCCAGCGCACTTTCGCGACCGCGAGCGAGATCCGGTATCTCGCGAGCTGCGGACACGTCGTGGGCACGCATTCGCACACACACCCGGACATCTTCCCCGAGCTCACGCCGGCGCGGATGCTCGAGGAATGGCGCACGAGCCGCGACGCGATCAGCGACATCCTGGGCGCGCCGTGCGTGACGGCGTCGATCCCGGGCGGCGACATCTCACGCCAGGTGCTCGAGTCCGCCGCCAGCGCGGGCGTGCAGTACCTCTTCACGTCGGAGCCGTGGATCTCGCCCCGGGCGGTGAACGGGTGCCGCGTGCTGGGCCGTTTCTGCCCCAAGGTGGGGACCTCTCCCGCCCGGATCCGCGACCTGGCGCAGTTCCGGGGCTGGACCAGCGCGCTCGTGGTGCGCCGCCTCAAAGGCCTGGCGCGCGCCGGGCTGCCGCTGCTGTACCGACACTACGTGCGCCGCACCACCCGCCCGCGGGCGCCGGAAGGAACGGACTAGATGGCCGCGCCGATCCGCGTGCTCATGATCACGAGCGACTGGCCCGACCACGCCAGCTGGGGCGGGACCGCCACGTTCATCTCGCGTCAAGTCGACTTTCTGCGCGCGGCCGGCGTGGACGTGGATGTGTTTCGGTTCCACGGCGGCGGGCAACCCGTGCGCTACGCGTCGGCCTGGCTCGACGTGCAGCGCCGCCTGCGCCGCGAGCGCTACGACCTGGTCCACGCCCAGTTCGGTCAGAGCGGGCTCTTGGCCCTGCCCAAGCGCTTGCCACTGGTCGTCACCTTCCGGGGCGACGATCTCGAGGGCGTCTTGAGTAATTCGACTGGGCGCCTGACGCCGCGCGGCCGCGTCCTGCCGATGGTGTCCCGCGTCGTGGCCCGGCGTGCCGATGCGACCATCGTCGTCTCGGCGCACCTGAAGGCGTTCCTGCACCACGAGGCGCAGCCCCACGTGATTCCCTCGGGTCTCGACCTCGAGCGGTTCCGCCTCATCCCGCAGGCAGAGGCCCGTCGCCACCTCGGGCTCCCACCCGATCGGCCCCTGGTGCTGTTCGTGGGGAGCCCGACCTCGACGCGCAAGCGGTACGACCTCGCGCGCCAGGCCGTGGACATCGTCCAGCGGTCGCTGCCGGCCGAGCTCGTGCTGGGCTGGGCGATCCCGCACGACCAAATCCCCTACTACATGAATGCCTGCGACGCGTTGGTATTCACCTCGCGCCAGGAGGGATCGCCCAACGTGGTGAAGGAGGCGCTGGCCTGCAATCTCCCGGTCGTCTCGGTGGCGGTCGGCGACGTGCCGGAACGGCTGCGCGACCTCCCGGGCTGCGAGGTCTGCGCCGACGATCTCCCGGAGACGATCGCGGCCGCGTTGGTGCGCGCGTTGCATCGCGGCCAACGCACCGCCAGCCGTGAGCGCATGCTCGAGCTGGACGAACACGTCATCACCAAGAAGGTGATGGGCGTATACCGCTCCGTGCTGGCCCAGGGGAACGGGGGGGCCTCGGCGTCGTGAGAGTCACCATCCTGACCCAGTACTATCCGCCCGAAATCGGCGCGCCGCAGGCGCGGCTCTCCGAGCTCGCGAGGGCGCTGGTGCGCCGCGGCCACGAGGTGACGGTGCTGACGGCGATGCCGAGCTACCCCGTGGGGAAGATCTATCCGGGGTATGGCGGCCTCGTGCGACGGGAGCGCCGCGACGGCGTGGAGGTCATCCGCACGGCGGTCTTCCCCACCCAACGGGCGGACTTCCTGGGCCGGCTCGCGAACTACTTCTCGTTCGCGTGCTCCGCCAGCATCGCCGGCACGTTCCTGCTGCGACGCTGCGACTATCTGATCGTGGAGAGCCCGCCCCTGTTCCTCGGCATCACGGGACTGTGGCTCAGCTGGCGCACGCGCGCGGCGATGGTGTTCAACGTGTCCGACCTCTGGCCCGAGACCGCCGTACGGCTCGGCGTCGTGCGAGCGGGCAGCCTCGGGCATCGGCTCGCGGCGTGGCTCGAGGGGTTGTGCTACCGGCACGCCGCCGTCGTCAGCGGCCAGACGAGGACGATCGTGCAAAGCATCGCGGAGCGGTTCCCGCGGTGCCGCACCTATCACTTCTCAAACGGCGTGAACACCCGGGCGTTCCACCCCGAGCGGCGCACCGCGGCCGCGCGCGCGACGCTCGGGGGCGACGGCACCGGGACCTGCGTCGCCCTGTACGCCGGGCTGCATGGCCTCGCCCAAGGGCTCGATCAGGTCCTCGATGCCGCGGACACGCTCCGCACGGACCCGAGACTGCGCCTGGTGATGGTGGGCGACGGGCCCGCGAAAGGGAGACTGATGGAGCACGCGCAGGCCCGCGGGCTGAGCAACGTGCGCTTTCTCAATCCACTCCCGAGCGCCGCTGTCCCGCCGCTGGTGGCGGCGGCCGACATCCTGGTCGTGCCCCTTGCGACGCACATCCCCGGCGCGACGCCCTCCAAACTGTACGAAGCCATGGCCAGCGGCCGACCGGTGGTGCTCGTGGCCGGGGGCGAGCCGGCGGCGTTCGTGCGCGAGCACCGCGTGGGGATCGTCGTCTCCCCCGGCGACGGAGCGGGCTTGGTGGAGGCGCTGCGGACGCTCAGCGCCGATGCGGCGTTGCGGGAGGAGTTGGGGACCAACGGGCGGCAGACGGCCGAGCGTCTCTTCGACAAGGTCGACATCGACAACGCCTTCATCGAGTACCTGGAGCAAGCCGGGCAAACCGCGCCCGCGCGGGACCGCGTGCCGCGCCCCGCGCCCAGCAGGCCCGCGTGAGCACCCCGTTGCGGGTCCTGATGATCACCAGCGAGTGGGCCAGCGACCCGGGGCACACCGCGCACTTCATCGCGCGCCAGGTCCGGTTCCTGCGCGCCGCTGGCGTCGACGTCGATGTCTTCTCGTTCCGCGGCGGTCGACGCCCGCTCCGCTACCTCGTGGCGTGGGCGCGGCTGCGGCGCCGGCTGACGGGAAACGGGCAGCGCTACGACCTGATTCACGCCCAGTTCGGTCAGAGCGGCCTGCTCGCGCTCCCCAAGCGCCTCCCCCTCGTCGTGACGTTCCGGGGCGACGACCTGTTCGGCATCCTGGGCCGCGACGGCCGCCCGACGCCGGCCGGCCGGCTGCTGCAATGGCTGTCGCGCCGCGTGGCGCGCCGCGCCGACGCGGCCATCCTCGTCTCCGAGCACCTGAAGCAGTACCTGTCCCACGCCCACCCCATCGCCGCGCACATCGTGCCGTCAGGCCTCGATCTCGACCTGTTCCGCTGCATCCCGCGGGACGAGGCCCGCCGCCACGTCGGCCTGCCGCCCGACCAACGCCTCATCCTGTTCGTGGGCGATCCCGCCGACCCGCGCAAGCGATACGCGCTCGCGCGCCAAGCGGTGGACGTGCTGAACCGCACACTGCCGGCGGAGCTGGTGATCGGCTGGCGCGTGCCGCACGACAAGATGCCGTTCTTTATGAATGGCTGCGACGCGTTGGTATTCACGTCGCGCGAGGAGGGCTCGCCGAACGCGGTCAAGGAAGCGCTGGCCTGCGATCTCCCCGTGGTGTCCGTCGCGGTGGCCGACGTGCCGCTCCGTCTGGGGGGCATCCCCGGATGCGAGGTCTGCGCCGACGAGTCGCCCGAGACGATCGCCGCGGCACTCGAGCGCACGCTGCGGCGGCAAGAGCGGTCCGGAGGGCGAGGGCGCGCGGCCGCGTCGCAGCTCGACGAACGACTGCTCACGGACCGCGTGATCGACATCTACCGATCGGTGCTCCCGGGCGCCAACGGTCATCACCCCCCGGAGCGCGCACTTGTGTAACGCGTCCGCGACACGCGTGCGGGAGCTACGCCCATACGCGCGCCGTAACCATCGCCCCCCGCGCGGCTTAGGGGATCGATCCTCGTCGTACGGGTTCTGCGATGGAGATCCGTCGTGCATCTGAACACCACCGCCTCCGACCGGGAGACCGCGCCAGGCATGGTCGGGTTCGTCTCTCCCCGCACCGGAGCACCGCTCTGGCAGGAGGGGGACGCGCTCGTGTCCAGCGCAGGGGAGCGTGTGCCCTTGGTTCGCGGCATCCCCCGTTTCGTGGCCAGCCACAACTACGCCGACGGGTTCGGGCTGCAGTGGAGCCTGCATTCGCAGACGCAGCTCGATAGCCACACCGGCGCGCACCTGTCGGAGCGGCGCCTGGTGCGTTGCGCGGGCATGCCACTGGCGCAGTTTGCGGGTCTGCGCGTCCTCGAGGCCGGATGCGGCGCCGGTCGCTTCACCGAGCTGCTGGTGAGTGCGGGCGCGCTGGTCCATTCCATCGATCTGAGCGTGGCGGTGGACAGCAACCGGCGCAACATCGGCGAGCGGGCCAACTACAGCGTGGCCCAGGCGGACATCCTGGCCCTGCCCTTCCCCGCCGGCGCCTTCGACGTCGTGCTCTGTCTCGGCGTACTCCAGCACACGCCGTCGCCGGAGCAGAGCATCGCCGCATTGTGGCGCATGGTGGCACCTGGGGGCCGGCTGGTGATCGACCACTACACGTGGACGCTGTCCCGCGTGACGAAGCTCGCGCCGTTGTACCGGATGATTCTGAAACGGCTGCCGCCGGCGCGCGCGCGGCGCATCACCGATGCCCTGGTGAGCCTGTTCTTCCCGCTACACTGGAGCGTGCGGCACGCGCGGCCGCTGCAGACCCTCTTGAGCCGCGTCTCTCCCTGCCTGGCGTACTGCCACATCTATCCCGGGCTGACGCGGGCGCAGCACGAGGATTGGTGCCGGCTCGACACGTACGACGAGCTCACCGATCGCTTCAAGCGGTTGCGGACCGCCGGCCAGATTCGGCGCGCGCTCGTGGGACTCGGTGCCACCCAGATCCATGCCGCGCGGCGCAACCACGTGGTGGAGGCGACGTGCCGCAAACCGCGATGGTGACCGTCCGCCCGGCGACGCCGGCTGAACGGGGAGAGTGGGATCAGCTGGTCGCCCGCTTCGCCAACTGCCGCATCGTCCACAAGCGGCCCTGGATCGAGTGGCTCGAGGCGTGCGGCTGCGGGGCGCCGCTGTATCTCGTGTTCGAGCGCGCCGGCGCGGTCGTCGGCGCGATCCCCGGATTGCTCGTGCGGATCGGCCTGCTGCGGCTGTACGGCTCGCCGCTTCCCGGCTGGCAGACCCCGGCGATGGGGCCGGTGTTCGATCCGGCCCAGGTATCGACCGAGGAGCTGGTCGGCGCGCTCGTGCCCTTCCTCGAGCGCCGCCACCACGTCCATCACGTCGAGCTGTTGAGCGGCGATCTCGACGCCCGACCGATGCAGACGCTCGGCTTTCGCGGTGAAGCGGTGCCCACCTACCGCGCGCCCCTGTACCCGGGCGACGAAGCGCGAATGATGAAGGCGCTCAAAGAGAGCGCGCGACGCAACATTCGTCGCGCCGCAAAGCTCGGGCTCGTGGCCCGGCTGGAGGACGATGAAGCGATCGTCGCCGAGCATTACGCGCAGCTCCAAGAGGTGTTCGTGCGCGGCGGCAACACCGTGTCGTTCGGCCAGGAGCGCGCGCGCGAGTTCTTCCGGCACATGCGCGCCGCCGGCAAGCTGCTGGCGGTTTCGGTGTACCTGCCCGAGGGCGCGAGCATCGCCACGGGGTTGTTCACCGTCGACGGCCGCGAGCTGCTACTCTGGTCGTGGGCCCACCGCACGGCGCACCGCTGGTTCCGGCCCACGGAGTTGCTCACCTGGACGGTCATGACGAAGGCGATGGCGGCAGGGTGCGACACATTGGACTTCATGGGCCTCGGCGACTTCAAGACCAAGTTCGGGGCGGAGCTCGACCACACCAAGTACCGCTGGGTGCGCAGCCGCTATCGCTGGCTCGCGCGGGCGCGCGATCTGGCGGAGCGCGGCTACCGCTGGCAACAGTCGCTGCGCGGGCGTATCGCCCGCGTTCGGATGTTCGGCTGGGGTCGGCCCACGGAAGAGGCGGCAGACTAACATGTGCGGCATCACCGGGCTCTTGAGCCTCCAGGGAACTCCCATCGACCCCGCGGTCCTGCAGCGCATGACCGACCGGCAGGCGCACCGCGGGCCCGACGGTGAAGGCTTCCTGCTCGGTTGGGAGGGGGAAAGCGGGTTTGCGCACAAGTTGCTGCCGCACACCCGGCAGTGGGACGGCCGCGCCCCGGTGCGGCTGGCGCTCGGACACCGCCGCCTCGCCATCCTCGATCTCTCCGATCGCGGGCTGCAGCCGATGTCGGTGGGCGACGGCAAGTGTTGGATCGTGTTCAACGGTGAGATCTACAACCACCGTGAGCTGCGCAGCGAGCTGGAGACCCGCGGGTACTCGTTCGGCACGCGCACCGATACCGAGGTGCTGCTGCAGGCCTATCGGGAATGGGGCGAGGACTGCCTCTCCCGGCTCCAAGGGATGTATGCCTTCGCCGTCTGGGACGGCGTCCGCGGGCGGTTGTTCGCCGCGCGCGACCGCCTGGGCATCAAGCCGTTCTACTACGCCACGCCGGCGGGAAGCTTCGCGTTCGCGTCCGAAATGAAGGCCCTGTTCGCGTGCCCTGGCCTCGACGTCACGCTCGACGACGACGCCGTGGTGGGCTTTCTCATCCACGCCAACTGCGACTACGGCGAGCGGACGTTGCTCCCGGCGGTGAAGGCCCTTCCGCCAGGGCATTGCCTCAGCGTGCATGCCGCCACGGGTCAGATCGACGTCCGCGGCTATTGGCAGCTCACTCCGCAGGGTGCGAACGGCGTACGTGATAGCGAGCGCCTCGACGGGTTGCGGACCCTGCTGACGAGTACGATGCAGTCCCACCTCATCAGCGACGTCCGCGCCGGGAGCTGCCTCAGCGGCGGCCTCGACTCGTCGACGGTTGTCTCCCTGATCGGCAAGATCTGGCGCGAACAGCCCGATCAGGCCACGGCGCTGGGGGACCGCTTCCTCACGTTCACCTCGTGCTGGAAGTACAAGGAGCTCGATGAGCGGACCTACGCCGACACCGTCGCGCGCGCCGCCGGCGCCGAATCCCACCTCGTGTTCCCGTCGGCCGAGGACTTCTGGGAGACGTTCCCGCGCATGGCGTGGCACCAGGACATGCCGTTCGCCTCATTGAGCTACTACGCACAATGGTCGGTCATGCGCACCGCCCGTGACGCCGGCGTGAAGGTGTTGTTGGACGGACAGGGCGGTGACGAAGTGTTCGGTGGCTACGCGAAGTTTCGCTATGCCTATCTCGCATCGTTGCTCCGCTCCGGGCGCCTGCTATCGTTCGCGCGCGAGGCCGGGGCGATGCTCGGTCAGGGCGATCTGTATTACGTGCTCAATCTCCGCCGGGGCTATCGCTACCTGCCGACGCGCCTGCGCCGTCTCCTGGGCGTCGACTCGCTGCTCGAGGGAGTGCTGAAGGCCGACTTGGACCGCGCGCTGGGGGGCGAGAGTACGCCGGCGACGCGGTGGTGGCGCTACGCCAGGGAGGGCGGATCGGCCCACTCCGGAGCCAGCGTGATGCAACGCATCCAGGTCGACGACATCCTCGTGGACACGTTGCCCCTGCTCCTCCGGATGGAGGATCGTTCGTCCATGGCGTTCTCGCTGGAGGCGCGCGTCCCCCTGCTCGATCACCGGCTCGTCGAGTACGGGATCTCGCTGCCCGATCACCTGAAGGTGCACCGCGGCTGGAGCAAATTCGCGATCCGCGAGGCGATGCGGGGAGTGATGCCCGACGTCGTGCGGCAACGCACGAGCAAGCTCGGCTTCGCCGCGCCCGACCGGCGCTGGCTGGCGGAGGATCTCCGCCCCCAGGTGACGGCGCTGATCGAGGACTCAATGCGCTGCGAACGGTATGTCGATGTCGCGGCGCTGCGGCGCTGGTATAAGTCGCCCCAGGCAACCCAGGCGTCGGAGGAGGCCTATCTCGGCCTGTTCCGGATCCTGGCCCTGGAGATGTGGATGCGCGCCTTCGACCTGCGGTGAGAACCCGGCGTCAGTGGAACGCGCCGGCACTGCAGCTGGACCGCGCCGCGCCGTCGTAATCGCTCGGCGGGCACCACGACGCGATGCCCGCGTTGCGCGCCGGACTCCCGCCCGTCAGGTGGAAATCGAGTCCTAGAGCGTTCGTGAACAGCGGATCGGTGTTTTCGAGGTTGCTGCTCGTCACGAGGCTCGAACCGCCGGACTGCAGGGCGTTCGTGGACACGTTCCCCGTGAGCGTCGTTCCGTTTCCGGCTCCCTCGAACAACACCCCCGCGGTCCCCGCCTGGTAGAAGATGTTGTTCGCGATCACCAGGTTCGTCGTCTCGGTGGCGATGATGACTTGACCGTCGCGGTTGGGATTGGCGCCCACGAAGGTGTTGTTCAGGATCCACAGGCCGTGAACGATCTCGCCGCTGCCGTCGTAGCGCTGGATCGCCCAGCCGTGCTTGAAGTTGAAGAACACGTTATTCACGATCAGCACGTTCGTCCCGATGCCGTTGTAGATCCCGTGATCGTGATTCTGCCAGGTGGTGTTGCCAGCGGGATAAGTGCAGCCGTTCTCACCGGGCCCCAGGCGTCCCACGTCGTGGATCCAGTTCCCCGCGATCACCAGGCCCGACGCGTACGCATCGATGCCGACGATCCCACCGGTGCTAGTCGTGCAGATGTGACCGACGTCGTGGACGTGGTTGCCGATCACCACCTGGTCGTGCCCGACGTCCGTGTCGATCCCGTAGCGGCTCGTGTTCCGGACCTCGAACCCCTCGACCCACACGTATCCACCTGGGATCGCGATGCCCGTGGTCGAGGTATCGCTGCGACCGTCGATGACCGCCCCCCAGCGGTTCGCGGCGCGGAACACGATCCGGTTCGCGGCGGTCCCGTTCCGGTTGATGAATACGACCGTCGAGCCCCCCGTGTATACGCCATTCTCCACCAGAACACCGTCACCGGCGTTTACGATGTCGGCGGCATGCTGGATCGTCAGGAACGGTGAGGCTGCGGTCCCGAGGTTCGCGTCGTTTCCGGTCGTGGCCACGTGGTAGCACACGCCGGCCCCCGTGTTCCCGCACCCCGCCGGGGGCGCTCCGGGAATCAGCGGCGGACCGATGGCGTCCTCGACCCGCGCACATGTGCAGGTGACGAGAACGCCCGCCACCAGCACGAGCAGCGGGAACGTGGTGAGCCGCATGGGTGAGAAGAGACGCCCGAAAACGGCCGCTGTCAATATCGGGACCGCTGCGCGGCGCCACAGCGGCTCATCAAGCCCGCCGTGACGCCGCTCACATCGTCAGTTCTGGTACGCCCCCGCGCTGCAGGCGCCTGACCGTGCCACGCCGTCGAAGTCGACCGCGGGACACCATGCCGCCACGCCCAGGCCTCGAGCGGGACTGCCGGCCGTCAGATGGAAGTCGAACCCTGTCGCGTTCACGAACAGCGGATCGGTGCTCTGCAGGTCGCCGCTCATGGTCAGGGCCGAGCCGCCGGTCTCGATCGCGTTCGTGGAGATGTTCCCCACCAGCGTCGCCCCGTCCCCGGCACCATCGAACCACACGCCGGCCGTCGTGGGCTGGTAGAACAAGTTGTTGGCGATCACCACGTTGTTGGTCGCGGTCGCGATGATGATCTGGGCGTCGCGCCACGGGTTCGGGAAGCCGAACGTGTTATTCACGATGGTCAGGCCGGTCGTGACGGATCCCGCACCGTTATAGCGCTGGATCGCCCAGCCGTGCGTGAAGTTGTAGAAGACGTTGTTACGAATCACGACGTTGTTGCCCACGCCGTAGTACACGCCGTGATCGTGGTTCTGCCAGTTGGCGTTGGGCTCGACGCAGCCCTGCTCCCCCGGCCCGAGCCGGCCGATATCGTGGATCACGTTGCGCTCGATGACCAAGTTGTCCGAGTAGGCGGAGACGCCGACGATCCCCCCCGTGGTCCCGGTGCAGATGTGCCCGACGTCGTGGAGGTGATTCTGCACCAAGACGACGTCGTGGTTGCCGGCGATGTCCTCCCGGCCGCCGTACGCTTCCATTGCGTAGCGGCTCGTGTAGCGGACCTCGAAGCCCTCCACGCGGATGTAGTTGCCGTTGATCTCGAACCCGGTAGTCGAGCTGTTGTTTTGCCCGTCGATGATCGCGCCCCAGCGATTGGCGGCCCGGAACACGAGCCACGCGGCCGCGGTGCCGCTGCGGCTGATCGTCACGATAGTCGCCCCTCCCGTGTAGACCCCGTCACGCACGATGACCGTGTCCCCGGGGTTCGCCACGTCCGCGGCATGCTGGATCGTCCGCCAGGGGGCGGTGCTCGTTCCCGGGTTCGCATTGTCCCCAGCTATGTCCACGTAGCGGCACGCAGTCGTGCAGCCAGTGAGCGGCGGGAGCGTCGTCACCGTGATGGCGGCGCCGCCGCTCGAGCCCTCGCTCGTCGCCGTGATCGTGGCCGATCCGGCCACGACGCCCGTGACCAACCCGCTGACCGACACGGTGGCCACCGCCGCGTCGCTCGTCGCCCACGTCACCGTCCGGCCCGCCAGCGGAGTCCCCGCGGAGTCCTTCGGCGTCGCCGTGAGCTGGACCGTCTGCCCCACTGCCACGCCTGCCGAGGCCGGGCTCACCGTGACCGAGGCCACCGGTACGATGGCGACCGTGACCGCCGCCGTGCCGCTCTGCCCTTCGCTCGTCGCCGTGATGGCGGCTGAGCCCGCCGCAACCGCCGTGACCAGCCCGGCCCCCGACACCGTGGCTACGGCCGCCGCGCTCGTCGTCCATGTGACCGCGCTCCCCGTCAGCACGTTCCCTGCCGAATCCTTGGCCGTCGCGGCGAGCTGAACCTTGCCGCCGACCGGGATGGCCGCTGAGGCCGGGCCCACCGTCACCGCCGCCACCGGGACTGCCGGCGCGACCGTGGTCGTTCCGCTCACCTGGTTCGAGCGCGCGCCGTAAACCGTGTTCTGATTCGTCGTCTCTCGGAATGCAACCAGCTGGAACGTGTAAGTCGTGGCGGGCTTGAGACCCAGCACGCTACAGTTCCGCTGCGCGCCGATCGTCGCGCCCGCCATCGGGGTCGCGCACGTCCCGCGCGTCACGCTCGTCGCCGCTCCCCACGAGAAGCTCCCGGTCGCGTCGCGCACGTCGTACGTCGCCGGCTGCCCTGCGCCGTCGCTGACTTCCGTGAACGTCAGCGTCACGGCGCTGTCGCTCGTCGCGGTTACGGCGAGATCGGTCACTTGGCCCGGCTTCGTGCGGGGCCCGACCTTAAGAAGCTCGATAGTTGGAACCGGAGCGAGGGAAGGTGACTGCGCGGGGTCGGTAATCGGATGTTCGCCCGCGTCGCACGCGAACACCGCGGCGAGCGAGAGACTGACGAAAGCCCATCGTGTCAGCGACAGGCGATGGAACAACTTGAATGCGAATGGCATAGTGTTGCACTCCTTCCACAATTGGTTCTAGGAACGCAAAAAGGGCCGCCAGTTGTGTAACTCGGCCTAGCGGCCCGGTCACAACGCACGATTTCGATTCTGTTTTTTTGCCGGTTCAGCTCAGATCAGCACACCTTTTTTCGTGTTGCACTCCTTCCACCAATTGGTTTTAGGTACGTAAAAAGGGCCGCCAGTTGTGTAACTCGGCCTGGCGGCCCGGTCACAACCCGCTATGTCGATTCTGTTTTTTTGCCGATTCAGCTCAAATCAGCGCACTACTTTTTTGTTCCTCAGTTCTGGTACGCCCCCGCGCTGCAGGCGCCGCTCCGGGCCACGCCGTCGAAGTCGACGGCGGGACACCATACCGCCACGCCCAGGCCTCGGGCGGGACTGCCGGCCGTCAGATGGAAGTTGTAGGCCGTCGCGTTCACGAACAGCGGATCGGTGTTCTGCAGATTACCGCTCATGGTCAGGCCCGTGCCGAGGGTTTCGATCGCGTTCGTCGAGATGTTGCCCACCAGCGTCGCCCCGTTCCCGGCGCCATCGAACCACACCCCCGCCGTCGTGGGCTGGTAGAAGATGTTGTTCGCGATGACGATGTTGTTGGTCGTGGTCGCAATGATGATCTGGGCGTCGCGCCACGGGTTCGGGAAGCCGAACGTGTTGTTCACGATCGTCAGCCCGGTCGTCACTGAGCCCGCGCCGTTGTAGCGCTGGATCGCCCAGCCATGGGTGAAGTTGTAGAACACGTTGTTACGGACCACGACGTTGTTCCCCACGCCGTTGTAGATGCCGTGATCGTGGTTCTGCCAGTTGGCGTTGGGCTCGACGCAGCCCTGCTCACCGGGCCCGAGCCGCCCGATATCGTGAATCACGTTGCGGTCGATAGTCAGGTTGTCCGAGTAAGCGGACACGCCCACGATCCCACCGGTGCTCCCGGTGCAGATGTGGCCGACGTCGTGGAGATGATTCTGCACCAGGATGACGTCGTGGTTCCCGGCGATGTCCTCCCGGCCGCCGTACGTCTCCATTGCGTAGCGGCTGGTGTAGCGGACCTCGAAGCCTTCCACGCGGATGTAGTTGCCGTTGATCTCGAACCCGGTGGTCGAGCTGTTGTTCTGACCGTCCACGATCGCCGCCCAGCGGTGCGCGGCCCGGAATACGAGCCAGGCGGCCGCGGTACCGCTGCGGGTGATCGTCACGACGTTGGCACCACCGGTGTAGACGCCGTCGTTCACGATCGCGGTGTCGCCGGGGTTCAAGACGTCGGCCGCGTGCTGGATCGTCCGCCACGGCGCGGCGCTCGTGCCGGAGTTGGCGTCATTGCCGTTCACGTCCACGTAGCGGCACGCGGTGGTGCAGCCCGGTGCGGCCGCGGTAACCGTGAGGGCCGAGCTGCCGCTCTTGCCCTCGCTCGTCGCCGTGATCGTGGCCGATCCGGCCACGACGCCCGTGACCAACCCGCTGACCGACACGGTCGCGACCGCCGCGCTGCTCGTCGCCCACGTCACCACGCGCCCCGTCAGCGGATTGCCACTCGCGTCCTTGGGCGTCGCCGTGAGCTGCACGGTCTGCCCCGCCGCCACGCTGGCCGGAGACGGGGTCACGGTAACCGTGGCCACCGGGACGATGACGGCGGTCACCGTGACCGTCGCCGTCCCGTTCTTCCCTTCGCTCGTCGCCGTGACGGTCACGCTGCCGGCGGCAACGCCCGTCACCAGACCGCTCGCCGAGACGGTCGCAACGGCCGGGGCGCTGCTCGCCCAGGTCACGACCCGCCCCGTCAACACGTTACCGGCCGAATCCTTCGTGGTCGCGCTGAGCTGCACGGTCTGCCCCACCGGCAGGCTCGACGACGCCGGGCTGACGGCCACCGTGGACACCGGGACGACCGTAACGGCGACCGTCGCCGTCCCGTTCTTCCCTTCGCTCGTCGCCGTGAGCGTCGCGCTGCCGGCGGCAACGCCCGTCACCAGACCGCTCGCCGAGATGGTCGCTACGGCCGGAGCGCTGCTCGCCCAGGTCACGACGCGGCCGGTCAGCACGTTACCCGCCGAATCCTTCGTCGTAGCGCTGAGCTGCACCGTGCCGCCAATCCGGATGCTGGGCGCGGCGGGACTGACGGAAACCGAAGCCACCGGCACGATGGTCACCGTGACGGTCGCGGTCCCGTTCTTCCCTTCGCTGGTGGCCGTGAGCGTCGCCGTCCCTGCCGCGACACCCGTCACCACGCCGCTCGCCGATATGGTGGCGATCCCTGGAGCGCTGCTCGCCCAGGTCACGACACGGCCGGTCAGCACGTTACCCGCCGAATCCTTCGCCGTCGCAATGAGCTGCACCGTGCCGCCAACCTGGAGGCTCGGCGCAGCCGGGCTGACCGAAACCGAAGCCACGGGTACGACGGTGACCGTAATCGTCGCGGTCCCGTTCTTCCCTTCGCTGGTGGCCGTGAGCGTCGCGCTACCTGCCGCCACACTCGTGACCAAACCGCTCGCCGACACGGTGGCGACCGCGGGCGCGCTGCTCGCCCAGGTCACGACGCGCCCCGTCAGGGGACTCCCGTTGGCATCCTTCGGAGTCGCCGTCAGCTGGACCGTCTGTCCCACCAGCACCGTCGCCGCGGCGGGGCTCACCGTCACGGACGCCACCGGCACCACCGTCACCGTGATCGCCGCGGTGCCATTCTGACCCTCGCTGCTCGCGGTGATCGTGGCCGTCCCGGCCGCCCCGCCCGTCACCAGCCCACTGCCGCTGACCGCGGCCACCGCTGCGTTGCTCGTCGACCAGGTGACCGTCCGCCCTGTGAGCGGATTGCCACTCGCATCCTTCGGGGTCGCCGTGAGCTGCGTGGTCTGACCTACGGTGAGGTTCGCGGATGCCGGGCTCACTGCGACCGACGCCACCGGCACCACGGTCACGGTGATCGCCACAGGGGTGGTCTGCCCTTCGCACGCCACAATCACTGTCGCCGCTCCGGCGGCGACGCCGCTCACGAGGCCGCTGGCATTCACCGTGGCCACGGCCGGGTTGGTCGACGACCAAGTCACCACCCGCCCGTCCAACGGATTGCCGCTCGTGTCTTGCGGCGTCGCGACGAGCTGCACCGTCTGACCCACGACGAGGCTCGCGGTCGACGGACTCACCGCCACCGTCGCGACAGTCCCGGGGATCACGGTCACGAACGCCGTGTCCGCAGGTCCGCCCGGGTTACCCTTGGCGACGATTTTGACATGCCCCGTGTCGGAGCCGGCTTTGTAACGCCCATGGTGCTTGCCGCTGGTCGTGCTCGTATCGGTGATCGTGCCTGCCGTGGCGGCCCAGTTGATCACCGCGTTCGCGGTGTCACCGGCGCTCGTGAAGCCGACCGCAATGAAGTCCGCCGTTTGGTATTGCTGCACCAAGGCGACTTTGGGAGAGACCGCGAGATCCGCGAGGGTGTCGGTATTGGCGGGAGGTCTGGTGGGCAGTTCACACGCCACAACGGCGGTGACGACCAACGTTAGTGCGCAACGCCAAATCGTACCAGCACGCATAAGAAACCCCTCCTGAGAGCTTTCGGCGGCTCGACTGGCGTGGCACGCGAAGGGCGTGCGGTAGCCTCGGGGCTTTGCGTCCCCGGCTTTCGCCGGGTTTGCCGTTGTCGCGCTCCCCGCGAGGGGGATGCGATCCTGCTGTAAACGAAAAAGGCCGCCACGGTACTCGAAGACTTCTCGAGTCGCTGGCGGCCGGGCTGACATGGCGACCCATGGTCGCCGAAGTCCCCTAGCTCTGCGTCACCGTCTTTCGACGGTTTTGCTCTGAGCAGCGTTCTGCATTGTGAAACGAGTCGGATGTCGTAGTAATCCAACAGTGTCGCGCTTCGGCAACAGGCAAGAGCTGTTCCACCACCCCCGAGCCTGCGCCTAGTCTGCGGAAAACTGGGCACTTAGCCGGCGTGTCCCATGCTGCATCATGCGAAATTCGTACCGCGTTATGCATGACTACTCGCAATAAGCAAGACACATTACCGAAGCAGCGTTTTCAACGGTACGTTGCCGGTACCGCGCAGCTGCACCCGCTTGTCGCCGAGTGGCGTGTCGAGCAGCACCGCCCCGGTCACACCGTAACGCAGCGCCTGCCGCGTCAGGAGCCCCCGCGCGGCGGCACCCAGACCCGCCCACTCGAACCGCACCGGCATCACCACCTGGCTGTGGTTCGTCGGCGAGAGGTCAAGCGGCCGGTCGATCAGCGCATCGCCGAAGTGCGTTCCCTCGAGATCGAGCGCCACCTCGAGCCGCGTGCTGCGGAGCCGGTAGTCGTTCGGATTGTACACGTCGAACACGAGATCCAGCGTCCCGCCCGTCAGCCCCATGCCCGTGACGTTGATCTCCTTCAGCTGCATCTGCGGCTCTTGGAAACTCAGGGCCGACCGAAGCGTGGCGCACCCCGCCAGCAGCAACACGGCGACGGCAAACCGGAACGAAGCGGCCATGCGATCGGTCCTTGGTGGCGTGGGCGTCCTAGTACCCCCGGCGCGCGTTTTTCGCGCCGCCGGCCACCTGCGGCAGAATGTGTAGCGAAAGGCTGTCACGCCCGCCGTAGCACCTCTCCCGCAGCAGACCCCGGCCAGACGCTGACGAGCTAACGGCTTGCTTCTTAAGGAGTTGCGAACGAGCGCCGGGGCCGGCAAACCACCCCCCAGGGGCACAGAACATGACACCGGTGAAGACGCCCTTGAGGAGGCATTTCACCGTGGTTCGCAAGCCGTTCAGGACGCTGTTCTGCTCGTTCGCGTCGGTCTTGCTGCTGGTCGCCTGTGGCGACAACGCGATCGACCCCGGCCAAGCCGATGGCACGCTCATCGTGCGCGCCGACGTCTCCGCCACAGCGGTCGCGACGCTGGTGGCGGAAGTCACCGCCCCGGACATTCCAACTCCCCTGCTGTTCAACATCCCCATTACTGCCGGTGTCGCCTCGGGCGCGATCACGATCCCGGCGGGCTCCAGTCGCAGTGTGACCCTGCGCGCCTACGACGCCGGGGGGATTCTGACGCACAGCGGCTCGGTGCAACTCGCGATTCAGCCCGGCACCAACGCGACGGTCGCGATTACCTTGACACCCCTCACGGGTGATCAGGCGATCGTGGTGACGTTGGGAAGCTTCACCATCACGGTCACGCCGGCTTCCACCAGCGTCGGCGTCGGCGCCACGGTGCCGCTCGCGGTTTCGATCACTGACTGGAATGGCGCGCCGGCGGCCGGCACGGTGAGTTGGGCGACGCAAGATCCCGGGATCGCGACCGTAGACACGACTGGGCTCGTCACGGGCGTAGGCGTAGGCACCACCAAGATCGCCGCCACCTTCCATGGGGCGACCGGCACCGCGACCGTCAGCGTCGGTCCGTAGTCACGTGCGCGATCGCGCACCGCTGAGGGATCGCCTCGTGCTCGGCGCCAGACGTCTGTGCCTGGCGGCGGCGTTGGCATCAGCCGTGGGGCTCGGGTCTTGTTTGAGCGAGCCCACGGACAGCACGCGCCGGCCGTCCGAGGCCAGGCTCCTGCTCCGGGCCGACCTGTCCGCCACGGCGGTCGCGACGCTGGTCGTCGAGGTCACGGCGCCGGACATTGCGCCGCCCCTGTTGTTCAATATCCCCATCGTCGGCGGTGCCGCCCTCGGCACGATCACCGTGCCGGCCGGCTCCGATCGCACCATTGCCATTCGCGCCTACGACGCGGGCGGCGTCCAAACGCACAGCGGCTCCTTGACCGTGAACGTGCATTCCGGCGCGAACCCCACGATCGCCATCGTCCTGACGCCGCTGTCGGGCGACGCGCCGATCCAGGTGACATTGGGAATGTTCGCGGTAATCGTCACGCCGCCGACCGACTCGTTGGCGATCGGAGACACGCTCCACTTGACGGCCACGATTCTCGACGCCAACGGCGCACCCGTGGCGGGGCCCGTCGTTTGGGGCGTCCTCGGTCCCCAGGTGGCAGGCGTGGTGAGCACCGGGCCCCAGGCCGGGCGCCTCACGGCGATCCGGCCCGGGCGAACCACGGTCGTGGCGACCTACGGCGGCACCGCCGGCCCCGCCAACGTCGCGGTGCTGGGATGGTTCGCGGCGCCGACCGGGTCGAGCAGCGGAGACGGCTCGAGCCGCCCCTGGGATCTCCAGACGGCGTTGCACGGCGGGAATGGCAAGGTGCAGCCCGGCGACACGGTGTGGCTGCGGGGTGGCAGCTACAGCAACGCCGCCCCCGTCACCAGTACCCTGGCCGGCACGGCGTCGGCTCCCGTCGTGGTGCGGCAATATCCCGGGGAGCGGGCGATTCTGGACGCGAGGGGCGCGACCTCTTCCACGAGTCGGGGCGACTTCCTCACGGTACGCGGCGGCTACTCGACCTTCTGGGGCTTTGAGGTGATGGACTCGGACCCGGATCGGTTCACGGACACACGTCCCAACCTGGTCGTCGTGAACGCGTCGCATGTGAAGCTCGTCAACCTGATCGTGCACGACGGCGGGATCGGGTTCTACACCTTCTCGGCGCCGGCGGATATCGAGATCTACGGGTGCGTCGCCTACAACAATGGCTGGCAGGAAGCCGTCTTCGGCAACGGTCACGGCATCTACGCGAAGAGCACATCCGGCCCGCTGTACCTGCGGGACAACATCCTGTTCGACCAGTTCGGCTACGGCATCCACATCTTCACCATCGCCGGCCCCGACGGGCTCACCAACATCCACGTCGAGGGGAATGTGGCGTTCAACAACGGGTCGGTGGACACCGACCCGGTCAATTCGCCGAACGCGAACATCCTGTTCGGCGGCAGCGTGCCGGTGCGCAACGGCACGCTGGTCGACAACATGACGTACTTCTCGCCCAACGTGGGCGTGCACAACCTGTTGATCGGCTTCGGCGCGACGCTCAACCAGGACATCGTGGTGCGGAACAATTACGCCGTGGGCGGCATGCTCCTGGCCGAGGTGGGCCAGTGGCAGTCGTTCACCATGACCGACAACTCGTTCTTCGGCTCGACGAGCGACATGATCTGGTTGCGGGACTCCACGCTGTCAGGGTTCCAGCTCGCGAATAACCGTTACTACCGCGACCCGAGTGCCGAGGCGTGGGGCTACATCAACACGGACTACGGCTTCACGCAGTGGCAGCAGATCGCCGGGGTGGGCGCGACCGACCGAACGGTGACCAGCGACCCGGCGGAGCCGAAGGTGTTCCTGCGTCCCAACCGCTACGAGCCGGGTCGGGCGAACCTGATCATCTATAACTGGAGCCGGCAGGCCGCGGTGCCGGTGGATCTGAGCGGGGTCGTGCGGGTCGGAGACCACTACGAGATTCACAACGTACAAGACCTCTTCGGCACGCCCGTCTCGAGCGGCACCTTCGGCGGCGGCCCGGTGGATGTTCCCATGACGGGCGTGGCCCCCGTCGTTCCCCTCGGGGGCTCCCCGTCCCCGCCCCCGCAGACCGGACCCGACTTCGGCGTGTTCGTCGTGACGAGCGCGCGGCCCTAGAGGGCCGCGACCAGCGTCTTCGTCAGGAAGAACGCGACGGCTCCCGCAAAGAACGAGGCCGGAAGCTTCCAGCCGCGCTTGTGCTGGAATTCCGGGACGAGGTTCGAGGCGGCCACGTAGATCGTCACCCCCGCCGACAGCGCCAGCCCATGCAGGATCAGGAACCCGAGGTGATCCGTCAGCAGCACGCCCGCGATCGTCGCCAGCCCGAGCAGGGCCGCCGCGCCGAGCGCGCGCGCCGGCGTCCGCCCGCCCGCCAGCATGAGGCTCGAGATCATCACGCCCTCGGGCAACTTGTGCAGGAAGATCGCGATGAAGACCATCACGCCGAGCTCGGGGCGCACCAGGAAGGCACTGGCGATCGCCACGCCGTCGAAGAACGTGTGCAGCAGCAGCCCCACGAGCGCCGACGTGCCGGCGACGCGCGTCACGGAGTGCGTCTCCTCCCCGAAATGAAAGTGCGGCGTCACCGTATGCTGGGTGAGGTGTACCGCGAGGTAGCCGGCGAGCACGAGCGCCGGCGCGACGGAGCCACTCTTCACGAGCGCCTCGGGGAGAATCTCGACGATCGCGACGGCGAGCATGAATCCCGCGCCGAATGCGACGAAGTGCTCGATCAGCTTGAGTTCGCCGGTGGCGCGGCGCGTGACCGCGAGGGCGCCGAGCACGTTGCCGAGCGCGGCGACCAGCGCATAGACCAGGGAATTAGACACGGGAGAGGAGGTATTCCTTGGTGTTCTTGGCCGGGTCGTCGAGTACCTCACCGAGCAGGCGCTTGAGCACTTCGCCCACGTCCGGACCCGGACGCACGCCCGCAGCGATGAGATCGTCGCCCTTCACGGCCAGGTCCTTGAGCGCGAGAGGGGGGTTCGTGGCCCGCACGGCGCCTACCGCCTTCGCCACGCCGTCGGGGGCCAGCGTCAACAGGTCGTCAACGTACTCCCCCACCTGCGACAACCAGTAACGAATCACGGCGGGACTCTTCACGTCTGGATAGTTGTCCCGCCACTGCCCGATCGCCCGCCCACGCTCGATGTCGCGATTGGCGCACTTGAGACGCGTCAGCAGCGACGCGGCATCGGTCGCCAGGAACGCGCTGGTCAAGACCGGATCCCGGGGCAGCTTGTCGATCTGCCGCTTGGCCTTGGCCCAATCCCGGCTGATCTCCGGGAGCCAGATGCGCGCCGCGCCGACATCCATCCACAGCTCGAGCAGCTTGGAGACACGCACCGCCGTCTGAATCCCTTTGAACCACTCGTCGCGCACGCGCTCCGCCGAGAGCTGGCCCAGTCCCTGGGCGTTGGCCTTCGCGGCCTCGAGGGTGCGGGAGTGGATACGGAACTCGAAGCGGGCGCTGAATCGCAGCGCGCGCAGGATCCGGAGGTAATCCTCCTGGAAGCGCCAGTTCGGGTCGCCCACCGAGCGGATCACCTTTTTCTCCAGATCGGCCGCGCCCGCGAACGGATCGCGCCACTCGTGTTTCAGGGGATGGTAGGCGATCGCGTTGATCGTGAAATCGCGCCGTGCCAGGTCATCGATCAGCGACACCCCGAACTCGACGACCGCGTGGCGGCCGTCGGTCTTGATGTCCTTGCGGAAGGTGGTGACCTCGTGCGGCTGGTTGTGCGTGTCGAGCACGGCGACGGTGCCGTGCTCGATTCCCACGGGCACCGTGCGCTTGAAAAGCTTCTGGACTTCGGGCGGCGGCGCGGCGGTGGTGAGATCGAAGTCGTTGTGGGGCGCGCCCAGCAACGCGTCGCGGATCGCGCCGCCCACGCACCAGGTCTCGTAGCCGGCCTCTTCGAGCTTCTTGGCGATGCTGAGGACTTCGCGCGGGATCTCGAGCCGGGGCGGGAAACTACCCACAGAGCACCGAGCCCCCGTTCACATTGAGGATCTCGCCGGTGATGTGTCGCGCCAGGGGGGAGCACAGGAACACGATCGGCCCCGCGACGTCCTCGGCACTCGCCACGCGCCCGAGCGGGATCGTCTTCGGAATGGTACGGTCTCTCTGCAATGCCCCCGCCGCCATTTCCGTATCGACCCAACCGGGCGCTACACAGTTCACTCGGATTTCGGGCGCCAACTCCACCGCGAGAGCCTTCGTCAGCGCGATGACGGCGCCCTTCGTCGCGGCGTAGTCGGCGTGAAACGCTTCCCCGCGCTGGCCGGCGGTCGAGGAGACGAGCACGATGGTACCGCCGGTGGCGAGATGCGGGATGGCGGCCCGGCACACGTACACCGCGCCGTCCAGGTTCGCGCCGCGGGTGGCTTCCCATTGCGCGTCGGTCATCTGGGCAAGGGGCACATCGTCGGGGGGCCAGACGCCGTGATTCACGACGAGGATATCGAGTCCGCCGAGGCTGCTCACGACGTCCGCCACGACCCGTTTCGCGACGGCTGAGTCGCCCAAATCGCCGCCGACGGAATTCGGACCTGGCTTGCGCTCGCGGTAGCCCACGACCACCCGGGCCCCGGCCCGCTCCAGCAACAGCGCCGTCGCGCGTCCAATGCCCCTTCCTCCACCGGTGACGAACGCGCGCTTCCCGGCGAGGTCGATCATCCCCGGAGCCGGTCCTCCACGAGATCGCAGATCACGTGCTCGATCGCGAGGTGCAGCTCCTGAATGCGGGCGGTGTCGTCGGCGGGAATCACCAGCGCCACGTCGGCCAGCTCCTTCAGGTGGCCGCCGCTCTTGCCCAGGAACGCGACGACCGTGACGCCGCGGGCCTTCGCGGCCTGCGCGGCGCGGATCACGTTGGGGCTCTCCCCGCTCGTCGAGTGCAGCACCAGCAGGTCCCCGGGCTCCGCCAGCGCCTCGACCTGGCGCGCGAACACTTCGTCGAACCCCAGATCGTTGGCGCACGCCGTGAGGAGCGAGGTGTCGGTCGTGAGCGCCACGGCCCGCATTGCGGGCCGGGTGGTCTGGTAGCGGACCACGTACTCGGTCGCGAGGTGCTGGGCGTCGGCGGCGCTGCCTCCGTTCCCGGCAAAGAAGAGCGTGCCGCCGCCGCGCAGCGCGACCTCGTAGCGGTCGGCGATCGCGGCGATCTCCTCGGCCTGGTCGGCGGAGACGCGCGCAGCGAGGCCCGCCAACGCGTCGAGCGACGACCGGATGTGCTCGAGCGGCGCGTTCATCGGGTCGCCTCCACGAAGCCCCGCAGCCCGCCGGCGGCGCCGTTCTCTTCGATCACCGTGCCGATCACGACGAAGTCGGCGCCGCCCGCCCGCGCGGCCTTGGCCTGCGCGGGGCTCTTGATCCCACCGCCCACGAACAGCGGCCGGCCCGGCACCGCCGCGCGGCAGGCGCGGATCACGTCCTGTGGCACCGGCCGCTCCGCGCCGCTGCCGGCGTCGAGATACACGGCCTGCATGCCGATCAACTGCGCGGCCGTCGCGTGCGCCGCCGCCAGCTCCGGCTTGTCCGCCGGCAGCGGGCGCGTCTGGCTCACCGCCTCGACGCTCGTCACGCGCCCGCCGTCGATCAGGATGTACGCAGTGGACAACGTGGCGACGGGGTGGCGCTCGAGGAACGGGACGGCGCGCACGTGCTCTTCGATCAGGTACTGCGCGTTGCGGCCGGAGACGAGCGACAGGAACAGCACCAGGTCCACTTCGTCGGTCAGCTGCATCGCCGACCCGGGGAAGAGCGCCAGGGGAAACCCGGGAGCCGCGGCGCGGATCGCGCGGGCCACGACGTGCGTCTGCGCCGCACCGTCGAACGACGACCCGATCAGCATGCCCGCGCCGCCGGCCGCCTGCGCCTCGCGCGCCAGCCGCGCCGCCACCGCGCTCTCGGTACGCGCGGGATCCACGAGCACGAGCAGGCCGCTTGAGCCCAGCGCGGTCATGGGATCACCCCCTCGGCAAGGCGCGCGACAGCGCCGACGTCCTCCTCCGCCTGCGCCTCGAAGGCATAAGTGATGAACGCGTCGGCGGCGAGCAGATCGAGGGCCAGCTCGCGCCCCCCTTGCGGTCGCGACGCGACCCGGCCGAGCAGGGCCCGGCCGAGATCGGCGAGATGGGCGGGGAGTGGCGCCGCGGCGCCGGTCACGGCCCGGTCGATCTGGGCGCGCAGCGCCGCCGGCGGCGCGGGGCGCCGAGTGTCGAGCCAGGCGAGGACGTCGTCGCGCGTCACGAGGTCAGTTTCCTTACAATCGCCGGTGTCTGGGTTTTCGCGTCGCCCAATCGGTCCGGGTCCCCGACGCCCGCCGACGCGAAGTGCGGGCGCCCGCCCCCCCTGCCTCCCGCCGTCGCGGCGATGGCGTTCACGATGTCCCCGGCCTTGAGGCCCTGCGCAATGAGATCATCCGTGACGGCGACGTGAATCCCCGGCCGCCCACCCTTGGTAAACAGCACCGAGATAGCACGCTTGTGCTTGGACCGGAAGCCGTCCATCAAGACCCCGATCTGGGTACGATCCTCGAGGTCGCTCTCCGCGACGTGCAGCTCCAGGTCGCCAATCCGCTCGACCGCTCCCTGCTCCGTGCTCCCTGCGCCGCCTTTCAGCAGCTCGCCGACCCGTTTCTCGAGCTTCTTGTTCTCCTCGAGGATCGTCTCGATGCGCCGCACGAGGTGTTCGGGCTGCGCCTTGAGCAGCCCCGCCGCATCGTCGAGTCGCCGCTCCAGCTCGAGCCCGTAGCGATACGCGGCCGGGCCCGTCAGCGCTTCGATGCGCCGCACGCCGGCCGCGGCGCCGGTCTCGTGCGTGAAGCGGAACAGCGCGATCTGCCCGGTCGAGCCGACGTGCGTGCCGCCGCACAGCTCGAGCGAGATGCCGGGGACGTCGACGACGCGGACGACATCCCCGTACTTCTCGGTGAAGAACGCCATCGCGCCGGCGTCGATCGCGTCTTTGTACTTCATCTCCCGGGTCTCGACGGGGACGTTCGCCCAGATGTGCGCGTTGACCTCGGCCTCGATCGCACCCAATTCGTCGTCCGCGATCGGACCATGGTGGCTGAAGTCGAAGCGCAGCCGCTCCGGCGCCACGACCGACCCCGCCTGACGCACGTGCGTTCCCAGGATCTTGCGTAGCGCGGCGTGCACCAGGTGCGTCGCCGTGTGATTGCGCTCGATGTTGCGGCGCCGCGACTCGTTCACCTGCGCCAGCGCGGGCGTCGGCTCGAAGCTGTCGGCGAACGTGCCCACGACCGCGCTCTTGCCGTCCACCTTCTCAACGTCCTCGACGGTCAACTCCCAGCCGTCGCCCTTCACGACGCCGGTGTCGCTCACCTGGCCGCCCGACTCGGCGTAGAACGGGTTCTCCGCGAGGACGATCTCGAGGCGCTCACCGTCGTGGCGGAACGCGATCGGCTCCGTCTCAGCGCGCGTGGCCTCGTACCCGATCCAGTGCTGCTTGCCCTTGGGCTTCACCGCCACCCATTTGCCACCCTTGGAGGTACGCGTCGCCGCCATCCCCGCCTTGCGCGAGGCGCGCGAGCGGCTGCGCTGCGCGCCGAGCGCGCGCTCGAAGCCCGCCACGTCCACCGTCTGCCGGCGCTCGCCGGCGATGAGCTGCGTGAGGTCGAGCGGGAAGCCGTAGGTGTCGTACAGTTTGAAGGCGTCGTCCCCGGAGATCACCGCCGCGCCCTTCAGCTCGTCGAGCCGGCCGAGGCCGCCCTCGATCGTCTCGAGGAAGCGCTCCTCTTCGGCGCGCGTGATGCGCTCGATATGCGACTCCTTCTGCACGAGGTCCGGATACACGGGGCCCATCAAGGTGCTGACGCTGCGGATCAGGGGCGCGAGCGTCGGCTCCCGCCGGCCGAGCAGCCAGGCGTGGCGCACGGCGCGGCGCAGGATGCGGCGCAGCACGTACCCGCGCCCTTCGTTCGACGGGTAGACGCCGTCGGCAAGCAGGAACGCCACGGCGCGCGCGTGGTCGGCGAGAACCCGAAACGGGACCCCGGCGGGACCGCGGTCGTACGGCTTCCCCACTACGAGGGCGGCCTCGGCGATGATCGGCTGGAAGACGTCGGTATCGTAGTCAGTCGGGACGCCCTGCATCACGGACGTGATGCGTTCGAGACCGGCGCCGGTGTCGACCGAGGGCTTCGGGAGCGGGTTGCGCTTCCCGTCCGGCTGCTGGTCGAACTGCATGAACACGAGGTTCCAGATCTCGAGGAACTTCCCTTCCTCGGAGAGCCGCACGAAGTCGTCGAGACTCGGCGTCCCTCTCCCTTCTCCCTTCTCCCTGATGTCGACCAGGATCTCGGAGCACGGTCCGCACGGACCCGTGTCCCCCATCTGCCAGAAGTTGTCCTTGTCGGAGAGGCCGAAGATGCGGGCGTCGGAGATGCCGGTGATTTGGCGCCACAATTGCCGCGCTTCATCGTCCGAGTGATGCACCGTCACATACAACCGCTCCGGGGCGATGCCGAGCCATTGCTCGCCCGTGACCCACTCCCAGGCGTACTCGATCGCTTCCTTCTTGAAGTAGTCGCCGAAGGAGAAGTTGCCGAGCATCTCGAAGAAGGTGTGGTGCCGTGCGGTGTGGCCGACTTGCTCTAGATCGTTGTGCTTGCCGCCGGCACGGACGCACTTCTGGCACGTCACCGCGCGGGTGTAATCGCGGCGTTCCAATCCCTGAAACACCCGCTTGAACTGCACCATCCCCGCGTTCGTGAACAGCAACGTCGGGTCGTCCCCCGGGACGAGCGGCGAGCTCGGCACCTCCCGGTGGGACCGGGGCGGCGCCTTGAAGTAGTCGACGAATTTGCGGCGGATGTCAGCGGCCTTCATGGGCCGGAATATAGCACGGCCACTCGGCAACCTGAAGAGCAACTAGGACTTAGAGAGCCTCGACGATGGCGCGCACCTCGGGCCCCTGAAACCCGCGCCGCGCCAGGAAAGCCGCGAGCCTCCGTTTCCGGACCGGTGCGGGCAGCCCCGCAAGTTGCTGGGCCCGCTTCTCCGCTACGGCGCGCACCGTCGCGTCGGGATCGACTCCATCGTCGGCGAGCGTAGCGCGCACGGCTTCCTCCGCGACGCGGCGCTCCACACCCTGCGAAAGCAGGTCCCGCACGAGGCGCGCTGGGCCGCGCCCTCCGCCTCGAGTAGCCTTGGCGCCGGCGTAGTCGCGCGCGAAGCGCGCGTCGTCGAGCAGGCCCAGCGCGGCGAGGCGCGCGAGCGCGCCGTCCACGGCGGCCGGTGGATGCTGCTTCTGGAGCAGGCGGCGGCGCAAGTCGAAGCGGGCGTGCGCGCGGCGCGCCAGGGCCCGCAACGCGGCCCGGTACGCACCCTCGAGATCGGCGAGCTCCTGCAGCCGTGCGAAGACCTGCGCGGGGATCTCTGCGCCAACGACGAGGCCGAGCCCCACCAGCGCCTCGGCGGGGAGGGACGCAAAACGCCCCCGATCCACTTCGACCAGTCGGTAATCCGGCCGGCGCGGATCGGGGGCGAGCCCGGTGAGCAGCATTTACTCCTCGGGGGGAGCGCCCTCTTCGTCCTCGCCCGCCGCCGGACTGGGAGCGGCTTTGACGCCGAGGTGCTCCTTCACGCGGGCCTCGACCTCGGCCGACATGTCTGGGTGGTCCTTCAAGTACAGCTTCGCGTTCTCGCGGCCCTGGCCGATCCGCTCCTTACCGTACGAGTACCAGGCACCCGACTTCTCGATGATCCCGGCTTCGGCGGCGATGTCGACGAGCAGGGACTCGTGGCTGATGCCCTCGTCGAACATGATGTCGAACTCGGCCTGCCGGAACGGCGGCGCCACCTTGTTCTTCACGACCTTCACCCGGACGTGGTTGCCGATCACCACCTCACGGTCCTTCACCGGCGCGATGCGCCGCATGTCGAGCCGCACCGAGGCGTAGAACTTCAGCGCCCGCCCGCCGCTCGTCGTCTCGGGGTTGCCGAACATGACACCGATCTTCTCACGCAGCTGATTGATGAAGATGACCGAGGTGCGCGAGCGGTTGATCGCGCCCGCGAGCTTCCGCAGCGCCTGGCTCATCAGCCGCGCCTGGAGCCCGGGCAGCGAGTCGCCCATGTCTCCCTCGATCTCGGCCTTGGGCACGAGCGCCGCCACCGAGTCGACCACGACCACATCCACCGCGCCCGACCGCACCAGAATCTCGCAGATCTCGAGGCCCTGCTCGCCCGTGTCGGGCTGGGACACGAGCAAGTTCTCGATGTCCACGCCGAGCTTCTTCGCGTACTCCACGTCGAGCGCGTGTTCCGCGTCGATGTAGGCCGCGGCGCCGCCGGCGCGCTGCGCATGCGCCACGACGTGCAGCGCCAGCGTCGTCTTGCCGCTCGACTCGGGGCCGAAGATCTCCGTCACCCGGCCCCGGGGGATGCCTCCGATCCCGATCGCGGCATCGAGGTTGATCGCCCCAGTGGAGATCCCCTCGAGCCGCACCTGCGGCGTATCGGCCCCCATCCGCATGATGGAGCCCTTGCCGCATGTCTTCTCGATCTGCGTGATCGCCAGCGTGAGCGCTTTCCGACGGTCGTCGGAGAGCTTGGTCGTTTCGCGGTTCTCGGAGGGGGCTGCCATGGGTGTCCTCGACATGGGTTCTCGGCCTCGCAGGTTTGAGGCCCGAATATATACCGAAGCTAGTGCTACCGCCAGCCAGGGCGAAACGCGTCTTCCAAGTGCTCTAACTTGTGTCCCACCAACGCGATACAGTCAAAGCGGTAGATGTCCGACGGCCTCCCGCACCGGTCCACCCAAACGCGAGCCGCTTTCACGATCTCGCGGCGCTTGGCCCCCGTGACGGCTTCGAACGGGCTCCCGAACGCGTCTCCCTGGCGGACCTTCACTTCGACGAACGCGACCAGATGCCCACGGCGCGCGACCAGATCGACCTCCACGCGTCCCACCCGGAACCGGTGCGCCACGATATCCCAGCCGCGGCTCTGGAGGTAGCGCATCGCTCTCTCTTCGCCGGCGAGGCCGCGCTTGTGGCGTTCGTCGGTCCACTGCTCTGGGTCGCTGCGAATCCCGCTGTCCACGGCGACAAGCTAGCCCACCACCATCCGGCGCGGTAACCGGATTTACGCGGCCGTGAGCCAATGTACGCGGACTGCTCACGTCTGACAGATCTCGTCGAGATCCTCAAGCCCGACCAACACGTCCCGCGGCTTCGAGCCATTCGCGGGTCCCAATATCCCGGCCAGTTCCAATTGATCGATGATGCGCGCCGCGCGGCCGTACCCGATGCTCATGCGGCGCTGCAACAGCGACGTCGAGCCGAGCTGGTTCTGAATACACACTTCCGCGGCCTGACGGAACAGGGGGTCGCGCTCCCCTGACTCCTGACTCCCAACGCCTTCTTCCCCCGCCTTCGCCGCTTCCTCGAGCGCGGCCACCTGCTCGTCGATCGAAGGCTTCCCGGGCACCGGGGCCGCCGCGCGTGCGTGCGCCTTGTACCACTCCATCAGTTTCTCGGTCTCGTCCGTCGAGATGAAGGCCCCCTGCACGCGCATCGACTCGCTTTTGCCGGGTGGCAGGAACAGCATGTCGCCGTTGCCGAGCAGCGTCTCCGCGCCGTTCTGATCGAGGATCGTGCGGCTGTCCACCTTGGCCGACACCCGGAACGCGATGCGGCAGGGAAAGTTCGCTTTGATGAGCCCGGTGATCACGTTCACCGACGGTCGCTGCGTCGCGAGGATCAGGTGGACGCCGATGGCCCGCGCCTTTTGGGCCAGCACCGCGAGCGGCGTCTCGATCTCCCCCTGGACGGTGAGCATCAGGTCCGCCAGCTCGTCCACGATCAGCACGATATAGGGGAGAATGCCGTCTTTGTACTCGCCGTCGAGCGGCAGCTCCTTCTGCATGCCCGCCTGGGTCGCGAGGGTTTCGCGCGGCCCCTTCAGGGGTTTTTTCTCTTCCACCTTCCGATTGAAATCGCCGATGTTCCGCGCGTGATTCGCGTGCAGCAGCTTGTAGCGGCGCTCCATCTCCCACACCGCCCACTTGAGCACGTTCGCGGCCTTGTGATGGCTCGTCACCACCGGGAGGCCGAGGTGCGGTAGCGCGGCGTACATCGACAGCTCCACCATCTTCGGGTCGATCATCAGGAGCTGCAGCTTCTCGGGCGGATGCGCGTACACCAGGCTCGTAATCATGGCGTTGATGCAGACCGACTTCCCGGAGCCGGTCGCGCCGGCGATCAGGAGGTGCGGCATCTTGGCGAGATCGTCCACGACCTCGTCGCCTTCCAGGTTCCGGCCCAGGACGACCGGCAGCGTGCGCGTCGGGCGCCGGAATTCCGCCGTGTCGATCAGCTCGCGGATATGCACCATGCGCGGCGTCGGGTTCGGCACCTCGATGCCGATGGCGGCCTTCCCGGGGATCGGCGCCACGATGCGGAGCGACTGGGCCCGCATCGCCAGCGCGAGATCGTCGGCAAGCGCGGAGACGCGGCCGACCTTGACGCCCCTGCCCGGCTCGAGCTCGTAGCGCGTGACGACAGGGCCGACCGTCTTGTGAATGATCTGGGCGCCGACGCGGAACGTCTCGAGCGTCGCGACCAGGCGCCGCCCCATTTCTTCGATCGCGACCGCGTCGGCGTCGCCGACCGCTCCCGGCGGCTCCGTGAGGAGCTCGATGGGGGGGAGTAGTACGCCGGCGGGACGAGGCGGGGCCGGTTTGGCGGGCGGGGTGGGCTTGGACTTCCGATCCTTCTCCTTCGGAGGCTTCGGAATGGGAATTGATTCCCGGCCACCCCTGGGCACCGCCCCGGGGTCAGCCGATGGAGCCGCCTCACGCGCGGCTGACCCCGGGCCGGCGGCCCGGGGTGATCGCACCGCGCCCGCGCGCAGCATCGCGAGCGGATGCCACCCCACTGTCACGATCCCCAACGCCGACAGAGCGAACAGTCCGACGAGCACGCCGCCCGCCGTTCCCACGGCGCCCTGGATACCACTCGCCAGGAATGCCGGAAAGAGACCGACGAGCTTCTGCGTGGCGCTCCATTGGCCGTGATCGTTCGGAAAGGCGGGCCCGATGCCGATGGCGATGCCGTAGGGCACGAGGAGGATCAGGCCTGCGCCCAAGGACGCGGCGCGCCCCCAGGAGAGGGGCCCGAGCCGCTCGAAAGCGGCCAGCGCCCACCCGACGCCGAGCACTGGCAGGACCACGGCCCCGAGCCCGAACACCTTCCAGAGGGCCCCGCCGATCTCGCGGCCCCAGCTCCCGGTGAGCGGGAGTTGCAGCAGGGTCAGCCCGAAGAACAGTCCCAGCAGCAGGGCCGCGACACCGATCAGCTCGTTCCGGGCCTTCGCATTCATTGCGTGATGCGGCGGTCGGCGTACACCGGGACGACGGTGAACCGGTCGGGATGGGCGCAGTAGGCCACGTCGGCGCCCAGGCCCGTGTCGGCCAGCTGGCGGGCGGCGTCGCTCGAGTCGAAGGCATCCTGCCACCCGCCGTGCTGCCCCGCCAGATCGAGCGACACCTGGGCGGCGTCGTTCAGGGCCACCTTCCGCGAGCCTTTTTTCACGGCCTTGACGAGTCGACCCGCGGTGTATGCGTCCTCGAGCGCGAACTGCTTCTCGCGCCCCGCGCAGATGATCACCAGGTCGCCGCGCTCGGCGAACACGGCGCGGGCGCGCTCGGCGACCGCGCTGAAGTTCAAGGCGGCCGCCACGAGCACCGGGTCGCCCCCCTGCGCCGCCACGAGCGCCGGCGTGCCGTTCGTGGTCGCGAGAAACACCGTCTTGCCGCCCACCGCCTCGGGGGTCATCTCCCGCGGGGAGTTTCCCAGGCCGAACCCGTCGATCTTGACCATGCGGCGCTCGCCGGCGAGCACGATGCCGTCTTTTTCGAGGTTGGCGGTGAGGCGCACGGCTTCCTCGGACGTGGCGGCGGGGATGACGGCTTTGGCACCCGCGGAGAGCGCGGTGACGATGCTGCTCGTGGCGCGCAGGACGTCGATGACGACCACCCCCCGGCCCGCTAAATCGCCAGCGTTCAGGCCGAGTGGGGTGAAGTAGACGTCGATCTTCATGTGGGGTCTTTGAGGAGCTGCGGCTCGCGCTCGAGGAATTTCGTGTCGACCTTCCCCTCGATGAAATCCGGGTGACGCATGACCCGGCCGAGGAACGGGATCGTGGTGGTCACGCCCTCAATGATAAACGAGTCGAGGGCCTGCCGCATACGCGCCAGCGCCTCCGCCCGGGTGTTCCCGTGCACGATCACTTTGGCGAGCAGCGAATCGTAGTAGGGCGGCACCGTGTAGCCGGCGTAGATGTGGGTGTCCACGCGCACGCCCGGCCCGCCCGGCGGATGGTACGCGGTGATCAGGCCCGGGCACGGCTGGAAGTTGCGCGCGGGGTCCTCGGCATTGACGCGGCATTCGATCGCGTGGCCCCGCAGCCGGTTGCCGTTCATGACGAACGACAGGGGCTCCCCCGCGGCGACGCGGATCTGCTCTTTGACCAGATCGAAGTTGGTGCACATCTCGGTCACCGGGTGCTCGACCTGGATCCGCGTGTTCATCTCCATGAAATAGAACGAGCCGTCCTCGTCGAGCAGGAATTCGATCGTCCCCGCCCCCACGTAGCCGATCGACTCCGCCAGCTTGACCGCCGCGTCCCCGATGTCCTCACGCAGCGTCTGGTCGAGCGCGGGGCTCGGCGCCTCCTCGATCAGCTTCTGGTGGCGCCGTTGCACGGAGCAATCGCGCTCGCACAAGTGCATCACCTTCCCGTGCGTGTCGGCCATGATCTGGATCTCGATGTGGCGCGGCCGGGCCAGGTACTTCTCGAGGTAGACCTCGCCGGAGCCGAAGGCGGCCAGCGCCTCCTGGGTCGCGAGGTTGAACGCCTGCGCGAATTGCTCCGGGTCCACCGCGACCCGCATGCCCTTGCCGCCCCCGCCGGCCGCCGCTTTGATGATCACCGGAAATCCGATCTTTGCGGCGATCTTCAACCCCTCCTCCGGCGATTCCACGGGTCCGGGGGACCCCGGCACCGTGGGGACCTTGAGCTTCTGCGCGATCTTGCGGGCGGTGGCCTTGTCGCCCATCTGGCGGATCTGGTCGGGCGTGGGACCGATGAAGGTGATGTTGGACGCGCCGACCTTCTCGGCGAACTCCGCGTTCTCCGCGAGGAACCCGTAGCCGGGGTGGATCGCGTCGGCGCCGGTGATCTCGGCGGCCGCGATGAGGCGGGGGATGTTGAGGTAGCTGTCGCGGCCCGGCGCCCGGCCAATGCAGACGTCGTCGTCGGCGAAGCGGACGTGCAGGCACTCGCGGTCCGCTTCGGAGTACACCGCGACCGTCGCGACACCGAGCTCCTTGCACGCGCGGATGACCCGCAGGGCGATCTCCCCGCGGTTCGCGACCAGCACTTTCTGGAACATCAGGGCGTCAGCTCGATCGCCCCGGCCTGGTCGCTGCCGCCCAGGCGGTTCCCCGAGGAATCGACGCCCGACACCTTCAGCGCGAACTCACTCGGGTTCGAGCAATAGAAGATCGCGCTCTCGTAGCTGATTACGCCCTGTTGATACCACTGGAACAGCGACTGGTCGAAGGTCTGCATGCCGTACTGCACCGAGCCCTCGGCGATCAAGTCCGGAATACTCAGCTGCTTCGACAGATCCCGCACGTTGTCGGCCACGGCCGCCGTGTTGATCAGCACCTCGGCGGCCGGCACGCGGCCGCGGCCGTCCTTGCGCGGCACCAGGCGCAGCGAGATCACCGCTTGCAGCGCCGTGGACAGGAGGTGGCGGATTTCGTCGTGCTGGTGCGGCGGGAAGAACGAGATCACGCGGCTGATCGTCTGCGTCGCGTCCGTCGTGTGCAGCGTCGAAAACACCATGTGGCCCGTGTCCGCCGCCTTGAGCGCCGTGTCCAACGTCTCCATGTCGCGGATCTCGCCGATCAGGATCACGTCCGGGTCCTGCCGCAGCACGTGCCGCAGCGCGGAATTGAACGAGAGCGTGTCGTTCCCCACCTCGCGCTGCGAGATGTTCGCCAGCTGATCGCGGTGCAGGAACTCGATCGGGTCTTCGATCGTGATGATGTTGACGCGCCGGTTCGTGTTGACGTGGTTGATCATCGCCGCGAGCGCGGTGGACTTGCCCGACCCCGTCACCCCGGTAACGAGCACCAGCCCGCGCGGCTTCAACGCGATCTCCTCCAGCACCGGCGGCAGCGACAGCTCGCGGATCTGCTTGACCTCGTAGGGAATCGCCCGGAACGCGAACGCCACCGTGCCGCGCTGCTGATACACGTTCGTCCGGAAGCGGCCCACGCCCGGCACGCCGATCGCGAAGTCCGCCTCCTTGTGCTCGGCGAATTCCTTCACCTGGCGCGGCGTCATGATCTGCTCGGCGAGCGACTTCAGCTCCTCGGGCTTGAGTGGTTGCGTGTCGAGCCCCACCAGCTCGCCGTTCACCCGGATGGTCGCCGGCCGGCCCACCTTGAGCAGCAGGTCGGAGCCGTTCCGCTGTACCATGTTCGTGATGGCTTGCTTGAAGTTGAAGGCTACGGGAGCCGCGTCAGCCATTGGGATCCACCCGGAAGAGGACCTGCCCGAACTCGACCGGCTGCGCGTTCTGGACGCACACTTCCTTCACGACCCCGCCGACCTCGGACTCAATCTCGTTCATGATCTTCATCGCTTCGATGATGCACACGACCTGGCCCACGTTCACGCGGCTCCCGACTTTGACGTAGGCCTGCGCCCCCGGCTCGGGCGCCGAGTAGAACGTCCCCACCATCGGAGACTTGATCTCGAGTAAGTGCGAGGCCGCGGGAGCCGGGGTAGGAGGCGCGGCGCTGCCGGCCATCGGCGCGCTTTGCCCCGCTGCCGGGGGGGGAGCCTGCGTCACCAGCACATGGCCGCCCGCATTCCCCGCCACGTGGCCGGCCTTCGACACGCGGACCGACGACCACGCCCCAAACCACCCGCGCCGGATCTCGATGGCGCCCACGTCCGGGGCGTCCTTCAGGATCTGCACGAGCTGCGCGATGATGTCGAGCTTCATACCGTGAAAATACCCCCCATCGGCCCCTACACCAGTTCCACGAGATCCGTGAGCCCATCCGACAACAACACGGGGCCCTGCGCCGAGAGATGCACATCATCCTCGATCCGCACGCCGCCGCGTCCCGGCACGTACACCCCGGGCTCGATCGTCACCACCGCATCCACGGGCAGCGGGTCCGTGGTCGTGCGCGCGAGCCGTGGCGCCTCGTGCACTTCGAGCCCCAACCCGTGCCCCGTCGAGTGGCCGAAGGCGTCGCCGAAGCCGCGCGCCTCGATTGGTTCACGCGCCAGCGCGTCGGCGTCCCGCCCCGGCATCCCCGCCCGTACGCCCTCACGCGCCCGCCGCTGTGCCACCGCCACGAGGTCGTACAACGCGCGCTGCGCGTCAGTGGCGCGTGCGCCGACCACGACGGTGCGCGTGATGTCGGCGCAGTACCCGTCCACCACGGCGCCAAAGTCCAGCAGCAGCCACTCCCCGGCCGCCACGGTCCGCCGGCTCGTCTGCGCGTGCGGCAGCGCGCTGCGGGGGCCCGAGGCCACGATCGCGGGAAACGGATGCCCTTCGCTCCCGTTACGCCGCAGCGCGCCTTCGAGCAGCCCGGCAATCTCGAGCTCCGTCTGCCCGGGTCGCACCGTGACGATCGTCGCCCGCAGGGCCTCGCCGGCGAGCGCGGCCGCGGCACGGATCGCTGCGACCTCGACGGGGTCTTTGCACGCGCGCAGTCGCTCCACCAGCTCGCCGGCCGGTTTCCAGCGCCACGCCTTCCCCGCCCCACCGGCCGAAAACCGCTCCGCGTCCTTCACGGTCACGGCGTGCGCCTCGTAGCCCACCGTCGTCAGCGGCCCGAGGCTCGGCAGCTCCTTGAAGAGCCGGTCCCACACGCTCGCGCCTTCGATCTCGACCCGGGCGACGGCGCCCGCCTCGGCCCGCGCCTGTTCGGCGTAGCGAAAATCGGTGACCAGGAGCAGATCGGCCCGCGTCGCGACCGCCACCCCCGCTGAGCCGCTGAACCCGGTCAGATAGCGGATGTTGGGGCGCGAGGTGACGAGCAGCGCGTCGAGGTCTTCAGCTTCGAGGACCGCGACGAGCGCCGCGTGTCGATCCCGACGTCTATCGCCGCTCGAGGAGGCGGACAAGGGCCTCGAGTCCCAGACGATAGCTGTCGGCTCCAAACCCCGTCACCACCCCGACCGCCAGGTCGGCGAGCAGCGAGCGGCGCCGTTCCGGCTCGCGGGCGAAGATGTTGGACAGATGGACTTCGACGAACGGCACCCGCACCGCGAGCAGCGCGTCGCGCACCGCGAGGCTGGTGTGCGTGAACGCGGCCGCGTTGATCACGGCGCCGTCGGCGTGGCCCTTCAGACCCTGGATCGCCTCCACCAACTCGCCTTCATGGTTGGTCTGCTTCCAGCTGCACTCGACGCCCAGCGCCCGCGCCCGCTCGCGCACAGCGGCCTCGATCTCCGCCAGACTCGCGCGGCCGTAGAGTTCGGGCTCGCGCTCACCCAGCAGGTTCAGATTGGGGCCGTTCAGCACGGCGATGTGCACTAGGACTTGAGCTTTTTCAGCCACTGCTGGAACTGGTCGGCCTCGGCCTCATCCTCGGGTGGGCGCTGTGCGCGGCCCGACGAGCGGCCCGGCGTCCGCGCACCGCTCGGCTCGGCCGGCGCGCTCTCCGCCGCCGCGGGCTGCGCCGGAGCCGCGCCGGGCATCGCGCCGCTAAAGAACTCATCGAACGAGAATCCGCCCTCGCCCCCGCCGGTCGCACTCTGAGCAGCAGGCGTGGCTCCCCCGCCCGCCCCGCTCGCACCCGAACGACGCGCCGAGTCGTCGCCGAACACGGAGTCGAGCGAGATGTGATCCTGCGCCGGATGCGACGGCTCGCCCGGAGGCGCCCCCCCGCCCCCGCCATCCGCCGAGTCGAACGCCGCGTCGAGCGTGCTTTGCTCCACCGCCGGAACCGACCCACGAGGGGGGAGGGGAGCGGCCGGAGACGGTTCAGGAGCCGCGGGCGGCCGCGGGATTGGAGGGGGAGCCGGTGCCGGCGTGGGAACAGGCGCGCGACCCGACCAGATCCCCTTCAGGAACGCCTGCGCCGATACGCCCGACCCCTGGCGCGTCTGACCGCCGCCCGACAGCTGCTCGACTCTGCGCCGCAGTCGCGCGTCGCTGGGACGCTGCGCCAGCAGCGCCTGGTAGACGCGCAGCGCGTCCTGCTGGTGTCCCTGCTTCAGGTACAGCTCCGCCATCGTCTCCGTGAGCACCGGCTCCGCCCGCGACAACGTCGCCGTGTCGGCCGCGCCGTCGTCGTCGGAGAGGGCGACCGCCGCGGGAATCGCTGCCGCAGGCGGAGGCGCGGGGGGCGGGGCGGGCGGCGGTGGCGGTGCAGACGCGGCCCGCCGCGGCGCGACAGGAGCCGGCGCATCGTCCGGCATGATCAGCGGCAGGTCCACCTGCGGCATCGCGTCGTCGATCAGCTCGGGGATCGGCGGCTGCGCTTCAGGAGGCGGCGGAGTGTCGAGCTTGAACATCCCGCTCCCCTCGTACTGCGTGCGCGCCAGGCCGATGACGTCGACCTGCTCGATCTGTTGCGGGTTGAGCTCGACGTCCTCCTGCACCTCGAGCCCCTCGGCCTTGGCGGCGGCGTGCGCGGCGGCATTGAAGTCGAGCCCGCCCTCGAACGTCTCGACATCGGGTGAAGGGCTGGACCGGCGGCTGCTGAGGTCCACCGTCTGCGGCTCGGCGGTGTGCTCCACCACGAAATCGGGCTTGGTGAGCGGCGCCGTTTCGGCGTCCGCGATCGCGACCGGCTTGGCGGTCGCCGCCTTTGCCTTGGCGCGCGCCAGCGCTTCCGCGGCATCCCCGTTCATCGGGTCGGCGTTCAGCAGGCGCGCCAACCAATCCACCGCTTCGTCGAAGCGGTGGTTCCGCTCGGCGATTTCGCCCAGGATCTTGAGTGCGATGATGTTCTCGGGATCCAGCGCCAGGACCTTCTTGAACCCCTCCTGGGCGCCGGCATCGTTCTTCATGTCCATGAGACAGCGCCCGTACACGATGTGGGCGCTGACGTAATCGGGGTGCAGGGCCAGTCCGTTCTGGCACAGCTCGATGGCCCTATCTAGTTCTCCCGCTTTACGATAGGCGTCGGCCAGGGGCGCGAAATTGCGCCCCTTGGGGTTTTCGGCCCAACGACGCTCGAGCTTTTCTATCTCGCTGGTGTAGGCCACGCCCTAAGTCTATGTGGGAATTGGACGAAGATAGTGTCCGGCCGGCGTCGCTGTCAAATAGCTGGGCGGGTCCGTCGCTTGAGTTTGTGCGTTGTCGTTTCTAGCTTTAGCGCCCTTATGCTCCGCACAATGCGCTCCAACGCGAAGTACGTCTTCTTTATCCTGGCCGGCTCCTTCGTCCTCTGGCTGGCGATCGGCCAGGTCATGCAAATCCTGCAGCCGAATGCGAACATCGTGTTGCGCGTGAATGGCCGCGAGGTGCCGATCACGATTTACCAGCAAAAACTCCAGGCCGCGTACGAGCAGTATCGCCAGCAAACCGGGACCACAACGCTGGCGCGGGAAGACGAGCAGCAGATCCAGGAGCAGGTCACCAACCAGCTGATCCAGGAGATCCTGCTGCAGCAGGAGTACGGGCGGCTCGGCATCCAGGTGAGCGACGAGGAGATCATCGAGGCGGCCCGTACTTCACCGCCGCCTGAGGTGATGCGCGATCCCCAGTTCCAGACCAACGGCCAGTTCGACATCCGCAAGTGGCAGCAGTTCCTACAGTCGGGGGCGGACCGTAACACGCTCGCCCAGATCGAGGGGATTTACCGCGAGCGCCTCCCGCAGATCAAGCTGGCCCAGTATATCACCGCCGATGTCTACGTCTCCGACGCCAAGCTGTGGCGCATTTACAAGGACCAGCACGACTCCGCGACCATCGCGGTGCTCGCGGTCTGGCCCTACCTCGTCACCGATTCGATCCCGGTCGCCGACGCGGAGCTCGAGCGCTACCTCAAGGCGCACGCGGACGACTTCAAGCGCCCCGCGATGGCGTTCGTGCGGTTCGTCGCGGTCCCGCACCTCCCCGATCCCGCCGACACGGCGGTGGCCCGCGCGCGCGTCGCCCGGATCCAGGCCGAGCTGGCGCGCGGCGCCAAGTTCGAAGACGTCGCGCGTCGCGAGTCGAGCGACACGGTCAGCGGCCGGCAGGGTGGTGACCTGGGGTGGGTGAAGCGGACTGAGTCGACGTTCGACCCGCAGTTCATGGCCGCCCTGAAGGGGCTCACCCCGGGCCGCGTGTCGCCGCCCGTGCTCACCCAGTTCGGCTACCATCTCATCCGAGTGGATGCGGTGAAGGGCGACTCGGTGAAGCTGCGTCATATTCTCGTGCCGCTCCAGCTGCAGGGCGCCCATTTGGACGCGGTCGAGACCCGGGTGGATAGTCTGGAGCGGCTGGCGGCGGACCAGCAGAGCGGCGCGCTGCTCGACAGCGCGGCGAAGCGCTTCAACCTGCCCCTCTCGGCCACGTACCGCATCGTCGACGGCGAGCGGCTCACGCTGGGCCGGTACACGATTCCTGACGTGAGCGTCTGGGCGTTCGAGGCCCGGGTCGGAGAAACGAGCCCCATCATCGAGGCGAAGCCGGCCTACTACGTGTTCCGGCTCGACTCGCTCGTGCCCGAGGGAGTCCCGCCGCTCGCGGAGGTGCGCGCGCCGGTGGAGGCCGCGGTCAAGCTGGAGAAGCAGAAGGAAATCGCGAAGCGCCACGCCGACTCGCTGGCGGCGGCGCTGCGGGGAGTCCCCAACCTGACGGCCGCGGGCGCCGCGCGCGGGCTCCAGGTGCAGCGCTTCGGTCCGTTCACCCGGCTGCAGCCGCCCGGCTATGTGGCGCGCGAGCCGCTGGTCGTGGGCGCGGCGTTCGGGTTACGCGTGAGCGAGCGGAGCGGCGTGATCGCTGGGCAGGGCGGCCATTTCATCATCGAGTCGCTCGGCCGCAAGATGGCCGACTCGTCGGCGTGGCTCAAGCAGAAGGACGCGCAGCGGGCCCAGATACTCGCGGCGGTGCGCCAGGCGCGGATTCAGCAGTATGTCGATGGGCTGCGCGCCCGCGCGAAGATCGTGGACCGGCGCAAAGAGATCTTCCGCACACAAGCGTCGGCGGACGCCGCCGCCAGCTAGGCTACTCCACCAGGCGTTTCGGCTTCGCGTCGCGCGGCGGCTGGTCGTCGGGAGGCCGTTGAATCGAGTCTTCCGCGTCCGAGAGGGCGCGCTTAAACTCGCGCAGCCCCTTCCCCACCGCCCGGCCTGCGTCGGGCAACCGGTTGGCGCCGAACACCAGCAGCACGATGAGCAGCAGGATCACGATCTCGCCCGCGCCCAGATTTCCGAACATGACGGTCCCCTACTGACTCAGCCGCTTCGGGCCGGTGCTCTGCGCCGACGGGAGTGACGCATCGGACGCGGCCGGCGGCTCCACGGCTTCGTCGGACTTCAGGCCACGCTTGAATTCCTTGATGCCCTTCCCGATCGACGCGCCGATCTCCGGAATGCGCTTGGCGCCGAAGAAGAGGACGAGGATCAGGAGGAGGATCGCGATTTCGGTGAAGCCGAGATTGGCCATACGTCCTCGTTTAGAAGAGCGACCGGGCCACGAAGTACGCGATCGCGACGCCCAGCACGGCGAGCAGCGACACGTCGAGTCCGATCGGCCCCAGGGTGATCGACACCACCAGCAAGTCCAGGTGCACCGGCCCGATCGTCGGCGTCACGGACCACGTGAAAATCTCTTTCGCAGGTCCCTGCGGCAGGAAGCGCTGCAGGAACGCGTGGACCAACCCGCCCAGGACGAAACCGGAGGCGAGCACGCCGAAGTAGAACAGCGGCCGGCGCGGACCGTGCGCCACTAGCTGCGCCGTTCCACGGCGTACGCGATGCTGCCTTGGAGCGCGTCGCGCGCGGCCGACGGCGGCAGCACGTCCAGCTCCGCCTCCGCCTGCTGCGCCAAGTCGAGCGCGCGCTGCCGCGCCGCCTCGAGCCCGCCCGCCCCGTCGACGAGCCGGATCACCTCTGCCACGAGCTCGTCGGACGGCTCCGCCGTCTCCATCAGCCGCGCGACGACTCGGCGCTCCGCCGGCGGCACGCGGGCCAATGCCGCGATGAGCGGCAACGTCACCTTGTGTTCGCGCAAGTCGAGCCCGGATGGCTTCCCCGTCACGGCTTCGGGCTGGGTGTAGTCGAGCAGATCGTCGGTGATCTGGAACGCCATGCCGAGCAACATGCCGAACCGCGCCAGCGCCTGGCGATACGCCGCGGCCGCCGTGAGGGCACCCACCTCGCAGGCCCCCGACAGCAGCGATGCCGTCTTCGCCCGGATCAGCTGATCGTACGCGGCCTCGCCGTACGCCAGCTTGTCGTGCGCCTCGAGCTGGCGCATCTCGCCCACGGTCATCTCGTTCGTCACCCGCGCCAGGACCCGCAGCGGCGTGGGGTCGTCGAGCCGCACCAGCTCGATGATCGCCCGCGAGTAGAGGTAGTCGCCCATGATGACGGCGATCTGGTGCGAGAACAGCGCGTTGATCGTCGGCAGGCCCCGCCGCAGGACCGAATGGTCCACGGAATCGTCGTGCACCAACGTAGCCAGGTGGATCAGCTCGACGACGGCGGCCAGCGTGACGGCGCGCGGGTCGTTCCCGCCCGCGGCGCGGTGGCTCAGCAGCAGCAGCGTGGGGCGAAACAGCTTCCCCTTCATGCGCAGCAGGTGCTCGTTCACTTCACTGATGATCGGGAAGTCCGCCGCGATGATGCGCCGCAGCTCGTCCACCACGTGCTCCAACTCCGCAGCCACCGGCAGCTGGACGTCACGCAGCGCGACGCGCGGGAGGGTGACGGTCATCGAGCCTTGGCCAGCGCCTTGGCGCGCTGCTCCACGTCCAGGAAGCGGATGTCCACGGCGAAAACGCGCCCGTACAGATCGCGCGCGTCGGATTTCTTGCCCTGTTCCTCGAGCGCCCGGCCCAGCCAATAGAGGATCCCCAACCGCTCCTGGTCGCCCGAGGCCGGCAACTCGAGACCGCGCCGCAGGATCGACTCGGCGACGCCGTACGCCGCCTTCTCGAAGAAGCACACGCCCAGCATCTCCGAGGTCCGCAGCTTCCCGTCCGGAGCGCGCAGCGCCTTTTGCAGCTCGGCGATCGCCTCGTCCAGGAGGCCCATCTCCTTGAAGGCCACGCCCAGGTCGTAATGCGACTGGAAATCGGTCTCGTCGATGTTCTCGTCGATCCCTTGCTTGAAGCGCGCCAGCATGTCGTGGAAGTCCTGCTCCTCGTCGCCGGTCGGCTCTTCGTCGGCCACGGTCATGCGGCTGTCTTTGGCGGGCGTGTCGTCTTCCATCATCATCGAGCCGAGGTCCACGAAGTCGCCGTCCACCGCGGCCTCGTCGCGCACCTTCATCTTGGCGTCTTTGGCCTTGACCTTGCCCTCGGGCTTCGCGGGCGGCGCCGCCGGCGCCAGCATCGCGAGCGCCGCCTTGGCCCGTTCGTTCCGCGGGTCGTGCTCCGCCACGCGCTCGTAGACCGCGCGCGCCTTCTCGGGCAGGTCGGTGCGCAGCAGGGTGTCGGCCAGCTCGAGGTAGGCGTCGATGAGCTTGGACTTGTCCCCCACCTTGAACGAAAACTCCACCGCCTTCTGGCGGTGGCGCACGCTGTTGGGATCGAGCCGCAGGATCTCTTCGACCAGCGTTTGCGCCTGCTCCAGATTGCCGGCGTTCTCCCACCCCGCGGTCGCGAGGTCGAGCTCCTCGACGCCGCGGTCGCGTTGCCCTTCCTCGATCAACGCCTCGCCCAACCCCTGGTGCGCCTCGGGATCGTCCGGATTGTCGGCGACGCGCGACTCGAGCTCGTCGATCCCCGCCGCCGCGGGCGTCTCCTCGATCCCCGAGAACACCAGCGACCCCGACTGGTCCGCCTGGTTGACGATGCCGTCGATGCCGAGGTTGATGAACCCCGACTTCCGGCCGCCCAGGGAAATGGACGTGTCCTCCTCCGTCTGCACGAACTCCGAGTGCTCGCGACTCTCCTCGATGAGCGGCCGGTCGTCGATGTCGTGGCTCGCGTCGGTGGTCGCCGTTTCGAAATCGGGTTCCAGCTCGAGCGGCGGCACCTCCACCACCGTCTTGCGCTTACCCGGGGGGGAGGGGGGCGCCGCGGGCGGTGCCGACGGCCGCTTCGGCACGACGGGCTTCACCTTCGCAGGCTCCGGCGGCTTTGCGGCCGGCATCTTGAGCGGTGCGAGTTTCGGCAGCGGCGCCTTGGGCACCGGGGGCTGTGGCTTGGGGGGCTGCGGTCTCGGCGGCGCAGGGCGGGGCGGCGCGCGCGGAGGCTCCGGCTCGAGATCCACGTCGCCCTCGAGGACCAGCTCCGCTTCCTCTAACCCGTCGGCCTCGGCCTCGTCCGCCTCCGCGGACACGGTCGGCTCGAGCTCGGCCAGCGGCTCGAGCTCCAGATCCGCGGGGTTCAGCTCCTCGCGGAGCGACGGCGTCCGCGGCGTGGTCGCGCGGACCTGCCCGAAATCGGAGCTCGTGATCTCGAGCCCCTCCAGCATGCCGCCGGCCTCGACCGCCTCCTCCTCCTCCTCGGCGAGGTTCGTCGTCTCGATCTCGAGCGAATCCTCGGTCAGCTGCTGCGCCACGACCGGCGGCGGGGGCGGCGGCGCCGGGGCCGGCCGACCGCCCAGCGCCGGCTTCGCGGCCGGCTTCGTCTTCGCCGGCGCGGGTTCGCCCAAGTCGAGAAAGACGAGGCTCGACGTCTTGCGCTTCCCGGACTTGGTGATGTCTTCACCATCGGGCCGGGTGGCCGTCGGGACGTTGATCTTGGCCGACGACGCGCGCGGGTTGGCGCCGTACATCTTGAGATGGTCGCTGAGGATCTCGCGCAGACGCTCGCTCTCGGGCGAGATGTCGGTGAACTCCTTCAGCGCGGCGAAGGCGTGCTCGATCTTCCCGGCCTTCTGCATCCGCTCGGCGTACTGCACGAAGTTCTGCTGCGCCTCGGTCATGAAGCCCTTCGCCGCATACAGCTTCGCGAGCTTCAGGTACGTCGACTGCCGCGCCGGGGCGTTGCGCAGCACCTTGTTACACATCGCGATGGCGTTGTTGTGGAATCCGAGCTCGGCGTACTTGTCGACGGCGCGGTCGTAGTAGTCCGCCGCCTGGCCGGGATCCTTCAGCTTGATGTAGAGGTCGCCGACGCGGTTGTAGATCGACAGGTCGGGGTTCGGCTCGCCATCCGACTCCTGCGTCCTGAGCGCTTCGAGCCAGATCTCGACGGCTTTCTTGGGGTCCTTCGCCTCGAGACCCTTCGCCTTGTCTTTCAGCTGCTCAAGTTTGGACATGGAAGGATTAAGATACCGGGACGGTGGGAGCGGGACAAGCCGAACCCCCTGTCCAGACGGCGCTTACGACGTTCGCGCCCATCCAGTAGCCGGCTTCGCGCCAGTCCTCCACGGCCGCGACCACGAGGTCCGCCGCGAATCCCGGGGCGAGCTGGCCCCGCTCCCCGGCGAGTCCCAAGGCCGCCGCGGCGTTCACGGTGACCGCCGTCAACGCCTCGGTGTGACGCAGGCCCAGTTGGGCGACGCCGAGCGCCATCACGAGCGGCAAGCTAACCGTCGGCGACGTGCCGGGATTGAAATCCGTGGCGAGGGCGACCGCCGCCCCCGCGTCCAGCAGGCGGCGCGCCGGCGCGTGGCGCTGCTTGCCGAGGAACACCATCGTCGCGGGGAGGAGCACGGCGACCGTACTGCTCGCCGCCAGCGCCCGCACCCCAGCGTCCGACACGGCCGCGAGGTGGTCGGCCGACAGCGCGCCCAGCTCGACAGCCAGCTCGGCTCCGCCCGACCCTTCCAGCTCGTCGGCGTGCAGCTTCAACGCGAGTCCATGACGCTTGGCGGCGGTGAGAATGGCTCGCGCTTCGGCGGGACTGAAGACGCCCGGCTCGCAGAACACGTCACAGCAGCGCGCCAACCCGCCCTGGGCGACCGCGGGGACCATCTCCTCGCACAGCAGGCGCACGTAGGCCGCGCGGTCGCCGCGATGCTCCGGGGGCACCTCGTGGGCCCCGAGGAACGTGGGGATGAGCGTGGCAGGTTGCGCCGCCGCCAGCCGCCGAATCACGCGCAGTTGCTTCAGCTCGGCCTCGAGCTCGAGGCCGTAACCGGATTTCACTTCGATCGTCGTCGTCCCGTGCGCGAGCAGCGTGGCGAGGCGCGCCCGGGTGAGGGCCTCGAGGTCCGCTTCGGAGCGCGCGCGCACGTCCCGCACTGACTGGAGGATGCCGCCGCCGGCCGCGGCGATCGCCTTGTAGTCCTCGCCCAACGCGCGCCGCTGCTGGTCGTCGAGCCGTGCGGCGCCGAAGACAGCGTGCGTGTGGCAGTCGATGAACCCGGGAAACAGAACGCCCTCGACCTCGACGACTTGTAGGGGCGCAGCACGCTGCGCCCCTCCTTTTGGCGCATCCGCGCGCGAACCGACCCATGCAATGCGATTCCCGTCGATCAGCACGGCCGCGTCACGCAACACCTCCACGTCGGCCATCTCCGCGCCGCGCCGGGCGCGCGCGGGTCCGCGACACGTCACGACCTGACGCGCGCCGACGAGGAGCGTCTTCAGTCGGGCGTGCCTCTCTCGCGCATCGGCAGCCGGATCCCGTGCCGCCGGGCCGCGTCGAGCGCTTCGGGATAGCCGGCGTCGGCGTGCCGCGCGACGCCGATCGCGGGATCGTTCGTCAGCACGCGCTCGAGGCGCCGCGCCGCGCCGTCCGTCCCGTCGGCGACGATCACCTGTCCCGCGTGCAGCGAGTTGCCGATCCCGACTCCGCCGCCGTGGTGGAACGACACCCACGACGCGCCCGACGCCGTGTTGAGGAGCGCGTTCAGGATCGGCCAGTCGGCGATCGCATCCGAGCCGTCGCGCATGCCTTCGGTCTCGCGAAACGGCGATGCCACCGATCCCGTGTCGAGGTGATCGCGCCCGATCACGATCGGCGCCGACAGCTCGCCGCGCTTCACCAGGTCGTTCAACGCCAGGCCGAACCGGGCGCGCTCCCCCTGCCCCAGCCAGCAGATGCGCGCGGGGAGCCCCTGGAACGCGACGCGCTCCTGGGCCAGCCTGATCCAGCGTTCGAGGTGGGCATCCCCTGGGAACAGCTCCAGCACCAGGCGGTCGGTCCGGTGCAGGTCCGCGGGATCGCCCGACAGCGCCACCCAGCGAAATGGTCCCTTCCCCTCGCAGAACAGCGGCCGAATGTACTCGGGGACGAATCCGGGGATGGCGAAGGCGTCGCCGACGCCGGCGTCGCGGGCTTCGGTGCGAATATTGTTGCCGTAGTCGAAGGCGATCGCGCCGCGCTTCTGCAGATGCAGCATCGCCCGCACGTGCGCGGCGATGCTTTCGCGCGCGCGCCGCTGGTACTCCTCCGGCGCGCGCTGTCGCTCTGCGGCCGCGTCGTCCGCCGACAATCCCGCGGGGACATACCCGTTCAAGGTGTCGTGCGCCGAGGTCTGGTCGGTGAGTACGTCGGGCACGAAGCCGCGCCGCACGAGGTCGGGGAGGACCTCGGCGCAGTTCCCGACCAAGGCGACCGACAACGCCGCGCCGCGATGCTTCGCGTCGTCACACCAGGCGAGTGCCTCGTTGACCGACGCGGTAGACCGATCGAGATAGCGCGTGTCCAGGCGACGCTGCACCCGGGTGGGGTCCACCTCCACCGCGAGACAGATGCCCTCGTTCATCGTCGTGGCGAGGGGCTGCGCGCCCCCCATGCCGCCTAACCCACCCGTCAGCAGTATCCGGCCGCGGAGAGATCCGCGAAAATGCCGTGATGCAACCGACGCCAGCGTCTCATACGTTCCCTGCAGAATTCCCTGGGTGCCGATGTAGATCCACGAGCCGGCCGTCATCTGGCCGTACATGATCAGGCCCCGGCGCTCGAGGTCGCGGAACACCTCCCAGGTGGCGTAGCGTCCGACGAGATTGGCGTTCGCGATCAGCACACGCGGCGCGTCGACGTGCGTCGTGAACACGCCCACCGGCTTCCCGGACTGCACCAGCAGCGTCTCGTCGTCGCCGAGCGTGCGGAGTGTGCGGCAGATGGCGTCGAACGACGGCCAGTCGCGCGCGGCCTTGCCCGTCCCGCCGTACACGACCAGGTCCTGCGGCCGCTCGGCGACATCGGGGTCCAGGTTGTTCATCAGCATCCGCAGGGCCGCTTCTTGGATCCAGCCCTTGCAGGACATGGTGGTGCCGCGGGGGGCTCGGATCACACGGGGACCGCGGCCTCCGGCTCGAACTTCCCTTCCCGGATTCCCGTCGCGATCCGCTCGATGTCGGCGGTGAGCGGACGATCGCCCGTGAGCGGCGCCGCCTCACGCCGCACGGCGGCGTGCAGTCGCGCGACGCTGCGGCCCGGCGTGAGCGGCAGCAGGTACTCGAGTCCCTGCGCTCCCGCGAGCAGCTCGATGGCGACAATCCGCTCCGCGTTCGCAAGGATGCGCCCCGCTTTCCAGGCCGCGGTCATTCCCATCGGCACGACGTCCTCCTGGTTTCCCTCGGTCGGCACCGATTGGACGCTCGCCGGCGTCGCGAGCACCCGGCAGTCCGCGACGAGCGCCGCCGCCGCGATCTGCGGCGTCATGAACCCTGACTCGAGGCCGGGGTCGCGCGCCAGGAAGGCGGGGAGTCCGGACGAAAGATCGGGGTTGACGATGCGCTCGAGCCGCCGCTCCGCGAGCCCGGCCAGCGTGGCGAGCGCGATGGCGATCACGTCGAGGGCCAGCGCGATCGGCTGGCCGTGGAAGTTACCCCCGGACAGCACGTCGTCCCCGAATACGAGAGGGTTGTCGGTGGCCGCGTTCAGCTCGGTGGTCACGAGCCGTTCGGCAAACGTCAGACCCTCGCCGGCGGCGCCGAGCACCTGCGGCGTGCAGCGCAACGAGTACGCGTCCTGGACGCGCGGATCGTTGTCGCGGTGCGACTCGCGGATCGCGCTGTCCGCGAGCAGCGCGCGCAGCAGGGCCGCTGAGCGCTGCTGGCACGGATGGGGGCGCGCGTCGTGGATGCGCGCATCGAACGGGTCCGGAGAGCCGCGCACCGCCTCGAGGCTCATCGCCGCGGCGCAGTGCGCGGTGCGCCACAACCGCCACGCATCGTGGACCAGCAGGGCGGCGAGCCCCGTCTGCGCCTGCGTGCCGTTCACGAACGCCAGGCCTTCTTTGGCTTCGAGCGTGATCGGGCGCGGCACCTGCACGTCCCCTTCCCCGATCATCGCAAGCGCGAGGTGCGCAAGCGGGGCCAGGTCTCCCGACGCGCCCACGCTCCCCTGCGACGGCACCATCGGATGGATCTTCCGGTTGAGCATGTCAACGAGCAGCTCGGGCAGCGCCGGCCGGACACCGCTCGTGCCGCGCACCAGGACGTTGGCGCGCAGCAGCATCATGGCACGCACAGCGTCCGCCGGCAGCGGATCGCCCACGCCGGACGCGTGGCTGCGGATCAAGTTGAGCTGCAGCTGGCGCGCCTGGTCGGGTGGGATGCGGACGTGGGCCAGCTTCCCGAACCCTGTGTTGACGCCGTACACGGTTTGGCCCGCGCCGACGGCGGTTTCGACGGCGCGGCGCGATGCCGCGACCGCCTTCAAGGCCTTCGCGTCGAGGGCGACCGCCGCGTGATCGCGTGCGACGGCAACGACATCGGCGATGGAAAGCGAATGACCGTCTAGGGTGATTGGCGCTGGCATGGCGCAGGGAAACTACGCATCGAACCGTCCATACGCACGTAGGGGCGCGGCATTGCCGCGCCCCTACTGAGCCTCTGCGTCTTGGCGACTATCTGGTTACTGCGACCCGCGTACTTGGAAACCTGTCGAAAGGGACGTGGTAAGCCCCCCCCGCGTAATCAACTCGGGGTTCCCCACGTCCGTCTGGAAACTCCAGTCGAAGATCAAGTAGTCCCGCCCCACGTGCGTGACTCGGAGCGCCCCGTAGCGCAGGGTCGTCCCCTCCACGATCTCGAACACGTACCCGTACGTGGGGACCGCCTGGAACATGTTGCGGCTGTACCCCGTCGCCGGCGCGAAGTCGATCGATGTGAGGTCGGCCGTCTGGCCGTACACCTGCATCCGCGTCCCACTGAACACCGGCTCGATCCACAGGGTGTCACCGGCGCCCCGCCGCACGCGGAAGTCGACGTCAGTGGCGTTCCCGCTCTCGACGAGCCCAAGCTCGGAGGCCTGTGCCTTGCCGTCGGCGTTGGCGTCGTTCCAGAAGCGGAATCCCGCCTGGGTCGCGTCCTGCTCGAGAGGGAAGACCAGGGTGTTGCGCGCGTCGGGCCGCGGCGTGTCCTGGCGCAGCGGCGACCAGAGACTCTCATAGCCCTCGGTGCTGACGGCGGTCACGCCAAAGCAGCGCGGCGACCCGTTCGGCAAGGCGCTCGCCAGGAACTCGGCCGCGACCGTCATGCCCTCCAGCGACCAGGTGGCGCCGCACAGCCCCGTGTCGAGGTCGTAGGGCGTGCTGTAGATGCGGTACCACTTGAATCGGGTCGGGTTCGTCGCATAGGCGTTGTCGGCCCACTCGAGGTGGATCGCACCGTTGAGCGAGATCGAGAAAAGGCTCGCCGGCTTCTCGAGCTGCAGCCGTTCGTCCACCGTGATCACGTTGCTAGCGTCGCTCTCGTTGCCGTTGTCGTTCACGGCCGTCACGTAATACTCGAGGTGCGGCACGCCGTTGTCGTGGAACGTGTTCGACGTCGTTTCGCCGCGCAGCACGAACGAGCCGGAGCTCGATCCGCGCGAGTACACACGGTAGCTGCCGAGGTCGGCGTCCGTCACGACATTCCAGACGAGCAGAATGCCGAGGGGCTGATTGGGGTCGCCGCTCGGTTCGAGCTCGTATGTGAGGTTGGCGGGAGTGGATGGAACGGATGTGAACATCGTCTCCTGGCAGGCGGCGGCCGCCAAGGCCAGGAGCAGCGCGGAGTATCGCAGGGTTCGGCGCATACGTGATTCCTCGGGACGGAGTCCGGGCACGCCTAGGGCACGCGGCGTGCCCAAGGGGAACTCGCTTGCCTATATGGAGTTACAGATTCTGGCCGACACCGCACTGTCACCGAGAGAGGACATCAGGGACGCGCGAAGGTGTGTTGGTCGTAGTCGAACTTGATGTCCGACTGGTCGATCAGCGCGATGTTGAAACTGAAGGCGAAGTTGCCGTTCGCACTCTTCGTGAACACAAAGCTCGCCCGCCAGCGATGCAGATCGCGCTGGAAGCTGAGGTAGTGATCGGCGAACTGGCGCGTGCCGAAGTCGAAAGCGCTGTGCCAGCTCGCCGTCCAATGCGCCGTCGGGCTGAAGTTCATCGAGAGGGTGACCATCTGCTTGCCGGCCTGGTGGCCGACCCGCGCCGTATCCGCACGGCTGTGGTTGCTCGTGTAATTGACGAGCAGCGAAAACGCGCGTCCCCCCCCCCCGGCTCCTGCGCCGAACGGCCCCTGCTGCTGGAATGGGTCCCGGCCCCCCAGCCGCTGACCTCCGATTCCCGGACCGCCCCCCTCTGGTCCGGGGCTGGGCCCCCCCATCGAGTCGGCTGCGGGCGCCGCGTGAGGGCCGCGGCTCACCAAGCCGAGCAGGCCCGCGACGCCGCGCAGCGTCGCCGGCGTGATGGTGAACCCGGTCGAGACGCTCGTCAGGAACGGATCGAACTTCGCGCTGTCCGTCCCCACCCGTCCGCGCCACAGATCGTGCGTGATGGACAACTGGAACGGCAGCAAGTCGGACGAGATGGTGTTCGAGAGGGATGACGTCTGCCACCCGGTGCGCCCGGGGATCTTGGCCTGCTCGAAGTTATAGGAGATCGAGCTCGTATTGATCGCGAGCAGACGGATCTTCCGCGGCTCCGACGTCGTGTCGCCGGCGGGCGGCTTGAGCTTCGCCTCGAAGTTCTGCGATAGGCCGAGGCTGATCGTTTGCTGCGGATCGCTGCGCGCGTTCAAGGTCGTGTCGGTTGGATCGAGCGCCCGGGAGTATGCCTCGGGGACCTTGGCCCCCGGGGCGTATTGGTAGCTGATGAGCGGCGAGATCGAGTGCCGGATCCGTGTCACCGGTCCGGCGCCGGGGAAGAACCCGAAGAACGTGGGGGACATGCTGGCGGTGAACGCGAGGCGCTTCCCCTGCTGGACGAACTCCCCGCCTGAGAACTGATTGCGCAGCATGAACGGACCGGCGCCCGTGGAGTTGAGGATCGCGATCCCGGGCTGGAGCTTCCAGGTGCCCGAGAGGAGCGAAGGCAGGTTGATGCTGGTCTGCCAGTCCACGTCGGTGCGAAACGTCCGGGCATAGGTCGCCCGCCGCACCCCGCCCGCCACCGTGGAGTCGCGAATCAGGAATTCCCGCCGCTTATTGGTGACGACGTCGTTGATCGAGACGCTGTTCCCCCAGTTCCACCGCCCGATCCGCAGGGGCGTCTGGATGCTGATGTTGGTGGTGCGGTCGTCGGCGAAAAGCGGGAGGGTGTCGACGGCCAGCGTCCCGCCCGGCAGCCCGGCGACGAGCAGGTTGCCGGCCGCCGTGTGAAAGTTCTGGGCGTTCGTGAACGAGAAACTGGGTGACCAGGTGACGAACGTCCCGATGTTCACGGCGGCGGGGGTGAGCCGCACCTCGGGGAAGCTCTGGCTCACCTGTTGGCTCGAGATCTCCTGGCTGCGACTGCCGCCGACGCTCAGACTGCCCCACGAGAAACGTTTGTTGAAGCTCGCCCGCGACCCGAGCCGCGCCGTCGCCTGGAACGGATCGAGGCTGTTGCGCGATATGACCGCTCCGCTGGTGGCGTAGTCGACGCTCGCGTTGAACTGCGTGCGGGCGTCGAAGCTCTGGTTGTGGAACCAGGAAATACGGGTGGACTGCGCGTTGCGGTCGAGTTCCGAGGTGCGGGCGTAGGACAGCCGGCCCTGCACAAAGCGGTCCAGCCACTTGTACTGCGTCTCGGCCCCAAAAGACACGCTGCGCCCCGCGAACCAGTCGGCCGAGACGCGCAAGTCGAGGTAGTCGTTGATCGCGAAATAGTAGCCGAAGTCTGTGATGTGGCGCTGGTATCGACGGGTCGGGCGGACGAGGTCGTTCAAGCCGAACCGGGGCACGAGAATCCCGCTGTGGCGCCCCGAGCGGATGTCCTGAAAGATGAAGGGCAGCCACATGATCGGCACATCGCGCACGTACAGCACGACGGGTCGCGCCACCATTGTGGTTTTGTTGAGCCACTTCACCTGGCCCGCCGAGAAATGGTAATCGGGAACGGGCTGCTGGTCGGAGGTGAACTCGGCACTCCGACCGTACACGCGCTTCGAACCGGAGTCCGCGGTCAATTGCCGGCCGGTCGTGATCCAGGTCGTCCCACCCTGCTGAAAGTTGGTGAGCGCATGTCGGACCGTACCCCGCCGGATGCACGTGTCGTACCGCATCCCGTCCCCCACCAGCACCGTCCCCTGATCGAACAGGTGCGGATGACCCTCGGCGTCGAGCCGGCAGCTCGACTGGTGGTAGCGGATCGAGTCCGCCTCGAGCTGCGTGCTGTCCCGCTCCACGAACGCCTCGCGACGCAGGAAAATGGTCTGGCTGTCGCCTTGCACCACGAGCGTGTCGGCGACGTAGCGGGTCATGCGATAGCCGTGGAGTTTGAGCAGCGAGTCGATGACGGCGTCGGTCTTGGGGAAGCTGCGCACGGGGGCGGTGGGGAGGCCGAGCTTGCGAGCGCTGGCAGTGTCCACGGCGTGCCCGCTCGACGCCTGCTGAGCCGCTCGCCGGGCAGCGCTGTCGGCGGGCGGCGGGGTGCCCTGCGCATGCACCGCCCCGGCTCCTCCCGCCCCGACCAACAGCAGCACCAGCAGGGCGGCGGCCGTCCGTCGCGCGCGCCGCCGGCTCGCCACCCAGGCGCACCAGATGCTGATCTCGTACAGCAAGGTGAGCGGGACGAGCATCATCATCATCGAGACGGCGTCGGGCGGCGTGAGCAGCGCCGCGAGGAACGCCGATACGACGAACGCGTAGCGGCGCTGCTTCGCCAGGAACTGCGGCGTGACGAGTCCCAGGGCCGCAAGGATCGCCACCACCAGCGGTAGCTCCGTCACGACTCCGAACGCCAGAATGAAGGGCACCGCGAAACCGAAGTACTGGTCGATCGTGATGATGGGCGCGAGATCGTTGCGCGTGAAGCTGAACAGGACTTTCAGGGCGGCGGGCAGCACCCACTGGTAGGCCGCAGTCGCGCCGAGCATGAACAGCACCACGCCGACCGCGAGCGCCGGAACGACGAGTCCTTTCTCCTTCTCGTACAGCGCCGGCGCGAGGAACGCCCAGATCTGATAAATCACCACGGGCGACGCCAGCACGCAGCCGAGCGCGAACGCGACCTTGAGCGTCAGCAGGAACGGCTCGGTCGGGCTCGTGAACAGCAGGCGGCCCCCGGGCAGGAACGGGGCGATCGGGCGCTTGAGGAGCGTGAGGATGTCGATCTTGTCCATTAGGAACCAGCCGACGGCGGTACCGATCGCGATCGCGAGCAGGCTCCACAAGATGCGCCACCGCAGCTCCTCGAGGTGATCGAGGAACGGCATCTCGCCGCGGGGAGGAGCGTCAGGCACGGGTTACCCGGGGCCGGCTAGGGCCGCAGGCGTTGCTGATTCTGGCGCGCGAGGTCGGCCTCGGGAGAGCGCGCGTAGCCGGCGATCACCCGGGCGTAGAACCGCTTGGCCGCAACCTTGTCACCGCGTTGCTCGGCGAGGAGGCCCAGCTTGTAGAGGGCGGATGGCGCGCGTGGGGAGTTCGGATAGGCCTTCACGACCTGATCGTACACCGCAGCGGCCGAATCGGGGGCTTCCTTCTCGAAACTCTCCCCGACATAGAACAAGGCGTCGGCGGCCCGCTCGTGAGTGGGAAAGACGCGCAGGAACTCGCGGAAGCCGAGGCGGGCCGTGGACACGCTGCCCCGGCGGTACTGCTGCAGGGCGACGTCGTACATCTGATCGGGGCCGGGGCCCGCGGGATTTCCGGAGGGTCCGACCGGCGCCCCCCCCGCCGCCACCACCGGATCGGGCTGCTGCGCCCGCGCCTCGATCCGGGTGCGCAGCTCGGTGAGCCGTTGCTGGCTCTGGCCGGTGAGCTCTTGTACCGACACGAGCTGCTGTTGCACCGACAGGAGCTCGGTGCGGAGGTCACCGCGCAGCTGCACCAAGTAAGCCTGTTGCGTGGTGAGCGCCTGCTGCACGGCGCGGACGGCGGCCAGGATGGAATCCCGCTCCGCCGCCCGCACCGAATCGCTTCTGGCTGCATCGCCCCGGAGGGCCTGCACCTGGAGCTCGACTTTCCGGACGTCGCCTTTCAGGGCGCAGCCGGCGACGAGCCCCAGCGCCAAGACGAGCGAGTTACGGCCGACGGAGATTGTCGCCGCCACCGATGATCTCGAACTCATCCCGCCGGTTCTGCGACCAGGCGGATTCGTCATGTCCGTCCACGAGCGGCTTCTCCTCGCCCCAGGACTGCGTCTCGATGCGGCCCGCGTCGATCCCATGGCTCACGAGGTACTGCTTCGCCGCCTGGGCGCGGCGGTTGCCGAGCGCCAGGTTGTATTCATCCGAGCCGCGCTCGTCGCAGTGGCCGCCGACGCGGATCTTGAGCTCCGGGTTCGCCTGCAGAATGGCGACCTTTTGATCGAGGGTCCCGGCGTCCTCCGAGCGGATGTTCGCCTTGTCGTAGTCGAAGTGGATCATGGCGGCGACCATGCTCTTGACCTCTTCTGTGTTGCGGCCCAACGCGGCCAACGAATCGGCCTCGCGCTGACGCGCCACGCGTTCCGCCTCTTCCCGTGCCCGGCGGTCGGCCTCGGCCTGTGCGGCGGCGGCGGAATCCGCCCGCGCCCGCTCAGCCGCGGCGGCCGAATCGGCATTGGCCACCGGTGCGACTGTTGCCGGCGTCTTCTTGCCGCAGGCGCCGGCCACGAGGGCGGCGCCCATGCCGATCACGAAGAGCAACGATACCGGTTTCATCTATTGTCTCCCATCAGGGGGTGGAAGAGGTAGCCTCCGGAAGCCGTGGAGACCAAGCCGGCAGCCGTGCGCCGCTCTGCTGCAGCAGCGGGCGGATACGGCCGGTGTCGAGATCGATGATCCACAACTGGCGGTATCCCGACCGATCCGACACGAACGCCAGGTGACGACTGTCGGGCGCCCAGGTCGGATCCTCGTTGCGCCCTACCGAGGTGAGCTGCCGGACCGTGCGGGTCCGCACGTCCAGCACGAACACCTGCAACGTGCCCGCCACATCCCGGTGGAATGCGACCGACTGTCCGTCGGGCGACCACTCGGGCGCGTTGGACGAACCGGTGACGCCGTAGTCGAACGGCGCAAAGAGCTGTTGATCCGTTCCGTCCGCCGCCATCACGTAGATCTGCGGCAGCCCCGGCCGGGTCGACACGAAGGCGATGCGCTGCCCGTCGGGACTGAACGTCGGGGACAAGTTGTCTGAAAAGCGCCCCACGGTCAAGCGCCGTAAGCAGCAGTTATCCTTGACGTTAATCGTGTAGAGATCGGTGCCTTCCTCCGTGGCACGGCTGAACGCCAGCGTCTGCGCGTCGGGCGAGAACGCGGGGGTAAAGTCGAGCGCCTTGCCCGTCGTCGCCACGGGCGTGCGTTTCCCCGACGCCATCTCCTGAACGAACAACTGGCCCCGCCCCGCCTGGAACTCCATGTACGCAAAGCGGCGCCCGTCCGAGGCCCAGGCGGGCGACATCGCCTGGCGGTCGCTCGCCGACACGAGCTTCATGTCGGCGCCGTCCTGGTCGATCTGATAGACCTTGCCGTCCTTCACGAACAACACGCGTGTGGCCCCGATCCCCGGTGTGCCGAGGGCCGCCTGCAGGATCTGGTCGGCGACGCGGTGCACCGCCTGGCGAAAGTCGGGCTGGCCCGGCTCGGGCAAGCGGGCGCGAATCGTGCGACGCACGCCGCCCGCCGCGATGTCGTGCAGGGTGGCGACGGTCGTGTCGCTCGCGACCGTCAAGTCGAGGGCGAAATCGGCGCCCAGCGCTTGATAGAGCGGATAATTGAGCGCGGACGCCTGCGCGCCTCCGCCCGCGGCGTTGGCCGCCGGGGCGCCGCCCGCCCCGGACCGGGGCGCTGGCTGGCCGCGGGCCGGTGTGGTCGACGCCAGGCGAATCGAGTCGCCGCCCGGGAGCGTGATCACCTCGAAACGGTCGCTGTAGTCCAGATCGCGGGCGATGATCGCCCGTGCCGAGTCGAGTCCGCGGCCTTGGCGCGGCAGCAGCACGAATCCGGGCCGTACGCCGGGCCGGTAGATGATCCCGATGCGCACGCCGCGATCGATGGCGGAAGTATCTTGAGCGGAAAGATGGAACGATGGAACGATGGAAAGGAACGCCACGAAGGCGCCCACCTTCCATCTGTCCATCGTTCCAACGTTCCATCGTGTCACTGGCGTCTCCCCGAAAAATAGAACCGCACGAACAGCACGTCGGAGGTCCAGCCGTCCGGGAGCTTGCCGAACGCGAGGGAGCGACCGGCCGATTCGACAGCGCCCAGCGCCTCCATGTCGAATTCGTAGCTGCCGGAGCGGTGGATGAGCTGCAAGCCCGTGACGGTGCCATCGCGATGCACGAAGAACGACACCTCCCCTTCGAGCGCGGCACTCCCCTCCGGCCGTTTCCAGCCCCGCAGCACCTGCGACTGCATGTTCTGCAGGTACTCGGGGAATGGGAAGGCCACCCCTTCGGTACTGATGGTGGCCACATCGTTGCCGGTGGAGGGTCGCTCCCCGGGCAGAGGTTGGTTCGTCGACGTCGTACGCGGCGCCGCTTCGCGACGCGTGTTGTCTTGCGTGGGCGGCGGCGCGGCGCGCGACACCGTGCTGCTCCGGGGCGGCGGCTTGGCCGCGGGCACGGGCGCCGGCTTCTCCTCCGCGGGCCGATCGAACGCCTCGGGCGCCTTGCGCGTCTCCTGATCCGCCGCGGGGGCGGCCACCAGTCGCACCGTGTAGGTGGGCGGCAACGGCTTACGGTGCGCGGGGCCGGCGACGAGCAGCGCCGCGGCCACGCCATGCACGGTGATCGTCCCGGCGAGCCCGAAGGTCCGTGCGGTCACGGACCCACCGTTTCCGGCTCGGCCACGAGTCCCACGTCCTGGATGCCGGCCGCGCGGATGACGGCGAGGACCTGCACGACGCTGCCGTACGCCACGCGACCGTCGGCCCGCAGATACACCCCCGAGGGTCGTTTGGTTCGCACGAAGGCAGGGAAGGTCGCGCGGAAGTCGTCGTAGGAAAGGGCGGCCTGATCCAAGAAAATGCGCCCGTCGCGATCCAGGGTCACGACCAACCCTTCTTTGGGCTCGAGCGGGCGGGCCTGGGCGCGGGGCAGCCGCACGTCCACGCCCCCCTGCATGATCGGCGCGGTAATCATGAAAATGATCAGGAGCACGAACGCCACATCGACGAGGGAGGTGACGTTGATGTCGGCGTTGAGGGGCAGCTCGCCGTGGCCCCGCAACCCTCCGCCGCCGCCGAGGAGACCCGCCATTAGAGCCGCCCTTCGCGGGCCAGCGTCGCGATGATCTCCTGCGCGAAGCCCTCGAGCTCGCCGGCGAACAGGCCGAGCCGGTTGACGCAGATGTTGTACGCAATCACCGCGGGGACGGCCACGGCGAGGCCGGCCACGGTGGTGACGAGGGCCTCGGCGACGCCGGGAGCGACGGCGGAGATGTTGCCCGACCCGCCGACCGCGATCCCGATGAACGCATCCATCACGCCGAGCACCGTGCCGAGCAGACCGAGCAACGGGCTCACCGAGCCGAACGTTGCCAGCCAGGGAATGAAGCGCGCGGCGCCGTCGCGCTCGGCGGCGACCTCCTTGGCGAGCACCATGCGCAGCGCTTCGAGCTGCGTCGTGGTGAGCGCGGCCTGCGGGGCGGGCGCGGCCGCGGCGGCCGACGGCTTGAGGCTCCCAGGCCTGAGCTCCGAGAAGAAGTGCATGCCTTCGCGCAGCAGCCGGTTGTAGGGCGAGGGCGGCAACCGCATCGCCGCGTGATACGCGTCCTCGAGGCGCGGGGCTTTCTCCACTTCCGCCGTGAAGCGGTCGGCCAGCTCCCGCATGCGCCGGAACTGCCACCACTTGAGGACGATGAAGTACCACGACACCACCGAAAAGACCGCGAGCACCGCCAGCACGAATTGCGTCTCGCGGCTCGACGTGAGCACCAGCTCCCACGGCGTCGTGGGGACGGCCCGTCCGACCTGTAGCAGCACGCTTGCCTCCACGGAGTCAGCTCCTGTACCCGCGCGGGTGCGCGCGGTGCCAGCGCCATGCGCTCGCGAGAATCTCGTCCAGATCCGATCGCCGGGGGCGCCAGGCGAGGACGCCGGCCGCGCGTTGCGCCGCCGCAACCAGCGCGGGCGGGTCGCCCGGCCGCCGCGCCTGATCGGTCGTGGGGATCGGATGGCCTGTGATGCGTCGCGCGGCCTCCACCACCTCCCGCACCGACCGCCCTCGGCCGGTCCCGAGGTTCAGCGCGACGGCGCCGTCCGGTGAAGTGTCGAGCGCTCGGACGTGGGCGTCGGCGAGATCGTCCACGTGGATGTAGTCGCGCACCGCGGTGCCATCGGGCGTCGGGTAATCGGTTCCGAAGACGTCCACGGCCGGACGCTTGCCGAGCGCCACGGCGAGCACGTTGGGGATGAGGTGGCTCTCGGGATCGTGATCCTCCCCGCGCCGCTCGGTCGCGCCGGCGGCGTTGAAGTATCGCAGGCTCACCGACGACAGGCGGTGCCGCACGGCGTAGTCACGCAGCACCCGCTCGAACTCGAGTTTGGTCTCGCCGTAGGGGCTCACGGGCGCCGTGGGCGCGTCTTCGGCGATGGGCACCGCGGCGGGATAGCCGTACACGGTACACGACGACGAGAACACGAAGCGCCGCACGCCCGCGGCCACCGCCGCGTCGAGCAAGACCCGCGCGGCCGCGACGTTGTTGGTCCGGTACTTCTCGGGGTTCGCCACCGACTCCGCCACGAGCGCGAACGCCGCCATGTGCACGATCGCTTCGACGGGGTGCCGCGCGAAGAGGGCCGTGACGGCGGCGCGGTCGCCGACGCCGCCGTGCACGAAGGTCGCGCCCGCGGGGACCGCCGCCCGATGCCCCGTGCTCAAGTCGTCGAGCACCACGACGTCATGGCCCCGGGCGAGGAGCTGGTCGACGACGACGCTCCCGATGTAGCCCGCCCCTCCCGTGACGAGGACGCGCGCCGTCACAAGCCGAACAGGCGCCGCAGCGCCTCCAGCAGCCCGTAGCCGCGCCCCTCCTCGGCGGCGGCCTTGAGCGCCACCGTGGGCTGGTGCAGGAACTTGTTCAGGAGCGCCTGGCTGAGCTGTTCGATCCGGGCACGGTCCTCGGGAGCGAGGTGCCCGAGATGGCGCAGGGCGCGCTCGACCTCGGCGGCGCGCAGCGCCTCCATGCGACTGCGGAATTCCTTGATCACGGGCACGACGCCGAGGCCGCCGTACCACGCCCAGAAGAGATCCGTTTCCTCCTCGACGATGCGCTCCGCGGCGGGCACCTCTTCGTGGCGACGCGCGGTCGCCTGGGCAGCGACGGTCTGAAGGTCGTCGATGTCGTACAGGAACACGTTCTCGAGCTGCGCGATGGCCGGATCCACATCGCGGGGCACGGCCAGATCGAGAATGCAGAGGGGCCGCCGCCGCCGCGCAGCGATCACCGCGCCCACACGCTCCCACGTGACGACGGCGTGGGGCGCGGCGGTAGAGCAGAGCGCGATGTCGGCGGTCGCGAAATGGGGCCACGCCTCCTCGAGGGTCAGGGCGCGGGCGCCGAGCCGTTCGGCGATCACCCGGGCCCGCTCGTGCGTGCGGTTCGCCACCAAGGTGACCTGCACTCCCTCGCCGGCGAGACAGGTCGCCGCCAGCTCCGCCATGTCCCCCGCCCCGAGGATGAGGGCCGTCCGGCCCGCGAGGTCGCCGAAGATCTTGCCCGCGACGGCGACGGCGGCCGAGGCCGCCGAGGCGGTGCCCGCGCCCAGGGCCGTCTCGGTGCGAATGCGCGCGCCGACGTGGAGGGCCGTCTGGAACAGCCGGTGCAGCACCGGGCCCGCCTGGGCGCGCGACATCTCCCACGCGTCGCGCACCTGCCCCTGGATCTGCGATTCGCCGAGGATCATCGAGTCGAGTCCCGACGATACGCGGTACAAGTGGCGGACGGCGTCCCGGTCGCGCGCGAGGTAGCCGTAGGGGCGCGCGGCCGCGCCGCCGTCCAACCGCTCGCCGAGCAGGTCCCAGACGGCGTCCGCGACTCGCTCCTCGTCGGCGACGAGGTAGAACTCTGTGCGGTTGCAGGTGGAGAGCAACACGCCTCCGGTCGCGCCCGCGGCCATCACGCGCGCGAGGGCGGCGGGCACTTCGTGGGCCCCGTGCGCGAAACGCTCGCGCACGTCCAGCGGCGCCGTGCGGTGGTTCACTCCAAGGACCTTGATGCCCATCGCGATCGAGTCGCTCATAAGAATCGCTCGGCGCCCGGCTGGGCGAGCTTGAGCGCCAGGTAGACGAGGAGCACCGCCGAGAACCCGGCGATGCTCGCGAACGCGGCCCGCCGCCCATCCCAACGACGCACCACCCGCACCCACGCGGCCCACCCCACCACGACCCACGTGAACAGCCCCCACACGATCTGCGCCTTCCCCACGTGCAGGCCCCCGGCGAAGCGCGCGGCGTACCCGAGCGCCAGCAGGACGCCCAGGGTGAGCGCTGGAAACCCCGCGATGAGCGCGACGCGGTTGAGCTGGTCGAGCCGCTCGAGCGGCGGGAACAACTGGAACACCTGACCGAACCGCTTGGCCTTGAGCTCGCGGAATTGCAGCAGGTACAGGGCCGCCGCGATGAACGCGAGGGCCAGGAGCGCGAGCCCTAACACACTGAGCGCGACGTGCAAGATAAACCAGGCATTGCGCCCCGCGGAGGGCTCGGCGCCGGGCGCGAGGCCGATGAGGAGCGCGAGGCCGACGAGTCCGGCGGCGAGCGGCCCCGTGAAGAATCCGACCGCCGAGCCGCGGACCAGCCGCTCCGTCGCGAGCTGCAACAGCACGAGGCAGAGCGCGAGCATCGACAGCGCCGGCGCCAGCCCCACGAGGGTGAGTTGCGAGATCGCCACGACGTGCACCGCGGCGCCGGCGCACGGCAGGGCGATCGTCAGAAAACGCGGCGCAGCGCGCATCCCCACGAATGGCGCCAGCGTGACCGCCGTGGCCAATCCATACAGCGCCAAGGCGACGAGATGCAGGGTGAGAATCACGGCACGTACGCGCCGGGCCCGCCGAGTGGCGGGGGCCCGGCCGCCGGTCAGGAAGGCATCTTCTTGATCAACCGCACCGGAAGATGCGGGGCGAGCCCGGGGTGCATGATCTGCAGCACGAGCCCCGTCGCCGAATGCTCGCGCGTGTGCACGATCATCAGCACGGCGCGCACCTCTTCGGACGCGGACCCCAGGTCGCCGGTCGCGGGACGATACACCTCGAAGACGTCGCCCGGCACGACGCCGTCGTGGCGGCCCTTGTCGATGAAGAAGAATTGCTGAGGCGTCGCGATCGGCCGCGAGTCGCGGCTCGCGAGCAGGTGGCCGGCGAGACCCTGCTCGACGGGCGTCGGACGGACCTCCCCCGGATTCTTGAACGGCTCGAGCGGCAGCGACAGGTGGCCGTTGCGGATGCGGCCGAATTGCGTGATCACCCGGGCCAGCACCTGCTCCTCTTCCACCGACGTCACGCGTGCGATCCCGAGGGGCACGACCACCTCGCCCCAGTCCCCGAATTGGAGCGCCCGGTCGATGCGCGCGACCAGCAGCGAATCGCCCACGTGGTACGACGCGCGCGACGGCGGCTTGATCGAAATCTCGTCGTAGGTCATCGCCGTGCTGCGATCCGACAGCCGGTAGATGGCCGGCGGCGTCGTCACACCGATGACGGTACCCCAGGGCAGCCGCTCATTCTCGGTGAGGAAACCTGCGGCGTAGAACTCGCCCGCACGCAGCGGCCGGTACGGCTGATGGATATACGCCCGCAGCACGTCTTGCACGCGCTGTTGGGTGGTGCGGCGACGATCGAACATCGTTTCGTACGACTCGCCCACGGGCTCGGGAGGCGGCGGCTCCACGAACGCCGCCTGTGTCGTATCCGCTGGTGTGGTGTCGGTGGGCACGGCGGCGATCGTGTCGCCGGCCTGCGCCTTCACCGTATCGGCCGCCGCGGCGCTCGTGTCCTGCGGCACCGCGACGACTGTATCGCCACCCTGCGCCACCACCCCGGCAACCGGCCCCAGCACCAGGACCTCGCCCGGATAGATCCAGTGCGGGTCCTCCACCACGTTCGTATTGAGGCGGTAAATCTCGGGCCAGAGCAGCGGGTCGGCGAAGTACATCTGGGCGATCGACCAGAGCGTCTCGCCCCGGGCGACGGTGTGGCTGGCGGGAACCTGGGCCATGGCGGCAGGTGCGGCCTGCGTGGTGTCCTGCGCAGGCAGGAGCCTCCACAGGAGCGGCACCGCCGCCAGGACCAGCAGTGCCGCGCGACTAGAACGGCAGATCGTCGTCCTCCTCATCCAGCGCCTCCGGGAACGCTTCGAGCGACTCCGCTGCCTTCCCTTCGGGGGCTGCCCGCGCGGCGATCTTCGCACCTTCGCCGCCACCGCCCTTGGGCGACAGCATGATCAGTTCGCGCGCAATGATCTCGGTGACGTAGCGCGTTTGCTTCTCGCGATCTTCCCAGGTGCGGTACTCGACCCGCCCCTCGATGTAGACCTTATCGCCCTTCTTGAGGTACTTCTCGGCGATGTCCGCCAGCCCGGATCCCTTGTTGTTCCAGCAGATGACCCGGTGCCACTCGGTTTTCTCCTGCTTCTCACCGCTCTGCGCGTTCCACTGCCGGCTGGTCGCCACCGACAACGTGGCCACGCGGGACCCGTTATTCGTGCTGCGCACCTCGGGATCGGCCCCCAGATTCCCGATGATCATAACTTTGTTGAGACTGCGGCTCACAACGACCTCCGACGATTACGCGGGTTGGGGGCCCAAGGATGCCCCACAGTATATGAATCGCAAGTTATTCTGTCAATCAAAGATACGCCACTTGTAGCAAAGTTACGCATCACCTCCGTCTGCAGGAATGGCAGCCCGTAATACGATCGCGTCTTCGACCGGGCGGCGATAGTAACTCGACCGACGGCCCACCTCCTCGAACCGGAGCGACGCGTACAGCGCGCGCGCAGCGCCATTCGATTCCCGAACTTCCAGAAAAACCTGCCGCGCACCCCGCTCGGCGAGCGCCGCGAGTACCTGTTCGACGAGCGCGCGTCCGATGCCGCCACGCAGTCGCGCCGACGCGACCGCGAGGTTCAGGATCTCACCCTCGTCCGCGGCGTCCTGCGCGATCACGTATCCCGCGACGCCCTCCGGCGCAGCGGCGACGAGGAACACGATGTCCGACGCGACGCACTCTCGAAAGTCACGCAGCGACCAGGGGTCGGTGAAGGACGCCTGTTCGATCGCATGCACCGCAGGAACATCGGCGGCCTCAGCGCGTCGAATGCGGTAGCGGCCGTCCGTGGCGGGCCTCCCATTTGGCCTGCGCTTCCGCGGGCCGACCGTATTCCGGCTCAGCGGTCGCCGGGTCGTCGAGGAGACGCGACGCGCCGTCGCGGGCCCCTAACGCGAGGAGTGAGCTCGCGACCGGCGGCAGGGCCTCGAGGCTCACGGGCGGCCGGCCGGTCCAGGCGACGACCTCCTCCGCATAGCGGACCGCGCCATCGCCCACGGCCACGAGCGGCCTGACGGGCGAGAGGCCGGCCAGCGCCCCGAGCGTGAACAGCGCGGGCGCGACGAGGGCTTCCACCCGGCCGGGCGGAAAGGAGTACACGGCGCCGAATACCTGCCCGCGCAACGCGTCAAAACACGCGGCGACCGGTCCCACTTCGCCGCGGGCGGCGGCGTGGGCCGCCCCCATGAGCGACGGTATCGCGCGGAGCGGGATCGCCGCGTCGTGAGCCAGCCCTTTCGCCGCTGCCCACCCGATGCGTAGTCCCGTGAAGCTCCCAGGTCCATCCGCCACGATCACGGCGGCGAGGTTCTTGACGCGCACGGCCGCGAGGGTGAGCACCTGGTCCACCAGGGGGACGATTTGTGCGGCCTGCTGGCGCGCTCCCCGCACCGACCGCACGGCGCGCACCCGTTCGGCGGAACCGAGCGCGACGCTGGCGAGCTCGGTCGCCGTATCGATGGCGAGCCACGGTCCGCTCAAGCCGCCTCCTCGACCACCCGGATTGCCGGATCGGGATCGTGCGCGAGCCGGAACTGGCGGTCGAGCGGGGGCACCCAGGGCCCGGCGCGCTCGGGCCATTCGATCAGCACGATCGCGTGTTCGCGGATCATGTCGTCGAACCCCAAGTCACGGGCCTCGTCTGGGTGCTTCAGGCGGTAGCAGTCCACGTGGTAGACCGGCGTGGCTCCCGCCTCGTAGTGGTGCACCAGGGCGTAAGTGGGGCTCGTCGCCAGCGCGCGCGCGCCGAGGCCTCGGCAGATGGCCTGGACGAGGGTGGTCTTGCCGGTGCCCATCTCCCCCGACAAACCGATCACCACGGGGGCCGTGAGGCGGGCGCCGAGGTCCTCACCGAACCGGCTGAGCTCGTCCGCGGAGAGGCGCATCGGCTTTCAGCTCGAGAACCTGGTCGCGCAGCACCGCCGCGAGCTCGAAATCGAGCTCCTCCGCGGCCGCCTGCATCTGCTGCTCGAGCAGCCGGATGAGCGCCTCCCGCTCTTTGGCGTCGGCCGGTCGCCGGACGCCGGCTTCGGCGGGTTTCGCCGTGCGCGCGTCGGCGACTCGGGTGGCGAAGCGGATGTCCCCCGAGGATTTGACGATCGACCGCGGCGTGATGCCGTGCTGCGTGTTGTACGCGACCTGCGTGGCTCGGCGCCGGTTCATTTCACTCAGCGCCCGTTCCATCGAACCCGTGACGCGGTCGGCGTACAGGATGGCCCGGCCGCTCAAGTGGCGCGCGGCGCGACCCACGGTCTGGATGAGGGAGCGATCCGAGCGCAGGAACCCTTCCTGATCGGCATCGAGGATGGCGACGAGCGACACCTCGGGCAGATCGAGCCCCTCCCGCAGCAGGTTGATGCCGACCAGGACGTCGAATTCGGCGAGCCGCAGGCCACGGATGATCTCGACCCGCTCGATGGCGTCGATCTCGGAGTGCAGGTAGCGGACGCGGACACCGTGCTGTTGGAGGTAGTCGGTCAAGTCCTCAGCCATCCGCTTGGTCAGGGTCGTAACGAGGACGCGCTCGTTCTTCTTTTCGCGGAGGCGGATCTCGTTCAGCAGGTCGTCCACCTGGCCCGCGACGGGCCGGACGATGACCTCCGGGTCCACGAGACCAGTAGGCCGGATGATCTGCTCGACGACCACACCACCGGAGAGCCGCAGCTCCGCGTCCCCGGGCGTGGCGGAGGTGAAGAGAATACGCGGGACGAGGCCCATGAACTCATCGTACTTGAGGGGGCGGTTGTCGAGCGCCGACGGGAGGCGGAACCCGTAGTCCACCAGCGTCTGCTTGCGCGAGCGGTCGCCCTCGTACATCGCCCCCAGCTGCGGCAACGACTGGTGCGACTCGTCGAGGATGCACAGGTAGTCGGCCGGGAAGTAGTCGAGCAGGCATGCCGCGCGCTCGCCAGGCTGGCGCCCGGTGAGGTGGCGCGAGTAGTTCTCGATCCCGGTGCACCGCCCCACCTCGAGCAGCATGTCGACGTCGAAGTTGGTGCGGGATTCGAGGCGCTGCGCCTCCACCAACTTGTTCTGCGCCCGCAAGTCGACGAGGCGATCCTTCAGCTCGGCCCGGATCGCAGTGACCGCGCGCTCGATGGTGGCCCGCTGGGTCACGAAGTGCGTGGCCGGGTAAATCGCGCAGCGGTCGACCAGGGTGATCACATTGCCGGTCAGCGGATCGATCTTGGCGATCCGCTCGATCTCGTCACCCCACAATTCGATGCGCACGGCCTGCTCGTCGTAGGCGGGGAAGATCTCGACGGTATCGCCGCGGACTCGGAAGGTGCCGCGCTCGAACGCGGCGTCGTTGCGCTGGTACTGGATGCCCACCAGATCCGCGAGCAGGGCGTCGCGGCCGCGGGACTCACCGGTCCGCGCCGTGACGAGGAGGCGGCGGTAGGCCTCCGGGTCGCCCAGGCCGTAGATCGCCGAGACGCTGGCGACGATGATCACGTCGTCCCGCTCCATGAGGCTCGACGTGGCCCTGAGGCGCAGCCGGTCGATGTCGTCGTTGATCGACGAGTCCTTGGCGATGTACGTGTCGGTCGCCGGGACGTAGGCTTCGGGCTGGTAGTAGTCGTAGTACGAGATGAAGAACTCCACGGCGCTCTTGGGGAAGAACGCCTTCAACTCGCCGTACAGCTGTGCCGCCAGGGTCTTGTTATGGGAGAGCACGATGGTCGGACGGCCCAGGTGCTTGATCACGTGGGCCATCGTCATCGTCTTGCCGGAGCCGGTCACGCCGAGCAGCGTCTGGTAGCGGTCGCCGCGCCCGAACCCGGCGGTCAGCTCGGCGATGGCGCGCGGTTGGTCTCCCGCCGGTTGGTAGGGCGAGACGAGTTCGAAAGGCATGGAGGGAAAGTTAACCGAGCGAAACCTCGGTGTGGCTCCCCGAATCGCGGCGGGCGATGTCGGTCACGCCCTTCACCTTCCGCACCGCCCGGAGCACCTTGTGCAGGTGGGTGTGGTTTTCGACCTCGACCAATACGGAACCGAAGACGGCGCCGTCCTTGGAGGTGAGGTCGGCGCTCCTGATGTTCGTCCCGGTCCCACTGATGGCTTCGCAGATGTCGGCGTACAGACCGCGCCGATCTTCGCCGCTCACGGCCAGCCGCACCGTGACCACCTCGCCCTCGACCTCCCGCCAGTCGATGTCCACGCGCCGCTCGGCCTCGTCGGAGAGCGTGAGCAGGTTGGGGCAGTCGCTGCGGTGAATCGAGATGCCGCGGCCCTGCGTCACGTACCCGACCACGGGATCGCCGGGCACGGGCTGGCAGCATTGGGCATACCGCACCATCAGGCCGTCCACGCCCTGGATCTTGATGCCGCGTCCCAGGCGCAGCCGCTGCATGACGCGCCCGAACGCGCTCGGACTGCGCGGGTTGAGCTCCTCGGCGGGGAGATCGGGATACAGCGCCTTCATCACCTGGCCGATCGGCACATCGCCCCGGCCGATCGCCGCCTGGAGCTGCTCGGGCACGCCCGCCGACAGCGTCGTGGCCGCCTGCGCGAGCCGTTCCTCGGTCGGCGCGTCGAGGCGGCGGCGGCGGACCTCGCGCGCGAGGATCTCGCGCCCGAGCGTGACGCTGCGTTCATGCTCCTCCTGCTTGACCCACTGCCGGATCTTGTGGCGCGCACGGCCGGTCTGGACGTGCGCCATCCAGTCGCGCGACGGCCGCGACTGCGCGCTGGTAATGATCTCGACCGTGTCGCCGTTCTTGAGCGCCCGGTGCAACGGCGCGATGCGACCGTTGACACGGGCACCCTGGGTGCGCTGACCGACCTCGGTGTGCACCGCGAACGCAAAGTCGATCGGCGTCGCCCCCTTGGGGAGGCGCTTGACGTCGCCGCGCGGCGTGAAGACGAAGATCTCGTCCTGGTACAGGTCGATCTTCAGGAATTCGAGGAACTCTTCGGGGGTGTGCGCGTCCTGCTGCAGCTCGATGAGCTGCCGGAACCACGACAGGTGGCGGTCGAGCTCGTCGGCGGTCTTGCCACCCTCCTTGTAGAGCCAGTGCGCCGCGATGCCGTATTCGGCGGTGCGATGCATCTCGCGGGTGCGAATCTGGATCTCGTACAGCTGGCCTGCCGGCCCGAATACGGTCGTATGCACCGACTGGTAGCCGTTCGACTTCGGGCTCGCGATGTAGTCTTTGATCCGCTCTTGGAGCGGCGTCCATTTGTGGTGAATGATCCCGAGCACGTGATAGCAGTCCGTGATCGAGCTCACGAGCACCCGCACCGCCAGCAGGTCGTAGATCTCCTCGAACGGCTTGCCGCGCTGCTTCATCTTCTTATAGATCGACCAGAGGTTCTTGGGCCGGCCGGTGATGTCGAAGTCGGTGATGCCGGCGCGCCGCATTTCCTCGGCGAGCGGCTCGCGCAGCCGCTCGGTCGTCCGGTCGCGCTCGACGCGCCGCGCCTTGACCTGACGCACCAGCTGTTTGTAGTCGGTGGTCTCGAGGTGTTTAAACGCCAGATCCTCGAGCTCCGCCTTGACGCCCGCCATGCCGAAGCGGTGCGCCAGGGGCGCGTACAACTCCCGGGTCTCGAGCGCGATGCGCCGCCGCTTCTCCTCCGAAAGCGGCTCGAGCGTGCGCATGTTGTGCAACCGGTCGGCGAGCTTGATGATGATCACGCGCGCGTCCTTTGCCACGGACATGAGCAGCTTGCGGTAGTTCTCCGCCTGCTCTTCCGCGGTGGAGCGGAACGTGAGCGTCGCGATCTTGGTGAGGCCGTCGACGAGATCCGCGACCTCGGCTCCGAAGTCGCGCTTGATGTCGTCGATGGTGACGTTCGAATCTTCGACCACGTCGTGCAGCAAGGCCGCCGCGATCGTCGTCGTGTCCATCTGCTGCTCGGCAAGGATCGTCGCCACGGCGACGCTGTGGGAGACGTAGTCGTCGCCCGAGACGCGCTTCTGGCCGCGGTGCGCCTGGGCGCTCGCGCGGTAGGCGCGCGACAGGAGGCCCAAGTCGAGGCGTTCCCGCTGGGCCGCCACGGCCTTCGCCAACTCCGGCGCGAGAATCGGCGCCGTCGTCGTCACAACAGCCCTGCCTCCGCGAAGCTCACGTACCGCTCGCCTCCGACGATCACGTGATCGTACACCGGGACGTCCAAGAGACGCCCCGCGTCCACCAGCTGCCGCGTCACCGCCCGGTCGTCCGCCGAGGGCGTCGGATCGGCGCTCGGGTGGTTGTGCACCACGATGATGCCCGCCGCCGCCTCCGCGATGGCCGCCCGGAACACCTCGCGCGGATGGACCAGGGAGCTGTTGAGAATCCCCCGCGTGATCAAGAGGTCCGCCAGGACCTGGCTCTGGCTGCCCAGGGCGAGCACGTGGAACTCCTCGACGGCCAGATCCCGCAGCCGCGGCGCGTAGTAGCGGCGCACATCCCCAGGACCCCGGATCCGCTCAGGGGGCGGCTCGGCCTCCCCTGCCACGCGACGCCCCAGCTCGACCGCCGCAGCGAGCCGCGCCGCCTTGGCACGGCCGACGCCGGGGACCTGGGCCAGCTCGGCCCAAGGGCGAGCCGCAAGCCGGCGCAGGGAGCCTTCGCCCCGAGCCAGCAACTCGCCGGCCACGGTGAGGGCGTCGCGCCCTGCGGTACCTGTTCCTAGGAGAATGGCCAGGAGCTCCTGCCCCGTCAACGCGGCCGGGCCAATGGCCCAGAAACGCTCGCGGGGACGGTCCCGTTCCAGGTGCTCGGAGAGGCGTAAGGGCATGGGCCAACACTATGCGCCTCAACTCGCCGGGGCATACCCCTTTTTACGCCGGACGGCGCCTTCCTCCGAGGCAAGATTGGTGCGATGATGATCTTTGCCACCCCGTGCCTGCCGATCGATCCACGAGGCGACCGCGACTCGACACCAACCTCGTGGAGGACTCATGCGTGCCACATCCGCGGTTCTTGCCCTCACCCTCGCCGCGCTGGGCGCGTGCACGGACCGGGCCCCCGATCCAACGGGCTTCGGGCTTTCTGCATCGCGCAGCGGCGTTCCGTTCGCCTCAGGTCTCGCGAGCCCGGCCTGGCAGGCGAGAGCGGCGAACCTCGTTGCGCAAGCGAATTTCAGCCCGGTTGTTGCAGGGCACGCATATCCAATCCTGGGCGTCGCGCAATACCTGGCCGTACAGCGGGCTGAAGCCGCAGAGGGCGGCGGCGGCCGGGACCAGCTGGAGCTGGATCGCGGCGCGGTCGCAGGCGCGTCGGCGGTCGTGCTGACGTACCTGTTCCCCAGCCAATCTCAGGCGTTGGAGGATTTGGTCGTCGCGCAAGCCGGCGCCGGCCCCGAGGCACAGGAGCCGCACCCCGCCTTCGCGCGCGGCGAAGCGATCGGTCGCGCGGTCGGTGCCGAAATCGTTGCGCGAGCCCAAACGGACGGCTTCAACAGGCCGTTCACGGGGACCATTCCCACGGGCACCGGGCTCTGGATCAGCAACACGACGCCCGCGACGATCGCGGGCGGGCAGCTACCCACTTCGTTGCCCTGGTTCCTGACGTCTGCCGACCAGTTCCGGCCGGGGCCGCCCCCGGCGTTCGGGTCAGCGGCGTTCACAGCGGGGCTCGCCGAAATCCGGCACATCTCCGACACCCGCACGGCCGAGCAGATAGGGATCGCCACCTTCTGGGCGCAAGGCACGGGCACGCGCACCACGCCAGGGTTCTGGATACAGGTCGCGACGGACGGTATCAATCAGCTCGGCTTATCCGAGCGCGACGCGACGCACCTCTACGCGCTGCTGAGCGCCACGATGTTCGACGCGCAACTCGGTTGCTGGGACGCGAAGGAGACATACTGGTTCATTCGACCGTGGCAGGCCGACCCCGCGATCACCGTCGTCGCCACGGTCGGGAAGCCCAACCACCCATCCTATCCGTCGGGGCACAGCTGCGTCTCCTCGTCTGCCGCGGAAGTGCTGAGCACGTTCTTCCCCGAGCAGCGCGCACAGCTGGACGCGATGGTCATCGAGGCGGGGCTGTCGCGCATGTACGGCGGCATCCACTACCGGTTCGACATCGAGGCCGGGCAGACGCTGGGACGCGACGTCGCGCGGTTCACGATCGCGGCAGATGCATCAGGGAATTCGGTTCTGACGCCGCACTAGAAACCGGCCGAAATGTGTAGGGGCAGCATGCTGCGCCCCTACATGATCCACGCTTAGATCCCTGTTCTCTTCACAGCCCCGCCCCGTGGCATTTCTTGAACTTCTTCCCGCTGCCGCAGGGGCACGGATCGTTGCGACCGACGCCGGCATAGGGATTCGCCACCGGCGCGCCGGCGCCGGGCGGTGGCCCGAGCTTCGGCGGTATCGGCCCGGTCGCTGTGTCTGGACTTATCAGGCCCTCCGCGGCTGGCTTGGACGTCGTCATCGGCGGGGGGCGACGCGGCCCGCCTAGAGGTCCCGTCCTCGGCCCGCGCACGCCCGGCCCACCGACATCACCTCCAGGCGGCGGACCGATCTCGATCTGCAGTTTCAGCCACCGCTCCGTGAACGTGGCGTTCAGGTCGTGCATCAGGCCGACGAACATCTCGTAGGCCTCCTGCTTGTACTCGACGAGCGGGTCCTTCTGGCCCCAGGCACGGTAGTAGATGCCCTCCCGCAGCTGGTCCAGATCATACAGATGGTCCTTCCACTTTTCGTCGATGACGCCGAGGGTGATGTGCGATAGCGCTTGCTCGGGCAGGTTCTGAGCGCCGACCTTGGCCTCGACGTCCTTGAGCTGCCGGATCTTGGCTTCGAACGCCGCGCGTCCCGCTTCCTGAGCGGCGCGCGCGAGATCGTCGCGATCCTTGATGACGGTCGGATCGTCTACGCTCGGGATCGTGATCAGGAACTTCTGGAGGAACTCGGTCTCGATGAGCGCCCGATCCCACTGGCCCGGATGGTCGTACTCGGCGACGATGCCGTCGGCCAGGCGCTCCACCGCCTGGTCGATCATGTGCTGCGCTTCGGCCTTCAGCTCTTCGCCGCCTTCGAGCGCGTAGAGGCGGCGGGAGTAGATCACGTCGCGCTGCTTGTTCATCACGTCGTCGAACTGGAGCAGCTTCTTGCGGGCCTGGAAGTTCTGCAGCTCGACGCGCTTCTGCGCCTGGCCGATCGCGGCCGTCACCCACGGGTGGGTGATGACCTCCCCCTCCTCGGCACCGGTGCGGTCCATGATGCGCGCGATGCGGTCGGAGCCGAACAGGCGCATCAGGTCGTCTTCCAACGACATATAGAAGACGCTCTGGCCCGGATCGCCCTGTCGGCCCGAGCGCCCGCGCAGCTGGCGGTCGATGCGCCGCGCCTCGTGCCGCTCGGTGCCGATGATCACGAGGCCGCAGGGCGGATTCTCGTTGCACTTGAGCTCTTTGATCTCGTCGGGTCCCAGATCGGCCTTTTCGACCAGCTGGCCGAACGGCGCCTCGCGCGCCTTGATGCCGCAGACCTGACACTTCTTCACGCCGGCGCCGAGTTTGATGTCGGTCCCACGGCCCGCCATGTTGGTCGCGATCGTGATGGAGCCGGACTGACCGGCGAGCGCCACGATTTCCGCCTCGCGCTGATGGAACTTCGCGTTCAGGACTTCGTGCTTCAGGCCCCGCCGCTTCAGCATCCGCGCCAGCGTCTCCGACACCTCCACGTTGACGGTGCCGACCAGCACCGGCAGGCCCCGCTTGTACTCGCGCTCGATCTCGTCGATGATCGCGTTGTACTTCTCGCGGCGGGTCTTGTACACGAGGTCGTGCTTATCGACGCGCCGCACCGGCCGGTTCGTCGGGATCACCACCACCGCGAGCTTGTAGATGTCGTGGAACTCGGTCTCTTCGGTCTCGGCGGTGCCCGTCATTCCGGCGAGCTTCTCGTACATCCGGAAGTAGTTCTGGATCGTGATCGTGGCGAGGGTCTGACTCTCCTCGCGCACTTGCACGCCCTCCTTGGCCTCGACCGCCTGGTGCAAGCCGTCCGACCAGCGGCGGCCGGGCATCAGCCGCCCGGTGAACTCGTCCACGATGAACACCTGCCCGTCCTGCACGACGTACTCCACGTCCTTCTCGTACAGGGCGTGCGCCTGGAGCAGTTTGTGGATGATGCGCAGGATTTCGCTCTTCGACGCGTACTCCGCCTCGACGGCGCGGCGCCGCTCGAGCTTCTCCGCCGCGGAGAGCTCGTCGTCGCGGTCGATCTCGTGGACCGCGTGCGAGATGTCCGGCACGATGAAGAGGGTCGGATCCTCGGGCGACATCGTTTCGACGCCCTTGTCCGTGAGGTGGACGGCGCGCCCGCGCTCGTCCATCACGAAGTACAGGTCGTCCTCGAGATGCCGCATTTTCTGCTTGGGCGCCGGGAGCTTACGGTCCGCGAGGCGGTCGAGCTCGACGCGCTGTACCAGTTGTTTCACGCCGGTTTCGTTCAAGAGCTTCAGCAGCTTCTTGTTCTTCGGCATGCCCAGCTGGGCCTGATACAGCAGCACCGCGCCGTCGTAGGAGGTCTTCTCGTCGGCGAGCAGCGGTTCGCCCTTGGCGATCAGGTCGTTGACGACCGCCGTCTGCTTCCGCACCAGCTGCACGACCTGGCTGTTGAACTGGGCGTACTTCTCGTCCGATTCGGCGCCGACGGCGCCCGAAATGATGAGCGGCGTCCGCGCTTCGTCGATGAGGATCGAGTCCACCTCGTCGATGATCGCGTACACGTGACGCCGCTGGACGCGTTGCTCCAGCGTGAACACCATGTTGTCGCGGAGGTAGTCGAACCCGAATTCGTTGTTCGTCCCGTACGTGATGTCGCACAGGTAGGCCGCGCGCCGCTCCGGGGTCGACGGCTGCGTATCGTCGATGCACCCGACGGTCAGGCCGAGCCAGGTAAAGAGGTGGCCCATCCACTGCGAGTCGCGGCGGGCGAGATAATTGTTGACGGTGACCAGGTGCGCGCCCCGGCCCGCCAGCGCGTTGAGGTAGAGCGGCAGCGTCGCCACGAGAGTCTTCCCTTCCCCCGTGGCCATCTCGGCGATCTTCCCCTGGTGCAGCACGAGCCCGCCGATCAGCTGCACGTCGTAGGGCACCATGTCCCAGGTCTGCTCGTGCCCGGTCACGACGAGCTTGGATCCGACCAGCCGGCGGCTCGCCTCCCGCACCGTCGCGAACGCCTCGGGGAGCAGCTCGTCGAGGGTGCGCTGCAGCTCGGTCACGAACGCCTTTTCCGCCCGCACGACTTGGTCGCCCAACTCGGCGCGCTCGACGGGGTCGGGGCAGTCGTGCTTCGCCTGCTTGAGCCGCTCGACCTCGGCAGCGAGCGCGCCGGTGCGCTCCGCGATGACCGCCCGGAACTTCGCGGTCTGCGCCTGCAGCTCGCTCTCGGACAAGTCCTTGAGGCGCGCTTCGTGCGTGTGGATCGCGTCGATGATCGGCTGGACGCGCTTCAGCTCGCGGTCGAACCGCGTGCCGAAGAGCTTGGTGAACCAACGATGAGCCATGACTCCCCTAGCGATACAGCCCGCGGGCGGCGATGTACTCGCGCACCGCCTCGGGCACTAGATAGCGAATAGAACGCCCGGCGCGCACCCGCTCGCGCACGTCCGTCGCCGAGAGGGCGATCACGGGCACTTCGATCACGCGCCGGATCAGCGGGTGGCGCGGCACGGCCGCTCCCCCCCCCTCTCCCGGCCGGGCGAACACCACCACGTCGGCGAGCGCAGGCAGGGCCTCGACCTCCCACCATCCCGCAAGGTCCTGCGCCGCATCCGCCCCCAGCAATAACGTGAACCGGTTCCCCGGCTCCCGCTCGCCCAGCGCCCGGAGCGTGCGGACGGTGTACGAGGGCACCGCCAGGTCGAGTTCGACCCGCTCCACTTGGAATCGCGGGTTGTCCCGAACGGCCAGCGCCAGCATGTCAGCGCGCTGCTCCGGCGTGGCCTGGTGCGCCGCCCGCTTGAAGGGCTGCTCGCGGGCCGGCATGAACCGGATCGTCGCCCCGCCCAACGCGTCGGCCGCCGTTTCGGCCACGACCAAGTGTCCCAGATGCACCGGGTCGAAGGAGCCCCCGAACAGGGCGTCCACCCGGGTCAGGAGGACGTGCCCGTCGTGTCGGCCGGGCAGCTCGTGGCGAGACCCGTCGCCTGCGGGTAGAAGCGGTGCAAGTGGGCGCACGTTTCCTGCAGCTCGTCCTTGTATCCAATGGCGCGGTAACTGTCCACGAGGCGTAGCAACGCGTCGGGCGCGAGCGTGGCATCTGGATAGGTGGCGATCACATCCTTGAAGTAGATGATCGCCGAGTCGTACGCCTTCCGCCGCAGGTAAAACATGCCGTTCTTGTAGGTCTTCTCCGCGAACTGGTTCTGCAACCGCCGCACGTGCGGGCGCGCCCGGGCCGCTGCGTCGGTGTCGGGGTAGCGAGCGGTCAGCTCCTGATAGATCGAGAGCGCCGTCTCGCCGTAGGTCGGGTCGAGCTCGGCCCGCCGCCACATGCGGAGGTTGGAGTCGCCGGCGCGGAGCAGCGCCAGCGGCGCGTATTCGCTGGCCGGGAATTCGTCGGCGATCTTGCGGAAGTCGTGGGCGGCCTGCACCCGATCGCCGGTCTGGAAGTAGCACTCCGCCAGATAGTAGCGGGCCACCACCGCCTCGGGTTGGGCCGGCGCGAACTCGAAGTTCAGGCGCTGCAGCACGAGCTGGGCGCGCCGGAAGTCGCCGCGCCGGATCATGGCCAGTGCGTGATCGAGCTCCACCTCCGGCGCGGTCACGGTCTGCACGCGCGGCGCGTTGTGGCAGCCCGCCGCGAGCGTCGCCAGACCGAGGATCCACACCATCCGTCGCATCATTGCGGTTCAGCCTTCCCCAGCGAGTTGATCTTCTCTTGGGCCCGCTGGGCGATGGTATCGCCCGGCGTGCCGCCCACCAACGCCTGCTGATAGCTCTCGAGCGCCCCGGCGACGTCGCCCTGCGACAGGCGCACGTCGCCCAGGCCGAGGAACGCCGCGCGGACGACGTCGGGAGACGCTCCCGGCGCCGTGGCGCGCCGAAACCACCCTTCCGCATCCGCGGGGTGGCCGTGCTCCAATGCCAGCTGGCCCTCGACCAGCGCGCACAGCCCCAGCCCCTCGCGCGCCGACTCGACCACGATCGGGGCACGTTGCCGCCGAATCACGCCCTCGAACACCGGCACGGCGGTGCTGCAATCACGCACGCGCACGAGCGTCATCCCGTACACAAACAGCAGCGAATCAGCGCGTGCCGGATCGGCGCTCGCGGCGGCGGCGACCGGGAGCAACGCGAGCGCCGTCGCGGTGTCGCCGCGGTCCACGGCGTCCAGCGCCGAAAGGGTGGCGTAGCGTCCCAGGGGCCGCGCCGGCGCGATCTCGCGCAGTCCGGAGAGGGCGTTGGCCAACGCCGCGCGATCGTTCGCCCCGAGCGTCGCGCGAACCACCCGCTCCAGCGCGTCCGCGGCCTCGTCGAGGCGCGAGCGGTCGTCGCGGGCGAGGGCGCGGTACGCATCGGCCGCCCCCGCATAGTCCTCGGTGTGCAGGGCCGCGGCGCCGAGCTTGGCGTCGAGCGACGCGCTCCCCGGGTGTGCCTTGATGCCGAGCTGGTACTCCGCCAGGGCGCTGCGATAGTCGCCCGCGGTGTACGCCCGATCGCCGAGCTCTTCGTGGTCGGCCGCGCTGCGCGTGCAGGCGCACGTCACGACGAGCAGCGCGGCGGCCAGACGCCTCACGCTTTCTTCTTCTTTCCGTCCCGCGGAGCGGGGGGGACCTTGGACGGCTGCGGGGGCGGCGCTTCGCTGCGTGACAGCATGGCCAGATACGCCTCCACGCGGGGATCCTCCGGCCGGCGCGCGCGGCACGCCTCCCACACGTCACGAGCCGCGAGCCCGTCGCCCGACAAGTAACACGCCAACCCGAGCATCGCCGCCGCGTCGAGGAAGCCCGGCCGCTCGCGCACGATGGTCTCGAACTGGTCGCGGGCATCGAGCGCCCGGCCCGCCTCGAGCAGCAGGCGGCCCAGCTTATACCGCAGATCGTGGAAGGCGGGTCCCAGCTCGAGCGCCTCCTGGTACTGCTCGATCGCCTGTATCAGCCCGCCCGCCTCGAGATAGGCCTGGCCCATCGCGGCGTGCTGGTTCGCCAGCTTGGCGGCGATGTGGGTCGGGAAGCCCGCCCGCTCCCCCGTGTCGATGCGGTGCGCGCGCCGCAGCACCGCGCTCGCCTCCTCCTCGCGACCCAGCTCGTTCAGCACCAACGCGCGGTGAATGAGCGCCTCGACGTAATGCGGGTTGAGCGCCAGGGCGCGGTCCAGCTGCTCGAGTGCCTTCTCGGCCTGGCCCGCCAGGGAGTACGAGAGGCCCAGGAGATGGTGCGCGTCGGCAAAGGCGCGCCCGCTCGCGATGACTTCTTCGAGAAGATGAATCGCGCCGTAGTAGTCCTGCAGCTGGAACCGCTCGCGCGCCTGCTCGACCAAGCGCTCAGGACTGACGTCCATGGGTCTCCTCGTACCAGCGCACGAAGTTGCGAATGCCCTCCTCGATCCCCACCTTCGGCCGAAAGCCGAGCGCCTGTTCGGCGCGCCGCAGGTCGGCGTCGGTCAAGCGTACGTCGCCGGGCTGGTCGGGATGCCGTTCGATGCGGGGTTCGCGTCTCAGCGTGGCCCCGATCAGCGCGATCAACCGATCCAGCCGGATGCGTGCGCCCCCACCGATGTTCAACATCTCCACCGACCCCGGGGCGGCGGGACCGTCCGTGCGAGCGAGCGCCGCCAGGACGCCGTCCACACAATCGCTAATATAGGTATAGTCGCGCTCGCTCGAACCATCGCCGTGCATGCGGACCGCCTGCCCCCGCGCGATCAGGTCCGTGAATCGATGAATCGCCAGGTCGGGCCGCTGGCGCGGTCCGTACACCGTGAAAAACCGCAGGCAGATGATGCGCATCGGGTAGAGATGCGCGAAAGCGATCGCCAGCAGCTCCGCGGACCGCTTGGTCGCGGCGTAGGGGGAGATCGGCTGCAACGCCGGTGCGCTCTCGGCGAACGGCGCCGGCGTCGCGTTGCCATACACGGACGACGAGGACCCGAACACCACCCGCGAGATCCCGGCGCGGCGCGCGGCATCGAACAGGCGCGCGGTGGCGGTGACGTTGGCTTCGACGTACGCCCCCGGATCCTCGAGCGACGGCCGCACCCCGGGCTTGGCCGCGAGGTGCAACACCACGCCCACCCCCTCGAGGGGCATCGGGTCGCGCGCCACGTCGGCTTCGATGAACCGAAACGCCCGGTTCTTGCGCAGCGGCTCGAGGTTCCGCTCCTTGACGGCCCGCGCGTAGAAGGCGTCGAAGTTGTCGACGCCCACCACCGCGTGCCCCCGGGCGACGAGCGCTTCGCACACATGCGAGCCGATGAAGCCCGCGGCCCCCGTAACGAGAACCTTCACCGGCCCGCTCACCGGCCCACCACGCCGCGCAGATACTCGATGGTACGGCGCAGACCGTCGTCCAGCGCCACCCGCGGCTCCCAGCCGATGGTCTCGCGGGCGCGCGTGATATCGGGCTGCCGCACGCGCGGATCATCCACGGGAAGCGGTCGCTCGACGATCGGGCTGCGGCTCCCCGTCAGCGCCAACACGCGCTCGGCGAGCTGTCGGACGGTGAACTCGTGGGGGTTGCCGATGTTCGTCGGCTCGTTCGTGCCGCGCTCGAACAACCGCACGATGCCCTCGATCAGGTCGTCCACATAGCAAAACGACCGTGTCTGCGAGCCGTCGCCATAGATGGTGAGCGGCTCGCCGCGCAGCGCCTGGGAAATGAAGTTCGACACGACGCGGCCGTCGTTGGGGCGCATGCGCGGCCCGTACGTATTGAAGATCCGCACGATGCGCGTGTCGAGCCCGTGGTAGCGGTGGTAGGCCATCGTCATCGCTTCGGCGAAGCGCTTGGCCTCGTCGTACACGCCGCGCGGCCCCACCGGATTCACGTTGCCCCAGTAGCTCTCCGGCTGCGGATGTACCAGCGGGTCGCCGTACACCTCGGAGGTGGAGGCGAGCAGGAAGCGAGCGCTCTTCGTCTTGGCGAGTCCCAGGGCGTTGTGCGTGCCGAGTGCGCCCACCTTGAGCGTCGGGATCGGATACTCGAGGTAGTCGATCGGGCTCGCGGGACTGGCGAAGTGGAGGATGCCGTCCACCGGGCCCGGAACGTCGATGAAGGTGCTGACGTCGTGCCGGATGAACTGGAAGGCGCGGTGATGGTCGAGATGCGCCAGGTTCACGGGGCTGCCCGTGAGCAGATTGTCCATCCCGACGACGGTGTGATCGAGCGCGAGCAGCCGGTCACACAGGTGCGAGCCGAGGAACCCGGCGGCGCCCGTTACGAGGAGGCGCATGCCAGGCGGCGACCGATGCTGTCGTAGGTGAACCCGAGTTTGGCGAGGCGGTCGGGGTCGTAGAGGTTGCGGCCGTCGACGATCAGGGGCCGCCGCATCAGCTGCCGCATCCTGGGGAAGTCGGGATTGCGGTACTCGAGCCATTCCGTGACGATGGCGAGCGCGTCGGCGCCCGCGAGCACGTCGACCGCGTGTCCCGCGTAGGTCACCCGGTCGCCGAGCTGTTGCCGCGCCGTCTCGATCGCCGCCGGATCGTGCACCCGCACCGTGGCGCCCGCCGCGAGCAGCGCCTCGACCAGCACGAGCGCGGGGCTCTCGCGCACGTCGTCCGTCTCCGCCTTGAACGCGAGGCCCCACACACCGACCGCCCGGCCTTTCAACTTGCCCTCGAAATGCCGCTCGAGCTTCTCGAACAGCAGTCGCTTCTGCCGCTCGTTCGCCGCCTCGACCGCCGCGAGGATGTCGAGCGACACGTTTCGCTCCTGCCCCATCCTGAGCAGCGCCTGCACATCCTTGGGGAAGCACGACCCGCCGTAGCCGGGGCCGGGGAAGAGAAACGCCGGCCCGATGCGGCGGTCGGCGCCAATGCCTTTGCGCACCAGGGTGACGTCGGCCCCGGCGGCCTCGCACAGGCGGGCCACCTGGTTCATGAACGAAATGCGCGTCGCCAGCATCGCGTTGGCGGCGTACTTGGTCATCTCCGCCGAGGGCAGGTCCATGAAGATGAGCGGATTGCCGGTGCGGACGAACGGCGCGTACAGCTCCTCGAGCGCCTTCGCCGATTCGACCGAGTCGACGCCCAGGATCACGCGGTCCGGCTTCATGAAGTCCTCGACCGCCGCGCCTTCCTTCAGGAACTCGGGATTCGAGCAGACGTTGAACGCCGTCTTCGTGTGCTTGGCGACCTCGGCCCGGACCTTCTCGGCCGTGCCGACCGGCACCGTGCTCTTCGTGATGATGGTCTTCGGCTGATTCATGTGCTGGCCGATCGTGCGGGCGACGGCCAGGACGTGCTGCAGGTCGGCGGAGCCGTCCTCGTCGGGAGGCGTGCCGACCGCGATGATCACGATGTCGGAGCGCTCGATCGCGGCGCCCACGTCCGTGGTGAACTGGAGACGCCCCTCGCGCTGATTGCGGGCGACGAGCGGCTCGAGCCCCGGCTCGTAGATGGGGAGCCGGTTCTGTTTCAGCCCGTCGATCTTCCGGGTATCGACGTCCGCGCAGGCAACGTCGTTCCCCGTCTCGGCGAGGCAGGCGCCGACCACCAACCCGACGTACCCGGTCCCGACGACGGCGACCTTCACTTGGCGCCTCCCGCGGTGGGCAGCACATGCCGCGTGTCGACCACGGCGCGGGCGTGCGTCGCCACGAGCCCGTAGTCGATGGTTGAGTGATCGGTCACGACGATCACGCAGTCGACCTTCTCGAGCGTCGCGGGCGTGAGCGGCACCGAGGCGAGTTCCAGCCCGTCCTCCTTCACCTTCGCGACGAAGGGATCGTGGTAGCACACCGTGGCGCCGCGCTGATGCAGCAGCCGCATCACGTCGAGGGCCGGACTCTCGCGGATGTCGTCGATATCCTTCTTATAGGCGACGCCCAGGACGAGCACCGTGCTGCCGCGCACCGCCTTGCCGGCGTCGTTCAGCCGCTCGGCCAGCTTGCCGATCCAGTACTCGGGCATCGCCGCGTTCAACTCGCCCGCCAGCTCGATGAAGCGGGTCTTGTAATTGAGCGTGCGCATTTTCCAAGCGAGGTAATGCGGGTCGAGCGGAATGCAGTGGCCGCCGACGCCCGGGCCCGGCGTAAACTTCATGAACCCGAACGGCTTCGTCGCCGCCGCTTCGATCACTTCCCACACGTCCACGCCGAGCTTGTCGCAGACGATCGCCATCTCGTTCGCGAGCCCGATGTTGACGCTGCGGAACGTATTCTCGAGAATCTTGACCAGCTCGGCTGCCTCGGTCGAGGACACCGGCACGAGCTGTTCGATCGCGGCCTGGTACAGGGCTACCGCCACCTGCAGACAGGTGGGGGTGATGCCGCCGACGACCTTGGGCGTGTTGCGGGTATTCCATTTGGCGTTGCCCGGGTCCACCCGCTCGGGAGAAAACGCGAGAAAGAAGTCCTCGCCCACTTTCAGCCCCGTGCCCTCGAGGGCGGGGAGCATCAGCTCGCGCGTCGTGCCGGGATAGGTGGTCGACTCGAGGATCACGAGCTGGCCGCGGCGCAGCGCCTGCTTCACCGCGTCGGTCGCGGCGAGCACGAAGCTGACGTCGGGGTCCTTGGTCTTGGACAGCGGCGTCGGGACGCAGATCGAAATGGCGTCCGGCTCACGCAGCCGCGTGAGATCCGTCGTCGCCACGAACTTCCCCGACTTGACCGCCGCGGCGACGGACGCCGCCGGCACGTCTTTGATGTGGGAGCGGCCTTCGTTGAGCAGGTCGACGACCCTCTGACTCACGTCGAACCCGATCACGCGATAGCCGGCGCGCACAAACTCCATCACGAGCGGGAGGCCGACGTATCCGAGGCCGACGACGCCGCACAGCGCCGAGCGGTCCTTCGCCTTCGCGAGCAGCGCGGCGGCAGGCGTCGTCACAGGGCCTCCGGCGCGCCGCGGGACGCGAGCGAGCGCGAAGCGGCCTCGAGCACGCGCACGACGCGCACGCCGTCCTCCGCTTCCGCACCCGGACGGGGCGACTCCCCGCCGCGCGCCACGCGGACGAAATGGGCGAGCTCCGCGGCCAGCGGTTCGACCGTCGGAATGCGGGGGACGAAGATGTCCCCTTCCCGGATCGCAAGGCTCTCGCCGAACGAGCCGTACTCCGGCGGACGATCCACACCCTTGTCATAGATGCGCAACTTCTCGCGCGGCTCCATATCGTCGAACACCACCATTTTTTTGGCACCCACGACCGTTAGTTTCCGTTCTTTGTGAGGATCGAGCCATGACAACTGGACGTGGGCGAGCACGCCGCTCGCAAACTCCATCGTCAGGAACACCACATCCTCGATCTTTGGTTGGAGGTAGCTCTTGCCTTGGGCAGCCACCCGCACCGGGGTTTCGCCGAGCAAGTGGAGCGCGACCGACACATCGTGGGGACCGAAGCTCCAGAGGGCATTCTCGTCCTGGCGCACCTGGCCCAGGTTCACCCGCAGGCCGTACAGATAAAAGATCTTCCCGAGCTCACCGCCCTGCACGAGCGTCCGCAGCCGCTCCACCGCCGCGTGGAAGACAAGGAGATGGCCGGCCAGGACCGGGACCTTCCGTTCGACCCCCAGGGCGGCCACGGCCTCGGCGTCCCGGACGCTCAGCGCGAACGGCTTCTCTACGAGGCACGGTTTCCCGGCCTCGATGCAGCGCCGCGCCATGGCGGCGTGGGTCCCCGCCGGCGACGCCACGATCACGGCGTCGCAGCGCTCGAGCAGGGCGCCCAGGTCGTCCGTGACCAGGGTACCCGGGTATTGGCGCGCGACCCGTTCCCGGGTCTTGGGATCGGTGTCGCACACGGCGGCCAGCTCGGCGTCGGCGAGCCCCGCGACCGTCCGTACGTGATTGCGCCCCCACGCCCCCGACCCGATGACGCCGACCTTGAGACGCGTCACTTATAGAAGCCCCGGATCGCGCCGATCACGTGATCCAGCTGAGCCTGTGTGAGCTCCGGATACACCGGCAGCGAGAGCACCTCGTGGGCCGCCTGCTCGGCCACCGGCAGGCGCCCGCGCTTGTAGCCCAGGTGCGCGAAACAGGGCTGGAGGTGGAGCGGCACCGGATAATAGACGGCGCTGCCGATGCCCTGTGCCTTGAGGTGCGCCTGCAGCGCGTCGCGCCGCTCGACCCGCAGGGTGTACTGGTGGAAGATGTGCTCGTTGTTGGACTCGACCACCGGCGGTTTCACCTGCGGCAGACCCGCCAGCCCGGCCGCGTAGTGCGCGGCGTGCTGGCGCCGCTTCGCAGACCAGTCCGCGAGGTGGGGCAGCTTAGCCAGCAGTACCGCGGCCTGTAGCGTATCGAGCCGCGAATTCGTGCCGACCTCGTCGTGGTGGTATTGCTTCGCGCCGCCGTGCAGCCGCAGCTTGCGCAGCCGCTCGGCCAGCGCGTCGTCGGAGGTCACCATCATGCCCGCGTCGCCCCAGGCGCCCAGGTTCTTGGAGGGGAAGAAGGAATAGGCGGTGACCCAGCCCAACTCGCCCGCTAGGCGCCACTCGCCGTCGATGCTGCGGCGCGCCCCGATCGCCTGGCAGGCGTCCTCGATCACCGGCAGGTGGCGCGGTGCGGCGATCGCCAGCAACCGCTCCATGGCGGCGATCTGCCCGTACAAGTGGACCGGCATGATCGCCCGGGCCCGAGGCGTGATCGCCCGCTGCACGGCGTCCGGGTCGATGTTGAACGTGCCCGGCTCGATGTCCACAAATACGGGCGTGCCGCCCGCGTTGTGAATCGTGCCGGCCGTGGCGAAGAACGTGAAGGGCGTGGTGATGACCTCGTCGCCGGGCTTCAACTCCAGCGCCTTGAGCGGCAGCAGCAGCGCATCGGTGCCGCTGGCGCACCCGATGCCGTGCTTGGCGCGCGATAGGGCCGCGATCGCCGCCTCGAGCTCCGGGATCGCGGGACCCATGATGAACTGCTGCGCTTCGATCACGCGCGTCAGGGCGGGCATGACTTCGCCCTTGATGGCGGCATACTGCGCCACGAGATCGAGCAGCGGCACATTCATGGTTTGCGAGGGACGGGAGGCGTGGTTTGATGCAGCGCGCCAGCCTGCTCTTCGTAGGCGGCGCCGCAGGTCGCGCACGCGGCGCGGCCCGCGACGACGTGCAACCGCTCCCCACACTGGCACATCCACCCCACGCGCCGGGCGGGGACGCCGACCATGAGTCCGTAGGGCGGGACGTCGGCCGTGACGACGGCGCCGGCGCCGACGAAGGCGTATTCGCCGAGCGTGACGCCGCAGACGATCGTGGCGTTGGCGCCGATCGAGCCGCCGCGCTTCACGAGCGTCCGCCGGTACTCGTGTTTGCGGGAGACGTGGCTGCGCGGGTTGAGGACGTTCGTAAACACGCAGGACGGCCCGCAGAAGACGTCGTTCTCCAGCTCGACGCCCTCGTAGATCGAGACGTTGTTCTGGATCTTGACGTCGTCGCCGATCCGGGTGCCCGCCATCACGACGACGTTCTGGCCCAGGTTGCAGCGCGCGCCGATCACGGCCCCCGCCAGCACGTGGGAGAAGTGCCAGATCTTGGTGCCGGCACCGATGACGGCCCCGTCATCGACGTAGCTCGACTCGTGCACGAAGTAGTTCGGCGCGGACACTTAGACGCCGATCACCTTGCACTCGAGCTCCAGCTCGACGCCCGTCTTCTTGGCGACCGTCTTGCGCACCTGCTCGATGAGTTTGAGCGCGTCGCTCGCGGTGCCGTTGCCCTTGTTGACGAAGTAGTTGGCGTGCAGCGAAGACACCTCGATGCCGCCGACGGTCAGCCCCTTGAGGCCGCACTCGTCGATCAGCATGCCGGCCGACTTCGGCCCGCCCGGGTTCGTGAATGTCGAGCCGCAGCAGGGCTGGTCGAAGGGCGTCCCCGCCTTGCGCCAGCGGAGCAGCTTCCCCTGCAGCTCCTTCAACTTGGCGGGCGACTCTTCGCCCAGACCGAGCTTTGCTTCGATCACGATCCCGTCGATGTTGCTGGCGCGGTACTTGAAAGAGATTTGCTTGCGCGACAGCTGCTTGACCTTGCCCTTCGGATCCAGCACCGTGACTTCAGTGACGACTTCGGCGAACTCCGCGCCGTGGCAGCCGGCATTCATGTAGATGCCGCCCCCGACGGTGCCGGGAATCCCGATGAACCGCTCGACGCCCGCGAAGCCCGCGTCGGCGGTGCGGCGCGCCAGCAGCGGCGTCGGCATCCCGCCACCGACGATCGCCGTCGCTCCCTTCATCTCGAAGCGGTCGAGGCCCTTCCCCGGTGGTCCAATGCGGATCACGACGCCCGGGAAGCCGCCGTCCTTCACGAGGACGTTCGACCCCAGACCGAGCACGACCCAGGGCAGCCCGCGCTCCTGCGCGAGCTCGAGCGCCTTGACCACGTCCTCGGTGTCGGCGGGCAGGACGAGATACCGGGCCGGGCCGCCCAGGCGCCACGTGGTGTAGCGCGCCAACGGCTCCTGCTCGAGCACCTTCCCGCGGAACTTGACCTTGGGCGGCGGCGGCGGCGGCGCCTTGGGCGCCGGCTTCGGGACCGCCTTGGCTGCAGCCTTCGCTACGCCCTTACGGCCACTTCCCTTTCGACCTTCGCTTTTTCGTGCCATTCCTGAAGGCTCCTGACGCTCCCGGTCCGGCTGCGGAGCGCAATGATCGCGTCACCCGCGGCGCTCGCCGCGGACATGGTCGTCGTGTACGGCACCCGGTGCATCAAGGCGGCGCGCCGGATGGCGTAGTCGTCGGCCTGCGTGAACTTCCCCAGCGGGGTGTTGATCAGCAGGTGCACGTCGCCCGACACGATCAGATCGATCGCGTTGGGACGCCCCTCGTGCACTTTCATCACCCGCTCCGCCGGTACGCCGCGCGCCCGCAGGTAGCGCTGGGTCCCTTCGGTCGCGAGAATCTGGAAGCCGAGCTCGTGGAAGCGCCGCACGATCGGCACCACCGTCGGCTTGTCCGAGTCGTTCACCGTCACGAAAATCGCGCCCTCGAGCGGTAGACTGCCGTCGGCGGCGATCTGCGCTTTGGCGAAGGCCATGCCGAAACTGTCGGCCAGTCCCATCGCCTCGCCGGTGGAGCGCATTTCCGGCCCCAACACGGTATCCACGCCGGGCAGCTTGGTGAAGGGGAAGACCGCCTCCTTCACGGCAACCCCGGCGACGGGAAGCTCATCGGGAAGACCCAACTCGTCCAGGGTCCGCCCCACCATGACCGCCGCCGCGAGCTTGGCCAAGGGGACCCCCGTGGCCTTGCTCACGAACGGCACGGTCCGGGAGGCCCGGGGATTGACCTCCAGTACGAATACGACCCCGTCCTTTATGGCGTACTGCACGTTGATCAACCCCACCACCCCCAGCGCACGGGCGAACGCCTGGGTATGCTGCCGCATCTCCTCCACCTGGCGGTCCCCGATCAGGTAGGGGGGAAGCACGCAGGCCGAATCGCCCGAGTGTACCCCGGCATCCTCGATGTGCTGCATCACGCCGCCGATGACGCAGCGGCTGCCGTCGGCGATCGCGTCCACGTCGGCCTCGAAGGCGTCCTCCAGGAAGCGGTCGATGAGCACAGGGTGTTCCGGCGCCACGCGCGCGGCTTTCACGAAGTAGTCGCGCAGCGACCCGTCGTCGTACACGATCTCCATCGCCCGGCCGCCCAGCACGTACGACGGCCGCACCAGCACCGGGTATCCGATGCGCTGGGCGACGGCGACGGCCTCCTCGACCGACCGGGCCATGCCGTTGGGCGGCTGGCGCACGCCCAGGCGCCGGCCCAGCGCTTCGAAGCGCTCGCGGTCCTCGGCGATGTCGATCGCATCGGGGGTCGTGCCGAGGATGGAAACGCCGGCCGCCTCGAGCGGCTTCGTGAGCTGCAGCGGCGTCTGACCGCCGAGCTGCACGACGACGCCCTTGGGCCGCTCCCAGCGAACGATCTCGATCACGTCTTCGAACGTCAGGGGCTCGAAGTACAGTTTGTCCGAGATGTCGAAGTCCGTCGAGACGGTCTCGGGGTTCGAGTTGATCATGATCGTCTTGAACCCCAACTCGCGGAACGCGAGCCCCGCCCGCACGCAGCAGTAGTCGAACTCGACGCCCTGCCCGATGCGGTTCGGCCCGCTGCCGAGGATCACGATGCCCTGCTCGCCGAGCGGCTCGGATTCGTTCTCGGTGTCGTACGAGGAGTACAGATACGGCGTCGACGACGGGAATTCACCGGCGCAGGTGTCCACCGTCTTGTAGGCGGGGTGAATGCCAAAGCCCCAGCGCCGCTCGCGCATCGCCGCCTCGGTCGTGTCGCGCAGGGCGGCGAGCTGCCAGTCCGAGAACCCGAGCCGCTTCATGCGGCGCACGTCGGCCGCGCCCGGGTCCGCGAGCGCCCTGAACCAGCGCTCCGCGGCGACGAGCTCGTCCAACTGATACAGGAACCAGGGATCGATCCCCGACGCCTTGGCGATCTCGTCCACGGTGAGGCCGGTGAGGAGCGCGCGCTTGATCTGAAAGATCCGTTCGGGGGTGGGTGTGTGCAGCGCGACGCGCACGTCCTCGGGCGAGTCGCTCGTGAGGCGGTCGTCGGCCAGCGTCGCTCCGGTCACCCACCCGGGCCGTCCGATCTCGAGCGCGCGCAGGCCCTTCTGGAACGCTTCCTTGAACGTGCGTCCGATCGCCATCGCTTCGCCCACCGATTTCATCTGCGTGGTGAGACGGAAGTCGGCCTTGGGGAATTTCTCGAACGCGAAACGGGGCACCTTGACGACGACGTAGTCGAGCACCGGCTCGAACGACGCCGGCGTCGTCTTCGTGATGTCGTTGGGCAGCTCGTCCAGCGTGTACCCCACCGCGAGCTTCGTGCCGATGCGCGCGATCGGGAAGCCGGTCGCTTTGGACGCGAGCGCCGAGCTACGCGAGACCCGGGGATTCATCTCGATCACCAGCATCTCGCCGTCGGCGGGATTCACCGCGAACTGGATGTTGCAGCCCCCCGCCTCTACCCCGATCTCGCGAATGATGGCGATCGCCGCGTCGCGCATCTTCTGGTATTCGCGATCGGTGAGCGTCATCGCCGGCGCGACGGTGATCGAGTCGCCGGTGTGCACCCCCATCGGGTCGAGGTTCTCGATGGAGCACACGATCACGACGTTGTCGCGCCGGTCGCGCATCACCTCGAGCTCGAACTCCTTCCAACCGAGCACGCTGCGCTCGATGAGCGTCGAGTGCACCGGCGAGAGCTCGAGCGCGCGCTCGACCATCTCCTCGAACTCGGCGCGGTTGTACGCCACGCCACCGCCCGTTCCACCCAACGTGAACGACGGCCGGATGATCGCCGGGTAGCCGACATCGGCCGCAGCGTCCAACGCGTCCGCGACCGACGTCACGGTGCGGCCCAACGGCGTGTCGAGCCCGATGCGGCGCATCGCGGTCGCGAACTCGGCGCGATCCTCCGCCATGCGAATCGCGCGGGCGTTGGCGCCGATTAATTCCACACCATGCCGTTCGAGCGTACCGTCATTCACCAGCGCCATCGCGACGTTGAGCGCCGTCTGGCCGCCCATCGTCGGCAACAGGGCGTCGGGTTTCTCGCGCTCGATCACCTTGCGGACCCAGTCGGGGGTGAGCGGCTCGATGTAGGTGCGGTCCGCGAGCTCGGGGTCGGTCATGATCGTGGCCGGATTGGAGTTGACCAGCACGACCGCGTACCCCTCCTCGCGGAGCGCCTTGACGGCCTGCGTCCCCGAATAGTCGAACTCCGCCCCCTGCCCGATGACGATCGGGCCGGACCCGAGAAGCAGGATGCGGTGGAGGTCAGTCCGCTTGGGCATCGAGCACGTCCCGCAGGGTATCGTCGAGCGAGCGACGCGGGCTCCACCCCGTCGCGGCCCGCAGCTTCGCCGCGTCCCCCACGAGATGGGGGATGTCGGCCGGGCGCATCAAGTCGGGATCGGCTTCGGGGATCGCTCGAATACCCACCAAGTCAGCCATCCGGAAGAGCAGATCCTCGAGGCTCATCCCTTGCCCCGAGGCGACGTTGTAGATCTCGCCGGCCTCGCCCTTGGACAGGAGGCGCACGTAGGCGTCCACGACGTCCTGGACGTGCATGAGGTCGCGCACCGGCTCGAGATTGCCCACTTTGATCACCGGCGCGCCGATCCGCTTGGCGAACCGCAGGCGCTGCGCGAAGGCGGGCACGACGAAGCGCGGGTCCTGGCCCGGTCCCGTATGGGCGAACGCGCGCGCCACGACGACACGCAAGCCCGCTCGGCGCCACGCTTCGAGCGCCCCGATCTCGGACCCGAGCTTGCTGGCCGCGTAGGGCGAGCACGGCGCCGGCGGGTCTGCCTCGCGCCGCGGGGCGTGGCCCTCGCCCCGGCCGTACACCTCACCGGTCGAGACGACGAGCACCACGGGGTCGGCCCGGTCCAGACGCCGCGCCTCGGCGAGGACGTGAGCGAGCCGCGCGGTCCCCGCGGCGTTCACGGTCCAGGTCCCGCCGGGATCGCGCAGCGCGTCCGCACCCGAGGCGACGGCCGCGAGGTGCACGACCGCGTCGTACGGCAGGTCCGCGCATTGGCGCACCGAGGCATCGTCGGTGATCTCGAGCGGCAACCAGCGGACGGCACCGCGCTCGGCCGCCGTGAGGCCGTCGTCGCGCCGCGGCACGGCGGGCCGGACGGCGCCGAACACCTCGCGGCCGTCGTCCAGCAGCCGCCGGATCAGCCAGCGGCCGACGAAGCCGTCGGCCCCGGTGACCAGCACCTTCACCGCACACGCTCCAGGTCGGCGTCGACCATCATTTTCACGAGCCTCTCGAAGCTGACCTGGGGCGCCCACCCCAGATCGCGCCGCGCTTTTCCGGCGTCGGCGAGCAAGATATCGACTTCGGCGGGCCGCACGAAACGCGGATCGACCTTGACGTGCTTTTGCCAGTCGAGACCAACATGCCCAAACGCCACTTCGCACAGCTCGCGCACCGAGTGCGTTTCGCCGGTGCCGATCACGTAGTCGCGCGGCTCGTCGCGCTGCAGCATCCGCCACATCGCGTCCACGTAGTCGCCGGCGAAGCCCCAGTCGCGCCGGGCCTCGAGGTTGCCGAGGTGCAGCTCCGTCGCCTTGCCCCGTTTGATGCGCGCGACGGCATCGGTCACCTTGCGCGTGACGAACTCGAGCCCGCGCCGGGGCGATTCATGGTTGAAGAGGATGCCGCTCACGGCGTGCAACCCGTAGGACTCGCGGTAGTTCACGGTGATCCAGTGCCCGTAGACCTTGGCGACGCCGTAAGGCGAGCGCGGGTAGAACGGCGTCGTCTCGCGCTGCGGCGTCTCCGTGGCCTTGCCGAACATCTCCGATGAGCTGGCCTGGTAGAAGCGCGCTTCCGGGTGCGCGAGCCGGATCGCCTCGAGTAGCCGGGTGACGCCGAGGGCCGTGAACTCGCCCGTCAGGACCGGCTGGCTCCACGACGTCGGGACGAAGCTCTGGGCCGCGAGGTTGTACACTTCGTCCGGCTGCGCGTCCCGGATGACGGTCGTCAGGGAGTGCTGATCGAGCAGGTCCGCCGCCACGACGTGCAAGCGATCGAGCAGGTGGCCGATGCGCTCGTAGGAGTCGTGCGACGTACGCCGCACGACCCCGATCACCTCGTAACCCTTGGCGAGCAGCAGCTCGGCCAGATACGAGCCGTCCTGGCCGGTGACGCCGGTGATCACGGCGGTCTTACGGGGTTGTGGCTTCCCGGGACCTTGCTTAGTTTTCGGCCTCTTTTTCAAGTCGGATGAGCCATGGCTCGAGTGTGTGAGATCTGTGGCAAGGGCCCCATGGCGGGGCATACCGTCAGCCACGCAAACAACAAGACGAATCGGCGCTGGTACCCCAACCTGCAAAGCGTGCGCGCGGTGGTGGACGGGGCGGTGCGTCGCATCCGCGTGTGCACCCGCTGCCTCAAGTCGAACCGGGTCGCCAAGGCGTCCTGACGCATACGAAAAAGGGGGACCCGCCGGGTCCCCCTGTCGTTCGCGGCCCCCCCCCGCCCGTCCCGGCTTCCTCACTCACTCAGTAATTCGATCCGGGCCGTGTCGGCACCATCGCCGACGCGATGCCCCAGCTTGACGATTCGCGTATAACCGCCCGGCCGGGCCGCGAAGCGTTTGCCGATCTCGGCGAACAGCTTGTGCGTGACGTCCTTGTCCTTGAGGCGGCGCTCGACGAGGCGCCGCGCATGGAGGTCGCCGCGCCGCGCGAGGGTGATGAGCCGCTCCGCGAACGGGCGGAGCTCTTTCGCCTTCGCCACGGTGGTCTTGATGCCGCCGTGCAGGAACAGGCTCGTCGCCATATTGTTCAGCGTCGCCTTCTTGTGGCTCGACGTGCGCGAGAGCTGGCGGCCTTTGGCGCGGTGACGCATTTACTCGTCCTCGCCGCCCGTCAGCTGCGCCTGCGGGACCATACCGGGGTCGAGAATGCGAATCTCGCCCTCCGCCTCTTCGAACCGCATCCCGAAGTTCAGGCCCTCGCGGCGGAGCAGCTCCGCGATCTCGCCCAGCGCCTTTTCGCCCACGTTCTTTACCTTGAGCAGGTCCTCTTCCTTATACTGGACGAGGTCGGCGAGGGTGCGGATGTTGGAGTTCTTGAGCGAGTTGATCGACCGCACCGACAGGCCGGCGTCGTCGATCGCGCGGGCCAGCACGTCGCGCAGGTGGCCGGGCTGGGTGCCGCCGTTGCCCTGGGGCTCGGCCGCGATCATCGGCACTTTGCCGAAGTCCACGAAGAACCGGAAGTGCTCCTGCGCCAGCGCGGCGGCGTAGGCGACGGCGTCTTCGGGAGAGATCGTGCCGTTCGTCTCGACGGTCAGCGTGAGCCGGTCGTAGTCGGTGCGCTGGCCGACGCGCGTTTCCGCCACTGTGAAGTTCGCGCGGCGCACGGGATTGTAGATCGAGTCGACGCGCACGACGTCCACCGGCATCGTCCGATCGACCGGGTGCTGTTCCGCCTCGACGTAGCCGCGGCCCTTGTTCACGTACAGCTCGGCGGAGATGTCCCGCTCGTCCTGGACCGTGAAGAGCAGTTGCTCCGGGTTCTGGATCGTGACGGAGCCGTGGGCCTCGAGGTCGCGCGCGTACACCGGTCCCGCCTTCTCGACCTTGAGGCGCAGGACAGCCTCGTCGACGTCGGGGGCGAGGACCAGCGTGAGCTGCTTCAGCCGCTGGATGATCTGGTGGACGTCCTCGACCACGCCGGGGATCGTCTGATGCTCGTGCACCACGCCGTCGACGCGGAACGCCCAGACCGCGGCGCCGCGCAGCGACGACAGCAGCAGCCGGCGCAGCGAGTTGCCGAGGGTGTAGCCGTAGCCCCGCTCGAGCGGCTGCAGCCGGAACTCGGCGGCATTCGGGTTGTCCTCGCGTTTGGTCATCTCGACCAGGTGCGGCCGGACCAACCCCGTCAAATCAAGAGTCGTCATCACTTGGAATAGAGCTCGACGATTAACTGTTCTTGCGCGGCAATCGGGATGGCATCGCGGGTCGGCCGCTCCGTCATCTTGCCCAGCGCTTTGTCAGTGTCCACCTGGATCCACGAAACCGGCTGCCCGCGCCCGAACTGCTCGAGGGCCAGCTTCACCTGCACCTGCTCGCGGCTGGCGTCGGCGACCTTCACCTCGTCGCCGGGGCGGATCCGGTAGGACGGAATGTCCACCGTGCGGCCGTTCACCTGGATGTGCCGGTGGCGCACGAGCTGGCGCGCCTGGCGCCGCGACACCGCGAACCCCATCCGGTACACGAGATTGTCGAGGCGGCTCTCGAGCGCGACGAGCAAGGCCTCACCCGTGACGCCCGGCTCCTTCAGCACGCGCTCGAAGATGTTCCGGAACTGCCGCTCCGAGAGCCCGTAGATCCGCTTGACCTTTTGTTTCTCCCGCAGCTGCTTCGCGTACTCCGACGCCTTGCGCCGCCGGCCGGTGGACTGGCCGTGCTGGCCGGGCGCGTAGGCGCGCCGCTCGATGGCGCACTTCTCCGTGAGACAGCGCGTGCCCTTGAGGAAGAGCTTCGTGCCCTCGCGGCGGCACAGCTTGCAGGCGGGACCGGTATAGCGTGCCATGGCCTAGACCCGCCGCTTCTTGGGCGGCCGGCACCCGTTGTGCGGGATCGGCGTGACGTCGCGGATCGAGCGGATCTGCAAGCCGGCGCTGGCGAGCGCCTGGATCGCGGACTCGCGGCCCGACCCCGGGCCCTGCACGCGCACGTGCACCCGCTTCACGCCCAGATTCAGCGCCTCGCGCGCCGCCTGCTCGGCGGCGACGGTCGCGGCGAAGGGCGTGGACTTCTTGGACCCCTTGAAGCCCGCCTTCCCCGAGGATCCCCAGGTGACGGCGTTGCCCTGCAGGTCGGTGATCGTAATCAGTGTGTTGTTGAACGTCGCCGTGATGTGGGCAATGCCCTCCGCCTCGACGACCTTCTTGGCGCGCTTGGCGCCCGTCGGCTTCGCTTGTGCCATTTACTCTACTTTTTCAGCGAGGGCTTCTTCTTGCCCGCGATCGCGCGACGAGGACCCTTCTTGGTGCGCGCATTGGTGTGCGTGCGCTGGCCGCGCACCGGCAGATTCTTACGATGACGGCCGCCGCGATACGTCCCGATGTCCATCAAGCGCTTGATGTTCATCGCGATCTCGGTGCGCAGCGCGCCCTCGACTTTGTAATCGCGCTCGATCACCTGCCGCAGCCGCGCCACCTCGGCGTCGCGCAGATCCCGCACCCGCGCGTCAGCACTCACGCCCGTCTCCGCGAGGATTTTCTTCGCGTTGCTGGGACCGATGCCGAAGATGTAAGGGAGTGCGTACTGAATTTTCTTGTCGCGCGGCAGATCCACGCCTGCAATACGAGCCATAGGCTAACCCTGCCGCTGTTTGTGCTTGGGGTTGCGTTTGCAAATCACGCGAATCACACCCCGCCGCGTGATGACCTTGCAATGCTCGCAGATGGGCTTGACGCTCGAACGTACCTTCAACGGGCCCTCGCCGAGAAAAATTCCTATTGAGCCGCGAAGTATAGACGGGCCCGTAAGTCCACGCAAGGGGCCAGATTACGGCGCGCTGCGCAGCTCCGTCAACGCCCATCGCGCACCCTGCAGACGGAAACCCAGAAACAGCGTCTCATGCCGCAGCTCGGTCGTGCCAGCGACGACGTAGCGTCGCGTCAGCTCGACGAACCCCCTCCCCGGCTCAACCTCGCGGATCACGGTGACATCGAGGCCGCGCTCCTCCACCGGCCGTAAGTAGCGCCGCAGCAACTCGACCGCCTGCGCGCGCCCGAGGGGCGATGACGGGTCCGCGCCGGGGATCTGGAGCACGATGCTAGCGCTTTGCCCGACAAGCGCTTGAGGGTCGTGGGCCAGCCACGCTTGCTTGGCGCGCTCGGCGGCCTCGGGGAGCGTGCCCTGCGCCGCGGCGGGCGGCGCCATCGCGAGCAGCGCAGCGGTGATGCATAGGGTGTGCTTCATGCGCGCTCTGATACCCCCGAGCCGATCGCTTCGGCCAGACGCCGATACGCTGCCACCGGATCGCGGGCCGCGGTGATCGGCCGCCCCACCACCAGGTGGGTCGCGCCGCGGCGCACCGCGTCGTCCGGCCCGATCGTGCGCGCCTGGTCGCCCGCGGCATCGCCGGGCATCCGAATCCCGGGGACCACGATCCACGGGACGGGCCCGAGCGCCTCGCGCAGCAGGCCCAGTTCCTGGCCGGAGGCCACGACCCCGCGTAGCCCGGCCTGCACCGCCATCCGCGCCAGCCGCTCCGACTCAAACCCGATGTCGGGCACGCCGCGCCCGAGGACCGATTCGAGCTCGGCGGCGTCATGCGACGTCAACACCGTGACGCCCACGAGCGGGAGGTCGGGACCGGCGGCGCGAGCCGCCGCCTCGAGCATCGTCCGGCCGCCGAGGCAGTGCACCGTCGCCATGCCGACACCGAGCTCCCGCGCCGCGGTGACGGACGCGGCCACGGTGTTCGGGATGTCGTGCCACTTGAGATCGAGGAATACCCGGATGCCCCGGGCGGCGAACTCGCGCGCTACCGCCGGCCCTTCGCGCGCGAAGAGCACGTGCCCGAGCTTCGCCCACGTCAATCCCGGGAGCCGGCCGGCGAGCGCGAGCGCCTCCCGGCCGCTCGGCACGTCGAACGCGACGATGAGCTCAGCCACGCGATCCTCCACGCGCCAACTCACGCGCGATGCGCTCGGGAGCGCGCGGGTCGGCCAGCGCCGCCGTCCCCACAGCGACGAGCGCCGCGCCCGCGGCGAGGTACTCGCGCGCATCGGCGGCGGTGCGCACCCCCCCGACGCCGATCACCGGTATGCCGACCCGTTCCGTGACGCGCCGCGTCGCGAGCACGCCGACGGGCAGCAGCGCAGGGCCGCTCAGCCCGCCCATCCCGTTGCCGAGTCGCCCGTCGAGCATCCCGGGGACGGTATTGACGAGCGTGACGGCGTCCGCTCCCTCGGCTTGGGCCACACGCGCCATGGACGGCAGATCGGGGAGCACTGGCGACAATTTAACACTGAGCGGGCGCGACGAGGCGCGCCGGCACGCTCGCACCAGCTCGGTCAGGCCGCCGGGCTCTGCTCCGAACTCGAGCCCCCCGGCGCTGGTGTTCGGACACGACGCGTTGATCTCGAACGCGACAATCGCGTCGAGTGGGGTGAGCCGCTCGATCACGCGCACGTAATCGGCGACGGTCGCGCCCGCCACGTTCACGATGATCCGTGTACCGCTGCGCTCGCACCGGCGCACGAGCCAGGGCAGCTCGTGCGCGGCGACCGCCTCGAGGCCAGGATTGGCGAGGCCCACCGCGTTGAGCATGCCGCCGCGGAATTCCGCTACGCGTGGACCCGGATGACCGCGCCGCGGCTCAGGCGTGACGGCCTTGGTCACGATCCCCCCGAGTGCCTCTAAGTCGATGACGCCCGTTACTTCGCGGCCGAAGCCGGCAGTGCCGGCGGCGAGAAGAATGGGGTTTTGGAAAGCGACGCCGAACAGCCGGACCGCCGTCACGAGGCGGCCGGCGGCACGACCGGCCGCTCGCGCCTGGGACGCTCCGTCGGAACCCGCCGGCCCGGCTCGCCAGGCTGGGGAGGGAGGCGCCGGACACCCGTCGGCGGGCCGCCACCACGGCTGGGCGCGTCGTCCAACCAGGGACCACGCGGCCCCGTGAGCAGGCCAGACGCCCGCACGCGCGCCGCGCCGCCCGGCGCGACACGCGCCAGCTCGACGCCCAGCTCGTGCGCGAGCGAGTCTTCGAGCGCGGCATAGGCGGGGCTCGCGTCACCGCGCAAGGCGCGAGTGTATGGCGACGCCGCATATGTACGATCCAGGACGCCGACAATCGAGTCGCGCCGGTCGGGCAGCAGCGCCATGGCCGCGACCAGCGCTTTCGGCGCGAACAGCGACGCTGAATCGGTCGTGGCGAGATCCAAGAACAGCCGCGCCGCGAGCCGCGGCGCGGCCAGGGAGTCGCGCGCCAGCTCTGCCGAGCGGAATGCTCCCCCCGGGCTCGTCGGCGTCGCCGCCACGCGCGCCACCAGATTGAGCAGGGCCTGCGCTTCCGACGGGCCTCCTCCTCCCGGCCCGCTTCCTGAAATGCGCGTCAGCTCCGTGACGATGGGACTCAAGTCCCCCGGTCCGGCCGCTCGCGCAGCCAGCACGCGCTGCTCACGCACGCTCGCCGTCCTCGCTTCCCCTCCGGTTTCGGCTCCCCCGACCGGCCCCCCCCCCCCACCCCCACCCCCGCCGCCCCGCGACGGGGCGGCGACCGCCTGGCGGTAGCGCGCGGCGGCAGCGTCGAGATCCGCCGCCGCGAACCGGCGGTCCCCGTCGGCGATCAGCAATCGAGCCCGCTCGGGAGACGGCACGCGGGCTCGCGCCAACATCCGGTCGAGCGCCGCGGACGCAGCATCGACTCCGCCGGCGATCGCGAGCCCGTCGAGCAGCTCGGTCCATTCGGCTTCGCGGAACCGGATGCCGGTCAGGGTGTCGAGCACCGCCGCCGCCTCCACCGGCCGCGCCGCGGCGAGCAGGACGCGGGCGCGCGCCGGCAGCGCCGCGGGCTCCTGGGAGCGCCGGAAATGTGCCAGGGCGGAGTCGTAGTCGAGTCGGCCCGCGGCGCCCTGGCCCGCGAGGTACTCCGCTCGCGAGCGGCGGCGTGGGTCGCTCGACGCCAACGCTTCGGTCAGGACATGTTCGGCGTCGCTCGGCTTGCCGGTCGCGAGCGCGCACTGCGCTGCGGCGAGTCCGGCGCGCTCGCGCAGCGGCGGATCCGTCACCGTCGCCAGCGCGTGCGCGATCGGCGCGGCGGCCGCGCTGCACGTCCCCGCAAGCGCCAGCCCCTCCCCCTTGAGTACCAGTGCGTCATCCGCCCAGCGGCTACGCGGATGATGCACCAGCACCGACTCCGCTTTCGCCGCCGCGCGAGCCCATTGCCCGCGCGCCTCGGGCTCGCGGCCGTGCGCCTCGAGCCGCCGCGCATCCTTGGCGAAGCGCTCCGCGGACCACATCGCGTTGTAATAAGTGCAGCCCGACACCATCAGGGCCAGCGCCGGCACGAGGTTCGCCGCGCGCCTCATCGACCTAACCCTCCGACCGCCAGTTTCCGCTCGAACTCGAGCAGGTACGCGACGATACCGTCGGCGATCGCGTTCACGATCTTGCGCTGGCCGAGCGCGGATGTGAGGAACGCCCCGTCCTCCTTGTGGGTGGCGAACCCTGTCTCGACCAAGACCGCCGGCCGGCGGGCGGCGGCGAGGACGAGGAAGGGGCCCTGTTGCACGCCACGGTCTCCGCCGGGGTGTATGGCGGAGACTCGTCCCTGCACCAAGTCCGCCAGCCGGGCCGACTCGCGCAGGTATTCGTTGAGCTGCAGATCCTTGAGGATGAAGGCGAGAGGCCCGTCGCCGGTGGGGGTCGCGGTTTCGAAGCGCATCGCGTCGTTCTCCATTTGCGTGACGCGCTTCTGGTCTTCCGTCTTCGCATCGGACAGGAAGTACGTCTCGACGCCGCTGGCCCGACCCTGGCGCGGACCGTTCGGCATCGAATTGACGTGAATGCTCACGAACAGGTCGCATTCGGCCCGGCAGAACAAGGGGCGATCGGCGAGGTCGATCAACGTATCGGTCGAGCGCGTGAGCACGACGCTGAGGCCGCGCCGCACCAGCTCCGCGCGCAACAGACGACCGATCGCGAGCGTAACGTCCTTCTCGGCGAGGCGCCCTGGAAAGGTCAGGCCCGGATTTCCAGGATCGATGCCGCCGTGCCCGGGATCGACCACGATCGTATGGGACAGGCGCAGGCCCGTGATCGGATTGGGCGTGCCGGCGGCGAGCGTCGACGCCGGTGGGACGGTCGTGACCGGCACGGGGGGCGGCTCCGCGCGCGCCGGCGGCAGGAGCCTGATCGGTGCGGGTCCCGCCGCCAGCGTCGCGCTCTCGTCCAGGCGGGAGTGCACGGGGTCCCAGCGATACCGTCCCGCCGAGAGGCGCGGAACGTAGTCGGCGAGCCAGTGCAGCGGTAGGAAGAGCGTGTCCCGCACGACGTATGGAGCCCCGACCAGGGGGTACGCGGCGTCGCCGATGCGGACGAAGGGGGCGCCGAGATCGAAATCGAACGTGCGGCCGCCGAGCACGACGCGCACCGCCATGCCTTCGAGCGACGTCACGAGACCGAGCGGCTGTGCGAGCCGGGTCGCCGCCACTGCCGCCTCGCCGCGTTCGGTGCTGACCGGCACGCTCGCCTGCCCGCGCGGCGTCGCGATCAGCACCTGCTGCGGCAGGAGTGCGGCGGCGAGCAGCAGTGCAATCACTCCCGCCTGCCCTTCGTGACGCGCGCCATCTCGCGCTCCGCCACGCGCCGCTTCATGTCCTCACGTTTGTCGTGATCTTTCTTCGCTCTGGCGAGGGCGATCGCGACCTTCGCGAGACCATCCTTGAAATAGACTTCGAGGGGCACGATGGTCAGCCCCTTTTGCGTGGTGGCGCCGAGCAGTTTGCGGATTTCGCGCTTGTGGAGGAGTAACTTGCGCGAGCGGGCGGGAGGAGGGTTGTTGTAGCTGCCGGGGCCGTAGTGCGAGATCGTCATCCCCTCGAGCCACACCTCACCGTTGCGCACATGCGCGTACGCCTCACCGAGGCTCGCCTTGCGATCGCGGAGCGACTTCACTTCTGTGCCCGTCAGCACCAGTCCCGCCTCCCACGTCTCGAGGAGATGGTAGTCGTGCTTGGCGCGCGGGTTCCGGGCGATGGAGACTTTGTCCACGATGTCGGGGGCAAGATACGCGTTGACTTGGGGTTATACAACGCTCTAGATTTGCCGTTCCGCGCGATACGAGCCGAAGTGGTGGAACTGGTAGACGCGCTGGCTTCAGGAGCCAGTGGGCGCAAGCCCGTGGGGGTTCGAGTCCCCCCTTCGGCATTCACGCCTAGACGTCTAGGCGCCTAGACGCCTAGTATCGCGGCACCTCCGGGTCAACGGTCACGCTCCACGCGTCGATCCCACCTTGCAAGCTCCGCACCTTCGCGAACCCAGCCGCCTTGAGGATCTCGAGCGCCTTCATCGAGCGAAGGCCATGGTGGCAGTGGGTCACGATTTCCGCGTGTCCGTCCAGCTCGGTCAGACGGTTGGGCAGCTCGCCGAGCGGAATGAGCTTCGCCCCGTCGATGTGCGCGATCTCGTACTCGTGCGGCTCGCGCACGTCCACCACTACAAGCTCGGAGTTCCGCCCCCATTCGGCCTTGAGTTCCCGGGCGACGATTTCGCGGCCGGCGTATGCCGGTTCCGCGCCGATCCCGCAGAAGGCTTCGTAGTCGATCAGCTCCGTCACCGTCGGATGGGCACTGCACACCGGGCAGTCGGGGTCCTTGGCGAGCTGCAACTCCCGGAACTGTAGCTTCAGGGCGTCGAAGAGGAGGAGCCGCCCGATCAACGAGTCGCCCCGGCCGAGGATCAGCTTGAGAGTCTCGAGCGCCTGGATCGAGCCGATGATCCCCGGCAGTACGCCCAGCACACCGCCCTCCGCGCAGGATGGCACCAGGCCCGGAGGCGGTGGCTCCGCGTATAGGCAGCGGTAGCACGGGCCTTCCCTGGCGTAGAACACCGACGCCTGGCCCTCGAACCGGAAGATCGAACCGTAGACGTTCGGCTTGCCGAGCAGCACACAGGCGTCGTTCACGAGATAGCGCGTCGGGAAGTTGTCGGTCCCGTCGGCCACGACGTCGAACTCGCGAATGATGTCGAGCGCATTCTCGGAGTTGAGCCGCGTCTCAAACGTCTCGATCCGGACGTTGGGATTGATGTCGTGGAGCCGCTCTTTGGCAGACTCGAGCTTCGACGTCCCGATCTTGGACGTGCCGTGGAGGATCTGCCGTTGGAGATTGGTCTTGTCGACGACGTCGAAGTCCACGAGCCCGAGTGTGCCGACGCCCGCGGCGGCCAAGTAGAGCGCGGCGGGAGAACCGAGGCCCCCCGCGCCGACCAGCAGCACCCGTGCCCCTTTGAGCTTGCGCTGCCCCGCGGTGCCCACATCGGGCAGGATGAGGTGGCGCGAGTAGCGCAGGATCTCCTCGTGCGACAACTTCGGCAGTTCCGCCGCCACCGCGGTCCCTCCCGCGATACTGGGGACGATGGACACCGTATCGCCGGGCTGCACCGGCGTCTCCTTCTGGGAGAGCTGCCGGATGTCCCGGTCGTTCACATAGACGTTGACAAAGCTGCGCAACCGCCCGTCGCCCGCAAAGAGGTGGGGCCGCAACGCGTCGTGCTCGGCGGTGAGCCGCTCCAGCAACTCGCCCACGGTCGTCGCTTCCAGCTGCAAGACGCCACGGCCGTCCACGAACGGACGCAGCGGCGTCGGAATCAGGATCGTGACTGCCATATCGTCTCCTCCCCAAAGGCGCCGCGGTCGTCCGCCAGCACCCAGCTCTTGTGCTCGCCTGCCCGGCCGCCCCGGACCTCCACGATGACGTAACTGAGCCACGGCCAGGCGTGCTCCCGGTCGAACGCCGACGGAACCGGAGGATGATCGGGATGCGAATGGTACACCCCAATCACCTCCAGCCCGTCGCGTTCGAGCGTGTCCTGCGCGCGCCGGAACGCATCGGGATCGATGAGATAGCGAGTGCGCAACGCGTCGGTCCGTGCGTTTCGCAGCGGTACGAGGGAGACGGCGATCTTCCGACCATCCTCGGCCGTGCCCCCGATCAGCCCGCAGGCTTCGCGGGGGTAGTCCGCTTCCCCGTGCCGACGCATCGCGTCCCGGTGGCGCGGCTCGAGCACCAGCGTCATCGCCGGCGCTCGCTTAGATAGCGCAGGCCCGAATCGGGGGCGATGGCCACGACGGCGGTCGGGCAGTCGGGCGGACGGGCGGTCAACACCCGCTCCGCCGCCACCAGGGCGGCGCCCGTCGACCAGCCGACGAACAGCCCCGATTCACTCGCGAGACGCCAGACCATCGCCTCGGCTTCTTCCGTGGCAACGAACTCCGTCCGGTCGGGGAGCGATGGATCGTAGAGCCCCGGAGGGATCGCGGTGGCGATGTGTTTCAGCCCCTCAAGGCCATGGAACGGGCCGTCGGGCTGCACGGCGACGAGTTGGATGGCAGGGTTCAGCTCCTTGAGCCGCTGCCCCGCTCCCATGAGCGTGCCCGTGGTACCCAGACCCGCGACCAGGTGCGTGACCCCGCCGTTCGTCTGACGCCAGAGCTCGTTCGCCGTCGTAGTGTAGTGCGCGCGCGCATTGGCCGGATGGCTGTACTGATCGGCATACCAGTAGCGGTCAGGGTCCGCGGCCGCGAGGTCGCGCGCCTTCCGGATCGCCCCGTCCGAGCCCTCGAGCGCGTCAGTGAAAACCACGTCCGCCCCGTACGCTTCGAGCAGCGCCTTGCGCTCCGCGCTGGCGTTCGCCGGCACGCAGACGGTGACACCAATGCCGACCGCGGCGCCGAGCATCGCGTAGGCGATCGCGGTGTTGCCACTGGACGCGTCGAGCAGCCGTTTCCCCGGCAGCTCCCCGCGCGCCAGGCCGTCGCGCAGGATGAAGAGCGCGGCTCGGTCTTTGACGGAGCCGCCGGGGTTGAGCCACTCGCACTTGAGGTGCAGCGTCGGACCGTCGGATAGGCGGACGGGGACGAGCGGCGTATTCCCCACGAGCGCCCACAGTGCGGGCTCGATAAGTGTCCTTCGGTCCGACCGTCCGACCGTCCGCCTGTCCGTCGCCGTCTTCACGGCGTCGTCCCCTTCGCGATGGGCGCGCCGACCAGGTTCCCCCACTCGGTCCACGAGCCGTCGTAGTTCTTCACGTTCTTGACGCCGAGCAGATACTTGAGGGCGAACCAAGTGTGGCTGGAGCGCTCGCCGATGCGGCAATACGAGATCACGGCCTCCTTACCCTTGATCACGCCCGCGTCGCGGTACAACTGGGCGAGTTGCTCCCGCGATTTGAACGTCCCGTCGGCGCCCACGGCCTGACTCCAGGGCACGTTGCGCGCGCCGGGAATATGGCCGGGGCGTAGCGCCGTCTCCTTGAGCCCTGGGGGAGCAACGATGTCGCCTACGTACTCCGCCGGCGAGCGCACGTCGACCAGCGCCGTCTTGCGCGCGCGCAGCGCGCGCTCCACATCGGGCCGGCGCGCGCGCAGCGTGCTGTTGAGCCGCTTTGGCACCGGGTACGTCGCCGGCGTGACCGTGGGGGGATCCGCGACGAGTGTGCGACCCTCCGCGACCCATTTCGCCCGACCACCATCCATCAGCTTGGCCCGCGTGTGACCGTATAGTTGCAGCAGCCAGAACCCGAAGGCGGCAAACCAATTGTTGTTGTCCCCATACAGCACAACCGTCGTCCGCGGCGTCACGCCGGCCTCGCTGAGGAGTCCAGCCAGTCCGGCGCGGTCGGGAATGTCGCGACGTACGGGATCGTTCAGCTGCGACTGCCAGTTCCACCCCACCGCGCCGGGGAGATGCCCCGTGTCATACGCGGTGGTGTCGACGTCAACCTCGATCAGACGAACGGCGGGATCGTTCAGGTGCTCCGCCGCCCAACCCGTGGAGACCAGCACTTCGGGATGCGCGTAGGCCATGAGAAGACCCTCCTTGAAAGTCCAAAACCCGACAGACCTCGTCGGGTTTCCGTTAAGAGAAACGGCTGGGGGCGGCCGGGCTACGTCCCGGCACCGACCCCGACGATTTGGTAAATCTGCGCTTCCTGATGCATCAGGTCGGCCAGTGAGATGCCGGACAGGAGCTCGTTGATGCGCCGCTCCAGCAAGCGCCACACGGGCCGAATGCTACATGACGCATCGGGGCTACATCGGGTGGCGTCGACCGGATGGAGGTCGCAATTGACCTCGAAGGTGACGTGCTCGGACGCCTCGACGACGTCCTTGACGGTCACGGTCTGCGCGTCACGCGCCAGGGAGTAGCCCCCCTTGGCGCCGCGCGCGGACTCGACAAGTCCCGCGCGCCGCAGGCGCAGCAGGATCTGTTCGACGTAGTCGTGGGGCAGACGCTCCTGGTCGGAGAGCTCACGGGCTGCCACCGGCCCCTCGCCCGCGCGCTTGGCGAGATGGAGGGACACGATCAGGCCGTACTCTCCCCACGTAGTGATGCGCATGGCTGCAATATGAGAAGATCGCTGTCAGGATTCAATGGCCCCCGGCCGCAGTCACAGCCGGTTCGAGTTTCGGACTCAGGCTCACGCCCAGCTGCAGCATGAACGCGTTCTGGCCGCTGTTGCGCTGCAACCAGAGGACCCGCGCGTTCACGTTCCACATCAGCGACCCGCCGCCGAAGATGTCGGCCCCGAGGCCCCCCTGCGCACCCTGGGCGATCCCGCGCTCGCGCCCTTGCGTCGGGAACCCCGCGAGCAGCGGCCCCAGCTCGCCATACAGGCGGCCCCACATCAGGTGCAGGGAGGCCTCGTATCCGGGCGCGAACAGGATTGCGTTGGGCTCGCAGTCGGTGGGGCACTCCGCCGGCGCGCGCAACGACGCGTAATCGACCTGCAGGCTCACGGTGCCATGCTTCTTCGAGTCGCGCCGGAATCGGACACCGAGCGTGGGCGCGCGTCCCTCGAGCGGCCCGCTGAGCGAGAACAGCATCCCGACGGCCGGCCCGAACGTGCCGTTCAGCATCTCGGTCCTGCGGGGCTTCCCGAATGCGAACGACACGTTGGCGCGTCCCTCGAGGGCCTGGATCGCGCTGTTGGGCACCTGGAAGAAGCGGCCCTCGAGGAGCGCGGCGATCTGGTTGCCGACGTTGACGCGCACGCCCAAGCCGAAGCCGAGCCCGATCTGGTTCGTCGTGTCTGTCGTGGTGATCAGGCCGCAGCCGAAGCGCGGATTCGACTCGGTGACGCGCGCGAGTCCGATCGCGGTCGAAGCAAAGGGCGCGATGCCCTTGGTGCCCACGGGATAGTAGTTCGACTCGACGCCGAAGAAAGTCAGAGCCCGGGTACAGGCGTCAGAGGAGAGGTCGGCGTAGCGGGAGATCGCGAGCCCGAATTCGCCATCGTCGCTCGTGATCAGCGCGAGGGTGCCGCCGAACGACGAATACGAATGAGTGGTGCCCGAGCTATCCTGGATCGAAATGGTCGAGACGGTCGGGCCGATGCGCATGCGGCCTTGGGCCGCCGCGTGCCCGGCCAGCGTCGCCGCGGCCAGGCCAATCAGCAGGATTCGCATGGGACACTTCTACCTCAGGCGGAGGACCGGTGCCGTGACTCCGGTCACCGGCCCCACCTGAGCCAGCTTACTTCATCAGGATTCCGAGCACGAGCCCGGCGGCCAGCATCCGCGCTAGCCACGCCCAGCACGTCGCATCGAAGAGCGGTTTCACCTTCGTGTACCACACGGCACCGCCGATCGTCTGGAAGCAAATCGGTAGCCACAGCACCGTCGCGAACTCCATCCCCGCGAGCGGCCCCCCGCCCATCACCCAGAGACTGCCCATGAACCTGGCGTAGACGAACGCCAGGAACAGGCCGAAGAGGAGGCAGAGTACCGCCGACTTCATGAGCATCGGGCCCATGTTCATCGGCTGACCCGGGGCAGGCATCACCGCGAACGCATCCATCCCTTTGGTGAACACCTTGCCCCACATCACCCAGTCCACGAGGAAGGTGACCACCCCGGCGATGAGTCCAGCGATCCACCAGCTCATACGTGCTCCTCCTGAAATGAGAGTGGGCTACTTCCGCTCCCCGGGCACTCCCAGCTCCGTCATGGCCCGCAGGTCCAGCACTTCGTCGAGCTCCTTACCCTTGAGCAGGCCCTTCTCGATCACCAGCTGCCGCACCGTGACGTTCTTCGCGACCGCTTCCTTGGCGAGTTTGGCGGCCTCGGCGTAGCCGATCTTGGGCGCCAAGGCGGTGACGAGCGCGGGACTGCGCTCGAGCCAGTGCGCGCTCTGTGCCGCGTCGGCCTCGATCCCGTCGACGCAGCGCTCCGCGAGGATCCGCGTCGCGTTGCCGAGAATCAGCATCGAGGCGAGCAGGTTGTGCGCGATGACGGGCATCATCACGTTCAACTCGAGCTGTCCCGCCTCCGCCGCCGTCGCGACCGTGACGTCGTTTCCGATCGCCTGGAAGCACACCATGTTCACCATTTCGGCGATGGACGGGTTCACTTTGCCCGGCATGATGCTCGACCCGGGCTGCACGGCCGGCAGGATGATCTCGGCGAGCCCGGTGCGTGGGCCCGACACCATGAGCCGCAGGTCGCTCGCGATCTTTCCCAGGTCCACGGCGTACGTGCGCAGCGCCCCCGAGAACGCCGCCGCGTCGCCCATCGATTGCATCAGCTGGACGCGATCCTTCCCCTCCCGCAGCTCGACGCCCGTGATCGCCCGCAGGTGCTTGACCATCAGGGCCGGATACTTCGGCTCCGCGTTCAGACCGGTCCCCACCGCCGTGCCGCCGATGCCCAAGTCGCGCAGGTCGTCCGCCGCCCGGCCGATGCGGTCCCGGTTGCGCTCGATGGTGTGTCCGTAGGCGGCGAACTCCTGCCCCAGCCGGATCGGCGTCGCGTCCTGCAGGTGGGTGCGCCCCGACTTCAGGATGGGGTCGAATGCCTTTCCCTTGGCCAGGAAGGCGCGGGCGAGCCGGTCCAACGCTGCGAACAGACCCGGCAGCTCGGCGAGGGCGGCGAGCCGGATCGCGGTGGGGATCACGTCGTTGGTGGACTGCGCCATGTTCACGTGATCGTTGGGGTGCACCGGCTTGTACTCGCCCCGCTTGCCGCCCAGCAGCTCGTTGGCGCGGTTCGCCAGCACCTCGTTCGCGTTCATGTTGTGCGAGGTGCCGGCGCCGGCCTGGTAGGGATCGACGACGAACTGATCGCGGTGCTCGCCCGCCAGGATTTCGTCCGCCGCCCGAACGATGGCGTCGGCGAGCGTGGCGTCGAGACGGCCGGTTGCCTTGTGGGTGAGGGCAGCGGCTTTCTTGATCCGGACGACGGCGTCGACGAAGGGGGCGAGGGGACGCAGATTGGAGATGGGAAAGTTGAGCCGTGCCCGCTCGGTCTGAATCCCCCACAGGGCCGCGGCGGGGACGGGCAGCTCGCCCAGAGGATCGCGTTCGGTGCGCGTTGCGCTCATCGCCTCATTCCGTTCCGTCCGACTGCCGTTCGTCTCGAGCCAGGAATCGCCCATGCACCTGCCCGATCGCGCGGTCTTCAGCGCCGACAAGATGGCGAAGGTCGACTGCTTCCGCTCCGAGCGCCTGCTCGTGGGGCTCAACTGTTTCGAGCCCGGCCAGTCCCAGGGGGTCCACGCGCACGCCGGCGCCGACAAATTCTATGTGGTGCTGAGCGGAAAGGCCAATTTTGTCGTCGGCGAGCGGACCGTCCTGGCGGGTCCCGGCGACCTCGTCCTGGCCCCGGCGGGAGTGCCGCACGGCGTGGCGCGCGCCGAGACCCGAACGATCGTCCTCGTCGCGATGGCCCCGGCGCCTAACTCCGGCGCTTGAACCACCCGACGGTGAACAGCTCCTTGGCCGCCTCGGCGCCGTGCGTACGCACCAGGAGATAGACGCCGAGCACGGTGAGGAGCACGGCCGTGTAAAAGCGCCACAGGAGCAGCAAGACCACGCTCTGACCGGCCGGAAACTCGCCGGCGAAGCCCGACAGAAACGCGACCTCAATGCCGCCGCCGCCCGAGGGCAGCGGCACGAGCAGCCCCGCCTGTAACAGCGCCAGCGAGCCGAAGAACATTTCGCCGAAGGGCGGCGCGCCGGGCAGGCCCCACGCGAGGGCCGGGAGGATCAGGGCGCGAGCCGCCAGACTCACGAACGTCAGCAACGCTCCCGCGCCGACGACCCACCAGGGCGCGCGCCGCACATGGGCGATCGCGACGCGCCACTGGCGCCGCACGCGATGCCGGATCGCGCCGGCGCGCACCAGTCGTTGCAGCCCGTAGATCACGAGCAGGAAGACCAGCGCCACGACCTCGATCGAGAGCAGGTCGCGGGCCAGGCTATGTCCCAGCCACCGCCGGGCCCGGTCACTCCAGTCGGGGATGTAGTGAACGCCGAGCGCGAGCACGATGAGCCCGAACACGGGCCACTCGGCTGCCACCTCGACCCCGAGCGCCACGAGCCCCGTGACGGGCCTGATGCCGGACCAGGTCATGCCGAGAAAGCGCGCCGGCTCGCCGCCCAGCCGGTTCGGGGTCAGGGTGGAGGCGGCTTCGCCGTAGAGGTTCAGGCGCAGCGCGTCGGGGAACGACAGCGTCCCGCCGGCCGCCCAGGTCGCGACCTGGATGCGCCACACGCGGGTGGCGCAGTCGAGGGCGAGGAGGAGCAGCGCGAGGACGTGGTTCACACGTCGTCCATGGCGGGGGCGCGCTCCAGTGTGAGCGGCCCGCGCGGCACGTGCTGACACGCGAGCCGCCAACCCTGCTCCGCGAAGGGACCGAGCCGTAGGTGGTCGATCGGCGCCGCCGGCAGGTCGCCGGCCACGACGCGAACCCGGCAGCTCGTGCAGTTGCCGACGCCGCCGCACACCGTCTTGAGCGGCATGTCGGTGAGATCGGCGAGGTCGAGGAGCGTGCGACCCCCAAACCCCCGCGCGCCGGCGGAGACGACGGCTCCGTCGGGCAAGAACGTCACAACGATGTCAGTCAGAGCAGTCGCCCAGCGGATATGTGAAGCCGCAGTTGGCGCACGGATTCTTGCATCCCCACGGCTTGGGCCGCACCTCCGCCCCACACCGCAGGCAAGTGGGCCGCGAGCGGGGGGGGTTAGACGGGCCGGGCTGCCCCGGTGAGGAAGGGATTGGAGCGGCGTTCGTGTCCGACGGTCGTTTCGGGTCCATGTCCGGTGTACACGATGGTCGCTTCCGGCAGGGAGAGCAACTCGCGCTCGATGCTGGCGATCAGCGTGTCGAAGTCTCCGCCGGGCAGGTCGGTCCGGCCGATGGAGCCCGCGAACAGCACATCGCCCCCCAGGACTACGCCGGGGCCCACCAGACAGACGCTCCCGGGCGAGTGCCCCGGGGTGTGGCGAATCTGGAAGGCCAGCCCGCCGACCCGCACCGTGTCGCCGTGAGCGAACGTCCGGTCCGGGGGCGGCAGGGCGGGCGCTTCGAGGCCGAACCAGGCAGCCTGCTCCGGGACGGCGTCGTACAGCGGCCGGTCGGCGGGGTGGAGCCACACGGGCGCGCCGGTCTCCGCCGCTACGCGCGGGACGCCGACGACGTGGTCGATATGAGCGTGGGTGAGCCAGATGGCGACGGGCTTCGCCCCCGTGGCCGCCACCTTGTGGAGGATCAGGCCCGCTTCTTCGCCGGGATCGACCACCGCGCACTCGAGGGCCTGCTCGTCGACGACGAGGTAACAGTTCTCGACGAACTGCCCATTGGGAATCTGGATGATCCGCATCAGTCGGCCTTTTCGCGCAGCGCCTTCAGGTACTTCTCGACCGCGATCGCCGCCGTGGTCGCATCGCCGACGGCGGTGGTGATCTGGCGCGTGAGCTGGCTGCGCACGTCTCCCGCGGCGAACAGCCCGGGGATCGAGGTCATCATGCGCTCGTCGGTGATGAAGTAGCCACCCGGATCGTGGTGCACGTGACCCTCGACCAGCTGCGTGTTCGGCTTGAACCCGACGAACACGAACACACCGCCGACGTCGAGGTTGGAGCGCTTTCCGGTGTTCGTGTTCTCGAGCACGACGTGGTGCACGCCTTTCTCGTTGCCGACGATCTCCGGCACCATGGTGCTGCGAATGACGTCGATCTTCGGATTCGCGAAGGCGCGCTCCTGGATGATCTTGGAGGCGCGGAAGTCCTCGCGCCGGTGCACCAGGGTCACCTTGCTCGCGTAGCGCGTGAGGTAGTCGGCCTCCTCCACCGCCGCGTCCCCGCCGCCCACGACGGCCAGATGCTCGCCCTTGAAGAACGCTCCGTCACAAACGGCGCAATAGGAAACACCCTTACCGGCATACTCCTTCTCCCCGGGGACGCCGAGCTTCACCGGCGTGCCGCCGGCGGTAAGGATCACGGCGCGGGCGCGGTAGGTGTCGCCGCGTTCGGTGGTGACATCGAACCAGCTGTCCGGCGTCTTGCGCACCCGATCGACGGTGTCGGTGAGGATCTCCGCCCCGAACGTCTTGGCGTGCTCGGTCATCTTCTGCGCGAGCTCCCAGCCCTTGATGCTCTCGAACCCGATGTAGTCCTCGATCAGATCGGTGTTGAGCAGCTCGCCGCCCGGCGCACCGCGCTCGATCGTGAGCGCCTTGAGCATCCCGCGCCCCGCATACAGCGCGGCGCAGAGGCCCGCGGGCCCCGCACCGACGATGATGACGTCGTATTCCCGTTTGCCGTTGTCAGCCATGTGCCTTGAATTCCAATCGCGGCGGATCACCGTCCCCCGCCAGAGCCCGCGCCAGCTGCGCGCGGAATTGCGTTGTCTCGAACTCCACCTCAGGATGCTGGGGTCCAGCGAGCCGTTCCAGCGCCGCAGCGCCGACTACCACCGTCCCATGACGGTTGCCGCGGCCACGGTGCAGCAGAGCCGCAGCGGCTTGAATCAGCCCCTGAAAGACTCGGGCCTCGTCTTCCTTAATAATAGAACGCCACACGGTTTCCAATGCTTCATGGGCTAGCCAATACTCGCCGTTGTTGAAGAGCTCTCGGGCGTTGTCGAGGTAGCGGCGGCGTTCCCCCGGGGTCACGCCGGTCCGAGGCTCAACAGGTTTACGGCCCCGTGACAACTCGAGATCGTCCCAACGAGGATGCCCGCTGGGTCACCGCTCGCGCCAGCCTCCGCCACGAGCCGATCGCCCGCGAGCACTGCCTCGACGGCGAACGTCCCGACGCCGAACACATGGTGCTTGCACACGAACAGCGCCGGGCCGGCGATCGCCTGGCCCGACTGCCGCAGCCGGTCCGCTAACGCGCGGACAGCGTCGCCCATCTCCCACGTGCGCGGCGCGCCGATGGCGGGACAGAGGGCGGGCTCGATGCAGTGCGTCGGGCAGATCCAGTCGGCGAACGAGACGTACCGCGTCGCGTCCGGCGCGGTGCGGTCGTACGGGGTCCCGATGTCGCCAGGTACCGGTTCGACGCGAACCTCCCGCCCCGGCCAGCGCTGCCGAGCGCGCGCGAGCACCCATTCGAACATCAAGTGCGGCATGTGGGGAGACGGAACGATGAAATCGTCAGAGGCGTCAAGATAGGCGTCGAGCAAGAAGGCGTCGAAAAAGGACGTCCAATCCTGTCTGACGAACGTGCGGTCGGGGGCTTCGCCGAGCTCGCGGCGGGCGCGGCAATCGGGATTGCGATCCACGACGATCACGCTGCGGAAGTCGACCTTGCCGCGGGCCTTGGCCTTGGCGAGCTGGGAGGCGTAGAAGGTGCCGTAACACCCACCCCCCACGACAACGATGTCCCTCAGCGGATGAGCCTCCCGCCGTCGACGACGAGGACGGTGCCGGTGACGAAATCGTTCTCGAGCAGGAACCGCACGGCGGCAACGACATCTTGCGGCTTGCCGAGCCGGCCCAGCGGCGTGGTATCGCGAATGTGGTCGCGTGTGGCCGGGTCCCATCGCTCCGGAAGCAGCACCGGGCCCGGGGCGACCGCGTTCACCGTGATATCGGGCGCGAGGGCGCGGGCCAGCGCCTTGGTGAGCATCACGACGCCCGCCTTGCTGACGCAGTGCGGGACGTACGCCGGCCACGGCTCGAATCCGGCCACGTCGGCGAGGTTGACGATCTTTCCCTTGGCGCGGCGCAGATGGGGGAGCGCCCCCTGCGACACGAAGAAGGCGGCTCGCAAGTTGAGATCGAGGGTGGCATCCCAGCTCTCGGGCGTGACGCTCTCCACCGCCTGGCGCGCCATGATCGCGGCCGAGTTGACGACGATGTCGAGTCGTCCCAACGCCTGCGCGGCCTGATCGGCCAGCCCGCGCGCCGCCGCCGCATCGCTCAGGTCGGCGCGCACAAGCTCGGCGCGACGCTGCTTGGACAGCGCGCGGATGTCGCGGGCGGTCGCCGCGGCGCCGTCGGCCGAATCGTGGTAGTGCACCGCCACATCGCACCCGGCGCGCGCCAATCCCACGGCGATCGCCTGACCGAGGCGCCGGCCGGCGCCGGTGACGAGCGCCGCCGCGCCGGCGAGCTTCACGTCAGTAGGCCTTCCCGGTGACGGGGACGATCTGTCCAGTGATGGCGCTCGCGGCATCGCTCGCGAGGAAGAGGACCGTCTGGACGACCTCGTCGATCTCGACGAGCGGCGTCTTCGCGTCCGGCTGCATCTGGGCGACGTTGTCCGCGGTCCGCACGGTCGCGGGCGCCACGGCGTTGACGCGCAAGCCCGCATCGCGGTATTCGCGCGCCAGCGCGCGCGTGAGCCCCGCGACGGCGGATTTGGCTGCGCTGTACGCGGCCATGTGCATCATGGACCGCACCGCGGAGATGGATGCGAAGTTGACAATCGACGCCCGGCCCGTGCGGCGCTCGAGCAGGGCGGGCACAGCCGCCTGGCACACGAAGAAGGCCGTCTTGAAGTTGACGGAGAGCTCGCGGTCGAGGATCTCAGGCGTCACCTCGGTGAAGGGTCCGTAACTGAAGAACCCGCCGGCGACGTTGACGACGATGTCGATGCCGCCGAATTGTGCCTGCGCCGCGGCGACGGCCTGGCGGCCGGCCTCGGGCTGAGTGAGATCGCCCGCCGACGCCTTCGCGGCGATGCCCTCCGCGGCGAATTCCTTGATGCGGTCGGCGAGACCGACGGCGTTGACGTCGGCGAGGAGCAGCTTCGCCCCGCCGCGTCCCAGCCCACGCGCTACGGCATGGCCGATCTGGCCGACCCGTCCGACGCCCGTGACGAGCGCCACCTTCCCCGTGAAATCCGCGGGCATCGTCACGTCCCTCTCATCCTACCGCCGCGACGATGTCGTCGGGCGGCGGTGCGCCGCGGCGCGCGAACCGGACCGTACCGTCCCGGCCGATCACGTAGACGGTCCGCTGAATCCCCCGCCCGTCCTCTTTCAACGCGGCATAGGCCTCGGCGATCGCGCGGTCCGGATCCGACAGGAGCGGGAAGGTGAAGCCGAACTTCTCGACGTAGGACGCGTGACTGCCCACGCCCGCCGGGTTCACGCCGAAGGGCTGGATGCCCGCCTTCTTGAACTTGGCCATCTCATCGCGCACGGCGGAGAGTTGGCGGTTTCAGCCGGGAGTGTTGTTGCCCGGGTAGAACACCAGGGCCACGTGACCCGCTTTCAGCAGATCGGCCAGCTTATAGGTCCGGCCGTCGGACGCTTCCGCGGTGAACACCGGCGCTTTCGCGCCCACCGCCAATGGTTCGCTCATGCGCTCGTCCTCGCTGTTAGGTCGCGGCCGCGCCGTTGCTCGAGCAGCTCCAGCCATTCGACGGGAACCCGCATCCCGCCGAGGGGCGCGTGGTTGCCACCGAATTCCGTATCACCGTGCCAATCCGAGCCGCCGCTGATGCCGAGCCCCAGTCGCTCGGCGATGCGGGTGAGCCGCTGTTCGACGGACGGCGCGTGGCTGGGATGGCGCACTTCCAGGCCATCGAGTCCCTGCTCGCGGAACTGGCGCAGCTGCCCTTCGGTACCGTGGTCGCCCAGGTGCGCCGCTACCGCGACGCCGCCCACCGCGTGCACCAAGGTCGCGACCTCGGCGAGTCGGGGGAGCGGCTTCTCGACGTACGCCGGGCGTCCGCGGCCCAGGTAGCGGCTGAAGGCATCGCTGATATCGTCCGACGCCTCCCGCTCGACCAGCGCCCGCGCCACGTGGGGACGCCCGACCGCACCGCCCTTCGCCTGCGCATCGACATCGCCCAGGGCGATCGGCACGCCCAGCTGCTGCAGCTTGGCGACGATCTGTTCGCCGCGGCGGCGCCGCGCGGCGCGCGTCTCCCGGAGGAAGGCCTCGAGGCGCGCGTCGCCGAGCGGCAGAAAGTACGCGAGCAGGTGCAGTTCGCCCCATGGCGCCTTCACACTGAACTCGCACCCCGGCACGACGCGCACGCCGAGGCGCGCGCCCTCGGCCGCCGCGGCCGCGACGCCGTCGGTCGTATCGTGGTCGGTCAGCGCAATCGCGGCCAGCCCCGCCTGCTGCGCACGTCGCGCCACCTCCGCGGGGGCGCACTCACCGTCGGACGCCGTCGAGTGACAGTGCAGGTCAACGTGCACCGTATGCCGCCTCCGGCGCGGTCCACGCCGGCTGGGATTGGCGGAACAGCTCGTGCAGCTGGCGATCCGACAGCTCGCCGAGGGCGCGGTCGGGGGAGCGGTGACCGACCGGGGAATAACGCGTGACGCGCTGTTTGCGTTGCGGACCGGTGCCCAGCTGGAAGACCAGCGCGAATTGATCGCGCCCGTACACGTTTACCCGGCCGGAGGGAAAGACCTCCCAGGACTCCCCATCCACCACGATCGTGCGTTTGGCCACGCGTCCCTCTAGGCCTTCGACGGCGCGGTGAGGGAGACCTCGCTCCAGAGCTCCCAGGCGTCGGGGGCGTAGGTCGCGAGGCTCTGGAGACGTTTCTCGAGCTGGATCTCCTCGGGGAGCCGCGAGGCCTGGGCGCGGTGCGACATTTCCGTCGGACTCTCCGAGAACTCGATGAAGAGCCGCGGGTCCTTGGCGTTGCGAAACAGCCAGATACGCTGGCCGCGGGCGTCGGCGAACTGACACAGCTCCCGCAGGGTGCTCAGGTATTCCGTCTCGTTCGGCGCGGGGACGCGCACGCGCGCCGCGGTGAGGACTTTCGGCATCGTCAAGCCACTCCCTCCGGGAACTCCTGCAGCATCTTCTTGACGTCGGCCAGGAACCGGTCGGCGTCGGCGCCGTCCACGATCCGGTGATCGTACGACATCGTGAGCATGCCCATCGTACGGATGGCGATCGTGTCGCTCCCGTCGGGGAGCTGGACGACCTTGGGGCGCTTCTCGATCGCCCCGACGCCCAGGATCGCGACCTGCGGCTGGTTGATGATCGGGATGCCCGCGAACGGGCCGAAGCCACCGGGGTTCGTGATCGTGAACGTGCCTCGCTGGATGTCGTCCGGCAGCAGCCTCTTGGTGCGAGCCCGCTCGCCGAGGTCGGCGATCGCGCGCGCCAGCCCCGAGAGCGACAGCTCATCCGCGTGCTTGATCACCGGCACGATCAGTCCCCAATCGAGCGCCACGGCGATGCCGATGTTGATGTCGGCGCGATAGATCGTGCTGTCGCCCGACACCGCGGCGTTCACCACGGGATGCTTGCGCAGGTTCACCGCGCAGGCCTTGACGATGAAGGCCAGGAACGTCGGTTTCTCGGTGGCCCCCGCCTTGGCGCGCAGCTGGGCGACGCGGGTGAAGTCGACCTCGAAGAAGCTCGCGACGTGGGCCGACGTGCGCCGCGACATGATCATGTGGTCGGCGGTGATCTTGCGGATCTTGGACCACGGCTCGACGCGATCGCCAGGCCAGGGCTCGACGTTAGGAGCTGGGAGCTGGGGGCCAGGAGCTGGGGAGACGCTTGCCGGACCACGCTCGATAAACCCGAGGATGTCCTGCTTCGTGACCCTGCCGGCGAAGCCGGAGCCCGGAATCGTCGAGATGTCGACGCGGTGCTCGGCCGCGATCTTTCGCACGAGGGGGGTGGATTTTTTGCGTAGGCGCTCTTCGGCCGTCTCGGCGCCGTCGCCCTTGGGCGCCACGGGGACGGGGGATGGGGGACGGGGGACGGGCGGCGCAGGAGCGGGTGCCTGCGGCGGCGGCGAGGCCGCGGCGCCCCCCGGAGCAGCGGGTGCCCGCTGGGCTGCTGCGACAGGAGGTGCCGCTGGCGAAGGCGCCGCCGCCGCCGCGCCCTTCTCCGTCTCTAGCACGGCCACCAAGGTCTGGACCGGAACCGTCTGGCCTTCCTGTACCTTGATCTCCGCCAGCACACCGGCGGTGGGCGCCGGAATCTCGGCGTCCACCTTGTCGGTCGAGATCTCGAACAGGGGTTCGTCGCGCTTCACCTCGTCGCCGACCTTCTTGAGCCATTTGCTCAAGGTGCCCTCGGCGATCGACTCCCCCATCTGCGGCATCAACACGTCTACGCGAGCCATTGTGTCTCCGTCAGTATGCGGCCAGCCACCGTGAAGCTTTCACGATGTCTTCGGTTTGCGGGAGCACGAAGTCCTCGAGCGTCGGCGCGTACGGAATCGGCACGTCGTGCGCCGTGACGCGCATGATTGGCCCGTCGAGCCATTCGAAGGCTTGCTCGTTCACGCGCGCCGCGATCTCGCCGGCGATCCCCCCGGTGCGCGTGTCCTCGTGGACGATGAGCACCTTGTTCGTCTTTCGCACCGTCTGCATGATCGCGGCATCGTCCATCGGCAGCAGGGTGCGCAGGTCGAGCACCTCGACCGAGAGACCATCCTCTTTTTCGAGCTGGTCCGCGGCCTCGAGCGACTTCCACACCGTCGCCCCGTATGTGATGATCGATAGGTTCTTCCCCTCCCGCGCGAGCCGCGCTTTCCCGATCGGCGTGAGGATCTCTTCTCCTTCGGGCAGCTGTTCCTTGATACGACGGTACAGCCATTTGTGCTCGAGGTAGAGTACCGGGTCCTCGTCGCGGATCGAGCTCTTGATCAGCCCCTTCGCGTCCCGCGCCGTTGCCGGGTAGACGATCTTGAGTCCGGGCGTGTGCAGGAACGCGGCCTCCGGGTTCTGCGAATGGAACGGGCCGCCGCGCACGTAGCCGCCGCAGGGGCCGCGCACCACCATCGGCGTCGCGAGACCGGCGCGGTAGCGCGCCGTCGCGACGTAGTTCGTCAGCATGTCGTAGGCGCAGGAGATGAAGTCGATGAACTGCATCTCGGCGACGGGCCGCATCCCCATGTGCGCCGCGCCCGCGGCCGCGCCCACGATCGCCGCCTCGGAGATCGGCGTGTCGATCACGCGCGACTCGCCGAATCGCTTGGCGAACCCATCGGTGACCTTGAACGCGCCGCCGTAGGCGCCCACGTCCTCGCCGAGGAGGAAGACGCGCTCGTCGCGCTCCATCTCTTCCCACATGCCCTGGCGCAGGGCTTCGAGAAACGTGACTTCTGGCATCAGTACTTCCCGCGAATAATGAATTCGACCGGAATGTCCACTAACGTCCGAACAATCTCACCGTGGACCCTGCCGGGCTTGAAGGACGCTTGCTCCATGTAGTCCAACGCTGCGCGGTCGAGCCGCCAGTCAACGCTCCGCCGGACACCCAGCGAGAGCGGTTCTGCATGGCCATCACGGTCGATGATCGCCTGTATGACCACCCTTCCCGTAATGCGCTCCTGGCGCGCCGACAGGGGATACTCGAGCTGCGGCCCAGACACGATCTCGGGACGCTCGTCGACGTTCTCTGCGAGAATGACTCCAGCTTGCCGCAGGGAATCCACACGTGCCGAGTCGAGCCTGACGATTTGCCAGGAACCATTGGACGTGGTCACGACCAGCCCGTCCACCTTCGGACCTGGCAGGCGGCCGACCTGCCGTCCGGCTGAGGACGCGCACGAGATCAGGGTGGGCAGCACGAGAAGCACCGCAGCATGTGCCGCGCTCAGGAGGCTCAAAGGGCCTTGAACCACAGTCTGTCCGCCGCTGTTGGATCCGCATACACTCCCGGCAGCGCCGTCTCCGCCTCAGGGAGCGGCTCGTCCACGCACGCGTCCGTGGCTTGATCGACCTCGACGCGCACACGATCGTCGATCTGCTTGAGATCTGCCTCGCTCACCCAGTCGGTCCCCAGCATGCGCGCCACGTAGCGGTCCACGGGATCGTCTTCGCGGGCCCAACGCTCCAGCTCCTCCTTCGGCACGTAGTGCTGGTCGTCGTGCTCGGCGTGGCCCTTGCGACGATAAGTCTTCACCTCGATGAAGTGCACACCCTTGCCGCGGCGCGCGCGGTCGACGGCGAACTTGGTGGCCTCGTACACGGCGAAGACGTCGTTGCCGTCCACCGTCACGGCGGGGATCCCGTACCCCTTGGCTTTTTCGGCCAGATCGCGGACGGCGAACTGCTTCTCTGGCGGCGTCGAGTATGCCCAGTGGTTGTACTCGCCAATGACCACCAGCGGCAGCCGCTGCACCGCCGCGAGGTTCAGGCCCTCGTGGAAGGTGCCCGTCGATGTGCCGCCGTCGCCGATGTACACCAGCCCCACACGCGCCTCGCCGCGCAGCTTGAACGTCAGGGCGATCCCCGCCATGACGGGGATCATGTCGCCCAGATGGGAGATCTGGCCGAGGTAGCCCTTTTCGAGGTCGTTGAAGTGCACGTTGAGCTCGCGGCCGTGCGTCGGGCTCTCGGCCTTGGCCATGTACTGCCGCAGGATCTCGACCGGCTTGGCGCCCATCACGAGCAGCGAGCCGAGGTTGCGGATCAGGGGGGAGAGGATGTCGCGATGGCGGCCCCGGTCCAGGGCGTAGGCCGACGCCACCGACTCCCCCTCCTGACCGAGGGAGCGAAACAGCCCGCCGATCACCTTACTCTGGCGGTAGAGAGCGACCAACCGCTCTTCCAGGGTGCGGGTGAGTCGCAGGTAATAGTAGATCTCGAGCAGCTGGTCGCGCGTCAGCGCCGCCGGCAGGGCGGTCGGTTGGGTGGCGGGAATCGTCTTCGCGGTGGGCGCGGCGCGCGAACTCATGAGGTAAATTATAGCCGAAGGAGAGAGTGAATGGCCAACGTCAAGCTACGCATCACCGGTATGACCTGCGGCCACTGTCTGGCCAAGGTCGAGACGGCGCTCAAGGGCGTGAGCGGCGTCTACTCGGCGGTCGTCGACCTGCCGGACGGCGAGGCCGAAGTGGACTTCGACGACGACGCGGTCACGACCGTGGAGCTGATCGGGGCGGTGCAAAAAGCCGGGTATGGTGCCAAGCTCGGCGGTTGAATCGCGAGTGAACAGCCGCGGCTAGTAGGCGCCGCGCACCTCGTGCGCCGGCTCGACGAGCCGGTGCACCTCGGCGAGAAACCGCTTGGCGAGCTTGTCCAGCTCCGACTCGCCCACCTGGTCGGTGCCGACTTCGACGAACGTGTAGTGCCCGCCTTCGGCGCGGGCCGTGATCGTCACCCGGCCGAGCGAGCCGTGATACGCGCGACGACGTGGCGACTCCTCCGCCGGTGCCAGCCGTCCGCTGAAGAAGGTCTTCGCCGCGTCGAGCACCCGTTCGGGACTCGCGGACGTTCGATGAAAGTAGCGCATCAGCTCGCCCCCCCCCACGCCGGTTTGAATCGCCGCAGCGACAGACTGTTGAGCACCACGGAGAGGCTTGACCACGCCATGGCCGCGCTCGCGAGCACGGGCGACAGCAGCCAGCCGGTGAACGGATACAGGGCGCCGGCGGCCACGGGGATGAGCACGACGTTGTAACCGAACGCCCAGAACAGATTCGCACGGATCGTCCGCATCGTGCGGCGCGCCAGCGCGACGGCCGTGACGACGCCGCGCAGGTCGCCGCGGATCAACGTGACGTCGGACGCCTCCATGGCGATGTCGGTCCCCGTGCCGATCGCGATGCCGACGTCGGCCTGCGCCAGCGCCGGCGCATCGTTGATGCCGTCCCCCACCATGACCACGTGCTTCCCCTGGCGCTGCAGCTTCTTGACGATGTCGGCCTTCTGCGACGGCAGGACTTCGGCGAGCACCTCGTCGATGCCGACTTCTTTGGCGACGGCCTCCGCGCCTTTGCGCGAATCGCCCGACACCATCACGACGGGGAGACCCATCCGCTGCAGGTGCGCGATCGCATCCTTGGACGTCGGCTTGATGGGATCGGAGATCGCGATCACCGCGTAGACGGTGTTGTTGACGACGCAGATGACGGGGGAGCGGCCCTGGGCGGCGAGCCGGTCGGCATCGGTGCCGAGGGAGCCGAGCTCGAGGCTGCGCTCGCGCGCGTGGCGCAGCGAGATCACCTCGATGATGCGTCGGTCCACGGTGCCGCGGACGCCGCGCCCTTCCATGGCGGCGAACTTCTCCACCGGCAGGACGCCGACCTGCTTGTCCTTGGCCGCTTTGAGAATCGCCTGCGCCAACGGATGCTCGGAGCGCTGCTCGACCGCCGCCGCCCACTTGAGGACGTCGGCGTGACTGATCGGGGTCCCGTCGGGCCGGCGGGCGGTCATGATGTGCGTGACCGTCGGATTTCCCTCCGTGATCGTGCCCGTCTTGTCGAGCAGCACCGTCTTCGCCTTGGCGAGGCGCTCCAGCGCCTCGCCGCTGCGAATCAAGATGCCGTGCTCCGCCGCTTTCCCCGTGCCGACGAGGATCGCCGTGGGCGTCGCGAGACCCAGCGCGCATGGACACGCGATGATCAAGACCGTGACGAGCGCGATCGTGGCGAACAGAATCGCCGGTGCGGGCCCGAAGTCGAACCAGACGACGAAGGCCGCGACGGCGAGCGCGATCACGATCGGCACGAACACGCCGGCCACGCGGTCCGCCAGCTTCTGAATCGGCGCCTTGGTGGCCTGCGCATCCTCCACGAGCTGCACGATCTGGCCTAGGGCGGTGTCCTTGCCCACGCGCGTGGCCCGAAATGTGATGCTCCCCGTCGTGTTGATCGTGCCGCCGATAACCTCGTCCCCCGGCTTCTTGGCGACGGGGATGGGCTCTCCGGTCAGCATCGACTCGTTGACCGCGGAGGCGCCTTCGGTCACGACGCCGTCCACGGGGACCTTCTCCCCGGGTTTGACGATCACGAGGTCGCCCACGACCACCGCCTCGACCGCGATGTCGGCTTCTTTCCCGTCGCGGACGACGTGCGCCGTCTTGGGGCGTAGCGCCGCCAATCGCCGGATCGCCACGGAGGTCCGTCCCTTGGCGCGCGCCTCGAGCAGGCGGCCCAGGAGAATCAGCGCGATGATGGCGGCGACCGCCTCGTAGTAGACGTCGGCGGGCAGGCCGGCGCGCGTGAACATGCCCGGCACGGCGGTGGCGACCAGCGAGTACAGGAGCGCCGCGCCCGTGCCCACGGCGATCAGCGTGTTCATGTCCGCCGTGCGATGGCGCAGGCCGCTCCAGGCGCCCTTGTAGAACTGCTGGCCGGACCAGGCGACGACGGGGATCGTGAGCACGCCGAGGCCGCGCTTCACCCACTCGAGGTCGATGTCGTACCCCCGCCCCGAAACCCATTCGCGTAGCGCGACCGCGAGGGGCATCAGCAGACGCCCCAGCAGGTCGAACTGCTTGAACGTGCCGTGGACGCCGGCGGGCCGGTCCGCCATCAGCAGCATCGAGCCGGCCATCGCGACCACGGCCACGACCGCGGCAAGCGCGAACTTACCGGTCAGGGTGCGGATCTCGCGCTGGCGCGCGATGCGCTCCCGTTCCACCGGGTCCTCGGCGGCGATCGGCTCGGCAACCTCGAAGCCGGCCGACGCCACGGCCCGCTCCAGATCCTCGGCGGTGGTCACGCCGGGGACGTAGTCCACGGTGACCGTTTCGGTGGCCTGGTTCGCCACCGCCCGGATGACGCCCCTCACGTCGGCCAGCGCCCGCTCGAGCGGCGCCACGCTCGGCGCGTAGTGCAGATCCGTGACGTTGAACGTCACGGTCGCCTTGCCGCAGTCGTAGCCGGCCGCGCGGACCGCCTTGATGAGCTGGCCGACGTTGGTCTGCCCGTCGTCGTAGTCCACCGCCGCCTTGGCGGTCGCATAGTTCACCGCCGCGGACGTCACGCCGGGCGCCGCCGCCAGGGCCTCTTGCACGGTGACCGCGCAACTCGCGCAGCTCATGCCCTCGATGGGCAGGACGATGCGCGCCTTACGCATGGAACTTGTGGGGCGAGCTGGCGGAGCGGCGGTCACCGGGCGGTTCGACGACGAGGAGGCCCTTCAGCATGTTCATGCCACAACGAAACGGATACTCGCCCGGTTCCGTGGGCGTGAACTCGACCGTGGTCGTCTGGAACGCCGGCAGGATCTGGTCGATCTTGAACTTCTCGAAGACGACCCGCTCGGAGCAGTCCGCGGTCTCGTCGCGGTAGAACTGGAGGCGGACCGGCTTCCCCGCCTGCACGACGATCGTGTCGGGAGTGTACCCCCCCTTCACGAGGACCCGCACTTCCTGCACGCCTCCCGCCACTGACGCGGCCACGGCGGTCCCGCGCGACAGCAGGAAGTACCACAACACCCACGCGATGACCGCGGCACCCGCGGCCGTGACGACGATCTGGGCGGGCGTCATCAGGCGGACGTCACCGCGCTGCGACCCGGCCCGTCTCGATCCGCATGCGGTAGAACGAGCGCCACACGAATACCAGCGCCACGGCGAAGAACGCTGCCGCCAGCAGATGGCTGAGCGTGGCGCCCCGCTCCGCCGTAAGCGACACGGCGAGCTCCACCGCGAGGAGCCCGAACAGCGTCGTGAACTTGATGATCGGGTTCATGGCGACCGACGAGGTGTCCTTGAACGGATCGCCGACCGTGTCGCCGACCACCGTGGCGTCGTGCAGCGGCGAGCCTTTCTGCTTCAGCTCGGTCTCGACGATCTTCTTCGCGTTGTCCCACGCGCCGCCGGCGTTGGCCATGAAGATCGCCTGATACAGGCCGAACAACGCGATCGAAATGAGGTAGCCGACGAAGAAGTACGGCTCGACGAAGGCGAAGGCGAGCGTCGCGAAGAACACTGTAAGAAAAATGTTGAACATCCCCTTCTGGGCGTACTGCGTGCAGATCTCCACCACCTTCTTGCTGTCGGACACCGAGGCCCTGGTGGTGCCCTCGAGCTTGATGTGCGCCTTGATGAACTCGACGGCGCGGTATGCGCCCGTCGTCACGGCCTGGGTCGAGGCGCCGGTGAACCAATAGATCACGGCGCCGCCCGCCATCAGCCCCAGCAGGAACGGCGGATACAGAATGGACAGGTTGTTCACCAGCTCCGGCCGCAGCCCCTCCGTGAGACCCAGCACGATCGAAAAGATCATCGTCGTGGCGCCCACGACGGCGGTGCCGATGAGCACCGGCTTGGCCGTCGCCTTGAACGTGTTCCCCGCCCCGTCGTTCTCCTCGAGGTTCTCCTTGGCGCGCCCGAAGTCGACGTCGAAGCCGAAGTCCTTCTTGATCTCGGTCTTGATGTTGGGGATCTGCTCGATGGTGGACAGCTCGTAGACCGACTGCGCGTTGTCGGTCACCGGGCCGTAGGAATCGACGGCGATCGTGACCGGGCCCATGCCGAGGAAGCCGAACGCCACGAGCCCGAACGCGAATACCGCCGGGGCCAGCATCAGATTGCCGAGGCCCGCGGTGCTCAGGAGGAAGGCGATCCCCATGAGCGACAGCATCGCCATGCCGAGCCAGAAGGCGCTGAAGTTGCCGGCGACGAAGCCCGACAGGATGTTGAGCGAGGCGCCGCCCTCGCGCGAGGAGGTGACGACCTCCCGCACGTGCGACGACTTGAGCGACGTGAACACCGTCACCAACTCGGGAATGATCGCGCCGGCGAGCGTGCCGCACGTGATCACCAGCGACAACTTCCACCACAGCGTCAGATCGCCGCCGACGTTGGGGATGATCAGCCGCGAGACGATGAATGTCAGCGCGACCGAGACGAGCGAGGTGAGCCACACGAGCTGGGTGAGCGGTGCTTCGTAGTTCATGTGCGAGGCGTCGCGGTAGCGCGCCTTGGTGATGGCCGCATTCACGAAATACGACAGGCCCGACGCCAGGATCATCGTCACCCGCATCACGAAGATCCAGACGAGCAGCTGGATCTTGACCGGTGCGTCGTGCACGGCGAGCAGGATGAACGAGATGAGCGCGACGCCGGTGACCCCGTAGGTCTCGAAGCCGTCGGCGCTGGGGCCCACCGAGTCGCCGGCGTTGTCGCCGGTGCAGTCGGCGATCACGCCCGGGTTGCGCGCGTCGTCTTCCTTGATCTTGAACACGATCTTCATCAAGTCGGCGCCGATGTCGGCGATCTTGGTGAAGATGCCGCCGGCGACTCGCAGCGCCGCGGCACCGAGCGATTCCCCGATGGCGAAGCCGATGAAGCAGGGGCCGGCGTAGTCGCCCGGCACGAACAGCAGGATGCAGAGCATCAGCACCAGCTCGACGCTGATGAGCAGCATGCCGATGCTCATGCCCGCCTTGAGCGGAATCTCGTGGCCGGGGAACGGCTTGCCGGTCAGGCTCGCGAAGGCGGTGCGGGAATTGGCGAACGTGTTGACGCGGATCCCGAACCACGCGACGCCGTAGCTGCCCGCGATGCCGATGAGGCTGAACAGCAGGATCACGATCACCTTGATCGCCGGGAATCCCCGGACCACGTTGCCCGCCGCGTCCACCGTGTGGGCGAGGGCTCCGAAGTACAGCGCCACGATCGCCCCGATGAAGACCCACAAGATCAGCAAGAACCGGCCCTGGGTGAGCAGGTAGGTCTTGCAGGTCTCGTAGATCAGCTCCGAGATCTCGCGCATCGACTTGTGGACGGGGAGGTTGCGCAGCTGGGTGTAGATCGCGAGCCCAAACAGCAGGCCCAGGGCGCACACCAGCAAGCCCCACATCAGCAGCGCTCGACCCCCGATGCCGCCCAGGAACGTCGCCTGAGATAGGTCGGGCAGGACGAGCGAGGCCTCGCCGCCGGCGTGTTGCGCGGGAGGCGGCGGAGGCACCACGGCCTGCGCGAGGGCGGTGGATCCGAGGAACATGAGGCCCGCGAGGGCGAGCGCGGCGGTCAACGTCGGCTTCGTCAAGGGCGACGGTCTCCTAGAACGGTGCGGTGTGGAATGCGGCTACTTGTCGGCGTACTCGTAGTACTCGACGCCCAAGTGCGTGATCTGCTCTTCCCCCATCATCCAGCGCAGCGTGTTTTTGAGCTTGGTCTGCTGAATGAAGAGGTCGTGCTCGGGGTACAGGCCGGCGGCCGTCTGCGGGCTCTTAAAGTAGAAGGAGAGCCACTCCTGAATGCCCGAGAGACCGGCGCGGTGCGCCAGGTCGAAGAATAGCGCGAGGTCCAGGACGATCGGCGCGGCGAGGATCGAGTCGCGGCACAGGAAATCGACTTTGATCTGCATCGGGTAGCCGAGCCACCCGAAGATGTCGATGTTGTCCCAGCCCTCTTTGTTGTCCCCGCGGGGTGGATAGTAATTGATCCGCACCTTGTGGTACATCTTGCTGTAGAGGTCCGGATACATATCCGGCTGGAGGATGTGCTCGAGCAGGCCGAGCTTCGACTCCTCCTTGGTCTTGAACGACTCCGGATCGTCCAGCACCTCCCCGTCCCGGTTGCCCAGGATATTCGTCGAGTACCAGCCCGCGAGCCCGAGCATGCGCGCCTTGAACGCGGGCGCCAGCACGCTCTTCATCATCGTCTGGCCGGTCTTGAAGTCCTTGCCGCCAATCGGGAGCTTGCGTTCCTCGGCGAGCTGCTCGAGGGCCGGAAAGTCCACCGTGAGATTCGGCGCGCCATTGGCGAACGGGACGTTCTCCATCAGGGCCGCGTAGCTGTACAGCATCGACGGGGCGATCGTCGGGTCGTTCTCGTCCATCGCCTTCTCGAACGCCGCGAGCGACTGGTGGGTGGCCCCCGCCGTAAGAAAGATCTCCGTCGACGCACACCACACGACCACCACGCGGTCGACCGTCTTCCGGAACGTCCGGATATCGTTGCGCAGCTGCTCGGCCAGCTCGCGCTTGGTCTTCCCGCGCTTCACGTTCGTCCCCTGCAACCGTTTGACGTAGTACTGGTCGAAGGCGGCGGGCATCGGCTTGATCCCCTGGAGGAAGTCCTTGATCGGCTCCAGGTGCTCGTGCCGGTCCAGCACGCCCGCCTTCACGGCCGCGGTGTACGCGTCGTCGGGAATCGGGTCCCACGCGGCGAAGACGAGATCCTTCAAGTCGGCGATCGGGACGAAGTCCTTGATCTTGGGGACGCGCTTGTCGGTGCGCTTGCCGAGGCGGATCGTCGCCATCTGGCTGAGCGACCCGATCGGCAGCGCGCGTCCGCGACGCACGTTCTCGACCCCGGCGATGAATGTCGTGGATACGGCGCCCAACCCTACCAGCATGACTCCCAGTTTTCCCTTGGCGGGCGCAATGTCCCGTCCCATCTTCTGCGGCACGATCAATGTCCTTTCCGGCGGGTGGCGACTCCGGGCAACGTCTCCCGCTTCACCACGGGGCGCGGCGCGGTGCCCGCGATGCGCGCAACATGAACGACGCGCTGCACCACGGTGACCGCCGTGGCCAGGGCGAGGATGGCGACGATCCAGAACAGCAGCATGCCATTCGATCCGAAAAACAGCGCCGCCGCGCCGAGCAATACAATCCGCTCGGCCCGGGCGGCGATCCCCACGGTGCACTCGAGCCCCAGTCCTTCGGCCCGCGCCCGCGTGTACGACACCAACATCGACATCGTCAGGGCGGCGAGCGCGAGACTGAGTGCCAGCGTCTGACGCGCCGCCGGCACGCCGCCACGCTCGAAGTAGATAGCCAGGCCGGCGAAGAGGGCCGACTCCCCGACGCGGTCGAGGGTCGAGTCGTAGAAGGCCCCGAACGTCGTCATCATCCCGCCCTGGCGGGCGACCTGCCCATCGAGAATGTCGAACACGCCGCTGGCGAGCAGCAGCGCGCCGCCGAGGCGGATGTTGCCGAAACCAAATGCGACCCCCGCGCCGACGACGATCAGCGTGCCGAAGGTAGTGATGATGTTAGGACGGATGCCCGCGCGGATGAAGGCGCGGGCGAGCGGCCCCACGAGCCGCACGAAGCCGTCCTTCACGCTTTGGGGGATGACGTTCATGGCCCGGGGAAAGTAATAGCCATGGGAAGGAGCGGAAAGGTCAAAACTCCTAGTAGAGCAAGTACTTGGCGCGCAGCGACTGGAATCGCTTCAGGTCGTCCTGCCACCTCGCCCATATCTTCGGGGCGGGCTGGCCAGCCTCGAGGGCTTGTCGCAGCTCGGGACCCGCCGCAAGGCCATCGAAACTCTCGGCACGGAATTGAAACGCCGTCGGATGCACTTCCCGAATCGCGACGAGCAACGCCACAGCCAAGTGGGTCGCATCGTATGCCTGGCGATCGGTGACGCGCAGGCGCAGCCCGTGCAGCTCGACCCCGTCGTACTTGTGGTCGGTCGGCCCGCGCGGCGTGAACGCGATCGCCGTCACCTCGACCCCCACGAGCGCCGCAGCCGGGAGCCGGCGCCGCACGGCGTCGGCGTCGAGCCACGGCGCCCCGATCACCTGGAACGCGAAGCCCGTTCCCCGGCCCACCGACAAATTCGTGCCCTCGAAGAGACAGACCCCGGGGTAGTGCAGCGCGCTCTCCAAGTCCGGCATGTTGGGCGACGGCTTCACCCACGGCAGCCCCGTCTGGTCGTACGGCAGGTCTCGCGTCCACCCGGCGGCGGGCACCACGACCAGGTCGGCGCCGATGCCGAGCACGTCGTTCGCCATCCGCTCCAGCTCGCCGAACGTCATCCCGTGACGCATCGGGATCGGCAGGAATCCGACCAACACCGAGTCGGGGTTCGCCGCCCGCGCGCGGACGTTGCCCTGGACGACGAGGCCGCCGATCGGGTCGGGGCGGTCGAGCACGATGACGCGCTTGCCCGCGCGCGTGGCGTCGCGCATCAGTGACGCGGCGGTCGCGGGGTAGGTGTAATAGCGGGCGCCGATGTCCTGCAGATCGATGAGCAGGACGTCGACCGAATCGAACGCGGCGCGGGCCGCCGCGCGCGATCCGCCGTAAAGGTTGTAGATTGGGAGGCCCGTCGCGGAGTCCACCGCGTCGGGCAATCCGGGGCGGTCCTCGGTGCCGCGGAAGCCGTGCTCGGGACTGAATAGAGCGGTCACCCGGAAGCCGCCGGCGATCAGCACGTCGGCATTGCGGCGCCCCTGGCGGTCGACGCCGGTGTGATTGGAGAGCAGGCCGAGGCGCTTCCCTTGAATCAGGTGTGCCGAGTCGCTGACCAGTACTTCGATGCCGGGACGGACCTGTGCCGTGGTCGGTCCGGCACAGGCGATCGAACCCCATAACCAGACGAGATGATGCGCGCGCATAAGCTCCTGGTAGTCGCGTTGGTGGCGGGATGTGCCGGCGGCGTCGCCCGGACCACGACGCCCACTCCGGCCTCGATCGACCCGATCCTCGCGTCGCTCTCCACGCGCCAGAAGGTCTCCCAGCTCGTCGTCCCCTGGCTCGCCGGAAGTTACGCGGCCTTCGACGACTCCGCTTTCCAGGTCGCCACGCGCTGGGTCGACTCGCTCCAGGTCGGCGGGATCATCATTTCCGTCGGCTCGCCGTTCGACATCGCGGCAAAGCTCAACGCGCTGCAGCGCCGCTCGCACCTCCCCCTCCTGATCTCGGCAGACCTCGAATGGGGCGCCGCGATGCGTGTCGTGGGCGCGACCGGCTTCCCGGCGATCATGGCGGCGGGCGCCACCGGCGACGACCGCGACGCCTACACGATCGGGCGCGTGGCGGCGCTCGAGGGACGCGCGGTGGGGATTCACGTCAACTTCGCCCCCGACGCGGACGTCAACAACAATCCCCTGAACCCGATCATCAACACCCGCTCCTTCGGCGAGGACCCGCGCGCCGTCGCGCGACTCGTCCGCGCCTACGTGCGCGGGTTGCAGGACAACGGGATGCTGGCGACCCTGAAGCACTTCCCGGGGCACGGCGACACCGAGACCGACTCGCATATCGGCCTGCCGATCATCCGGGCGGACTACGGCCGGCTCGACACGCTCGAGCTCGTGCCCTTCCGCGCCGGGATCGACGCGGGGGCCGAGGTCGTGATGAGCTCGCACATCGCCTTTCCGGCGCTCACCGGTGGCGACGACCCGGGCACGCTGTCCGCCGCCGTGCTCACCGGTCTGCTGCGCGACTCCCTCAAGTTCCGCGGCCTCGTCGTCACCGACGCGCTCGAGATGGGCGCCATCGTGACGAAGTACGGTGCCGGCGAGGCGACCGTCCGGGCGTTCCTCGCCGGCTCGGACCTGCTCCTCATCCCGGCCGACGTCGATTCGGCGATCAATGCCATGTCCGCAGCGGTCGCCAACGGCCGGATCAGCGCCGAGCGGCTCGACGCCTCGGTGCGCCGCGTGCTCGAGATCAAGCGGCGGATCGGGCTGTTCGCCCGGCGCACGGTGCCGCTCGATTCGATTATGCGGATCGTCGGCTCCAAGGCCGACCAGGATCTCGCCAACGACATCGCCACCCGCGCCCTCACATTGGTGCGGGACACCGCGGGCACGCTGGCGAGGCTCCGCGCCATCCGCAGTCGCATCGCCCTCGTCGCCTATGGCGACGAGCTGAATAGCACCGTGGGCGCGCGCATCCTCGAGGCCATGCAAAAGGGCGGCGACACGGTGACGTTCTTCCGGCTCTGGCCGATGTCGGGCACGCCGTCGTACGACTCGGCGCGCGCCGTGATCGCCCGGGCGCCGACCGTCGTGTTCGCGGCCAACGTGCGACCCATCTCCGGCCGCGGCACCATCGCGCTCCCCGATTCCCTCGCCCGGCTGATCGTCGCCACCGACTCGGCGAAGCCCACCGTGCTCGTGTCGCTGGGGAGCCCGTACCTGCTCGGCCAGGCACCGACGGTGAAGTCCTATCTGATCGCGTGGAGTGGCGTGCGCGCCGCGGAGCGCGCGGTGAGCCGTGCGTTGCTCGGGTGGTCTCCCATCGGCGGCAAGCTCCCGATCCGCATCCCGCCCGGGTACCCGATCGGCCATGGCATCGTCGTGCCCGACTCGATATTGCCGCCGCCGCTCCCCCTGACCTCGCCGTTGCCCCGATGAGACTGCGCACCTTCGCATTGGCGGCGGTGGCCGCGTGCCGACCCGCGGGTGCCGCGCCCGCACCCGCCTCGACGCCGATCGACCAGCGGTTCGAGCCGGTCATCAGTTACCTGCGGTCCCAAGTGGACAGTGCATTCCCCGGGGCCGTGATCGCCGTCGGCCGGCACGACACCGTCTTGCTGCTCAGTGCGGTGGGTCATTACGGAGTCGACGACCCGCGCCCTGTCACGACGGAGACCGTGTACGACCTGGCGTCGCTCACCAAGGTGATCGGCCTGACGACCGCGTGTATGATGCTGGTCGGCGAGGGAAAGCTCGATCTCGACGCGCCGGTGCAGCGCTACGTGCCCGCGTTCCGGGGAGCGAACAAGGAGCGCGTGACGATCCGTCACCTGCTCACGCACTCGTCCGGCCTACCCGCCTGGCGACCGCTCTACATCGAAGCGACGACACGCACCGTGGCATTCGCGATGGCGGACACGACTCCTCTGCTGCGGCAGCCGGGCGACACATTCGTGTACTCGGACTTGGGCGCCATGGTGCTCACGCAGGTCGTTGAGGGGCTCACCGGGCAGCGGCTCGACGCCTACCTCGACGCCCACGAGTTCAAGCCGCTCGGGATGACGAGCACGCGCTTCCTGCCTCCCTCCGAATGGCGCAACCGCATCGCGCCCACCGAACGCAGTCAGGATGGAACGATCATCCTGGGCACCGTGCACGACGAGAACGCGTGGAAGCTGGGTGGGGTGTCGGGGCACGCGGGGTTGTTCAGCACGGGACCCGACCTGGCGCGATTCGCGCGCTGGTTGCTGACCGCGTGGAGCAAGGACTCGGGACGGGTGCGGGGGTTCACGAAGCGTCAGGACATTCCGCCCGGCTCCTCGCGCGCCCTGGGCTGGGATACGCCTTCGGAGAACTCGAGCGCGGGCACGAAGCTCGGCGCCCACGCGTTCGGGCACACGGGCTTCACGGGCACCTCGATCTGGATCGACCCGGACAAGGACCTCTTCATCATCCTGCTCACCAACCGCGTGAATCCGACACGCGAAAACAACCGCATCGGCCGGGTCCGCCCCCGCGTCGCCGATCTCGTGGTCGACGCGCTTACTCCACCACCGTAGCCCAGCCGCGCCGCGACAGGTCGCGGTAGATGACGAAACCGCCGATGAGACCCAGGGCGAGGAGTATCAGCCCCCGGCCCGTCTCATGGAGCAGCAGCTTCCCCGTCCCGAACAGCACGCCGTAGATCAGCGCGCATCCCGCGATCCAGTCGAGCAGGTTGGACAGGCCGCCACCGGACACCTTCACGTCCGGCGCCAGCGCCGCGATCGGCGCCCAGCCGGCGCGCGACGGTCGCGTGCGGCGGTAGAACGCGACCAGGGTCTCGCGCGATTCCGGGGCCGTGAGGAACGTGACACTGAGCCACACGATCGTGGTGACGGCGACCGTGATGATCATGATCCAGGCGAATTGCTTCGGCTGATCGGTGTCCAAGCCGAATCCCAACTGCAACAGGACGGACACCACGAAGGCGGCTACCATCGCGGACACTTCACTCCACGCGTTGATACGCCACCAGTACCAGCGGAGCAGCAGCACGGCGCCCGTGCCCGCCCCGGTCACGATCAGGATCTTCCACGCGCCGCCGATCGATCCCATGTAGAACGTCACCACGGCGGATACCACCGTGAGGAGCAAGGTCGCGAGCTTCGACGCGGTCACGTAGTAGCGCTCGTCCGCGTCGCGGCGCACGAAGCGGCGCCAGAAGTCGTTGACGAGGTAGCTGGCTCCCCAGTTGAGCTGCGTCGCGATCGTGGACATATACGCGGCGGCGAACGCGGCCACCATCAGCCCCCGCAGCGCTGCCGGCAGATAGCCGATCATGACCCGGATGTAGCCTGTCTCGGGATCGGCGAGGCCGGGATACAGGATCAGCGACGCCATCGCCACCAGGATCCAGGGCCAGGGGCGAATGGCGTAGTGCGCGACGTTGAACCAGAGGGTCGCGAGCAACGAATGCCGCTCGTCTTTGGCGCTGAACATCCGCTGCGCGACGTAGCCGCCGCCGCCCGGCTCGGCGCCGGGATACCACGTGGCCCACCAGTTGAGCGAGATGTAGACGAGGAACGTGATCATCGGCATCCACGCCGAATTCATGTCGGGAATGAAGTTCAAGACGTCGCTGCGCCCGCTCGCCACCAGCTTCGTCTTCATGGCCTCCATCCCACCCACCGCCCGCACCGCGAACACGGCCAGGATGATCACCATGCTCATCTTGACGACAAACTGGAACACGTCGGTGACCAGCACACCCCAGAGGCCGGAGAGCGTCGAGATCGCCGACGTGAGCGCGATCATGCCGAGCACGATCACAAGCGCTTCGAGCTTCCCGATCCCGAAGATCAGCTGCAGGATCTTCACCATGGCCAGGTTGACCCAGCCCAGGATGATGCAGTTGATCAGGATACCCAGATACAGCGCGCGGAACCCGCGCAGGAATGCCGCCGGCTTGCCCGCGTAGCGGATCTCCGCGAATTCGACGTCGGTCATGACGCCGGCGCGACGCCATAGCCGCGCGTAGAAGAACACCGTCAGCATGCCGCTCGCGACGAAGCACCACCACAGCCAGTTACCGGCGATGCCGTTGCGCGCCACGAAGCCCGTCACCACGAGCGGCGTATCGGCCGCAAACGTCGTGGCGACCATCGACGTGCCGGCGAGCCACCACGGCACGTTGCGCCCGGAGAGGAAGAATTCACTGGTGCTCTTCCCGGCGCGCGCTTTGTAGTAGAAGCCGATGGCGATGTTGAAGGCGAAGTACAGCCCGATGATCAGCCAGTCTGCAAAGTTGAGTTGCATGGGCCTCCAATTGGGGGGGCGCGGGTCCCCAAGGCAAGCGCCTTGCCGAGGGCACCGTTGACATCGTTCCGGCTACCTTCTAAGTTGCGCCCAGACAGGAGGATAGTGATGAGCACCACGCAGAAGCCGACGGTTACCCTGACGCTCACGGAGCGCGCGGGCGAGGAAGTCCGCAAGTTCCTGGCGGAAGAGCAAGCGGCCCCCGAGTCCGTGGGGCTGCGCGTCGCCGTGCTGCCGGGCGGCTGCTCGGGCTTCAAGTACAGCCTGAGCGTCGAGCCCGAGCCCGCGGCGGACGACGTGGTCATCTCGAGCGCCGGCGTCCGGCTGTTCGTGGACGAATTCAGCGCGCAGTACCTGAACGGCGTCGTCATCGACTACAAGAGCAACTTCCAGGAATCCGGCTTCGCGTTCGAGAACCCGAACGCGTCCGGCGGCTGCGGCTGCGGGTCGTCCTTCACCGTCTGACCGTCTTGCCGTCACTCGCTTTGGCAGGTTCGGCCCGCGCTCGTCGCGGGCCGTTTTGTCTTCGGGACTGATCGTGCGCCCGATCGACGTCGCCGTCATCTTCGCGTACTTCGCGGCGGTCATCGTGTTCGGCCTGCTGCTGGCCGGCCGGCAGCGCCACCCGTCCGACTATTTCCTCGGGGCTCGTGGCCTCCCCTGGTGGGCCCTCATGTTCTCGGTCGTCGCCACCGAGACGTCCGCGCTCACGGTCATTTCCGTGCCGGGTCTCGCGTCGCGTGGCGACCTCACCTTTCTCCAAATCGCGTTTGGGTATCTCCTCGGTCGCATCGGCGTCGCGGCGCTGCTGCTCCCTGGCTACTTCGAAGGCACGCAGGACACGGCGTACCAGCGCCTCGAGCATCGGTTCGGACCAGTCGCCCGGCGCACCGCGTCGGGCGTTTTTCTGCTGACGCGCGCCCTCGCCGACTGCGTCCGCATCTTCGCCACCGCCATCCCGCTGGCCATCATCACGCACTGGAGCCTGCCGCTCGGCATCGTGGCGATCGGGTTCGTCACGCTGGTGTACACGTGGGTCGGTGGCCTCCGCGCCGTCGTCTGGGTGGACGTCATCCAGCTCGGCGTCTATCTGCTGGGTGGCATCGCGACGCTGATCGTCGCCACGCACCTCGCCGGTGGCGTCGGGGCGTTCGGGCGCGCGTGGGACGCCGGCAAGCTCACGGCCTTCGATTTCTCGTGGTCGCTCACCAAGACCTACACATTCTGGGGCGGCCTGATCGGCGGCGCGCTGTTGGCGGCGGCCTCGCACGGTACCGATCACCTGATCGTCCAGCGCCTGCTCGCGGCGCGCAACCTGAAGGACGCGCAGCGTGCCCTCATCGGCTCGGGCGTGTTCATCATCCTGCAGTTCGCCCTGTTTCTCGTCGTGGGAACGAGCCTCTGGTTGGCGGGGGCGGATCAGGCAGGCATGCGGAGTGATGCGATCTACCCGACCTTCATCGTGACGCACCTTCCCGGCGGCATTGCCGGGCTTGCGGTGGGCGGGATTCTCGCCGCGGCCATGAGCAGTCACGCGTCGGCCGTGAACTCGCTCGCGTCGGCGTCCACGCACGACTTTTACGCGCCGCTCACGGGCCGCGAGGAACCCACGCACCTCCTCCGCGTGGGCCGGTGGCTCACACTCGTGTGGACCACGATCCTCGTCGCTGGTGCCATCACGTTCCGCGATCAGAACACACCGGTCGTGCAACTGGCGCTGAGCGTCGCGTCGCTCACCTACGGCAGCCTGTTGGGCACGTACATCCTCGGTGGGGCTTGGCCGCGGGCGCGCCAGATCGACGTGATCATCGCGATCGTGGCCAGCGTCCTGCTCATGGCGCCCGTCGTACTCGGCGCCGTGATCCCCCATGTTCCACCACGTTGGCACTGGCTGCCGGGGCTCGCCTGGCCCTGGTACGTCCCCCTAGGAACGGCGGTCACGGTGCTCGTGGGGATGATCTCGTCGCTGCTGCGGCCGTCATCCCGTCAGCCGACCGGGACATAGCCGATGACACGGAATCCGGTCTTTCTCGGCATCGACGTCGGCGGCTCCCATACCACCGTCGTGGTCGGCGACCACAACGCGCAGGTCGTGGCGCGCGCCGACGGTCCCGGCTCCGCGATGCGGCCGGGCGGCGCGGAGGCCTCGGCGGCCGTGATCGCCGATGTGGCCCGGCGCGCCGCCACGGCCGCGGAGGTGACTCTCCCAGCCGATGCCGCCATGGTGGGCGCGGCGGGCGCGGGCCGCGAGGCGGAGCAACATCAGCTCGCGGCGGCCCTCATCGCCTTGGACGTCGCCCGCCGGGTGCGCGTGGCCGGCGACAGCGAGGTCGCCCTGGCCGCGGCGTTTGGGGACGGCCCAGGGATTCTCATCAACGCGGGTACCGGGTCGATCGCGTTCGCCCGCTCCCCCGACGCGCGCCTGCACCGCGCGGGTGGCTACGGTTGGCAGCTCGGCGACGAAGGGGGAGGCTACTGGCTGGGGCGGCGGGCCCTGGCCGCGGGGGCACGCGCCACCGACGATCCGGACGAATCGTCCACGCTGCTCGAGCGGCTGCTCGTTGCCCTCGGACTCCGGCACCTGGATGATCTGATTCGCTGGACGGCGACGGCGACGCCCGCGCAGGTAGCGGCGCTCGCCCCGCATGTCCTCAACGCCGCCCGGGAAGGCGAGGCGGTGGCGCGGCGGGCCGTGGGTGAAGCGGCGGTGGAGTTGGCCCGCCTGGTGGAGGTGCTGGGGCGGCACTTTCCGGGCGCGGAGCCCATCGCCGTCGCGACCGCGGGCGGCCTGCTCCGTCCCGGCTCACCGCTCCTGCAGTCCTTGCACGACGTGCTGGCTGCCGATATGCCGCGGGCCCATCTGAAGGACGGGCCCGTCGATGCCCCCGCTGGAGCCGTGCGGCTCGCGGCGCAGTTGATCTAGACGCTCACGCCACCGCCGCGAGCGTCTCCCCAGCCGTCACCGATTTCGGATCCCAATCGCTTTCGGTCCGCGCCACGTACACGGCGGCGCTCATGTCACCAACGACGTTGAGCGTGGTCCGCGACATGTCCAGAATGCGATCCACGCCGATGATGATCGCGATCGCACCGGGGTCCACACCGACGATCGCGATCACGCCCATCAGGAGCGGCAGCGATCCGCCGGGGACGCCGGCGGCGCCGACGGCCGTGATGACGCTGAGGATGACGACGATGATCTGGGTGGACAGGCTGAGGGGAACGCCGTAGACCTGAGCCAGGAACAAGACCGTGACGCCCTCGAACAGCGCCGTGCCATTCATGCACATCGTCGAGCCGAGCGGCAACACAAAGCCCGCGATCTGCGGCGGAATCTTCAGCTCGCGCTCGGCGACCGCGATGTTGGTCGGCAGCGTGGCGTTGCTCGAGCTCGTAGAGAAGGCGGTGATGATGCTGGCGCGGATGCGGCCATAGAAGACGGTGGGTGACAGACCGCCCAGCACGCGGACGAGCGCGGAAATCGAAACGGCGGCGTGCAATAGCAGCCCGGTGAGGACGACGGCGACGTACAACCCCAGCGGCTTCAGGAGCGCGAACCCAAACCGCGACGTCACGACGAAGATTAGCCCGAAGACGCCGTAGGGAGCGAGCCGCATGGCGAAGTCGATGATCTTGACCACAGCCTCGCCCAGCGCGTCGAGCACGCGCAGCATCGGCTTGTTCTTATCCGGGGGGAGCAGCGTCAGCGCCGCGCCGAACACCAGGGAAAAGAAGATGATCCCCAGCATGTCGAGCGAGGCCGCGGCCTGGATCGGATTGCGCGGCACGATGTTCACGAACATGTCGACGCCGAACTTGCCTCCGCCCCCCGCCTGCAACCCCTGGGCCTGCGACCGGTAGGTGGTCATGAGCTGCTCGCGGATCCCCGCGTCCAGGCCGTCGCCGGGGCGGACGAGATTCACGAGGATGAGGCCGATCGTCGCCGAGATGGCAGTGGACACCAGGAAGTAGGCGATCGTGCGGACACCCACCCGTCCGATCTTGCGGATGTCGCCGAGCCCCGCGACGCCGAGGGTGAGCGATGCGAACACCAGGGGCACGATCGTCATCAGCAGCATGCGCAGGAAGATCTGGCCCACCGGACCGGCGACGTTGGTGCCCACCCATTGCACCGCGGGGCCGGCCCACTCGGCGGGGATCCCGATCCACGCGACCCAGCCCGCTCCCGTCGCGAACGCGTTCGCCACGACGCCGACGGCGGCGCCCGAGAGCAGGCCGATGATGATCTTGGTGTGGAGCTTCACGTCGGACCGACCTCACCTTCGCGGCGGACGCGGCTGTGGCGCACGCTGTACAGGAAGTAGATCGCGATGCCGATCGCCATCCACAGACCGAACCGCAGCCATGTGAGCAGCGGCAGGTTGTACATCAAGTAGAAGCAGAAGGCGGCGGACACGATCGGCAGCACCGGAACCCAGGGCGTCTTGAACGGCCGCGGGCGGTCCGGGTCACGGCGGCGCAGCACGATGATGCCGAGCGCCACGATCACGAACGCGAACAGGGTGCCGATATTGGTCAGCTCGAGCACCCAGCCGATCGGCGCGAAGGCGGCCGAAACGGCGACGAAGATCCCCGTGATGATCGTCGTGATATGGGGCGTCTTGTACTTGGGGTGGACCTTGGCGGCCCACGGCGGCAGCAGGCCGTCGCGTGCCATGGACATGAAGATCCGGGCCTGGCCCAGCTGGAAGACGAGCAGCACCGACGTCATGGCGGCCACGGCGCCAAGAGCGAGGATGCCGGCCGCCCAATCGGCGTGGATGTACTGCAAGGCGACCGCCAGCGGGTCCGGGACGTTGAGCTGGTCCCAGGGGATAATGCCGGTCAGGACCAGCGCGATCGCGATGTAGAGCGCCGTGCAGATGATGAGCGACCAGATGATGCCCCTGGGAATGTCGCGCTGCGGGTTGCGCGCTTCTTCCGAGGCCGTGCTGACGGCGTCGAAGCCGATGTACGAGAAGAAGATGATCGCGGCACCCACGCTGATGCCTTTGATGCCGTTGGGCGCAAACGCGGGGGTCGTCCACTGCTCGGGCTTCACGTAGTTCAGCCCGACCACCAGGAACAGCCCGATGATGGCCACCTTGATCACGACCATCAGGGTGTTCACCCACGCCGATTCCTTCGTGCCGATCACCAGCACGACCGTGATGATCGCGACGATGGCGAGCGCGGGCAGGTTGAAAACGATAGGGATGGGGCCGAGGTGCGGGGCGGCGGCGACGAGATCGGGGTTGTGCAGGGCGGTGCGGAGATCGGTGACGAGCCAACGCGGCAGGTCGAGGCCCAGGCCGCGCAGCAGCGAATCGAAGTAGCCCGCCCAGCCGATCGCCACCGCGACGTTGCCGACCGCGTACTCGAGAATCAGGTCCCAGCCGATGATCCACGCGAACAGCTCGCCCAGGGTGGCGTAGGCGTAGGTGTACGCGCTCCCCGAGATCGGGATCATCGCCGCGAACTCGGAATAGGTGATGGCGGCGAAGGCGCTCGTCACGCCCGCCAGGATGATCGAGATGACGATGGCCGGGCCCGCCCCGACGTGCCCCGAGTCGCCGCTGATCGCCGTCCCGATCGCCGCGAAGATGCCCGCGCCGATGATGGCGCCGATGCCGAGGGCGGTGAGCTGAACGGGGCCGAGGGTACGCCGCAGCCCGCCGCCGGCCTCACCGTCGGCGATGCACTGGTCGACAGTCTTCCGGGAGAACAGCTGTCCGCTGAACACGGAGCGGTGACCTGCCTTCGGGTTGTGCGACGGTTGTCGTGACGGGGTGACTCAGTGCACGAGTCGAATCGGGAACACGCTGGCTACCCGTTGGCCGTCACGGGTCGCGGGCCTGAACTTGTAGGCCCGCATCTGCGCCAGCATGTCCCGGCGGCACCCGGCGTCCTTCGGGGGCGGGGTGACGTCGACCTGCGACACCCGCCCGTCGGCCTCGACCCAGAACCGCACCAGGTATTCCCCGCGGGCGCAGTCGGGCGGTACGATGAGGCCCCGAACGTCGGCGGGAATGTAACCGGCTTCGCCGCCCGAGCCAGGGCCGACATCATTGCCGCGCCCCGGTCCCGTGCCCGTTCCTTGCCCGCCGCCCGATCCGGGACCTTGCCCGGGCCCACCGGTCGTGCCATTGCCGGTTCCCGCGGGCGCGATGGCGGGTTGGGGCGGCACGATCGCCTCGAGCGGCGGCATATCGAGCTTGACCGGATCGGGGGGCGCGATCGTCGGCACAGTCACCGCCGGTGGCGCCGGGACATCGAGCGCCTGCGGCGCCGACCCCGCCGGCAGCGTGAACCATGTGACGAGCGGGCGCCCGCCGCCCCCGCCGCCGCCGCGCGGGCCCGTGCCTCCCCCGCCGCCCTCCAAGAGAGCCGCGCCGCGCCACAACACGAGAACGGCGATGGCCACGTGCGCCGCCAGCGATAGAGCGGCGGCGGGCCCCTGGCGGCGTCGCGACAGGGGCAGGCTGTAGGCGTTGAAAAGGGGGGGCGTCTGCGGCACGGCTAATACATACACCGCAAAGACAAGCGGGGGGCACGGTGACCGTGCCCCCGGGTCCTACCGACCGCCGGCTTTTGGCTCCTCGCGAGGCGTGAAGCCGATCACCTGTACACCGGCTCCACGTGCGATGTCCATCGCTTTGACGATGTCCCCGTATTTGCGGTTGGGCGCGGCCTTGATGAAGAGCAGCTTCGCCGGCCGCTGGTCGTAGTACTCGTGAAACTTCGCGTCCAGCTGCTCGAACGGCACCGTCTGCGTGTTGATGGCGTACGACCCGTCGGCCCGCAGCTCCAACACGATCTGGTCGCTCTTCGTCTGCTTCTGTGGCTTTTGCGGCTGCTGCTGAGGGGGAACCTGGACGTCGAAGTCCCGCCGCGACAACGGCAGCGTGATCATGAAGATGATGAGCAGCACGAGCAGCACGTCGATCATCGGGGTCACGTTGATGTCGGCGCTGAGGCCGCTGCCGGAGCCGCCGCTTCCCATCGCCATGTTAGTGCGTCTCCGGATGCGCCGAGCGCTGCTGCTCGGCAATGGCGCCGATCACGCGAACGCCGGCCTTGCGGGCGATCTCGATGGCTTCCTGGACCCGCGAGAAGTCGATGTTCTCGTCCGCCTTGAGGAACAGGATCTTGTCCACCGTCCGGTTGGCGTAGAGCGCCACCAGCTGCCCGGGGAGATCCGCGTCGCTGATGGAGCGCGGCCCTGTGTACTTTCCGGTCCGCGGATCGGTGATGTCGAGGAAGAACTTGCCGTCCTTGTCGATCCCGAGCCGGATCTCGCCCTCCTGCTCTTCGCGCGACTCCGGGTTCATCGCCCGCGGGACCGTGGCCTGGAACCCCGCGGTAATCGCGGGCGTCACGATCATGAAGATGATGAGCAACACCAACATCACGTCGATCATCGGCGTGACGTTGATGTTCGCCGCGACTACCGCTTCCTTTTTGGCGCCCGCCATTGCCATGGGTCAGCCTAGCCTTTGATGGGACCGCTGCTCTGCGACGTCTTCTGGGTCTGGAACTCCTTCGTGAAGATCGAGCGGCCGAATTCGCTGCCGACGCTCTTGATGAGGTAGTCGATCAGCTCCTTCGAGGTGTACGTCATCTCGACGGTCAGGAAGTCGATCTTGACGCTGAAGTAGTTGTACAGCCATACCGCCGGGATCGCGACGATGAGGCCGAACGCGGTCGTGATCAGCGCCTCGGCCACGCCGCCGGTGATCGCCTGCAAGGAGCCGCCGCCGCCGCTCGCTGCCATGCCTTGGAACGCGGTCACGATACCCATCGTGGTGCCGAGCAGACCCACGAACGGCGCCGTGGCACCCGTCGTCGCGAGAATGCCGAGGCCGCGCTTCAGCTCGGCAGTGATGATCAGCATCTGCCGCTCGACCGCGCGCTCCGCGGAGTTGATGTCGGCCGCGGTGATCGTCGCCCGGTCACGCAGCAGCGGCTTCACCTCGGAGAGGGCCTCACCCAGCACACGCGCCACGTGGCTCTTCTTGTTCTTCTCCGCCAGCGCGATGGCGCCGTCGAGCTGCTCCTCCTGCAGGTAGCGGGAGAACTCGGGGGCGAATTTCCGCGTCTCTTGCTGCGACTTCCGCAGGTACATCCACTTGGAGATGGTGACCGCCCACGACCAGGCCGACATGATGAACATGATCACCACGATCGTCTTGGCGAACGGACCCATCGATGCCCATAGATCTCCGTAACTCATCTGACTTTGGCTCCTCTCGTGCGCACGTCGGTGTAGGGCGAACTACCGCTTGATCTTGAAATCGATCGGCAGATTGATGAGCACGCGCACCGCGCGCCCGTGGACGCGCGCCGGACGGAACAGGGCGCGCAACACGTAGTTCTTGGCGGACTGATCGAACCCGGGGTTCGGGCTCTGGATCACCTTGACCGACTGCGGCTCCGCGCGGCCGGTCGTGTCGATGATGGCCTGCACCAGCACCCGCCCCTGGATCGCCGCCTGCCGCAGCAAGTCGGGATACTGGAGCTGCGGGCCCGACAGCACTTCGGGCCGCTCCTCCACCACCGACTCCATGTACACCTGATCGGACGACGGCACGATGCCCGTCCCGATGCCGCCCTCGACGCCGGTCCCCGAGTAGTCCTTGGGATCGAAGTGTTCCTGCAGGTTGATGGGCGGGATGTTCGTGGGAATGTCGGTGGGCGCGACGACCGTCTGGAATCCCTTGAGCTGCGGGATGTCGAGCACCGGCGGCTGCTCCTCCGGCTTCTTCTCTTCCTGGTTCAGGAAGACCATCGTCGTGTCGACCACGACGCCCGTCTGGGCTTGGCCCGCCGTGAGGGTCGCGATGACCGCGAGCACCACGACCGTGCTGTGCCCCACCAGAGAGACGAAGCCGAGGCCGAACGCCTTTTTCTTGTCGGCCTTCCGTTTGGATTCGATCAGGTTCTCGAACACGCGGGAGCCTCCCAAGCTCGTTGGCTATGTTATAGTACGCCCGACGGCTAACCCGCTAGTGGGACGAAGATTACAAAACGATGACAGCGCCGTGATGATCCGCTGAAGCGCTTACCGCGCCGTCACGCGGTACGTGTACTTCACCCAGCTCGTCCCTTCCGACTCGAAGTCGAACCGCACCCGGACACGCGCGCGGACCGGTACACCGTCCGCCCGGCCCGGCGAGAACCGCGCCTGCATCAACGCGCGTCGCAGCTCCGCCTCGGTACCCCGCGCCGTGCCACCCGCGACGATCATGGTCTCCGGCTCCACAAGCCCGTCCGGGGTGATCACCGCCTCGAATTGTAGGAACGTCCGGCTGCGCCGGTCATAGACGCCCACCGACGCATCGGTGATCTCGACGTGCGGGAAGGAGACGAACTGTGGCGCGACGACACCAGCGGGACACCGGTTGAGGCAGTCGTACACGGGCTCGCCCTGGGACGTCGGTGCCACCGCGCGCGCCGGCAGCGCGCCACGCTGAGCGGCCAGGATGCCGGCGATCGCTGGATCGTATTGCGCGAGCGACGGGACGGCGAACCCCGGGTCCAACGCTAACGCGCGACGAAATGCCTCGGCGGTCGCCGAGTCCCCAGTGCGATAGTAGTCCACGATACCGAGCATCACCCACGCCTGAATCCGGTCGGTCTTGCTCGCCGCCGATGCCTCCGCGACCCGCCGGAAGATCGTAGCGGCGCTGTCGAGGTTGTGCGCCGCGAGGTGCGCGCGCGCGGCCGCCATCTGGTCCGCCACCTCTTGCGCCGGTGCCGGCACGGAGACGAGAACCGCCAGCGCGCCCACGATCGTCATGAATTTCATCGTGCCTATAACCTGCGGTCTCGCACAACGAAGTCAAACGCCATCCGCACGCGAACCCGCACCGCCGTCCCTCGTACCCGTGCGGGCCGGAACAACGACGCGCGCAGCGCCTGCTGCGCCGGCGCAACAAAACCGGGGTGCGCCGTCGTCACCACGACGATCGACCCCGGCTCGACGTGACCCCCCGTGTCCACCACGGCCTCGAGCAGGACGCGCCCCTGAATACCTGCCTGCCGCAGCAGGTCGGGATAGACCGGGCTGGGACCCGCCAGCATCACCGGCGGCTCCTCCGCGAGCGCTGCATCGATCGGACCGCCGCTCCCGGGCGTCGTGCCCGCAAAGAACGGGCCGGAGTCGAACCGCGGGGCGAATGTGAAGCGTGGCGACTCTACCATGCCCCCGTCCACCCTCGGTAGCGGGACGATGGGAATGGTGACGCCCCCGATCACCGGCGCAGCGGGGATGGGTGCGTCGGTTTCGTTGATCGGCCTCGGCGCGGGACCCAGCTCCATGATGATCGGCGGCTGCGGGGCGCGAGGGTGGGCACCAACTGACGCCCACAGAGCGGCGCCGATGAGCATCACGTGCGTAGTGACCGAAACCGCGGTGCTGGCGAGACGCATATCCATCCTCCGGAGAGTGGTTCCCCGAGAGGATGCCACACGCGCCTGATCGGCGCGTGGAAGACGGATGACAGTTCGGTGAAGGCGGGGTGAGCCTTACGCGTCGCCGCGCGGGAACGTGACCGTGAACGTCGTGCCCCGCCCCGGGCGGCTCTGCACTTCGATGGCGCCGCCGTGCGCCTCGGCGATCCACTTGCTGATGGCGAGGCCAAGGCCGGCTCCGGGGCGCTCGCCGGTGCGGGTGCGCGCCGAGTCGGCGCGCCAGAAGCGGTCGAAGATGTGCGGCAGGTCTCCGGGCGCGATGCCGATCCCGCTGTCGGCGACGGTCAAGAGAACCTGGCCGTTGCTCGAGCCGAGCTGGACCGACACCTGGCCGCCGCGGGGCGTGTACTTCACGGCGTTCTCGATGAGGTTGAGGATCAGTTGGCGCACGCGGCTCCGATCGAGGGCCAGGACGACCGGCTCGGCAGGCGTGCGGATATCGATGGCGACGCCCGCGTGGTCCGCCAGCAGGTCTCCGGTTTCCCCCGCCTCGGTGACGATCGCCCGGAGGTCCACCGGCTCGCGGTGCAGCTCGGCGCGGCCCTCGTCGGCGCGCGCCAGCGTGAGCAACGAATCGAGCAGCTCGGTCATCCGGTTCACTTCCTGCAGCGTCTCCTCCAGGGCCGCCAGCGTCTCCTGCGGCACGTCGGGGCGCGTGATCGCGCGCTCGACGCCCGCGCGCACGACCGTCAGCGGGGTCTTGAGCTCGTGGCTCGCATCGGCGGTGAAGCGGCGCAAGGCGGCGAAGCTGCGCTCGAGCCGCGTCATCATCTGATTCAGAGTTTCGGCCAACCGGCCCAGCTCGTCCTTCACCATCGGCACCGCGAGGCGGCGGTGCAGCGTGCGGCCGTCGCTGATCTCCCGCACCTCGGTGATCATGCGGTCCACGGGCTCCAGGGCCCGCCCCGCGAGCCACCGCCCGACGAGCACGGCCGGCACCAGTCCGATCACGAAGGCGACGATGATCGTGGAGACGAGCTGCTGCAACCCGAGCTCGGCGCTGCGCGTGTCGGCACCCGCGAACAGCGCGCCGAATTGCCCGCCCGCTTGCGGGATGGCGCGCACGACGTAATGCAGCGTCGGGCCGTTGGGGAGGATGTGATGCCTCCCCGGCACCCGGCTCCCGCTCGGCGCCGTCCGGGTCACCAGCCCGCTGAGCCGCTCGAACTCGCCGAACGTGAGCGCCCGCGCGTCGGGCGACGCGAACAACAGGCGGCCGTCGCGGCTCGTCAGCACGAGGAAATCGGGAACGACCTCGAGCACGGCCGCGACTTCGGGAATCAGCACGGGCCGGCCGGCGGTGTCGGGTTCCACCAGCACGCCGCGCGCCCGATAGCTCTCCGCCAGAATGCCGGCCGTGAGGTCGGCCTCGGACTGGATGCGCCGGTCCAGATCCTGGTAGGAGGCGCTGCGCCGAGCGAAGTACAGCACGACGGCGAAGACGGCGAGGCTGAGAATCAGCGCGGTGGCGTACCAGAGGGTCAGCCGGCCGCGAATGCTTTCCATGTCAGGGCCGCACGACGTAACCCACGCCGCGTACCGTGTGGATCAGCTTCGGTTCGCGGCCGTGGTCGATCTTCTTGCGCAAGCGGGTGATCACCACGTCGACGATGTTCGTGCCCGGGTCGAAGTGGTAGTCCCAGGCGTACTCGGTGATCAGCGTCCGCGACATCACGCGCCCCTGGTGGCGCATCAGGTACTCGAGGACGGCGTACTCCTTCGGCGTGAGCTCGATCGCCCGCCCGCCGCGCGTCACCTCACGGCTGCCCGTGTCGAGCCCGAGGTCCGCCACCTTGAGCACCGGTGGCGTGATCGCTTTGGGGCGGCGGCCGAGCGCCTCCACCCGCGCCAGCAACTCCTCGAAGGCGAACGGCTTCGTCACGTAATCGTCGGCACCCATGCGCAGCGCCTGCACCTTGAAGTCCACCGCGTCTTGCGCGGTCAGCACGAGCACCGGCAACCCGTTCCCCCGATCCCGCAGGGTGCGGAGCACATCGATCCCGGAAAGTTTTGGGAGCCGCAGGTCGAGCACGAGCAGATCGAAATGTCCGCCCGTGGCGAGGCGCAGCCCCTGATCGCCGTCGCCCACGAGCTCGGCGTGATAGCCGGCCTCATCCAGGCCGCGGCGCACATACTCGCCGACGGTCTTATCGTCCTCGACCACGAGGATTTTCATGAGATGGGCAGGAACACCTTGAAGTTGCTCCCCACACCGACTTGCGACTCCACCTCGATGCGGCCGCGGTGCTCCTCCACGATGCCGTAGGCCACCGAGAGGCCGAGGCCCGTGCCGCGCCCCTGCGGCTTGGTCGTGAAGAACGGCTCGAAGATCTTGGAGAGGTCGTCCTGCGAGATCCCGGTGCCGGTGTCGATGAACTCGATCAGGATCTCGTCCCGGCGGTTCGGGTTCGGTCCGGTGCGCACGGTCAGCAGCCCGCGTGCGTTCATCGCGTCGAGGGCGTTGAGCATCAGCGCCATGAAGCACTGAATGAGGCGCTCGGGGTCCGCGGATGGCGCGCCCAGCGCCGCGCTGAACTGACGCTCGATGGTCAGCCATTTGAACCGCTCATGGTGCTTGAGCAGGAACAGCGTCTGCTCGATCACCGCGTTGATGTCGACGGGACGCTTGTGCCCGGTCTTGGGACGCGAGAAGTCCAGCAGCCCGTCCACGATGCGCCGGCAGCGCTGCACCTCGGTGTCGATGATCTTGATGTACTCTTCCTGCGCGTGCCGCTCGCCCGGCGGCAGGTCCGCGAGTCGCAGCTCCAGCGCTTCGCTGCACGCGAGAATGGTCGCGAGCGGGTTGTTGATCTCATGCATCACGCCGGCGGCGAGCTGTCCGAGGGCCGCCAGCTTCTCGGTCTGCGTCAGGCGCTGCTGGGCCTGGCGCCACGCCGTCACGTCCTCGCCGATGGTGATTACGTGGGAGATCTCGTCGTCGTCGAGTCGCATCGGGATCTTGGTGATACGGTAGTGCCGCGCCTCGCCCGTCGCCTGCGATTCCATCTCCACCTGCTGGATCTCACCGGTCGCGAACACGCGGTCGAATTCCTGCTGCAGCAGCTCGCGAGGCTGGCGGTCGAGCACCTCGAAGATGCTGCGCCCCAACGCGTCCTCTCGCGACACACCCTGCGTCCCCGCCTCCCGTTTCCGATTCCACGCGCGGATGTGATACCCCCGGTCGATCACGTACAGTCCGAGCGGGAGCGAGTCGATGATCCGGGCCGCGAAGTTCCGCTGCGCCTCCAGCTCGCGCGTGCGCAGCGCCACCTCGGAGGCCAGGTCCTGCGACAGCTCGGTCGCGGCGAGCATCGGCGAGAGCATCTGCGCCACGACGACCAGCACGTCGTGCGCCATGTGCTCGTGACGGCCCTCGGGGATGACGACTTCGAAGCAGCCGAGCGGGGCCGCGTCGTGCACCAGCGGGAGACGCACCAGCACGCCGCCGGGCGTCGGCTCCTGGTGCGGCCCGGCGGCCACCCACTGGGCGACGGGCGGAGCGAACCCGGGCAGCAAGGCCTCGTCGCCGGGGCTCGTAATGGGGAGGTATTGCGTCCCGTTGGCGGACCGGAGCCACAGGCGGCAGCGGCGCAGGGCCAGGCCGCGACGCAGCACCGCGACGACGCCGCGCAGCCCCTCGTCGGCAGGGGGACCGTCAGCCAGAACTCTGGCGACCTCAGCGAGGATGCCGAGGCCGGGATGGTCGGATTCGAGCTGCGGAGCGGCCATTGGCCGCAAACCTAGGGATGGCGCTCCCGGCGCGCCAGCGGCGCCTCAACGCGGAGGGCGAGCAGCCCGCGCACCGCGCTCGAGGACCCGAAGAACCACGTCGGCCCGATCACGAGGCCGTACTGCGGCCCGTCGCCGCCGCCGACGCGCAGTCCGGGGAGGAGCGCGACCGCGCCCCACGTCGCGGGCTGGGGCGACGGCGGGTTCGCCGTGATGTAGCCCGTCGCCTCGATGGTCACGTCAAAGCCGATCGCCGTCAGGTTGTTCTCGTCACCCAACTCGGCGAGCATGAGGCGGCCGGAGCGCGCCGCCACCGTCGGCGCGAACACGAAGCCGCGGTTGCCGCCGAGAATCGCACCTTCGTCGACGTACGAGCCGAGCCGTGCGCCGACCGACAGCGCGCGCACCAGTCCGCGCGTCGCGCGCCGCACGTAGCCGATCTCCGCGCCTTCGATCTGCCACCCGCTACCGAGCGTGGCCGCGAAACCGACGCCGATCGCGCCCGCTCCCCCTCCGGGTTCGGGCGCCGCCTGCGCGGCGAGCGGCGTAGACAAAGCTCCCAGCACCACCAACATTGAGGCTATGGATCGACGCACGTTCGTTCTCCTGACTGGAGCGGCCTCCGCCGGGCTGTGGCGATCACGCCGCGTCCCGCGGCCCGGCGGGCCGGCAGCGGGAGTGGGGGGGCTGCGATTCGATCTCGACGAGCAACGCAAGTGGTCGTTGTCCTACCATGGCGACGGCGAGCCCGTTCCGCTGGTGCGCAACGCCACGCTCGGGGTCTGGGTGGGCGAGACGCTCGTCACGCTCGCCGACTTGGAAGATATCAGCGTGGCCAATCGCCGCCCGCCCGGCGGCGAGTCGCTCGCGCTGCGCGGCCGCGCCGCGGTCGCCGGCGGCGTCTGGATCGAGGCCGAGTTCGCCGCCTGGGAGGCCGGCCCGGGGGCCCAGGGAAGCATCACGATCAGCGTCTATCCCGACCGCATCCTCGCGACCATCGGCGGGGTGCGGTTCTTCGCAGCCACGGAGGCACAGGTCCTTCCGGGCACCGGCCCCCTCCTCGCGCTCGTCAACGGCTATCAATCCTGGAGCCCGTGCCGTATCGAAACGGTCGCCACTCGGCCCGACGCGCCCGACGTGGTGAGCTACGCCGCCCTCGGTCTCACCCGCGAGGGGCGCGGTCTGGCCGTGGGGTTCGACGCCGGCGAGCCGGGTGAGGCCAAGGTCACGATGGCGGCCGGCGGCCTCGAGGCAAAGAGCGAGTGGCTCCCCGCGCGCCCGGTTCGCCCGGACGGCGACGCCGCGACGATGCGCCTCGCTTATCTCCCCGACGGCGACGGTCTCGCCGCGCTTGGCGCCCTCGCGACGCCCGCTTCCACCGTGGACCGCGAACGGTTCGAGCAGCTCACCGCCCCCGCCGGCTGGTGCTCCTGGTACGAGCTGGGTGGCGCCGTCACCGAGGACGATCTGGTTGCGAACCTCGACTTCTGCGCGGCGCACTTCGACCGCCGCTTCTTCCGGTACATCCAGCTCGACGACGGCTACCAGCGCGCCACCGGCGATTGGGAGCCGAACGCCAAGTTCCCGCACGGCCACCGCTGGCTCACCGACCGGATTCACGGGCAGGGGCTGCTCGCCGGCCTTTGGGTGGCACCTTTCGCCGTGGCCGAGGCCTCAGGGATTCCGGCGGCGCACGCGCCGTGGCTCTTGAAGGGCCCAGACGGCGCGCCGCAGGTCGTCGATACGCGCGACGACTGGGGCGGCCGCATCTACGCGCTCGACGGCGCGCATCCCGAGGTGCGGCAGTGGCTCTTCGACCTGGCGCGGCGCGTGGTGCGCGACTGGGGCTACGATTACTTGAAGATCGACTTCCTCCATTGGTCGACGGCGGGCGCGGCGCACTACGGAGGGCTCACGCATGCGGAAGCCTACCGCGGCGGCCTCGGCGCGCTACGCGACGGGCTCGGCACCGAGGCGTTCCTGCTGGGATGCGGTGCCCCCCTGCAACACGCCGCCGGCTTGGTGGACGGCATGCGGATCGGAGGCGACGTCGACGCGAGTTGGGGGGGCATTCAAGAGCCAGCGCGCGCGGCGGCGCTGCGCAGCTTCTATCACCGTGCCGTCTGGCTCAACGACCCCGACTGTCTCGTCGTGCGCCCGCCACTGACGCTCGACGAAGCGCGCGTGTGGGCGGCCGTGGTCGCCGCGTCGGGGGGCGTGTCGCTATTGTCCGACAATCTCCCCAAGCTTCCCGCCGAACGCCTTCCCGTCCTGCAGAAGACGCTGCCCGTCGCGCTCGCGGTGCATCCTGGCCGCCCGGTGGGGACGCAGGTGGACGAACGCGACGTGGCCCCGGGCATCGTGGCCGGCGATGACGTCGTCCGCCTGCGCGGCCCCTGGCGTTTCCGCACCGGCGACGATGCGCGCTACGCCGCACGCGCCTACGACGACGACACGTGGGAGACGATCGCGGTGCCGCAGGTCTGGGAACGCGCCGGCCACCCCGACTACGACGGATACGCGTGGTACCGCACGCGCTTCACGCTGCCACCGGGACGGTCCGGCGGTCACGCCGACGATCGCGCCGTCGTCCTGGAGTTGGGCAAGGTGGACGACGTAGACGAGACGTTCGTGAACGGACAGAAGGTGGGCGAGACCCAGGGTTGGCGCACGTATCGTCGCTATCCGCTCCCCACCACGCTCCTGAACTGGGGCGGGGAGAACGTCCTGGCGGTGCGCGTCCTGGATAGCGGCGGGCCCGGCGGCCTGTGGAGCGTCCGCCGCGATCGGCCGGCCGCGACGTGGGTGGTCGAGGGTGCGCCGCGCTGGTGGACGGTCGTGCTCGTGAACTGGGAGGATGAGCCGCAGACCGTGGCCCCGACGCTCGCGGCACTCGGCATCCCCACCGCGCGGTACGCCGCGTACGATGTGTGGGCGGAGCGCCCGCTCGCCGACGTGCAGCAGACGTTGAAGGCCTCCCTCGCGCCCCATACGACACTCACCGTCGCCCTGCGGCCCGCGGGATCGCACCCGCAGGTGATCGGCACGACGCGCCACATCATTCAAGGGGCGATCGACATTGCGGACGAACGCTGGGACGCCGCGACGCGCACGCTCACCGCAAAATCGCTGAAGCTGGACGGGCGGGCGTATGCGGTGACTGTGGCGGTCCCCCGGGGAATGCGCGCCGCTGTCTGCAAGAGCGATGTGCCTTGCACCGTGCGCCGGTTGGAAAGCGGACACGCCGTGATCGAATGGCCCCAAGGAACGACGCGGGACGTCGACTGGAGTCTGAGCTTCAGGAGCGTGGCGCGGCCGGCGGGACGCCGCGAATGATGTAATGCTGCGCCAAGAAGAAGACGATCAGCAGGGGCAGCGTCGTCATGACGGCAGCCGCCATCTGATAGGGCCCGTTCGAGAAGTACACACCGTGGAACCGCGCCAGCCCAACCTCCATCACCTGCATCTCCGGCGAGCGGGTCGCGATGAGGGGCCACAGGAAGCTCTTCCACTGGTCCACGAACGCGAGTAGCGCGAGCGTCGCGAGGGCCGGTTGGGCGAGCGGCAGCATCACCCGCCAGAAGATCGTCCACTCTCCTGCCCCGTCGAGGCGCGCGGCGTCTTCGAGATCGCGCGGCAAGGCGAGAAAGTATTGGCGCAAGAAAAAAATACCCCACACGGAGACGAGCGCGGTCGACATCAAGCCGGCGTAACTGTCCACCCAGCCGAGGGCGTCGATGATCAGGAATCGGGGGACGAGCAGCACGACCGCCGGGACCATGAGCACGGATAGGAAGCCGAGGAACACCCGATCGCGCCCGGGGAAGCGGAGACGCGCAAAGGCGTACGCCGCCGCGGCGCTGGTCAGCACCTGGCCCACGGCGGCGCAGCCGGCGAGGAGGACGCTGTTCAGGAAGAAGCGCACGAACGGCGCGGCGCTCGAGACCGCGGCGTAGTTCTCCGTACGCCACCGCAGCACACCGGCATCATCGAGCAGCGACGTAGCGACCATATAGAGGAAGGGCGCGACCATCGCCAGCGCGAGAATGCTGACGATCGGGAGCGCGATCCAGCGGCGCTTACGCATGCTCCACCGCGCGCCGGCCTGCGAGCAGCTTGAACTGGGCCCACGTCAAGCCGCACAGGGGCACAAACATCAACAACGCGAGCGCACTCGCCCGCCCGAATTCCAGCGAGTCCCACCCGGTCTCGTACAGGCGGCGCATCACGACGTCCGTGGCGTGCAGCGGACCGCCGCCGGTCAGCACGTAGACGTACGTGAACATCTGGACCGCGCCGATCACGCCCGTGACCAGCACGAAGAGCGTCACCGGCCGGAGCAGCGGGAACGTCACCCGCCAGAATCGCTGCCACGCATTCGCGCCGTCGACGCGCGCGGCGTCGAGATAGGTTTGGGGGATCCTCTGCAATCCGGCGACGAACACCATCATCTGACACCCGACCTGCATCCAGACGGAGAGGAGCATCACCACGAGCAACGCCGTCCGCTGACTCCCCAACCAGTTGCGCGACCCCAACCCCGCGAACGATTGCCACGTGAGCGCGGCCGCGACGACCGACGTCATGAAGGGCAGAACGAACGCCGCGCGGAGCACCAGGGCGGCGGTCCCGGGCCGGCTCAGCACGAGCGCGACCGCGAGGGCCAACACCATCGACGCCGGGACATAGAGCGCGTACAAGACCGTGTTCCCGAGCGACACCCAGGTCAGCGGATCGCGAACCACGGCCCGGAAATTCGCCAGCCCAACGTAGGGCCGGACGGGTTCGAGGAACCCTCCGGACGAGCCGTGCACAGACAGGTAGAGCGCGAACAGCATCGGACCGAAGGAGAACACGGCGAGGTGCAGGCCCGCGGGCGCGAGGAACCCCCAGGCCGTCGCCGTCTCGCGGAGCGGCCGCGTGGGCGTGCGCTCCGCCCACTGCAGTGCTGCGAGCCCGAGCGGCCCGGCCAGCGCGAGGCCGACGAGCGCGGCGAGCCAGACGCTCGTGAACGTTTCTGCGGGCGACGTCCGCACGTCGACCCAGCGCCCGGAGCCGAGCCGGGCCGCCACGACCGCGTGTTCCGTTCCCCGGATGCGAATGCGGCGGGGTCTCTGTGTCGCGCTATCCGCCCAAACGAGATCCGCCCCAAGCGCGACCGGCGCAACATCGGGCAGGGTGACGCGGATGCGGGGTCCGGGCAGGCGCGTCGCGGCCTCCTGCATCAGCAGCCGGGTGGCGACGAGCCAGTCGTCGGTGCTGTAGCGCGCGGCGCTGCGCACGTCGGCGTACGCGGCGAGTCCCAGCAGCAACGCGGCCGCAACGTAGTCGCGGCGCGACCGGCGCCGGAACGCGGATCCCGCCGCTGCGACGGCGAGGACGGCGGCGGGAATCGTCCAGCCGAACAGGAGCCCCCCTAGACCGCTTCCGCGGACGGGCCGCACGGCGACCACCCCTACGACGGACCCCTCTCCTTCGCCGTCCGAACGACCCCGCAGCGGGACGAGCGCCGCTCCGTCCCGCCACTGCGGGAGGCGCTCGAGCTCTGCCGCCGGCAGCGGCGGCGCGGCGGCGTCCACGAGAGGCGCCGTCCCATGGTAGATCTCGACGGGCCACATCCACCCAGGCAGCGTCGTCAGCGCCCGAGCCTGTACCAGCAGCTGGGCGAGCTCCAAGTCACCGGAGTCCGCCCGGGCGGCGGGCGTGACGACCGCGAAGTACACCGCGGTGCTGCGAGCGATTCTGACGGCGCCGGCGCGGTCGAAGCGCGCTTCCTCCCAGCGCGCGAGCGCGAGCACGCCGATCGCCACCGCCGCCGCGAGCGCTGTGGCCAGCGCAGCCCAGCGCCGCGTGCCCTCCCCGTTCATGTGATCCGCAACCCGCTCGCGTCGAACAGATGCAGATGACGTCGATCGAGCTTGAGGCCGACGCGCGTCCCGACCTGGACGTCGACGAGGCCCGGGAGCCGCGCGATGAGCGCCTGGCCGCCGGCATTCAGGTGCACGACGGTCTCGTTGCCGAGCAGCTCGACGATGAGGATGTCGCCGTTGCCCGCGCCCTGGTCCACCGCGCACACGCCCACGTGCTCGGGACGCACGCCGATCTGCACTTCGCCCTCGTACGTGGGCAGGGCGACGGGGATCCGCAGGCTCCCCGACTCGAACATCCGGTCGTCTCCGCCGTCCGCGGTCCCTCGCGCCCGGCCGGCGAGCACGTTCATCGCGGGGGTGCCGAGCGACCGGGCCACGAACACGTCGGCGGGCCGCTGGTACACCTCGGCCGGCGTGCCGACCTGCCGCAGGGCTCCTTCATGCAGCACGGCGATGCGCTGCCCCATCGTCATCGCCTCGCCCTGGTCGTGGGTGACGTACACCATCGTGGCGCGCAGGGCGCGGTGCAGCGCCACCAGCTCGGCGCGTAGCTCGATGCGCAGATTGGCGTCGAGATTCGACAGGGGCTCGTCGAGCAGGAACGCCGCCGGCTCGCGCACGATCGCCCGCGCGAGCGCCGCCCGCTGCCGCTCACCGCCCGACAAGTCGGCAGGCCGTCGCTCGAGCAGGTCGGCGAGGCCGAGGCGCGCCGCGGCATCCGTCACGCGGCGGTCGATCTCGGCCTTGGACGCGCCGCGCACCTCCAGCGCGAAGGCGATATTCTCGGAGACCGTCAGGTGCGGGTACAACGCGTAGTTCTGGAACACCATGGCTACGTCGCGCTCGGCGGGCGGCAGGTGAGTCACCACCCGGTCGCCGATGAGCACGTCGCCCGCGGTGGGATCTTCGAGGCCCGCGATGCAGCGCAGCACCGTCGTCTTCCCGGACCCCGAGGGCCCGAGCAGGACCAGGAGCTCCCCGTCGTGGATCTCCAGCGAGAGGTCGCGCAGCGCGGCCTGCGCCGTGCCGTCGTAGGCCAGAGTCAGACCGCGCAGCGTGACGGACGCCATGGCCGGGGATATAATCGAGAGACTACACTGCCGGCAACCGGTCGAGACCCGTTCATGCGGCGAGCGTTCTTCACCGCCTTGATCTCCCTGGCCGGCGCGTGCGAAGGTCCGTTCGTGCCCCCGCCCGCGTCGCAGGCCACAGTGGCATCCGTGACGCTCAGTCCGCACGCCGCGGTGATCCGGCCCGGCGACACGCTGCGCCTCCAATTCACGTTGCGCGACGCACGCGGCGACACACTCGCCGGCCCTGCGCCCGCGTTTTCCTCCACGGACCTCGCGGTGGCCACCGTCTCGGGCGACGGACTGGTGACGGCGGTCGCGTTCGGCACGGTGTGGATCGTGGCCGCCGCGGATGGGTACACCGACAGCACGATCATTCGCGTGGCCAGCCTCACCTTCGCGAGCATCAGCGCCGGCGGCAACCACACCTGCGGCACGACGACGGACGGTGCCGTGTTGTGCTGGGGCTATAATCGGTACGGGCAAACCGGCGACGGGCAGGCCGGAGGTGCCGTGCAATTTGCCGCGCCGGTCGTCGGCCTGACGGGCGCCGAACCGATCGCCGGGGGCAACCATACCTGCGCGCTACGAGCCGGGGGCGACGCCACCCTGTGCTGGGGTTGGAACCAATCCGGCCAACTGGGGACCGCCACACCAGGGGACAGGTCCGCGCCGGCCCTCGTGATCACCGACGTGACCTTCACGGCTCTCACCGCTGGCGGGCAGCACACTTGCGCGCTGACGGAGAGCGGCGAGGCGTATTGTTGGGGCCTCGACGCCGACGGCCAGGTCGGCGACAGTGCGTTCCAGAACCGGTTTGCGCCCGTGCCGGTCGCCGCCGGCCTGCGCTTCACCACACTCAGCGCCGGTGGGCGCCACACGTGCGGGATCACGACGGACAGCCTCGCCTATTGCTGGGGAGCAAACGAGTTCGGCCAATTGGGCGACAGCACGACCACGCACCGGAGCTATCCCACGCGCGTGGCCGGCGACTACCGTTTCGTCACGATCGCGAGCGGCCGCTTCCATTCCTGCGCCCTCACCGCCGCAGGGGCCGCGTACTGTTGGGGCTACAACGGACGACACCAGCTCGGCACGACCACGCCGGATTCAGCGGCGCACCAGCCCGTCGCGGTCGACGGCACCCAGCAATTCGCGACGGTCACCGCGGGCGGGCTCCATACGTGCGCGCTGCTGACGGATGGGACGGCATACTGCTGGGGCTACAATGCGCTGGGCCAGGTGGGAGACAGCACGACGGCGGACGCCTCGGCGCCGACAGCCGTACGGACCGAAGCGCACTTCGTCACGCTCCATACGTTCGGGGATCACACCTGCGGGATGAGCACCACCGGGCGGGCCTACTGCTGGGGCTTCGGAGGTACGGGCGAGCTCGGCACGGGCCTGCTGGCCAGCAGCACGTATCCAGTGCTCGTGGCGGGGCAGCCCTAGGGGGTACTGCCCCGCTCCGCGCGTCCTGATTAAGCCGTCAACACCAGCTGCACGAGCGCGTACACCACGGCCCACACGACGAAGCCCGTCGTGATGACACCTGGGATTTTCTCGATCGGCTTCGTCGTCGCACCCGAGGTCGCCGTCAGCGCGTTGATCTCAACCAGCGCGGCCACGACCAACACGCCGATCCAGTACGCCGTGAGGTGGGTAAGCGGGTTGGGTGGCATGTGGCTCGCGGCGCCCATGAAGAAAAGCATCGGGACCGAGAAGACAACGTTGGTGCGCGACGCGAGGAACGCGCGACGCCCTGCCGCCGCCGCCACCGGATTCGCCTGGCCGCCCGTGGCGGCCGCCACCGCGGACGCGATCACGATCTTCTGGTTGGGCCAGATCACGCGCCACACGTTGAACAGCATCAGGGTCCCGAACAACGCCCCCGTCAGGATCGCCGCGGCCCATGGATTGGACCACACGGCGGTGCCCGCGGGCGCTTCGCCGAGGCGCTTCGCGATGATGAGCGCGCCGGAGAGGAACGTGAACGCGGCGCTCCAGCGGAACCACCACAGCGCGCGCGGCACCAGTTTCTGCGTCGCCTGGCTCTTGGTGGCGGCATCCGCTTCCGCGAAGAAGGGGCCCTGCACGAAGTTGAAGTAGTAGAGCAAGCCGATCCACGTGATGCCGGCGAGGAAATGCAGCCAGCGGAGCAGGAACTCGACGCCTGCGCTCGAGAGCAGCGACATCGACGGCCTCCGGAAGGTGGGAAGTCAAACACGTTCCGGGACCAAGATACCTCGGGGCGGTTCAGTCGTCGAGCGGGACGGCGGAGACCTGTGCGTTTCCTTCTTCATCGTACGACACCGTCACCCGCCAGGGCCGGCAGCAGACCTGGCAGTCTTCCTCGTACTCCTGCACGGCGCCGCTCCCCGCATCGAGGGCGATCTCGTTGGCCTCGCCGCAATAGGGGCACACCACCGTCGCTTCCGTCTCCGCGCTACCGTCGCCGAGCGGGAACTCTTGGTCCAGATCGTCGTCGGGAAAGTCCACCATCATCCCCATCCCATCCGCTCGCGGAGGCTGGTGATGTGGGCGGTGTGGTGCCGCCCGTGCCAGGCGTACAGCGCCAGCATCGCGTCGAGGCTCGGCGTCCCCCACTCCGGGTGTCTGATCGTGCGGGCGAACTGCTCCGGCGTCATCGCGCGCAACAACGCGACCCAGCGGAGGTGGAGCGCGTCGAGCAGCGCCAGCGACACGTCTACCGGCGTGGCGGCCACCTCAGGAGTCTTCGCCCAATCCTTTTCTTCATAGGTCTTGATGGCGGGCGCGTCTTCGGTCAAGCCGAACTTGAAGCGCAGATACGCGTTCATGTGACTGTCGGGGACGTGATGCACCACCTGGCGCACCGTCCACCCGCCGTCGCGATACGGGGTGTCGAGCTGCGCCGGCGTGAGACCGGTCACCGCCCGGCGGAACTGCCCGGGCGCGGCGGCGACCTGCTCGATGCACGTCGCCCGTTGCGCCGCCGTGAGACTCGGCACAGACGTGAATTTCCCGATGGGATAGCGCGGGTCGCTCATGGCGGATCCGCCACGAAGATAGAGGCGCACGGCGGGGGTCGGCAACGGCACCGACCCCCGGGCTGTCCTGCTTTACGCGCGGCGGGCCGCGACCGCGCCGGCCAACCGCTCGGCGGCGAAGCCGAGCAGCACACCGACCGCGAGGGCGATGGCCGCTCGGATCCCTTCGTTTACCGTGTTGACGCTCAGACCGAGCGCTACGCCAGCTCCGGCAAACGCTCCGGCAGTGAAGGACAGGAATGGAACGCGCGACTGGAACATGATGGCGCACGCCATCGCGCCCCAAATCAAGGCGGCGACGATCCTCGTGCCGCCGATCGCGAGGAGGACCGCCTCGGTCACGAGCACCCAGGCGACGCCCGAGATGGTCCCGAACAGGGCCTTTTGCAGGCCCGACAGGCCGCCCCCGGCCGCGAAATAACAGCCGAGCGCCACCAACGGCGCCCAGGGCGACAGCCTCACCCTCGCCACCTCGCTTACATAAACCCAGACGGCGACCAGGAGTCCCACAAAGAGCGCCCGCGCGGTACTTGCGTTCATCGGCTTGCCTCCTTGGGAGTGTGGACCAGCAGGCACGAAGATAGGGAACCGGCGAGAAGCCCGGTAGGCTGCGGCAGCCGCCCGACCGGGGGTCCCGTGACGTCGGTCACACGGAACCGTAAACATCTTGGGACGAGCGGGGTCACAGGGGACGCAGCAGTCTCAACTGGGAGGAGCCCTAATGAAGCGATATGTCATGCTCGCCGCCACGCTGGGTCTCGCGGGGTGCGCGGGTGGCTACACGAGCGCAACATTCGTTTACGGCGAGCCCGCCGAGTACGTCTACGCGGTGCCGGTGGACCGCGTGGTGGTGGTCACGCGCGAAGTCCTGGTCAATCGCGGCTGGGTCGTGTACCGCGTGGAGCGGTCCGGGCCGAACCGGATCGTCTGGGCCCGCCACGGCGATGACGAGATCGTGCGCATCTTCGCCACGCCGCAGGGCGAGCGAGTCGTCGTCCGAGGGCTCTGGGAAGCTCGGGAGCGCGAAGAGGGGGACGAGCGCGGCGAGCACGGCGAGCACGGCCATCGCGGCAAGCACCGCGGGTGGGCGAAACGCGGCCCGCCGCGGGACATCATCGGAGACATCGACGTCCGTCTCCGGGCGCGCTAGACGCTTACTGGTCGATGCGCCACCCGGTACTCAGCTCCGTAGCGCCCCACTTGATGCGGAGCACGCCGCGCAGATCGGCATAGCCGGTCGTCGGCTGCGCGGCGTCGGGTACCAGGTAGATCGTGAGCGAGCCTTCGGGCTCCGTCAGGGTTCGGGCCGTGAGGGGCACACGGCCTAGATCCTTGGTCGCATCGTAGTCGGTCCCCCACTGCCCCGTCCCACGATTGACCACGAGTTTCCACCCCGCCTTCGCGTACAGCACGAACAGCGAGTAGTCGCCCCGCGGCAGCTTGAGATCGCCGAGGGTGATGTCGAGGTCGGTATGGAGCGTGGTCGCCATGTTCGCCCCGAAGCGCCACACCGTATCCAGGGGAATCAGCCCGCCTTCGACCTTGCGCCCGCGCGCGTGCGGCTGGCCGTAGCTGATCGTGATACGCGACGGCCCTGAGAGGCTGGCGTCCTCCTCGTACCAGCTCGTGCCGATGCGCCGGGCGTTGAGGTGGACCTCGGTCGTCGCGTAGCTGCTCGCGGCGATGCGCAGGGGCGTAGGCGGGGTTTGCCCCACGGCCGGTGGCGCGAGGAGCACTGCCGTCACTGCGAAGAGTCGTAGTCGCATGCTGCTAAGATAGTGCCCTAGGCGGACAGCGCGATGACCGGGCGGGGCTGCTTCAGCGGCAGTATCAGGTCCAGGGTGCGCGGCTCGGCCAGCGACCTCCGGAACGCCACGCGCACGGCGTCGGACCACCAGCCGCGGCAGCGGTCCATCTCCGCCAGCGCGCGCTCCAAGGACAGCGCCGGGCGGTAGGGACGCGTGGTAGTGAGCGCGTCGTAAACGTCCGCGATCCCGACAATCTGCGCCGACACGGGGATCTCGTCGCCACGCAGACGGTCCGGGTACCCTGATCCATCGTGCCGCTCGTGGTGCCAGCGAATGATGGGCTTGATGTCCCAGGGAAACTCGACGGCCGCGAGCAGCTCGATGCCCCAGACCGGGTGCATCTGCACCACCTCGAACTCGTCGGGCGTCAGCTTGTCGGGCTTGTTCAGAATCTCGTGCGGGACGCGCACCTTCCCGACGTCGTGCAGGTAGGCGCCCACCCGCACCGTCGTCTGGGCATGTTCGTCCATGCCCATCGCCTCCGCCACCGCGACCGCGCGCCGCGCGACGCGCTCACAGTGCCCGAACGTGTAGGTGTCCGCGGATTCGATCGATTGCCCCCACTCGCGCACGACCGCGAGGTAGGTGGTCTCGAGCTCGGCCTCCTTGCCCTCGACGTAGACGAGATCGACCCGCGCGTCGAGCCGGCGGAACAGGCGGCGGGCGGCGTTCAGGAGCTTCAGCGCCTCTTGGTTGCGGCCCATCGCCTGATAGAGGATAGCCAGCTCGCGTGACGCTTCCGCCTCATTCAGGGCCGAACCCGCCGCTACGGCCAGGTCGATCGCCGACCGGAGCCGCGACTCGGCGAGCGCGTGACGGCCGGTCTCGCGGTACACCATGCCGAGCACGCGATACGCATCGGCCTTGGCGCTCTCCACCCCGACGCGATCGAACACGGCCAGGGCCGCCTCGGCGTTACCGCGTGCATCCTCGTAGCGCTCCCGTGCGACGTGCACCTTGGCGTGATTCACGAGGCACAGGCCCTCGAGGTAGGCGTCGCCGGCGCGCTGGGCGATCTCATAGCTCTGCCGGAAGTAGCGCTCCGCCGCGTCGAACTCCCGGCGGTCGTAGCTCGCCATGCCGAGGTTGTGGTAGGCGATGGCGCAGCCGTGCTCATCATCGGATGCGCGGTAGGCCTCGAGCGAGTGTCCGTAGCGGGTCAGGGCTTCGTCGAGGTCGCCCTGGATATTCGCGAGGATGCCGAGATTCTGTTCGACGCGCGCGCGCAGCGGGCGGCTCTCGCCTCCCAGCTCCAGGGCGCGGAGGAAATGCTCACGCACTTCGGCGCCGCCGTCCGTCTCCAGACCGATCCCGCCCAATGTGTTGAACGCCTCCGCCGCGAGCAGGTCGCTCCCGGCTGCGCGCGCGACGGCGTGACTGCGGCGGCACATCTCCCGCGCTTCGGCGGATTCGCCGCGGTGGTGCCGGATGATCGCGAAACGGCGCAGCGCTTCGGACAACACGACGCGCTCCCCCGCCGCCTCGGCTGCGGCGATCGCCGCTTCGTACGACGCGGCCGCGCCTGCCATACAGACCGCCCGCTCCAGGGCACGCGCTTCGATCAAGAGGTCCCTCGCGGGACGCGCGGCCTTCATGCGGGATCTCTCGTCTCGCTCGGGGGGGCCGCCGCGTCGCGGGGCTGCACCGCCGCCGCCGCATCGGGAGCAATCGGCGCGCTGGCAGGGTGCGCGCGGCCGCCCTTGGGCGTCTCAAAGTTCGACTGCGTCAGCAGCGCCGTCATCTTCTCGACCTCGACCTTCGACCCCAGTCGATGGAACGCCGCGCGCGCCGTCCGGGCCATCTCCTTCGACGCGGCGACCTGGCCCTCGCGAGCCCACAGGTACGCGAGATCACGCTGTGCGATCGCGACCAGCATCGGGCGCCCGTGCTCCGCCGCGCGGTCGATGACCTCGCGCAACATGCGTTCGGCTTCGTCCATCTTTCCGGCGACGCCCACCGCGACAGCGAGGATCCGCAGGTCCTCGGTTTCGCGCACGTCGTCCTTCAGCTCACGGTGCACCGCACGTGCGCGCTCGGCCTCCATGATCGCGAGTCCGGGCTCGCCCCGCGTGACCCGGATCTCCGCCCGCCCCGCGAGGGCCTGGCCCATGAGTCGCTGATCGCCGAGGCGCCCCGCTTCCCGCACGGCGGCGTCGGCGGCCTCCATCGCGTGGTCCACGTCCCCTTGCTCGCGGTAGGTGATGCCGAGATTGTGCTGCGACTCCGCGATGCCCCGGACGTTGTGCGCCGTTTCGTACGCGGCGATGGCGCGGGTGTACGCGCCGACCGCCCGGCCATAGTCGCCCTGCAGGTTCGCGACGATGCCGAGGTTGTTGGCGCAGCGGCCGACACTCGCCATGTCGTTGTCCTGCATCGCCTCTTCCTGCGCGCGTGTGAAAAAGTCCGTGGCTTCGCCGATGCCGCCCCGCTCCAGCGCGATCGCCCCGCAGACGTTGAGCGCCCGGAGTTCCAACGTCCGATCGCCCAGCAATCGCGCCCGCGACAGCGCGACCAGGGCCCATTGCTGACCGAGGTCCAACCGCCCGAGGCGACTGTGCCCGATGCTGTAAAGCAGGGTCAGCATGGGGGACTGCTCCAGCTCGTCCTGCGAGCGCTCGCCCAGGTACGCGACCAGCGTGGCGTACTGCCCCGCATCGGCCAACTCCTGCGCCGCATGGAGCGGGGCCAGCGACCCGTGCAGCTCGGCTGCGAAGTCTTCGTCCCAGGTGTGCCGGGCCAGGTTGCGGAGTTCGCCTTCCGCGCCGAGCCGGGTGAAGATGGCCTTCGCCGCCCGCGCCGCCGCGTGCGCGTCGGCGTGCCGGCCTGTCCCGCGGAGCACCATGCTCAGGTCGCGCGTCGCCTCGGCCTGAAGTAGAGGCCGCTCGTGTGCCTCCGCCCGCTCGATGACGTCACGCAGCGTGACCTCGGCCGCCGCCCACTGCCCTCCGGCCGCCAGTAGCGACGCGACGACGCGCGCATCCTCGGCCTCGTCGGCTGGGTGGGGCACGTCGCTCCGGCTCTCCCGGATCTGCTCCAACTCGCCCCGCGCCAGCTCCAGCTCGCGGCGCACGATATGAGTCTCCGCCCGGCCCCGCAGGGCCAGCGCCCAGAGCGTGCGATCCCCCGCCGCCTCGGCCTCCGCCACAGCGCGATCGGCTTCGGCGAGGGCGAGCTCGAGCGCCCCCTGCTCCCGGTACGTGATCCCCAGGTTGTGGTGGCACTCGCTCACACCCTGCCGCCAGCCGGCCCGGTCGAAGGCGGCACGGGCGATCTCCCAGGACCCGATCGCCTCCGCGTGTCGTCCGCGCAGGTGACTGATGATGGCGAGGTTGTTGGAGCAGCGGCCGATTGTCGCGAAATCGCCGTCCAGGCTGGCGAGCATGAGGGCCCGCGTGCAGCAGTCCGCGGCCTCGTCGATGCGCCCGCTGACCAGCGACATGGCACCGCGCGCGTTCAGCGCCCGACTCTCCACTCCCCGCTCGCCACCCTTGCGGGCTTGGTCGAGTGCCGCGTCGATCCACCGAAGTCCTTCATCAGAGCTACCGAGCTGCGCCTGCGCGGTCCCGTACAACAGCGCGAGGCTCGGCGACTCCACGAGCTCGCTGCGTTCGCGGGCGGCGAGATACTTGACCACCTCGGCGTGCTGTCCCGCCGCGGCGAGCTGCCGGGCCTTATCGACTACGATAGATGACGTGTGCACCGGTCCCTCCCTCTCGGCGATTACCAGGACACCGCGTATTGTGAAAAGTGGAGCACCTCGGCGCCGACCACGTGCTGGGTCGGGTCGTTCCTCGATAGCAGCTTTCCCCAGGAGCTCCCGCCGCTCTTCGAATAGACCGCGAGGTTCTGCTCGATCAGCTGATCGGCGCCGTCTACGACTCCGTCGCCGTTGAAATCGGGATTCGCATCTTGATACCAGAACGCCAGCTGCGCCGGAGACGAGCTGGAGAACACCACGCCGGACGGCTGGAAGTCCACCCTGAAGTAGATGCTGTCGATCGTCAGGGTGATGAGGACCGAGTCGCCCCGGCCGAGCGGCACGCCGTCGGCCCCCGCCACGAGACCGTTGATCGGGATCTTGAACCGCAAGAACGGGTCGCTCGTGAGCTGCCCGGGAACGCGGCGGTAATACACGCCGACCGTCGTCTGCGTCCCCCGTTTGGCCCAGAACGACGTCTGGTAGGTCTTGAGCCGCGGCGCGGTCGGCGCCTGCCGGAGCATTGGGATCGCGGTCGTGGTCGCGACGGTCTGAGTGAGCGGCGGGACCGCGGGAGTGGACGGCGCGGCGAAATCCGAGCACCCCGCTGCCGCCATCGCGAGTGCGAGACGAAGTGGGAACAGGCGGACGCGCATGCGTTTCTCCGAGCTCATGATGTTTACCACGACACCGCGTACTGAGAGAAGTGGTAGACTGCCGTTCCCACCAACTGCTTCGTGGGGTCGTTGAGCGATGGCTGCGCGGACCAGCCGGCCGTCTTCGCGCCCTGGTACCAGATGGCGAGTTGCTGCATCAGGAGCTGATCGGCGGCATCCACGACTCCATCGCCGTTCAGATCCGGATTCGCACGCCCATACCAGAAGCCCAGGATCGCCGGGGACGTCT